>Ga0164320_10000245_pt1 | contig 16707 bp, 23 predicted proteins | sample GuaBasSediGuay11_FD_113736 | JGI IMG/M metagenome (GOLD analysis project Ga0164320, IMG submission 113736) | Subseafloor sediment microbial communities from Guaymas Basin, Gulf of California, Mexico - Guay11, Core 4567-28, 0-3 cm | ecosystem: Environmental > Aquatic > Marine > Hydrothermal...
ATGTCGACACCAAGAAGATGGCGGGTAATTTGAAGGCAATACCTGATAGGGAAGACATTCTCCCTGATATTAATGAAAACCTCGTCGTCGAGCTGTACTCGAAGTAGCCAGGAGGGTTAATTCCCATGCAGGAATCAGTACACGAATTTTTGAAGCCGCGCGTTGTAAAAGTATCGCCGGTCAACGATTTGCAAGCAAAAGTCACCATCGAGCCGTTCGAACGCGGATTCGGTCATACGCTCGGCAATGCGCTGCGTCGCATCCTGTTGTCGTCCATGCCAGGTGCTGCAATCACGGAAGCTGAGATCGAAGGCGTACTTCATGAGTACACCAGCATCGAAGGCGTTCAGGAAGATGTCGTAGATATTCTCCTGAGTCTGAAGCAGGTTGCTGTCACGATGAATACTCGTGATACGGCTGAGCTTCGCGTATCGAAGAAAGGCCCGGGACCAGTTACGGCTGGCGACATTCAGCTCGACCATGATGTTGAAATCATGAACCCTGAGCTGGTTATCGCAAACCTGACGAAGGCCGGCGAGCTGAACATGATTCTGAAGGTCGAGCGCGGTCGTGGTTACCGTCCGGCTACTCAGCGTCCGTCGTTCGAAGAGCAGGGTGGCCCGATTGGCCGTCTGCAACTTGACGCGTCTTTCAGCCCGGTTGTCCGCGTGACCTACAACGTTGAAGCAGCTCGCGTAGAACAGCGTACCGACCTCGACAAGCTGCTCATCGATATCGAGACCAATGGTACGATTGATCCTGAAGAAGCTATCCGCCGTGCGGGAAGCATCCTCAAAGATCAGTTGTCAGTCTTTGTCGACCTTCAGGGTCAGGAAGAAGGCGTTGGCGCGCAGGCTGAGAATCAAGTTGATCCGATTTTGCTGCGTCCGGTTGATGAGCTTGAGCTCACGGTTCGTTCTGCGAACTGCCTCAAGGCCGAAAACATCATGTACATCGGTGATCTGGTACAACGTACTGAAGTTGAACTTCTTCGTACGCCGAACCTTGGCAAGAAATCTCTGACAGAGATCAAGGAAGTATTGGAAGGCCACGGCCTGGGTCTGGGTATGCATCTGGATAACTGGCCGCCGCCGAGCCTTCGTCCTGAGCACGAACTGGTAATGTAAATTGACAATTGTAGGAGCGGCCCGTTCAAATAGCACCTCGAACTAGAAAGATAGTTTGAACGTGCTACCAAGACGGCCGCGATTTGGGCCTGGGCCCTCCTGCGCTGAAGGAACAACAAAATGCGCCATAGAAAATCCGGTCGTAAGCTGGGTCGTAACAGCTCTCATCGCAAGGCAATGTTTCGCAACATGGCCGCGTCGATGATCAAGCATGAGACGATCCGAACGACAGTACCCAAAGCTAAAGAGCTGCGCCGAGTCGTAGAACCTCTGATCACGCTTGCCAAAGAAGACAGCGTTGCGAATCGCCGTCTGGCTTTTGATCGTCTTCGTGACAAAGAAGTTGTAGGCAAGTTGTTCTCAGAGATTGGCCCGCGTTGTAAAGAGCGTCCGGGTGGTTACTTGCGTATCCTGAAGACGGGCCCGCGTCCGGGTGATAATGCGCCGATGGCGATTGTCATGTTGACGGATCAGGCTCCCGAAGCGGTCTCTGAAGAGTAAAGCGGGACCGAGGACCGAGCGACCGCAGAGTTTATCGCTGCGGCCCTACGAAGAAAACCGGGCTCTGAACTGGTTTTTTTGTGCCGGCTGCACTGGGTTACTTGTAACCTATTGAAAGTAAAAAAGAAAAGAGAATTTCGCAATTGTGAATCGCCTCACAGCGATTCTTGACCATTACTTCTAAAGTTATGTCCATAGTGGATACGCGAGACAAACCCATTAGCAACGACGAAGCCTTTGATGATTGCGTCATCTTGACCAAGGACGCGTTCGATCCGGACGCTGTGTTCCTTGATGATATTGTGGATGATGACGTTCTGCCTTACCTCAGTCTGGCGGTTGATGGTCTGACCGAGGCGAGTGAGAACAAGAAAGGTAAGCTCGAGTTACGACCAGAAGACGTTGCGGCCAACGAAGTGATTCGAGCCGATACAACGATGCCCGTGGCCACACTTGATCCCGACCAGTTGGATGTTTACGGCTGGGAGACCAGTCTTTGGAAGAAGATCAAGGGCTACTTGGGGTTTTGAGTTTCGCGGCCTAGGGGCCGCTTCTACAGGGCCGCTCTCGTCAGGTACGACAGTGCTACTATTCCCGGATGATATTCAATAACAAGACCGTGATCATTACGGGCGGGTCCGAAGGTGTGGGTGCCGCTACCGCACGCATGTTTGCTGAAGCCGGCGCCAACCTCATGCTGGTCGCGCGAAACAAGAAGAATCTCGATGCCATCGCCGAGGAATTGCGACCCAAGACCCGTGTTGAGGTGTTCGCAATGGACGTGTCAGATGCAGAAGCCTGCGTTGACGTGTTCAAGAAAACTGCTTTCGAATTTGGAGGAGTTGATGTCCTGGTCAACAACGCGGGCTTCCACATGCGTGGCAATGTAGAAGATATCGAGGCGACCGACCTCGGCAAGATGATCGATGTAAATCTCAAAGCGCCTGTCATGTTGAGTCGAATCGCTCTGCCGTATCTGCATGAGGCGGGAGGTGGTGCGATCATCAATGTTGGATCGTTGGCTGGCCGTGCACCGATTCCTGGCAGTGCCACCTATGCTGCCAGCAAGGCAGGACTCCGTTCATTCACCTACGCACTCGGAATGGAACTGGCGGACAGCAACATCAAGTTGGCTGTCGTGTCCCCGGGACCAATCGATACCGGCTTCATCATGGCCGATATTGCCGCGACCTCCGACCTTACATTTTCACAGCCAATAAGCACCGCCGAGGAAGTCGCTCAGGCGATTCTGGATTTGTGCAGCAACAGGATCAAAGAACAGTCGATGCCGGCCAAGAGCGGTTTTCTTACGATGATCATGTATCTGTTTCCGGGTCTCAGCCTCAAAGTTCGGCCGATGCTGGAAAAGAAGGGTGCGAAGGTTAAAACTCGCCTCAAAGCTGAGCGAAGGCGTCGCGAGTCAGATTCTCCCGACCATTAGATAACACCCGGACGTTATCCTCGATTCGAACGCCACCGAAAGGGCGCAACCAGTCAACGGTTGCCCAGTTGACATGGTTTTCAGCCGGTGTGCCTTTCAGGTTCTCAAGCAACATATCGATCGCGTAAAGCCCGGGCTCTATAGTAAGTACCATATCTTCCTCAAGAACACGGGTTAGTCGCAGGTATGGGTGACCACTCGGTGGGTCGATCGTGGTGCCTGACTCGCTGTCCATGAAACCGCCAACGTCGTGTACCTGGATACCCAGCAAATGGCCCAGACCGTGTGGAAAGAAAGCGGATGTCACCCCGGTTTCCAGCAAGGTATCAGGGTCACCGGTCGCGAGTTCGGCGTCGACCAGTACATTGGCCAGAAGCTTATGTGTACCGACATGCAACTCGCGGTAGTCGACCCCGGCCTGAACCTGGTCGACGATCTCTTGTTCCATTATTTCCATACGGTCGATCAGGTCCTGGAAGCGCTGGTCGCCGAACGAGTAAGTTCGCGTGATATCCGATGCATAACCGTGAACCTGGGCGCCCGCATCGATCAGAAATGAACGAATCTCAGCCGGTGCCACGCGATCGAGGTCGGTATAATGCAGGACGGCACCATGACTATTCAAAGCGACGATATTTCCGTAAGGAAGCTCCGGATCGGTATGACTCACCGCTTCACAATAGGTGCGGTGGACCTCGAACTCTGACATTCCATTTCGGAACGCCGCCTCTGCTGCCGCATGCCCTGTGGCACCTCGGCGAGATGCCATCCGCATGATGGCGAGCTCGTATTGTGTCTTTGCGCCACGCGCGTAATGCAGGATGTTGATGGCGGTCGTCGGGTTGACCCGTTCAATTCCAAAGGTCAACGATTCGTCGCTAATTTCTCCAATAACGATGCATTTTTCACGATCAGCAGGAAGATGTTCAGCAACCTCATCGAGCGTATGAACGATGCGGATATCAAACTGACTGGTCCAGTACCCGTCAGGCGAACCGGGCACGACATGCCAGTAGTCGTGAGGCTGGAAGTAAATCAACACCGGCGCCTCGCCAGGCGTGTATACGATGTACGAAAACGGCAATCGAGTAAGTGGTGCCCAATTGACGTAATGCGGGTTCGGTTTAAACGGCATCTGGTAGTCGTCAAGAAACGCGATTCTGGGATTCCCCGAAAAAACAACCGCGTGGCTGGCGCCAGCTTGTTCAAGTGCGTGATCATGGCGGGCAGCGATGATCTCAATATGCTCAGCATACAGTGCGCCGAGTGCCGGGTTCTTATCAGAGTAGTCGTTGTTCATTAGCAAATCATACCCTGTTGCCGCGGCCGACGGCGAGTGCCATCATTAGCGGTTCCAGACAGGCGGGCCGAATACTGCACGATAGTGGAGCGAAGGATGAATTACCTAAGATGGATAGCAGGAATCACAGTACTAGTTACAGGAGCGACAGCGATGGCCGCATCTGACCCAGGTTATGACCGCGTCGCAGGCCGTGCCCACGCATCACGCTCGGAAGTTATCGCGCCACACGGGATGGCGGCTACCAGCCAACCGTTGGCAACGCAGATTGCACTGGACATTCTGAAGGCCGGCGGTAGCGCGGTTGATGCGGCGATTGCCGCGAACGCCGCGCTGGGCCTGATGGAACCGACGGGCAACGGCATCGGCGGCGATCTGTTTGCCATCGTCTGGGATGCAGAGAAGAAGGAACTGGTTGGGCTGAATGCGTCAGGTCGTGCGCCAATGGCGATGACCCTGGAGTATTTCCAGAAGAACGGAATAGACACTATTCCACCATTTGGGCCGCTTCCAGTCAGCGTGCCCGGTGCGGTCGATGGGTGGTTTCAGCTTCATGGGCGTTACGGACGCCTTGATATGAAGGAGATACTTGCTCCAACAATCGCGTACGCGAAAGACGGTTTCCCGGTATCAGAGGTTATCGCCTATTACCTTGAATCGAACAAGAAAAGGATCGCGCATTTTCCTGGTTTTGCCGAAACCTACATGCCCAACGGCGACGTGCCGAAGAAAGGCGAAATGTTCAAGAACCCTCGGCTAGTCGAGACGCTCGGGTTAATCGCAAACAAGGGCCGCGATGAGTTCTACAAAGGCAGTATTGCAAAACGAATTGACGCCTACATGGCGGAGCAGGGTGGGCTGTTGAATTACGATGACCTTGCCGCGCACCAATCCGAGTGGATTACGCCCGTGTCAACGAACTACCGCGGCTGGGACGTATACGAACTGCCGCCGAATGGGCAGGGAATTGCTGCGCTGCAGATCCTCAACGTCCTTGAAGGTTTTGACATTGCATCGATGGGATTTGGAAGTGCCGAGTTTGTTCACACGTTCGTAGAGGCCAAGAAGTTAGCGTTTGAGGATCGTGCGAAATATTATGCCGACATGGATTTCGTCGATGTACCGGTCGAAACCCTGATATCAAAAGACTACTCAGACGAACGTCGCAAATTGATCGATCCCGAGAAGGCATCGAAGACATTGCCAGCTGGTGATGCGAAGCTCGAAGACGGCGACACTATTTATCTCACTGTTGCGGATGCAGAGGGCAATATGGTGTCGCTGATTCAGAGCAACTATCGCGGCATGGGTTCCGGCATGACGCCAGGAGATCTGGGTTTCGTTTTGCAGGATCGTGCGGAATTGTTCGCCCTCGATGCTGATCATGCCAACGTTGTCGCGGGCGGCAAGCGTCCATTCCATACGATCATTCCGGCATTCGTTATGAAAGACGGCAAGCCGCTGATCAGTTTCGGACTCATGGGCGGCGCAATGCAGCCACAAGGGCACGCACAGATAATAGTGAACCTGGTCGACTTTGGGATGAACTTGCAGGAAGCGGGAGACGCGGCGCGCATTAACCATACCGGTTCGTCGCAGCCAACTGGCTCGACGATGACTGATGGTGGCGTCGTACATCTTGAGACTCAGTTCAGCAAAGAAACACGGGATGCTCTGGAAGCGATGGGACATACGCTTGGTGACAGTGACGGCGGCTTCGGTGGCTACCAGGCCATCATGCGGGATGAAGAGCAAGGCGTGTACTATGGCGCCAGTGAAGTCAGGAAAGACGGGCAGGCGGCAGGATATTAGGGAATGACGCAAGAAATTTATCTCACGGGAATTACGACGACTGGAACGCCGCACATTGGAAACTATGTCGGTGCGATTCGTCCCAGTATCAGGGCGAGCAAGGACCCCGAGAAGAAGAACTACTATTTTCTTGCCGATTTTCACGCGCTTGCCAAGAACGAGGACCCTGACAAAATCAGTCAGTCGACGCTGGAAATCGCTGCGGCCTGGATGGCGCTCGGCATGGACACTGATAATTCCGTATTCTACCGGCAGTCTGATATTCCGGAGATTCCTGAGCTGACCTGGATACTGACGAGCATGACGGCGAAAGGCCTCATGAATCGTGCTCATTCTTACAAGGCCGCGGTGCAATCAAACGTCGAGGGTGGCAACAAAGATCCGGACAAAGGCATTACGATGGCCTTATACAGCTATCCGATTCTTATGGCCGCCGATATTCTGATGTTCAAAGCAACGAAGGTGCCGGTCGGGCGAGATCAGAAACAGCACGTCGAGATGGCGCGCGATGTCGCACAGCGCTTTAATCATCACTATGGTGATGTTCTGGTTCTGCCCGAACCTGTGATCGATGACCACACGGCAGTCCTCGCCGGACTTGATGGTCGAAAAATGTCGAAAAGCTACAACAACACGATTCCGTTGTTTGCCCCCGAAAAGCCGTTTCGTAAACTGATCATGAAGATCAAAACGAACAGTCTGGAACCCGGTGAACCGAAGGATATCGAAGGCAGCACTTTGTACGACATTTACAAAGCCTTCGCGACACCGGAGGAAACTGCGGCGGTTGAAAAACAGTACGCGGAAGGTATCGCCTGGGGCGCGATGAAACAGCAGTTGTTTGAATACATCAACGATCAAATCGGACCCGCACGAGAAGAGTACGAGCATTTGATGGCCGATCCGGCGATCGTCGAAGCAGAACTACAAAAAGGTGCGGCACGAGCACGTGAGGTAGCCGTGCCGTATATGGATCAAATCCGAAAGGCGATCGGCATACGCAAGCTGGGGTAGAGAATATGAGCACCAAGCAAATAAAGGAACTTCTGGCACAGCTTCAGGAAGAGATACACAAGACAGAATTGGACGACGATACTCGGTCTCTGGTACGCCAACTCGACACAGACATTCACGGCTTGTTGGCAGCTGACGCAAATCAGGAAGAGGCAAGCTCGGTCGTGACACGAGCGAAGGAGCTGGAGGCGAATTTCGCTACAGACCACCCAACCGCCGAGCGTTTCATGCGTGAGGTCATTGACGTCCTCGTGCGTATGGGCATCTGAGAGGAGAGACTCGGTGGAAGAACTCACACTGCATGTAAAGGGATCGTCTTCCGATCCGTACGAACTGACATTTATCAAGGATGGCTCGAGCCTTACCGCGCTTTGCAATTGTCCTGCCGGGACATTCGGAAACCTCTGCAAGCATCGTGTCGCGATTCTGGACGGTGACAGCGCCGCAGTCGTTGACGGCGACGGTGAGAAGGCCGGCGTCATTGTCGAATGGCTTATCGGTACTGACGTGGACTCTGCCCTGAAGGAAATGCGCGAAGTCGAGTCGTCAAGCGAGTCGTCAAAACCCGATTTGGTCGCCGCCAAGAGAAAGCTCGCCAAGGCGATGAATAGTTAGAGGTCTACTGCGCTGATGGACATCGATTCGTCGACATTTCTGGCTGTACTGTTCGGCATGCTGCTGGTACTCCTTTTTATTGCGATCGCCATCGTGGTCTTCCGAGCGATTCTGAGAAAGCCAGCGCGCAGCGCCCCGCTCATCCCGACAGAAGGCGGCCATTTCGAAGTGGTCGGAAAGCGCGTCTCCTGCTCTCATTGTGGTGGAATCAGTTTTACTGCAAAGGAGATTCTCCTCAATACCTGGCTACTGTCCTTGCTACGCATTGACTGGCTCGATTCCAGCGCCAACGTATTGTCCTGCGATAAGTGCGGGCAATTGACCTGGTTCGCGCAGGATGAGTAGAACCGCATTCCTTCTTTGCCTGTTGCTCCTTGGCGAATTCGCTTTCGCTGAGACGATATTCTATTTACACGGCCGCATCATCGAAGAAGAAGGCCCGCGACCCGTTCACGAACGATTCGGGCTGTACGACTACCCAGCTATCGTTGAAGCCCTTGCGGCGGACGGAGATTTGATTATTTCAGAAGTCCGTGAGAGTGGCACCAAAGCCCATGAGTATGCACAGATCGTCGTTGACCAGATTGAGGAACTCATCGCAAAGGGTGACGCTCCAGAGAGCATAACGGTCGTCGGTTTTTCGAAGGGCGGTTCGATCGCGATCTACGCTTCGATGCTGCTCAATCACCCGGACGTCAATTTCGTCTTTATAGCAGCGTGCGCTGACTGGGTATCGTCGTACCCGGAGCTGATCGTAAGCGGCAACGTGTTTTCGATCTACGAAGAGTCAGACACGCTGGCGGGCTCGTGTGTGAGCCTGGCCAAGCGAAATGAGGAACTGAGTTCTTTCTCGGAGCTCGCGATTTCGACAGGCAAGGAGCATGGAGCGTTTTATTTGCCTGCGTCAGAATGGGTTGATCCGCTCCTGGTCTGGGTAAGGAGTAGAAAGAGATGATTGAGGGCACGTGTCATTGCGGCGCCGTGCGGTTCAGCTTCCCCAGGCAACCGGACTGGCTAACGGCTTGTAATTGTTCGGTTTGTCGGCGATACAGCACGCTATGGGCTTACGCAAAAGTCAATGAGATCAAGTTGCAGGCCGCCGATGATGCAACGATCGCCTACGTGCATGGCGACAAAACCCTGGCGATGCATTCCTGTAAAACGTGTGGCTGTACGACGCATTGGATCGGGCTGGATAACGACGACTCGGCCAGGATGGCCGTCAATTTTCGAATGTGCGATCCTGACGTATTCACGAACATCAAAGTCAGGATTTTCGACGGGGCAGACACCTGGGAATTCCTGGATTAGGAAGAATGCGAAGGTGAAGGATAGGAACATCACCCCTGATGCGACGAGTAGCTGGCTGATGGAGACGGATCGTCTGCGCATGCGGCCGGTGACCGTCGAAGATACCGCATTGATGCTGGCTGTCTGGAATGATCCGGCATTCATAGAAAATGTAACTGATCGAGGGATTCGCACTGAGGAGCAGGCCAGGGACGCTATCGAAGCGGGTGCCCAGAAACTGTTTGAGGATTACGGATACGGACCATACTGCATGTCCCTGAAATCGGACGGCGCCATGATTGGTATATGCGGGTTATTCAAACGTGAAAATATCGAATATCCCGACATCGGATTTGGTGTGTTGCCCGATTATTGTGGCAAGGGCTATGCGGGCGAGGCGGCGTTGGCGGTCGTCGACTTCGCGAGAGATTCGCTTGGTATAAGTGTCCTGACAGCAATTGTTTCTCCCACAAATGCACCATCCATAGGCCTCATAAAGAAACTTGGCCTGGATTTCGAACGAATGATTACAATGTCCGGCGATGATGAGGCCATCTGTCTCTATAGCCGAGACTTATAGGATTAAAGTGAAAAGATATGGAATTTTTTAAGAGTGACGGCGCGCGTATCGGCCTTTTCTTCGGCGCCACCTCGGGCGTCATCACCACGCTCGGGCTGATCACTGGCCTTAACGCCGGAACGCAGTCCATCACGGCCGTGCTCGGCGGCATCCTCGTAATTGCGGTTGCCGATTCCATGTCGGACGCTCTCGGCATCCACCTGGCAGAAGAGGCTGACCCGGAAACCGATCACGAGCATGTCTGGCAGGCGACGATTACGACGTTCCTGACAAAGTTTATTTTTGCACTGAGCTTCGCGGTGCCGCTGTTACTTCTGCCGCTGGGTCCAGCTGTGATCGCTTCAATTTGCTGGGGAATGTTGGTCATTATCGTATTAAGCTATTTTCTCGCGCGCTCGCAGAACGAATCCCCGTGGCTGATTATTCTGGAACACGTGGGGATCGCGATTCTGGTTGTTGTGCTCTCGCACTTTATCGGCGTCTGGGTCGCCAATACATTTGGTTAAGCTATACTCGCTGCTGTGAGTGAGCCTTTGCCAATAGCCACAATCTTCGCGGTTATGAACGCCGATACGGGCGTTGATACCGTCGCCGTAACAGACGATCCGAGGTAGCGACTGGATGAAGGTTGATACATCGGGTCCGACCGACTGGCGGCAGCTGCGCGAGTTTGCGGCGGTTGACCTGGATCAGTCATTTATCCTTTCCTGGCATATCGAGTCGGAGACGTTAATGATCGACATTGACGTGCATCTGACTCCGGATCATCCGTTTTACGAGAAGCCCAGGCCTGCTGAAAAGGTATGTATTCGGCCGGCAATAATCGAGTTTCCATTTTGTGACAAGGTAACGGTCGGCAGCGACACTTCATCCTCCATACCCGAAACTGTAGAGCGCTTGGGGCATGGAGCGATCGAAGGGCTGCGCCGGCACGAGGATGGTCGTTACGAAATCAGCGGCGAGTTTGGTACGGTATTTGTCGTTGCGGAGCGGCCACTGCTGAGATTGAAAGGGCCTTAAACGCCTGGAGAGATAAATGAGAGCCGAAAAATGCATTGATTACGTCGAGATCCCGGTAACCGATCTGAACAAGGCACGTGATTTCTTTTCCGAGTTGTTCGGCTGGTCATTTGAGAGCTGGGGCGATGACTACATGAGTTTCAATGATGGTCGCTTCGATGGTGGTTTTCGGCGTGCGGCGGAGCCCGCGCCATCCAACAGTGTGTTGCTGGTCTTTTTCAGTGCCGACCTCGAACGTGACTTTGCGCGGGTTCAGGAGCTTGGCGCCGCGATTTCGGAAGAGATATTCCCGTTTCCCGGAGGACGACGATTTCAATTTATTGATCCAACAGGTAATGAATTCGCAATATGGTCGGCCGTTTCAGAGCCGACGCATGGAGAATAAGTAATGGCCGAACTGATTGATCACCCTTGTGTACAGCACAAACTCGCGATTATTCGGGATATTGAGACCGGGCATAAAAAATTCCGCGAACTGTCAACGGAAATAACCAAGTTCGTTTGCTACGAAGCGCTGAAAAATATCAAGACCAAAGAGGTCACAGTACAGACGCCGGTTGCAGAGGCAAGCTGTCACAAGATCGATACGGATCTGGTTGTAGTTCCGATTTTGCGCGCAGGCGTAGGGATGCTCGAGGGTATTCTCGAGCTTGTTCCGACGGCGCGTGTAGGTTTTGTTGGACTGTACCGGGACGAGGAAACCAAACTGCCGGTTACGTACTACGAGAGATTCCCATCGCAGATCAAGGGGGGCACCTGCATCATAATTGACCCAATGCTTGCGACCGGCGGATCGACGGCTGCTGCTATTGATAAGTTGAAGGAAAGTGGCGCCGGAAGCATTGTTGTCGTTTGTATCGTGACTTGTCCGGAGGGTATTGCCCTGATCGAAGCTGAACACCCTGATGTTCCTATTTACGCAGCCGCAATTGACGAAAAACTCAACGAGAAAAAATACATAGTTCCGGGTCTCGGCGATGCTGGTGACAGACTGTTCGGAACCTCGCACCAGTGATTTAAGATGGCCGAGAATAAAACAAAGCTAACGAAACAAAGTGTGACGGCATTCATCAACAGCGTTGATGACAAACAGAAAAACTACGAGACGAAGTGAGGTAGCGATGAACGACGAAATTTTCATTTCGAGGCTTGAGGGTACCAAGCTGATCATCGAAACGGCCAATGGCGTCGAAGAATACGACTCGAAATTTCTTGTTGCCGCGTTACTCATTTATGTCGCTCGGGGTAGCGGCCGGATTGAGCCAGAAGAATCCGCACAAATGATCGAACTAATCGAAGATCATTTTCAAATGCAGGGTGCAGAGTCGCTGGAGTTAATTACTCGCGCAATGACAGAAATGATTGAAAAGCCGCAGCTCGCCGAGTTATTGACCGAGCTCGCACCCACGTTTTCCGAGGCCGACAAGGAGTCCATCGCGCTGATGGCTTTGAAAGTTGTTGCCGCAGATGGGCATCGACACTTCGCCGAGATGGAGCAATTCAATCGTGCGATGGAAGCGATGCAAATTCCGCCTGAAATCGTGCACAGAGCGTTTGATCTGTATTTCGCGGAAACAATGCCAGGCTCGTGAGGACATAAGATGAAAGTGCTGGGAATTCGATTCTGTGCAGTCGCAGAGGAAGCTGTTCCGATGGCGCAGTTTTTCACCAAAGGGCTGGGTTTGCCCGAACGCAATTTGGGCGGTGAATCTGACGTGTTTCAAGGGTGCATCATCCCCGCCGGTGATTCGAGTTGGGTCGAGATATGGCAGAAGGGGGAAGACATGCCAGCGGGCCTGATGCTGCAACTCGTCGTTGATGATGCAGATGGTGTCGCTGCGAATGCCAGGGAAAACGGTGTGGAAGTTCAGGGTCCTATGGAGGCGCACGGTGAGAAGATTTACTTCGCTGTAGCGCCGGGTGGCCTCAGTATCAGCTTCCAGGAAGTTCTGTAGATGCAGGCAACGATCAAGAATTTTCTCAAAATGGAGTCTGCCGGCGGCATCGTGCTCATGGCAGCAGCCGTGCTCGCGATGATTGCAGCAAACTCGTCGGCTTCGGGACTGTACGGCTATTTTCTCGATACGCCGGTTGAAGTGCGTGTCGGTGCGCTACAGATAGCCAAACCGCTATTCTTATGGGTGAATGACGGCCTTATGGCGATCTTCTTTTTTCTCGTTGGGCTGGAACTCAAACGGGAGATTCTCGAGGGAGAGTTGTCTCGTCCAGCCAATGTCCTGCTTCCTGCACTGGGTGCAGTGGGCGGAATGGTCGGACCCGTCGCGATATTCGTTTGGTTCAATAGCGGTGACGCTGTCGCTATGCAGGGTTGGGCGATTCCGGCCGCGACAGACATAGCCTTTGCACTGGGGATTCTGCTGTTGCTCGGCAGTCGGGTACCGACTTCCCTGAAGGTCTTTCTCGTTTCGCTTGCGATTTTTGATGACCTGGGCGCGATTGTCATTATTGCCGCGTTCTATTCTGCCGATCTTTCGACGACCGCATTGATTTCTGCGATATTTTGTCTCGGAATACTCGGCGTAATGAATTGGCGTGGTGTGAATACCGTATCGCCGTATATTCTTGTCGGCATCATCATGTGGATAGCTGTTCTGAAATCCGGCGTGCACGCGACGCTCGCCGGAGTTGCTCTTGCAGCTTTCATACCGATGCGTGATTCGAGCGACAAATCTCACTCACCGCTTCGTGAGCTCGAACACGATTTGCACTCAGTTGTCGCGTTCGGTGTGTTGCCGTTGTTCGCCTTTGTGAACGCGGGCGTCAATTTGGACGGGGTCAGTTTTTCAGACTTGCTGCATACCGTACCGTTAGGCATTGCAGCAGGTTTGTTCGTGGGCAAGCAAGTCGGAATCCTCCTGTTGTGTTTTCTGGCGGTCAAAACAGGACTTGCAAGGTTACCGGAGGGCGCCAACTGGGGTTCTTTGTACGGTGTTTCGATTCTTTGCGGCGTCGGCTTTACGATGAGTCTCTTTGTAGGCTCGCTCGCGTTTGAAAATGTACCTCTGGATTTAGACGTGATTTTCGACGAGCGACTCGGGATTATTTTTGGGTCTTTGCTATCCGGTATCGTCGGTTACGTTGTTCTGCATTTGTCTTTGCCAAAGGCTGACTAATGTCCTGGGTGCTCGATGTTGCCAGCGAAAAGGACATCGATGAACTCATGACATGGTTTCCGGATGCTCACTCCACCGATATCTGGGGTGGGCCGGCGTTTCGCTACCCATTCGATCGCGAGTCTTTCCGAGAGGACTGTCGCTGGCTCGAGTTTTCGTCCTACAGTCTTCGAAATCCCGAGGGAGAGTTTGTAGCGTTTGGGCAGCTGGGTTCCCGGTTCGAACGATCACATTTGGCACGTCTTATCACACACCCTGATATGCGCGGTCAGGGCGTGGGCCGAAAGTTGCTGGAAAAGATGATTGCGGCGGCACAATCCGAGACGGAGCTCAAAGAGGTGGCGCTGTTCGTCTACAAGGACAATGAACCCGCTTGTCGTTGTTATCTGGCGTTGGGCTTTGAGATTCAGGACTACCCTGACGCTGCGCCATTGCGCGACGAGTGCTATTACATGACTCGGCTGACGGCCGCAGCCCGCTAAAAGTATTACTCCGAGTCTGGGATTGATTGGACCTTTGGGGCACGATTGATATCGACTGCGACTTCAACCGGTCAACACAACACATTGGCTAAACCGTTTAATCACCGAATACTTGATTACTTGGAATTGAGCGTTTGCTCTAGCCGATAGCAGTCACTCGATACTGTTTGCCTCGAAGGACGGCAGTCGGCCACAAGCGGCCGGTCAGTCTCGCGTCAATGGATGCCCTAATTCATCAGAGGGGTTCTGAGGTTCAGGCTTTGGCCGCTCCTGCTCCTCTGCTAGCTCCTCGGCCTCCATTCTTTTCTTGGCAGGTCGCTCGTATTTGAAGTAGTGCCAAGTGTTGAGCGGCACGAACACTACAATCATCAGAACCATCAAGAGGATCAATGTAGCTTTCATCGCTTGTCTCCTTACCTGTGCCTACCCAGTTAGCGTGTGACCCGGCATGTGTCGTGTAAAGGGTAGTTTGTTCAGTGGATACTGTGCGTCTGCTTTCATCGATAGCGGCCGCTGAGTGTCGCCGGGGTGAGCGGCTGGAGACGGCCGAGCCTGTGTGAAAACTCTGTTTATTTCCGATTATGATCCGAACCTCCAAATCCTAGCCGATTTCTTGTTGCTGATGCATGAGTTTCCGCCAGTCGGCCGATCTTCCTGATGACGGTTTTCCCGAAAAGAGTTTATCGACGACGTGGACACTGACACAGCGAGGGTGACGAAAACAGCCGCTTCAGGCCGCCTGCATCACGTCCATGAGACCCTTCACGCCAAACATGCTCATCATGCGTTTCAGGTTGTAAGCCAATACGTGCAAGCTCATCTCGGTACTGACGTGCATCAGGGTTTTCATCTTGAAGTGCTGCGGACCCGCCCAGCCCTTGAGGGTGCCAAATGGATGCTCCGCCGTCTCGCGCCGGACCCGCATCATCTCCGGGTTTTCATCGAGCCGCTGTTGTAAGCGTTCAATGAACTCTTCATGTTTCCAGCGGTTGACGCGACGTTCCTTGCCCGGCGTGCACTGCTCTTTGAGTGCACAAGCACCACAGACGTTGGTCCAGTACCGATGGATTGTTAAACCGTTCTGAGTCGTGGTCGTATGTTGGACCAGTCGCTCACCGGCCGGACATTCATACTCATCGTCGTCGGCTCGGTAAATGAAATCGTCTTTGGAATAATAGCCCTGGGTTCGCTTGTTGGAGGTCTTCGGCTTGGGCAGGTAGGTCGTGATGTCGGCCTCTTCACAGGCCTTGATCTCCTCGTTGCTGAAGTAACCGCGGTCTGCCACCGCCTCGATCGTGTCCGCGGCTATCGCCTTTCTGGCACGTTCACTCATGCGCCTGAGCTGGCCACGGTCGCTGCCCTTGTTCGTCACCTCGTGTGCCACGATCAGGTGATGCGTGGTATCGACTGCCACCTGCACGTTGTAACCGACGATCCCTGTGCCCCGGGTCGTCATCGAACGTGCATCCGGGTCCGTTAACGATAGCTGCTGATCAGGCGCGGCGAGCATCGCCGCTTCATGCTTTTTTAGCTTGGCGATCTCCCCCTTCAGGATCTCGATCTTCTCCGATAAACGCTGACTCTTATCGTCCGCCAAGGCCGATTCCTGACGGTCCAGGCTCTCCATCTGCATCAGGTAGCGCGCAATGCTCTCGTCGATCTGCTGCAGGCGCCGCTTCATCTTAGCCTTGGTGAAGTTCCGGTCGCGGTTGTTCAATGCCTTGAACTTACTGCCGTCAATCGCCACGAACGCATCGCTGAACAACTTCAGCTTGCCGCACAACACCACAAATTGCCGGCAGACCTTCTGGATCGGCTTAGCGTTGTCCCGCCGGAAGTCAGCGATTGTCTTGAAGTCCGGCGCCAGTCGCCCGCTCAACCACATCACCTCGACGTTACGCTGTGCTTCTCGTTCCAGGCCACGGCTCGTTGATACCTGGTTCAGGTAGCCATAGATGTACAGCTTCAAAATCGTTGCCGGGTGATAACCGGGCCGCCCTGTGTCCGCCGGTTCCGTCTTGAAGCCCAGAGACATCAAATCCAGTTCGTCGACGAAAAAGTCGATGACACGTACTGCGCTTTCCTCTACAACGTAGTCATCCAGCGCTTCTGGAAACAAGGTCGTCTGGCTACGATCTGCGCCAACGATAAAACCGCTCATGCGTGAACCCTCAGCCGGAAAACCCTATTCTACTTGACCTCGGAGTTTTCACACAGGCTCGGCCACAAGCGGACATAGCGCCCGTTCAATAAAGCGGACAGGGATTGGTTGTTCGCGTGTCAGAACGAATAAATTGCCCCCACTGCCAGAACATTCAGCGGCTTCAGGTCGATATCGGGGCGCTTGACTTCATACTTGCGAAATCCGCCGTAAAAATCCAGGCCGATCTC
>Ga0164320_10000246_pt1 | contig 16692 bp, 15 predicted proteins | sample GuaBasSediGuay11_FD_113736 | JGI IMG/M metagenome (GOLD analysis project Ga0164320, IMG submission 113736) | Subseafloor sediment microbial communities from Guaymas Basin, Gulf of California, Mexico - Guay11, Core 4567-28, 0-3 cm | ecosystem: Environmental > Aquatic > Marine > Hydrothermal...
AAAGTAGTCCGGACGTAAGTCTGTGAAAGGGCGCGCTCTTCGGGGCGCGCCCTTTTTCTTTGGGGCTGTCCGGCGTTCAGGCCATAGCGCTCTCGCATTCCTCTACTACATTTGTTGTGCAAGGTAACAAAAATAAATCCAGGGCGATATTGACACCTTTCACATCGTGACCTTTGGCGGTGATACGAATCGCTGGGTATCGGGCGCGCGCATCCCGAATTTTGCTGCCCTGAATGGGCCCGGGCCGCTGGCGAGCTTAAGTGACGAAGAACGCGAAGCACTGTTTGCCGACCTTGGCGACATGGTTTGGGGATCCGAAGTGCGGGTACTGCGTTACCGGGCAGACCTGAGCCACGCCTAGCCCAGCGAAGACTAGCAGGCGCGCAGTTTCTGTGTGAGCAGGCGAAGTCGTTGGCGATAGACTTCGCCCTGCTCCGAGCCGTAGCCGCGGCGCATTTCGGCGTCAATTTCGTCGATCTCGTCGCGGTAGTGCTGCTTGCAGGCGTCGATCGCCTCGAGGCTACGTCCGCTATTGGCGCTCTGCTGCGGCGCTCTTGCGACCAGGTTCGTCTCCGCTCGCGTTTCTGCGATTATGGCCTCGTCCTGCAGGTCACCGTCGCAGCCACCGATCGTGTCGGCGAACGCTTGCGGCAACTCTTCGCAGCTTGCATCTCCAAATGACCCGACGCTGCACTTCGCGTCGGCTAGTCCGGCAATGCGCTCCACCGTCACGTCGTCACTGGTTCGGAACGAGAACACATAGTTGATGACGCCTATTGATGACCTCGAGAGAGCGTCCAGGCCGCCATAGCGATCGAAAACCTCGTCCGACTTGACGCCCGCCCGCATCAGCCTGGCGGTTGAAACAGCAAAGCGGTTCGCGAAACTGCAATCCAGCCCTTTTTCAGCGGCCGCCTGTGTCGCTACCTTCTCGACCTTCTGCTCCGGGCACGGCGTTTGCTGAAACGTGAGTCCACCATCCTCAGCCGTGCACTTGAACACGTCGGCCCGTCCAGGGGTGCTGGTGACCAGCAACCCGATAGTGACCATTCCGTATATGAAATTGCGCATAGCCCAGTAACTTTACAGGGTGGGAAATTAAAATGCGGTGTACCGCATCACAGTTCGATTGCTGCGTCCGGCTCAGCTAGAATCCGGCCATGCTAATGGAGGACCAGAAATGACCAAGACCGTCACATCTTTCGCCACCGTGGATCCTTTCGACGGCATGACAGCTGAGTCGCCGGCTCAATTGCAGAACCTTGTGGGCGGAAAGTGGGTTTCAGATGCGAAGACCCTGACTGTTCCCGACCCGCTCAATGGCGAGCTGTTTATCGAGATGCCTGACACACAGGACATCGCGCCGTTCGTTGCGGGGCTGCGCAGCTGCCCAAAGACGGGCCTGCACAATCCGCTCAAGAACGTCGAACGCTACATCGAGCTCGGGCGTGTTTGTGCCAAGGCATCTGCGTTGTTGGCCGAGCCCGACGTCGAGGATTACTTCACGAAGCTCATCCAGCGCGTCATGCCGAAGAGCTGGGCCCAATGCAAAGCCGAGGTTACCGTTACGCGCACTTTCCTGGAGAACTTTTCGGGTGATGGCGTGCGCTTCCTTGCGCGCGGCTTCTCCAACCCGGGTGATCGAACCGGGCAGCAATCGAATGGTTTCCGCTGGCCTTTTGGTCCGGTCGTCATCGTCGCGCCGTTCAACTTCCCACTCGAGATTCCGGCGTTACAAGTCATGGGCGCGTTGTTCATGGGCAACCGTCCGCTGCTGAAGTCGGCAACAACGGTCGACATCGTAATCGAGCAATTTCTGCGTCTTATGATTCACAGTGGCCTCAATCCGAATGATCTTGATTTCATCCATTGCGGCGGCCGCACGATGGGGCGGCTCATCGAAGAATCGAAGGATGCGATTCGGCTCGTGCAATTCACCGGCTCCAGCCACGTAGCGGAAGCGACATCGGTTGCAGTCAATGGCTGCGTTCGTGTCGAGGATGCGGGCTTCGATTGGAAAGTCCTCGGCCCCGACTTCAACGAGTCGTGGGTTGACTACATCGCGTGGCAATCCGATGAAGATGCCTACAACGCGTCCGGGCAGAAATGCTCTGCGCAAAGCATCCTGTTTGCACATGACAACTGGGCGGATGCGTTGCTGCCTAAACTCGGACCGCTTGCGGCGCGGCGTAACATTAAGAACCTGTCGATAGGCCCCGTACTGACCTGGAACAACGACGCTATCCAGGCGCATATCGATGCCTGCATGGCAGTGCCCGGGGCGGAGCTCATGTTCGGTGGCAAACCGCTCGAAGGGCATAGCATCCCGGAATGTTATGGCGCGTACGAAGCGACGGCTGTCAAAGTGCCGCTCGCATCGCTTGCCGGTGAACACTTCGGTCTGCTCACGAGTGAATTGTTCGGACCTTTCCAGATCATCACGACCTACGGCGACGATGACCTGCCAATCGTGCTCGAAATACTCGAGCGCATGTCACACCATCTCACAGCAGCTGTCGTAAGCGCCGACCCGATATTCCTGAACAAGGTGTTGGGCGCGACAGTGAACGGCACGACGTACGCCGGCATGCGCGCACGCACGACTGGCGCGCCACAGAACCACTGGTTTGGCCCCGCCGGCGATCCACGCGGCGCCGGTATTGGCACGCCCGAGGCCATTCACGTGACCTGGAGCTGTCATCGCGAGATAATTACGGATCAGGCGGCACTGGAGGATTGGGATACGCCGCCGTCCATCTAACAAGAGTAATCGGAGAGAAATCGACGCATGAAGAAAATGTTAATTGGCGGACTAGCCACGCTGCTTACCATTTCTGCTTGCACAGACGCTGTAAAAGATCATCACGCTGATTCGGTTTATGTAAGTGCCGTGATCTACACTGCGAACGAAAGTGACCCGTGGTCCTCAGCGGTAGCGATCAAGGGCGACAAAATCGTATACGTCGGCGATGACGCAGCAGCCTACATTGGTCCCGAAACAATGGTCTACGACCTTGGCGACAAACTGGTCATCCCCGGCATGATCGACGCCCATACCCACCCGGCATTGGTTGCCCTGGGGGTTGGTCAGTTTGTGCTCGATGAGAGTTACACAAAAGAAGCGTTGATGACTGCCATAAGAAAGACGGTCGCGGAACGTCCCGATGAAGAGGTCCTGATAGGTGGCTTTTGGTTAAACGAAATTTTCGATGTAACCGGTCCGCGCAAGGAAGACCTGGATGCTATCGAGCCTGACCGGCCGTTGATCATTTTCGATGACTGGGCACATACTGTCTGGGCCAACTCGGTTGCGCTGGAGCAAGGCGGCGTCACCCGGGATACGAAAGACATCGTTCCGGGATTCTCGTTCTACCAGAAAGACCTGAGCGGCGAGCCGACGGGCTGGATCGTGGAATCCGCTGCATCCGTATTCATCAACAAGTTCTGGTCTGTTTCACCGGCCATGGAGGAATCGACTCTTGAGTTTCTGACCTATCTGCGAAACCTGGGAGTGACGACCGTCTTTGACGCGGGGAATTTCGGCCTCGATGAAGAGGTTTACGCCGCCTTGTCGCGCCTCGATAAAGAGGGGCGCTTACCGATTCGCTATCACGGCGTATACACCCTGTTCCTTCCTGATGATTACGGGGGAGCAATTGACGAGCTCAAACGGCTCGGCCATACCTACAACACGGACAACCTGCGCATCGACACGCTCAAAGTGTTCTTCGACGGTGTTCTGGAGACCCGCACAGCTGCCTTGTCGAGTGATTATCTGGACACTCCCGGGAACAGTGGCGAAGGGTTACTCAGCAGGGAGCAGCTTCATCAACTCGTTCTTGATCTCGATACCGAGGGCCTGAATCTGCATGTTCACAGCGTCGGCGATCGCGCTGTCGCCACGGTACTGGATGCGGTTCAGGATGCGCATGAATCACTACGGCGCGCGCCGCGCATTCGAATTGCGATAACACATCTTGAGAAAGTCAAAGAGACAGATTTCTCTCGTTTTAAGGAACTTGGTGTTATCGCGCAGCTTACGCCGCAGTGGGTTAGCGGCGGCGACCTGTCATGGTATGAAGCCGGCATTGGCGATGCGGCATTCGAGATGCAGCGTATGCAGACGTTCATTGACAAAGGCGCCGTTGTCACATTTTCCAGTGACATTTACAGCCCGGACGAGTGGCCAGCTGACCGCGCCAACCCGTTCCTCGGCATGCAGGTTGGACACAACCGCCAGGAAATCGGCGCCGACCCGGAAAGTGAAGCCTTGCCGCCGATTGAAGATCGCATTCACCGCGATGAGTTGGTCAATGGTTATACGACAAATGCGGCGTATCAACTCGGCCGGGAAAACGAGCTTGGCAGGATCGCCGTCGGTTATCGGGCCGACCTGGTCGTACTAAACCAGAACCTGTTCGAAGTTGATCGCTACGAGATTCACAAGACGAAGCCGATCGCCGTCATCATGAACGGTGAAATCGTTTATGGCGAGCTGTTGCAGCGCCGCTAGCTGCCCGGGTTTTGTTACTCGACGGTTCCCGACTTCGCCAGGTTTCTCGGCTGGTCGACATCTGTGCCCCTGAGCACCGCGACGTGATACGCGAGTAGTTGCAGCGGGACCGTGTACACGATCGGCGCGATGAGCCGGTCTGCATGCGGCATCGTGATGACGGTCATGCCTTCTTCGCTCTCGATGCCGGTCTCGGCATCTGCGAATACATATAATTGACCGCCGCGAGCGCGGACAACCTGCATATTCGACTTCAGCTTGTCGAGCAGTTCGTTGTTGGGTGCAACAACGACGACGGGCATCTCCTCATCAATGAGTGCCAGTGGACCGTGCTTGAGTTCGCCTGCCGCGTAGGCCTCGGCATGAATATAGGAAATCTCTTTGAGCTTGAGGGCGCCTTCCATTGCGATTGGCCACATGGGCCCGCGCCCAAGGAACAATGTGTGCTGCTTGACGGCGAAATCTTTCGCGAGCTCCTGCAACTGGTCGCTCATCTTTAGCGTGAGGTCCGAGGCGGCCGCTGCATGCGTAAGGTTCGCGACGAACTCTTTTTCCCGCTCCTCGGACAAGCCACGATGCTTCGCCATCATCAACGTGACAATGAGGATGGACAACAACTGTGTTGTAAACGCCTTTGTGCTTGCCACACCAATTTCAGGCCCCGCCTGCGTCATCATGACAAGATCCGATTCGCGCACCATTGAGCTATGCGCACTGTTGCAGATCGTCAACGAGCCGAGGTAACCCAACTCCCTGGCCATGCGCAGTGCTTCCAGTGTGTCCGCTGTTTCGCCAGACTGTGACAGCGTTACGAACAATGTGTTGTCCGGTACGACGACGTGCCGGTAGCGGTACTCACTCGCAATCTCGACCTGGGTTGGCACACCAGCGATTGATTCGATCCAGTATTTGCCAACACAGCCCGCGTGGTAGCTGGTGCCGCAGGCAACGATGTGAATGTGCTCGACCCGGTTGAGCATCTCAGCTGCTTTCGGTCCGAGCGACTCGGGCAAGACTCGCTGATTCGAAACGCGGCCATAAAGCGTATCGGCCAGCGCACTCGGCTGGTCGTGAATTTCTTTGAGCATGAAATGATCGTAGGGTGCTTTTTCGGCCGATGCGCTGTCCCACTCTGTCTCATGGACTTCGCGGATTGCTTCGTTGCCGTCGGCATCAACGATGCGTACGCCGTCGCGTCGAATCTCGGCCAGGTCACCTTGCTCGAGGTAAATGAACTTCTGCGTCACCGGCAAAAGCGCAGGCACACCGCTGGCGACGAAATTCTCGCCGTCACCAATGCCGATGACGAGCGGGCTTGCAACTCGACTTACAACGATTCGGTCAGGGTCTTCGGCGTCGACGACCAACAGCGCGTAGGCGCCTTCGAATCGTTTTACTGCTTCGCCAACAGCTTCGACGAGATCCATGCCCTGTTTCAGGTAGTCGTATATGAGGTGCGCGGCAACTTCCGTGTCCGTTTCCGAATCGAACACGTAGCCCTTCTTAAGCATCTCATCCTTGATTGGCTGGAAGTTTTCGATGATGCCATTGTGAATAACAGCCACCCGCCCGCCCGAGACATGCGGGTGCGCGTTCGCCTCGGTGACACCGCCGTGCGTCGCCCAACGCGTGTGCGCGACGCCGATATTTCCACTCAACGGATTTTCCGCGAGCCTCTCATCGAGTTCGGCAACCTTGCCGACCGTGCGGCACAGCCCAATGGCCTGGTCTGCATCGATAACAGCCACGCCCGCAGAGTCGTAGCCCCGATACTCGAGGCGTCGCAGCCCCTCAACGAGGGTCGGGACAACATTCTGTTCGGCGACTGCGCCGACAATTCCACACACTAGTCTGTCTTCCTCTGTTTGTTTATGCCCGAAAGCCCGCCGTTCTCGCAGCGACAATTTTCCTGCTCATGGCTGAATTTGAGATTTTCATGTTTCCTTACTAGGCTTCTTCCAACCCTTGATTGTTACTTGCTTGGTTCGCCCCAGCGTCAGCTGTCCAACCGGCGCTGGTTTCGTGATCGTCGAACCCGCGCCAATGGTCGCGCCTTCGCCAATTTCGAGCGGTGCAACGAGATTCACGCCGGAACCGATAAATACATTGTCACCAATCCTGGTCTTGTGTTTGTTGGCGCCATCGTAATTACACGTGATTGTGCCTGCCCCAACGTTGACGTCTGTCCCGACTTCGGCGTCGCCGATGTAAGTCAGGTGATTAATTTTGCTGCCGTCGGCAATTGTGCTTTTCTTCACTTCGACGAAATTGCCAACTTTGACATTGTTCGCGAGCTCGGCACCGGGCCGCAGGCGTGCAAATGGCCCTATCTCGCATCTGTCGCCTGTGGTCGCTCCTTCGATGTGGCAGTTCGAATGAACGACGGTATTTGTGCCAAGGCGGCTATCGCGTATCAGGTTATTCGATTCGACCGTCGTGCCATCACCGAGAATGACGTCACCCTCGAATACGGCGTTAACATCAATAAAGACATCTTTGCCACAGCTCAGCGAACCGCGGATATCGACACGTGCCGGGTCGGCGAAACCGACGCCGTTAGCCATGAGTTCATCAACGCGTCGTGCCTGCAGGGCGCGCTCCGCTTCGGCGAGTTGCTTCTTGTCGTTTATGCCCATCACTTCCGTCCAGGTGTTTGCTCTAATTCCCGTGACGCTAATACCGTCTTTGACGGCCATGCCCACCACGTCAGTCAGATAATACTCGCCTTGCGAGTTGTCGTTGCCCAGGCCCTCCAGCCAGTCCTTGAGCTGCACCGCCGGACACACCATGACGCCCGTATTGATCTCCGTGATCGCTTGCTCGGCCTTGCTGGCATCCCTCTGCTCGACAATACCAATCACGCTGTCCCCGCCACGAACGATACGCCCGTAGCCGGTTGGGTCATCCAGATCTACGCTGAGCACCGACATTTCGTCGGCGGGCGTCGCCGCCAGCAACCGTGCAAGGGTTGTGGCCGTCAACAACGGCACATCGCCGTACAAGATCAGCACCTGGTTGTCGTCCGGCGTATCCGGCATCGCCTGCTGCACAGCATGCCCCGTACCGAGTTGTTCGGCCTGCAATGCCCATCGCAATTTGTCATCGCCGATAGCCGCCGGAACAGCTTCGCCGCCATGCCCGTAGACCACGCAGACGTCCCCGGCCTCCAGCTCGGTAGCAGTCGCCAGTACGTGCGACAGTAATGGCCGACCGGCCAGTGGTTGCAGCACTTTGGGCAGGTCGGAACGCATGCGCGTGCCCTGACCTGCGGCGAGAATTATAACGCTCAGTCCCAAGAATCCCTTCCCTGTCGTTGAACCAGTCGCGGCTGAAGCCGCTCCTACATTTGTTTGACGCAGAATGATACCCCAAGACCGGTGGCGCAGGGGTGCGGCGAATGTGGCAAACAATGCTAGTCTTGCCGTTCGGAAAAAAAAGAAGAAACGTCTATGTCGACCGAAAACGTCATATTCACCGGTGTCGCTGTGTACATGCTCGGCATGCTCGGTGTTGGCTACTACGCCTCGACAAAAGCCCGCTCGGTGTCCGAATTCATGGTCGCCGGACGCAGCCTGTCACTGCCGGTCTGCTCTATGACCGTCATGGCCACGTGGTTTGGTGGTGCCATGATGCTGGGCGGAGCCGGCGCAGCCTTCGACCACGGTATGCTTGGCGTGATTGCGGACCCCTGGGGCGGTGCGCTTGCACTGTTCCTGATAGGCCTGTTCTTTGCCCGATTGTTCCGGCGCATGCGCATCATTACGGTCGCCGATTTCATGGAGCAGCGCTTCGGCAAGATTGCCGGAGTTGGCATCACGGTCACGACGGTCGTTTCCAATATCATGTGGGTCGCGGGCATGCTCGTAGCCTTTGGTGTGATATTCGATTCCCTGACGAACATTCCTTTCGAGACCGGTATTATCATCGGTGCAGTTATTGTGTTCACGTACACGATGCTCGGCGGCATGTGGGCCGTCGCACTGACCGACTTCGTGCAAATGATCATCATCATTACCGGATTGATCATCCTGATGACCGTTGTGTTGATCGATGTCGGTGGCTGGGGCGCGATAGCGCCGCAGTTGCCTGAGACGACGTTTCGGATGGTGCCGCTTGAACACACCGGTGAAGAGTGGCTCAACTATTTCCGCGCCTGGACCATCATTGGCCTTGTCGATATTTCGGCGCAGTCCTTGTTCCAACGCATTGCTGCCGCAAAGAATGAGCGTGTCGCCCAGTACTCTTTTTATATCGGGGGCGCCGGCTACCTGATATTCGGCATGGTTGCGGTCTTTCTCGGCATCATCGGCAGCGTCATAATGCCGGACATTGCCAACTCCGAGTTTATTGTCCCCGAGCTGGCCAAGGCGCATCTGCACCCGGTCGCCATTGCTGTATTTGTTGGCGCGATGCTGGCCGCCATTATGAGTTCAGCCGACAGCGCTTTGCTCGCCGCATCGAGTATTGTTGCGAAGAACGCGTTGCCGTACTTCAGACGTAACCCGGCGCCGCGGCTGACGTTGCTAATCACGCGTCTTGCAATCCCGTTTATCGGTGGCATCGCCATTCTCATCGCGCTCAGGATCCAGGTTGTGTTCGATCTGATGGTCGATGCAAATATCCTCGGGCTCGCCGTTATCATCGTGCCGTTCATCCTCGGCGTGTGGTGGAAAAAGGCTAATCGTGCCGGCGCGCTGTCGGGCATGGCCGCAGGACTCGCGACATGGCTTTCAACGATGGCGCTCTGGCCCGACTTGCCGGCGGATTTCATGGGGCTCACCGCGTCGCTTGTCGTGATGCTGGTGGTCACAGCACTGACGCAGAAGATTGATCCGCCGCGCGAGCTGCACGACGACGAAGGCAACCTGATCGAGATGGAGAATCGTCTCGGGATCATGTAGGAGCTGCGCTTGCGCTGCGACCACATTGTCGCGCTGGCCACGTGCCCTCGGGGTGCAAGCAGCGCTCCTACAACAAGCCTAGCGATTTCCCTTTAGCTTCTGCGCGGCGCGATATCGTGCACGAGCTTCAGCCAGCTCCTGCTGCGCGCGGGTGATATCCGTTGTTTCTGATGCGCCTTTGAGCGCCTCTTCGGCTTCCTGCTGCGCAGCTAGTGCGGCGGCTTCGTCGAGTTGGTCGCCGCGCAAGGCTGTGTCGGCAAGTATCGTTACCGAATGCGGCTGTACTTCGAGCATGCCGCCGGTGATGTAGAAAGACTCTTCCTCACCTTCTTCGTTCTGCACCCGAACTTCGCCCGGCTTCAATGCCGTCAACAATGGTGCATGGCGAGGTGCGATACCCACCTCACCCATTTTTGCAGGCGCGAAAACCATCGTGGCACTGCCCGAATAGATTTCGCCCTCTGCGGATACGATGTCGACGAGAATTGTTGCCATGGTCAGATAACCTCTTCGGGCCTAAAGGCCCTCCTACTGGTACTTCGGTGCGCTCTCGACAGCTTCGTCGATGGTGCCGACCATGTAGAACGCCTGCTCCGGAATGTGATCGTAGTCGCCATTGATGATGCCGTTGAAGCCACGAATCGTTTCTGCCAGCGAAACGTACTTACCGGGTGAGTTCGTGAAAACCTCGGCAACGAAGAACGGCTGCGACAGAAACTTCTGAATCTTGCGTGCGCGATTGACGATCTGCTTGTCTTCTTCGGACAGCTCGTCCATGCCCAGGATGGCGATGATGTCCTGCAACTCTTTGTAGCGTTGCAATACAGCCTGTACGCCACGTGCGCAGTCGTAGTGCTCCTGTCCAATAATGAGTGGATCGAGGATTCGCGATGTTGAATCGAGCGGATCAACCGCCGGGTAGATGCCCAGCTCCGCAATGTTACGTGACAGTACGAGCGTCGCGTCCAGGTGAGCAAAGGTGGTTGCCGGTGATGGGTCGGTCAGGTCATCAGCCGGTACATATACGGCCTGGAATGACGTGATAGAGCCGGTTTTCGTCGATGCGATGCGCTCTTGAAGAATGCCCATTTCCTCAGCCAGTGTTGGCTGGTAGCCCACTGCTGATGGCATACGACCGAGCAGTGCCGATACTTCGGTGCCAGCCAGTGTGTAGCGGTAGATGTTATCGATGAACATCAGGACGTCACGGCCCTCGTCACGGAACGCCTCGGCCATCGTCAGCCCGGTCAGCGCGACACGCAGGCGGTTGCCGGGAGGCTCATTCATCTGACCGTAAACCAGTGACACCTTGTCGATTACGTTGGAATCGGTCATCTCGTGGTAGACGTCGTTACCTTCACGAGTACGCTCACCTACACCTGCGAACACTGAATAGCCCGAGTGCTCGTGAGCAATATTACGAATCAGTTCCATCAGCGCAACGGTCTTGCCGACGCCGGCGCCACCGAATAGACCAACCTTACCGCCCTTGGAGATCGGCATGATCAGGTCGATCACCTTGATGCCCGTTTCCAGACGCTCGGTGGTCGCTGCCTGCTCTTCGTAGGTAGGAGCCGCGCGATGAATTGGCATGTGCACTTCAGCGCCAATGGGGCCAGCATTGTCGATAGGCTTGCCCAATACATCCATGATGCGGCCCAGCGTTTTCTCGCCAACCGGTACGGTAATCGCCGAACCCGTATTGGTGACGGCCATGCCACGCTTCAGACCCTCCGAAGAGCCCATGGCAATCGTGCGCACGACGCCGTCGCCCAGCTGCTGCTGAACTTCGAGCGTGATTTCCGCATCGTCAATAATCAATGCGTCGTAAATCTTCGGGATTTGGCCTGCGGGGAACTCAACGTCCACAACAGCGCCAATTACCTGCACAGTAGTTCCGGTGCTCATCTGTTTTCCTTAGCTTGAAACGGCAGCTGCGCCACCGACAATTTCTGAAATTTCCTGCGTGATCGCAGCCTGACGTGCCTTGTTGTACTGCAACTGCAACTCATCGATTATGTCGCCAGCGTTATCCGTTGCCGACTTCATCGCTACCATTTTTGCCGCCATTTCACAGGCGAAATTCTCAACTGCGCCACGGTACACCTGCGACTCGATGTAACGCATCAACACGTCATCGAGTAACTCGCCCGCATCGGGCTCGTAGATATAGTCCCAATGCTTCTGCAGATCGTCGTCGTCAGCGCCCACACCACTGGCGGGGAGCAGCTGCGCAACAACCGGCGTTTGCGTCATTGAGTTGACGAACTCGTTGTGGACGACAAACAAGCGATCGATTTTTCCTTCGCTGTACGAGTCCAACATAATCTTGATCGAACCGATCAGGTCATTGACTGCCGGCTTATCACCCAGGTGGGTCGCCGTACCAACGACGCTGCCACCCAAGCGGCGGAAGAACGCGACTGCCTTGGCACCAACCAGCGCCAGGTCGACCTCGACGCTCTCATCCTGCCGTTTCGCGATCTCGCCGATCATCGTCTTGAACAGGTTCGCGTTAAGGCCACCGCAGAGACCACGGTCAGTCGAAATAACGATGTAGCCAACGCGTCTGACTTCGCGCTCCGTCAGGAACGGATGCTTGTAGTCAGGGTTCGCGTGCGCCAGGTGACCGACGACCCGACGAATACGCTCTGCATAGGGGCGCGAGGCCTCCATCTGCAGCTGAGCCTTGCGGATCTTGCTCGCCGCAACCTTCTCCATCGCGCTCGTGATCTTCTGCATGTTTTTTACAGAAGCGATCTTCGACCGAATTTCTTTTTCACCTGCCATGTATGTCCTTGGTTGTTTTCGCGGCTAAAGCCGCTCCTACAGTTCCTGCTTGCCTTGTAGGAGGGCCTTCAGGCCCGAATCAATAAGCGCCTTTCTCAGCAAACTCGTCGCAAATTCCCTTGAGGGTGGCTGCGACATCGTCGTCGTAGTCGCCGGATGCGTTGATCGAATCGAGCGTGCCGCCGTGATTCGCTTTCGCGTAATCATGCAGTGCTTCTTCGAACGCGAGGACTTTGGAAACCTCAACTTTATCGAGGTAACCCTCGTTAACCGCGTAAAGGGACAGCGCCATATCGGCGACCGACAACGGCGTGTACTGCTTTTGCTTCATGAGCTCGGTAACGCGCTCGCCGCGTTCCAGTTGGTGCCGGGTAGCCGCATCGAGATCGGACGCAAACTGTGCGAACGCCGCAAGCTCACGATACTGAGCGAGCGCGAGACGAACACCACCGCCGAGCTTCTTGATGATCTTGGTCTGCGCCGCACCGCCTACACGAGATACCGACAAACCAGCGTTGATCGCCGGGCGGACACCTGCGTTGAAGAGGTCGGTCTCGAGGAAGATCTGTCCATCGGTAATCGAGATTACGTTGGTCGGTACGAAGGCGGATACGTCACCGCCCTGTGTCTCAATGATCGGCAGAGCAGTCAGCGAACCCGTCTTGCCCTTGATCTTGCCGCCGGATACGTTCTCGACGTGATCGGCATTGACGCGCGATGCGCGCTCGAGCAAACGCGAATGCAGGTAGAAAACGTCACCCGGATACGCTTCACGACCCGGCGGACGGCGCAGCAGCAACGACACCTGGCGATACGCCCAGGCCTGCTTGGTCAGATCGTCAAAAATAATCAGCGCGTCTTCGCCATTGTCGAGGAAATACTCACCCATCGAGGTACCCGAGTACGGCGCGATGTACTGCATCGCGGGGCTGTCGGCTGCGGTAGCCGCAACCACGATGGTGTGTTCCATCGCACCCTCTTCCTCGAGCTTGCGTACGATGCCGGCAACCGAGGAGGCTTTCTGGCCGATGGCAACGTAAATGCACTTAATGCCTGTGCCACGCTGGTTGATGACCGTGTCGATCGCAACGGCCGTCTTGCCCGTCTGGCGGTCACCAATGATCAGTTCGCGCTGGCCGCGACCGATCGGAACCATCGAGTCAATCGATTTCAGACCTGTCTGTACGGGCTGATCAACCGACTGGCGTTCAATTACGCCAGGTGCAACTTTTTCGATCGGCGCGCTCAGGTCCGTGTCAATCGGGCCCTTGCCGTCAATGGGGTTACCCAGCGCGTCAACGACGCGACCGAGCATTGCGGGGCCGATGGGCACTTCGAGGATACGACCGGTGGTCTTGACCGTATCGCCTTCTGAAATGTGCTTGTAGTCGCCGAGGACAACCGCGCCAACCGAATCCTGCTCGAGGTTGAGCGCCATGCCGAAGGTGTTCTGCGGGAACTCGAGCATTTCGCCGTAGCGAGCATCGGCCAAACCGTGGATACGAACGATACCGTCCGTTACGCCGATAACCGTGCCCACATCGCGCGCTTCTGCCGATGCTTCGAAGTTCTCGATACGCTCTTTAATCAGCTGGCTGATTTCAGAAGCTTTGAGTGCCATTTTGTCTTCCTCTTCTATTTTGAGGTCAGAGCCCAAGGGCTCTGACCCCTTTTGTTTCTTACTTGGTCAGTGCATTTGCGAGACCTTCAAGTCTCGCCCGCAACGACCCATCAATTACGACATCGCCGGCGCGAATAACGGCACCACCGATCAGATTTTCGTCTACTTCCGTCTCGATATTCACGTCGCGGCCCAGTCGCTCGCGCAGTGCCTTCGCGATTGTGTCCTGCTGTTTCTTGCTTATCGCACTTGCCGACGTCACGGTCACTTCGACGACGTTCTCCACCACGGCCTTTAGTGCCTCGAAGTGCTCTGCGATTTCAGGCAGAACGGCAACGCGCCGATACTCGAGCAACAGCTTCAGAAAGTTTGTACCTTTCTTGTCTTTGCCATCGAGCACCCTGGTGCCCGCCTTGTCGAACAGACCTGTCAGGAACTCGAGGCGTTGCTCGTTGTTGAACGCCGGATCGCCGAGATACTTGGCGACCTGACCGTCAGCCATTAACTGGCTGGCGACATCAAGCGCCTCCGACCACGTCGCAAGGTCTCCGGACTCATTGGCGAGTTCGAATACAGCTTGCGCATAGGGCCGGGCGATAGTGTTGTTGTCTGCCATTGTCGTGTATCGCCTTTACAGCTCGCCTGCCAGCTTGCCGAGGATGTCCTCGTGCTGCTTGTCGTCGATCTCGCGGCGCAGGATTTTCTCGGCGCTCGCCATGGCAATGGCCGATACCTGCCCACGCAGCTCTTCTCGAGCCTTGTTGGCTTCCTGCTCGATTTCGGCCTTGGCGGCAGTCAACTGGCGGTCGCGCTCTTTAACGCCGTCGTTCTTGCCGTCAGCTACGATCTCGTTTGCCCGAGCATGGGCCTGGTCGAGAATGCCGGTTGCCTGCTTGCGCGCGTCAGAGACGATTTCATCCGCCCCCGCCTTTGCCGCCTCAAGCGCGTGCTGTCCTTTGTCGGCAGCAGCGAGACCGTCGGCGATTTTTTGCTGACGATCTTCGATCGCTCCCAGCAACGGTGGCCAGATGAACTTCATGCAGAACCAGACAAACACGATCATTGCGATCGACTGGCCGAGCAAAGTTCCGATATTAATATCCACGGGTTTCTCCTAACCTCGCTGTCGCGGCTAAAGCCGCTCCTACGACGCTCTGGCGTCCTTACGGCGCCGGGTTGGTCTCAGCCGCCTGCGGCAGCTTGAGCAGCTTGCAGCTGCGCAATGAACGGATTGGCGAACGCGAAGAACAACGCGACACCGACACCAATCATCGCAACGGCAGCGAGCCGCGCGACGACCAGGAACATCTTCGTCTGCAGCATCGGAGCCAGCTCCGGCTGACGTGCAGCACCTTCGAGGAAGCGGCCGCCCAAAAGGCCCATGCCAATGCCAACGCCGAGGGCGCCGAGGCCGATCAGAAGTGCGACAGCGATCGCCGTGAAGCCAATAACAGTTTCCATCAGTTTCTCCTACCCAGGATCAAGTCCTGTCTGTTGATTTAAGTCGTAAAAAAATCTAGTGTGATTCCGACGCAAGGCTTAAATAGACGATGGTCAGCATCATGAAAATAAAGGCCTGAAGCGTAATGATCAGAATATGAAATACGGCCCAGCCGAAGTGCAGCGGTAGCTGATACCAGCCGATCAGGGCAATCAGGATGAAAATGAGTTCGCCGGCAAACATGTTGCCGAAGAGTCGAAGTGACAGCGACAGCGGCTTGGCCAACAGCGCGACACTTTCGAGGATGAAGTTGAAGGCGATAATAACGGGCGCGAAGATAACGGCCGGAAACTTGAATGACGGTGCTATCGGGTGCAGCGTCAGCTCCCTGATGAATCCTGTGACACCCTTGTTCTTGATCGTGTAGAAGATGATCAGCACGAAGACGGAGAGCGACATGCCGAAGGTGACATTGATGTCCGTCGTCGGCACAACCTTCATATAGGGAATGCCTGCGGCACCTGCGGCCAGCGGAATCCAGTCGACGGGAATAAGGTCCATCAGGTTCATCAGGAAGACCCAGACGAAGATCGTCAGCGCGAGTGGCGCGATCAGGCGGCTCTTGCCGTGAAACGTATCCTTAACGGAGCTGTCAACGAAGTCGACGATGATTTCTGCAAACGCCTGGAATCGACCCGGTTTGTCGGCAGACGTTTTCTTGGCGACGCCGCGAAACAGGACAACAAAAACCAGTCCCAGCAGCACGGACCAGAACATTGAGTCGACATTCATCGCCCAGAAATTCCCCGCGCAGTGATTCCACACCCACTCGCCTGCCTCGTCTTTGCAAACCTGGAGGTTTTGCAAATGGTGTTGGATGTAGTCGCCGGAGCCTACTTCGCCGTGTCCGCCTTCAGTCGCCATTCTTGTTTCTCGTTGTCTCTTTCGTTTCTCGTCCGTCGCGCAGCAGCAGACCGGCGATGGTCATTAACTGCGCAGCAATAAACCCTGCGAACAGTGCCGCCGCTGAAAGTGGCCGCACCATGGCAAAAACAATGCTGAACATCAGCACGGTTAACGCCAGTTTTCCGAGTTCACCGATGTATGCTGCCCGAATCAGGGCGCCTGCCCCAGGATCCTGGCGTGGTACTACGAGCCGCAGCGCCAAAAATGCGTTCGGAATAACGCAGGTCAGGCTGCCAAGCAACGCCGAGTATCCCGCGACATGTCCGTAAAGGCCCCAAAGCGCAGCGGCGAGGACCGCCCCGATTCCGACTTGGCCGACCAGCACCTTGAGCATTTTTTACTTGCCTCCGGCACTAAAAACGCCACGTCCATCGGGGTATCCGGCGGGTTGTGGCGCTTGTCTTGATTTCGGTTCCAGGCGGGCCTGTAGTAAGCGTGCGCATTATAGTGTCGGACCCCC
>Ga0164320_10000247_pt1 | contig 16691 bp, 15 predicted proteins | sample GuaBasSediGuay11_FD_113736 | JGI IMG/M metagenome (GOLD analysis project Ga0164320, IMG submission 113736) | Subseafloor sediment microbial communities from Guaymas Basin, Gulf of California, Mexico - Guay11, Core 4567-28, 0-3 cm | ecosystem: Environmental > Aquatic > Marine > Hydrothermal...
ATTCGATTCCGAGGCGTCGCTGCGATTCGCTCGGCTGCAGAAACCCCATCGCTATATCGGCTTTCCCGTCCAACAGCCAGGTCGAAAATTCTTGTTGATTGCGCGGCACCGCAACTTCAAGGCGTAATCCATGGTAGCGTGCAAATTCTTGCGCGAGTTCATATTCGAAGCCCATTAACTCTCCGCGGTAGAGAAAATAAGACGCTGCATTATTGCGCAACAACACGCGTACCTTCTTGCGTTTTTTGATCTGCTTGAAGTCATTAACATATGCCGATTCGGGATCATCGGTCATGTGTTCGAGTTGAATATAACGGTTAATCTCACTGACCAATCGAGGTGCATCCTTGCGTATGCCCCAGCCTATGCTTCGGCGTCCGCTGAAATTTACAGCAACTTTGAAATCGTCGCGATAGCCCTGAAAGATCTCCACCCGATTGCTATCGAGTATGGTTGCGTCAATTTCACCATCGGCTAAGCGATCGAGTAACTGCTCGAGTTGTACATTGTCCGGAATTTCGAGTATTTCGATTGCTGGATATTTGTTTTTCTTTAACCACCGTAATGCGTGCCAAAAGGTCGAGTCGCGATTCACCATCACTCTTTTGCCATTAAGCTCGCTTACCTGGGTAATTGAATCGTCATCCTTTCGGATAATAACCTGTTCACGCACTTGAGCTACCGGCACTGAAAAACTGATTTTCTTGCGCCGCTGAGCGTTAATGGTTAGGTTATTTATGATGATGTCGCCTTTGCCGGCCACAAGCGCGGGGATTAACTGGGAGAAATTATCGACGACGACGAGTTCCGGTGTTAACCCGTGCGACGAGGCAAAGTCTTGCGCCATACGTTGTTGAGCGGCCAGCGGAGAGCGACGGCGAGGCAGATAATTCACACTGGTGAAATCCTGCGTTAACAGAATGCGCAGTTTTCCATGACGAATTATATTTTCAAAGTCACCTTTTAAAGTAATGGATTTGTCGAGCGAACTATGAGTTCGATTTAAGAAGTCACTGGCTGCCAGCGCGCAGGGAAAAAGGCTCACACCGGCTAGCAGAACCAGTAACACCGGGGCCAGGTTTTTCCGTATCGTATCACTCATATTGATTGACGATTTTGCTGTTCGGTTAATGCCTTATAGTTAGAGTTGCCCGTCCTGTTCCAGTACTTTTCGCGCCACACGAAAACACTCCAGTGACTGCGGCACACCGCAATAGATGGCAACCACGTGGATTATTGCACGAATCTGATCCCTGGTAACACCATTGTTGATCGCGCCACGGCAGTGGATTTCCCATTCGTGCATCTTGCCGAGCCCACCTATCATCGCCAGATTCATCATCGAGCGTGTTTTCGCATCGATCACATCATCACCCCAACCGAAGCCCCAGCACCATTCCGTCATCATCTCCTGAAATGGACGCGTGAAGTCGTCCGCCGCGGCAAGATTTTTTTCGACGTATTCGGCGCCGAGAGTGGCCTTGCGTTGTCGCAGGCCGGTTTCGAATCTTTCTTTATCCATTTTCGTCCTCTCTGTTAATCGTCATTCCCGCGGAAGTGGGGGTCCGGCGCCCCGGAAATTTGGAATGAGCCGGGATGACGGCAGGTTGTGATGCAGCCTGTCGGAAATTCAATCGATAATTCGACCAGAAAACCTGAACCAGAATCAGGCAGCTAAGGTTTGGTAAAAAGCCTACAAGCAGTAGATAATACCATTTATTTCACCATATCGGGTCTAGCAGGAAATGAAAATAATCGTAGTAGGCGCAAACGGCGTAGTTGGCCAGACAGCAATCAATGCATTTGGCAATCGACACGAAATTATCACGGTCGGTCGAACCAGTGGTGATATCCAGATCGATATCGAAGACCTGGATAGTGTCCGTTCTATGTATCAACAGACTGGAAAAGTCGATGCAGTGGTCAGCGTCGTAGGGCAGGTGCATTTTGGTGCGGTTGCCGACATGAGTAGTGATCAGTTCATGATGGGCATTAACCATAAGGTTTTACCACAGGTGAATCTGGTACTGGAAGGCATCGAGTACCTTAATGATGGCGGCTCATTCACTCTAACCAGCGGTGTTTTGAATCGAGATCCGATTAGTGGTGGCTCCTGCGCCGCAGCCGCGAATGGCGCAATCGATGGATTTATTATTGCCGCCGCCGTCGATTTGCCTCGTGGCATTCGAATAAATGCAGTAAGCCCCGGTATCCTGCAAGCTTCGGCAGACCAGTATGAGGGATTCTTCCCGGGCCACGAAGCTGTTTCTTCCGAACGAGTCGGGCTCGCTTATTGTAAAAGTGTTGAGGGGGTTATCACCGGGCAGGTAATTATCGTCGCCTGATTACCGTGTTTCCAGGGTGAACTTGATAGAAGTGCAGGTATCTTTATTTGCCTCAATGTGTGCAGGGTTTAAACCAGAGTATCATCGCCGCCATGCCAGATAATAAGCACCTGTTGATAGTTGCCCACAATCCGTCGGCCAATACACAGAAACTGGTCGACGCTACCCTGCGCGGCGCCAAGCACGAGGACATCGACAATGTCGAAGTTAAACATATTCCTCCGTTACAGGCGACACCCGACGATGTGTTCTGGGCAGACGCGATCATCCTCGGTACCACCGAAAACTTTGGATATATGAGCGGCGCACTCAAGGATTTCTTTGACCGCATTTATTACCCCTGCCTCGAACACACCGAAGCCATGCCATTTGCGCTGTATATCCGTGCCGGTCTCGACGGTACCGGGACCAAAATTGCGGTGGCTAAAATTACCAGTGGCTTATGCTGGAAGCCGGTTCAGGAAACGATCATCCTGCACGGCGAGTACGATCCGAAATATGAGGGCCAGTGCGAAGAGCTCGGGATGTTGATGGCGGCAAGCCTCGAAGCCGGAATAATCTAAGGGCACATCTATTAATTGTCTTTTTCCGCGATTACGGCGTCACCGATTTTTGCTCCTGCAAAATCGGCAGACCGTACGTCCTGTACATATGCTCCGTGGCAAACGATCTGCAATTATTGTCATGGATGGCATGTATGCAAGCTTTGCAGGAGCAAAAGCTTGCCACGAAAAAATCCTAATTAATAGAGGTACCCTTGGGGGTTATATTAAACAGATCATTCCTCGAAGCTCAGCTCTCGTTGTGGCTCACTTCGATCCAGTTGCGGGTGCCGGCATCCTTGTCATAAATGTGAAAACCGGCCATCGCACTACCATACAGGTGGAGCGATACCACACGTTTGTCGGGACTGGGGTTGCCGGTCAGGTGGATGTGATCGGGATTGGGTACAAAGCTGGTAACAGCACCGGGCGAAAGCATAATCACTCCACCCCGCACCAGTTCGATATTATCCTTCGCGTTTGCCTCGCCCTGGTCGGTGCGGATGTAATTGCACTCGTTCAGCATACCCTCGTGCACGCCGACCACACCCCAGGTACCGTGATCGTGAATCGGTGTCCATTGCCCCGGTTCCCACACCAGGGCATAGAGGCTTAACAAGCCATCGGGGTCGATGTGAATCGCGTTGCGCGCATAGTGTTCCGGGTCACTGCGCAAATGTTCAGCCTTTAGGAAGGCCTTGTCACTGTTAAGTAATCGATACATCGACGGCGCAATATTTTCGACAAAGTCGGCTGGTTCCAGCCCTTCAGCGTGACCCGCCCTGCATTCGCCGATAAATTGTTCGAGGCTGTAATCTGACATGGTTGATCTCGTTTTTATTTTCTAACTGCAATAACCTATCCCCATGATACGCTAACACCCTGGTAGTTTCGCGTCCCGCATGACTTTCCACTACAATATCCGATTCTATTAATTTACGGGAATTGGCATTGGCAAATTTTAACGGTAAAAAATCAATCGTTTTCGGCGGTACTTCAGGCATTGGGCTGGAGACAGCCAAACTTCTACATCAGGCCGGGGCAGAAGTTGTAACGGTTAGCCGGCGCGGCGCTATTTCGGACAAAAACGACGCTATGCAAAACGAGATCGCCGATGTGCTGGATCGAGATTCTCTCCAAAGGTTGTTTGAAAAACATGCAGGTTTCGATTTCCTGGTCAATACGGCAACCGGGGGTGCACGCGCAGTCGGCCCTTTCCTGGAGATGGATCTGGACGGATTTCAGGGATCCTTTGCCAAACTCTGGGGCCACGTGAATACAGTGAGACTCGGTGCGCCACTCATGGCCAAAGATGGTGCCATCGTATTATTCAGTGGTTACCCGGCGCGTAAGTATCGACCTGGGACGCTGGCGATTGGCACCGTGGGTAACGCGGTCGAAGGCTTCGTCAAACTAGTCTCCGCTGAAATCAACCCGATACGGATCAACGCTGTCTGCCCGGGATTGATTGATACACCTATGGTTTTAAAAGAAGACGAAGAGCGCAAAGAATATTTTAATAACACTACCCAGAATCATTTGATACCACGCGTCGGCAAACCCGAAGAAGTCGCGCTCGCGGCAATGTTTTTACTCGAAAACCAGTTCGTTACCGGCACCATCGTCGATGTCGATGGTGGCGCGATACCGGCCTGATCCGGTGGCCCGAAACTACAAACCTTAACACTGCAAGCCGAGAAAGAGACCATGACCGATAGCCCCAGGGGCAGCCTTACCATTCGCACATTGGCAATGCCCGCCGATTCAAACCCCTCCGGCGACATATTCGGTGGTTGGGTTTTGTCACAAATGGATATTGCCGCCGGAATTTGTGCGGTCGAACGCGCGCGCTGTCGCACCGTCACTGCCGCCCTCGATAGTATGAGTTTCATCGAACCGGTCAAAATAGGCGATGTTTTATGTGTTTATACCGAACTAATCGGGGTGGGTAATACTTCGCTCGATATTCGTGTCGAAGCCTGGACTCAACATGTTCGCTCCGGCAGTGAAAAGAAGGTCACCGAGGCGATGTTTAAATTCGTGGCCCTCGATGACGACGGTCGCCCCACTCCTGTCCCCGGGAAATAGTCGTAGAATTTATTCAGTTTTTAAATTGACCTCAATCGATCGCTTCGTTTAATAGCTCAATCCAGTGTACAACAGGCACACTGATTCCATTCGCAATATGCATCTGACAACCGATATTCGCGGTTGCGATCACTTCTGGGGTATCGGCGGTCAGTGCTTGCTGTTTGTTGTGACGCAGTTCCGACGAAATTTTTGGCTGTAGCAGGGAATAGGTACCCGCCGACCCGCAACACAGGTGAGAATCGGTCACCTGGCACAGGTGATAACCGACACTGGTTAACAGTTTCTCGACTATCCCAGCCAATCCCAGCCCGTGTTGCATCGTACAGGGCGTATGGAAAGCCACGCGCTTGCCTTTGGTTACCGAAATTTCCTGTTTTGGCAGTTCCTTTAGCACCAGCTGACTGAAATCCAGTGTCAATTGGCTGACTGTTTTCGCCTTCGGGCCGTATTCCGGATCATCGATAAATAATGCCTGGTAATCACTGACCGTCAAACCGCATCCGCTGGCAGTCACAACAATCGCTTCAATTCCTGATTCGATATACGGCCACCAGAGGTCGATCAAATTCTGTGCCTGCTCACGACCCTGTTTGGTTTGCGAGGTATGCAACCCAACCGCGCCACAGCAATGCCGGGGCTCTATTTCGATCGCAGTAATGCCAAATCGGTCCAGAATTCTCACCGCCGCCGCGTTTGTAGCTGGTGATAAAGCCGGTTGCACACAACCCGACAGCATTAGTACGCGTCGCTGGTGCTGGCTGTCTGGTCGGGCGACAGGTGTCTGCCGGGCGGGAATTGCATTGCTTAGGCTTGCCGGAAGCAGGGCTGATACCAGCCTTCCAGATCGCAATGTCAATCCGAACAACCAGCCCGAGTTTATGAACCGCGTCAGTAACCAGCGCTTGATACGGTCGATCGCCGGCCTGGGTAATTCCACTTCGATGGCTTCGCGCCCTATTTCCAGCAGACGGCTGTAATTCACCCCGGAGGGGCAGGTGGTCTCGCAGGAACGGCAGCTCAAACATCGATCCAGGTGTTTCAACATTTCGGTATTGGCCGGGCTGCCTTCGAAAAATTGCTTCATCTGGTAGATACGACCACGCGGGCCATCGAGTTCGTCACCACTTAACTGGTAGGTCGGGCAGGTCGCATTGCAAAAACCACAATGGACACACTTGCGCAATATTGCTTCGACCACTTCGGCACTCAATTCCTGGCTAAAAGACTGACTGAGATTGGTTTGCACGGGCTAGAGTTCGCGGTATAGCCGACCAGGATTAAATATTCCCGCCGGATCAAAACTGGATTTTAAGCTTTGATGCAAGGCGAGCATCGAGCTATTCAGGGGATGAAATACCTGGGCCTCCGGGTCCACGCCCCGGTAGGCACATACCGTCCCCCCAATGCTTTCGAGTGTCTGCCTGAGTTGCTCCAAATCATATTTACCCATTAGCCAGCGCTGGGCCCCGCCCCATTCGATCAACTGGGATTGACCCGGAAACAGGTCTTCACGGGTCTGGGGTAGAGATAATCTGAATAATTTCTCACTGCTGGTAAAAAAGTCGTGCCGCTGCTCTCGAAGCTGCTCCCAGGTGCCTGTTTCCTTAGTACCCCCGAGATTCGCAGCTGCACTGTCGACTCCCTGCTGGCTACCCGACAGGCGAATAGTGCTGCGACCCTGGTACCAGCTCGAGGCCGATAGTGGTAGCGGTTTAGAAGCGAGCTGGTTAATCCATCGAATATATGACTCCACGTTACTGTGCTCGAACCCCAGGCTTTGCTCGGTTTCGAATTGAGGAATCACGCGCAACGAGGCTTCTAAAATAATACCGAGCGTACCCTGTGCGCCAACCATCAGGCGCGAAACATCGAACCCGGCGACGTTCTTGATCACGCGTCCACCGAAGTTCATGATTTCACCGCGCCCGCTGAGCAATTTCACCCCCAGTATAAAATCACGCACGCCCCCGGCATAGGCACGGCGTGGCCCCGCAAGACCGCTCGCCAATACACCACCAATCGTTGCCTTATCACCCAGATGTAGGGGCTCGAATCCCAGCATTTGATTATTCTCGGCTAACAGGGCTTCAACATGGTCGAGTTTACAACCCGATCGCAGCGTAATCACAAGTTCAGCCGGATCGTAGTCAATAACGCCGGTATGCATGCCGACCTCAAGCGTTTGCGCTTCGACCGGGTTACCATAAAAAGTCTTGCTGCCACCACCTGTAATCTTTAAAACGGTACCACTGGCAACCGCCTGCACCACTGAGGCGACTAACTCGGTTTCGAGGTCGTTCTGAGGAATACGTTGCTGCGTCAAAACCGTTCAATCTCCGGGAAGGGCAGCTTGCCGTCGTGAACGTGCATCGCATTGTGCTCGCCACATCGAGCCAGCGTCGGTATCGCCTTGCCCGGATTGAATATGCAATTCGGATCAAATGCCTGTCGAATGGCATGAAACTGGTTGCGCTCCTGATCACTGAACTGTATGCACATTTCACCCAGTTTTTCTACGCCGACACCGTGTTCACCGGTTATCGTGCCGCCTTGCTCGATACAGAGTTGTAAGATTTTACTCCCGAGTTGCTCGGTTTTTTCCAGTTCTCCCGGGTTGTTGGCATCGTAGAGTATTAACGGGTGAAGGTTACCGTCACCGGCATGGAAGACATTCGCGATACGCAGTTCATACTGCTCGGACAATCGACGGATTTCAGCCAAAACGGTACCCAGGGCTTTGCGTGGAATGGTTCCGTCGATACAATAATAATCTGGTGACAGTCGCCCCACGGCTGGAAACGCGGCCTTTCGCCCCGACCAGAACAACAGGCGTTCAGCCTCATCTCTGGCGATTCGGGTCTCGGTGGCGCCGGCGCTTTTCATTACCGATTCAACTCGCGATATCTGCGACTCCACCTCTTCGGCAGTACCGTCGAGCTCGCAAATAATTATCGCTTCGGCCTCGACCGGATAACCCGCATGGACGAAAGCCTCTGCAGCCCGAATGGCCAGGTTATCCATCATTTCTACCCCGGCCGGAATTATGCCTCCGGCGATAATGCCAGTCACGCTGTCCCCCGCGTTCTCTACACTGTCGAATACACCCATAACCACACGGGCACATTCCGGAATCGGCAATAGCTTGAGGGTAGCTTCGACAACCACTCCGAACATGCCTTCGGAACCAATTACCAGTGCTAGCAGGTCGAAACCCTGCGACTGCATCGACTGTTGTTCGATGCTGAGTAATTCACCCGTGGCTGTCACCAGCTTTACGCCGAGCACATTATGCAGGGTCAAGCCGTATTTAAGACAATGCACGCCGCCGGCATTCTCGGCAACATTGCCGCCAATCGAACAGGCAATTTGCGATGACGGATCAGGGGCATAGTACAGCCCCAGCGGGTATGCCGCGTCCGATATGGCAAGATTACGTACCCCGGGCTCGACTACAGCAGTACGCGACAGAAGATCAATTTTATGGATGCGATTCATTTTTGCGAGACTGAGCACAATACCGTCTTCGTGGGGTAAAGCGCCACCCGAAAGACTAGTACCGGCACCCCGACTGACGATTGGAACCCCTCGTTCATTACACAACCGCACTACCTGCTGGACTTGCTCGATGGTCTCAGCCAGTATGACCAGCAACGGCGTTTGCCGATAGGCACTGAGGCCGTCACATTCATAGGCGGCAAGCGATGTCGGTGCATCGATGACTGATTCGGGTGCTAAGAACCTGCGAAATAACCGAGCGAGTTCCTGTTGGCGCGATTGACTCATCGTTAACTAACCTGGTTAACTTTGAAAGGCCTTACATGATATCCCGAGTGGCCGCCGACAACCAGTCGGATAGCATTGCATAGGTGATAAAAATAGACCGCGTATATTGTCGATAGCAGGTTAAACCTGGCGGGTTACCAGGCTGTCTGATTAAAGTTCTGTATCATGGATGCCCCAATACGAAACCTGTATGCTCGATGAAAAGAATAGTTTATTTGAACGGAGACTACCTGCCGGAAGATGAGGCTAAAATCTCGATTTTCGATCGCGCGGTATTGTTTGGCGATGCAATCTACGAAGTCGCAGGCGTGATCGATGGCAAACTGATCGACTTCGATTCACATATGCAGCGCTATTATCGTTCACTCGGTGAACTTGATATTCCGGTACCACTCGATCGGGATCAAGTACTGAGCGCGTTTCGTAAACTGGTAGAGTTAAACCAGGTCTCCGAAGGCCTGGTTTACATGCAGGTGACGCGCGGTGAAGCGGACCGGGACTTCGTCTGGCAGGGGGAATTAAAACCAACGGTTTTCATGTTTACCCAGCAGAAATTATCAATCGCCCGTGATGCCGCTGACGCCGGCGTTCGCCTGAAAAGCGTCGACGATATTCGCTGGGCACGACGCGATATCAAGTCGGTTAATCTGCTCGGGCAGGTGCTGGCCAAAAAGACAGCCAGTGATGCAGGCGCCTACGAAGCCCTGATGATCGACACCGACGGTTATATCACCGAATGCGGCGCCACCAGTTTTTTCATTGTCACCGGCGACCTGCTTCTGACGCGGCCAGTTAACAATAATATCCTGTCCGGCATCACCCGCAAGGCGATTGTGGCTCTTTGCAATAAGCACGGCATTCGCCTGGTCGAAACCAGGTTCAGACTCGAAGAGGCATTGCAGGCAGATGAAGCCTTTATCAGCGGTGCCTTAAGTTACCTACTTCCGGTAGTGCAGATCGATGAGCAGAAAATTGGCAATGGGGCGCCCGGCACATGCTTTTTGAAGTTGCGAGAAGTTTATCTCGAACATGCGCGCACCAGCGCGATTTGATTTTTAGCTTCGACAAGTATAGGTTTAGACTGGTATAGCAGGAGAGTTCGATGCAGGTATCAAGTGATTCATTTCCAAATGCGCCACATGGCTGGTCTATTGAATCGGCCCTGGCAGATGCCAAAGCAGATGGCATTGATGTAAGTGATGATCACTGGAAGTTGATCATCGCTCTGCAGGAGTATTATTCGAAAGTAGAGCACCCAAATTTACGCCAGCTAAAAGACGCATTGGATGAAAAATTTCACCGGCAGGGTGGTTCAAAATTCCTGCACCAACTGGTCCCCTCCGGGCCGGTAGCCGGTGGCTGCAAGCTCGCCGGCCTCGAAGTGCCTGTCGGCGCAATCGATAAATCCTTCGGTAGCGTCGCCTAGAAAATGCTGGATCGGCTTTTTATTTAAACCGAACGGGTTATTCCCCCGCCGAGCGCATTAGCCGGATCCTCTCCCTTACCCGATCACGAAAGTATCGCCACCTGGTACCCTTCGGAGACCAGTTTTTTTTGCACCCGCTGCCACCAGCAGTGATAATTGCTACTTTATCGCTCATTTTATTTGCCCCTTGTCCGGCTCGTAAGCATAAGTCTGTTTTGCTTCCTGCTCGCTGATATAACCCCTTTTCAGATCCTGTTCCACCAGTGCCCGATCACGTTTTTCTGGCTCCCCGTATCCACCTCCACCGGGCAAATTCAATACCAGGTGCTTGCCATCGGGTATCCATTGCCTGCCCTTGCTTTGCATGTCACTGCCATCGTTAAGACTAACTTTCCCCGGTGCTCCATGCTGTCCGCCATCACGGCCGCTGGCCGGGTTAGCGCAACGGTCAAACATCGCATTGATGTAGATCCTGTGGCCGGGGTTGGCCGATATTTCGATAACCTGCCCTAGCCCACCGCGTTGCCTGCCCGCACCACCGGAGCCTTCGCGAAGCTCTTTGCGCCATACCGTGATTGGGCCGACCTGCTCGATGACCTCCGACGACATGGTATGCACCCCGGAGGGAAATGCGGTGGCCGACAAACCGTCGAGGCCGGGACGGGCGCCTGTTCCGCCGGAATTAAACATCAATATCTGTGTCTGGCGTAACCGTTCACCCTGCGCCGCTTCAGCGCCTTCGATCGGGCGCGCGCCAAGCTGTACGTTCCACAATGCACTCGAACCCTCGGCGGGTACGGTATTCGGCAACATCTTGTGCAGGGCACCGAGTACCACGTCGGGCAGGAACTGTCCCAGTACATGGCGGATCGCTACCGGGGCGGGATGCAACGCATTGAGTATGCAGTTCACCGGCGCGGTGACTCTGAATGGTTCCAGCGAAGCGTGATTGTTAGGAATCCTCGGTGCCAGCGTACATTTAAGCGCATAACAGGCATAAGCGGTCGTATAGACAAGTGGCACATTGATGCCTTTCGCACTCAGCCCGGAAGTACCCTCAAAATCGGCCAATACCTGCTGTTCGGATACGTCGAGTCTTAACTTCATAGTCACCGCTGCATCGTATCCATCCACCGTGATCTGATTGCTATAAGAGCCAGCTGGTAATTTTTTAAGCTGTTCTAGTGTCGCGCGCAGACTATTGCTAAAAATATAATCGCGTAGCTCGTTTAGATCGTCGAGACGGAATTCGTCCATCATATCCATTAAACGTCGGTGCCCGGTGTCGTTACAGGACGATAACGAATACAAATCACCAATCACCTGATCAGCCTCGCGCACGTTGTACCTTAGTATGTGGATCAAGCGCATATCGACTTCACCGCGCTCGGCAAATTTCATGATCGGGATATAAATGCCCTCCTCGTAGATTTCGTTGGCATCCGGTCCGAATCCGCGTCCACCGACGTCGACAACGTGCGCCGTGCAGGCAAAATAACCCACCAGGCGTCCGTTGCGAAACGATGGATTGACGAAGGTGAAGTCGTGTAAATGACCAGTCCCCTTCCAGGGATCGTTAGTGATATAGGAGTCGCCCTCAAAAATATTTTCCTTGCCGATATCATTGATGAAATGTCCAACCGCCTCTGCCATGGCATTAACATGACCGGGTGTACCGGTGACCGCCTGCGCCATCATCAGGCCGTTTTCATCGAACACACCGGCAGACAAATCGCCAGCCTCGCGCACTGATGTGGAAAAAGCGGTACGCAACAGGGTAAGCGCCTGTTCTTCGACCACCGAGATCAATCGGTTCCACATCACCTGCATGTGTACACTGGAGATGCCTTTAGTCTGCATTGCCGCCCCCGGATTTGTGCTGCACCAGTAAACACCCATCCGTTTGCATGGTCACCCTGAAGCCGGAGGTGACGATGGTTGTAGTTTCATCTTCGACAATAATAGCTGGACCACTCACCTCGCTACCGGCTTGCATCGCCCCGCGTTCAAATACGCCTGCTTCGACATATTTCTGTTCGCGGGCATCATAAATACTACGCCTGGATTCGGTTTCCAGCTGCGTAGATTTTGTTAAGCGGCTCACCGGTTTAACCTCGGGTAGCGGTGAGCTCGCCTGCACCGACCAGTTCATGATCTCTATATCAAGACCCGGCAACGAGCGACCGAACAGTCGCCTGTATTCGTCTTCGAACAGACTTCGAATCCGCGCATCGTCACCGTCGACAAACTTCCGCTCCGGCAGGTTCACAACGATTTCCCAACCCTGACCCTCGTACCGCATGTAAGCCTTAATCTCGCGAATAAGCTCACCATCAGGCGTTCCGGCGCGGGCAAATTTTTCCGCCTCGTCGCCCAGTTCCTGAATTAACGCATTGGTCCAGTCCGGATCGAAAGCACTCAGTTTTAAAAAAGCGCCGCGAACCGCTTCGAATCCGAACGGCGCTCGTAAAAAACCGATCGCCGATCCGACACCTGCACCCGGGGGAATCAAAAGCGAATCGATATTGAGCTTCTCGCACAAACGGCTGGCATGTATTGGTGCCGCGCCACCAAACGCAATCATGGTGAAATCGGCCAGTTCCTTGCCGCTTTCAACCGCGTGCACGCGCGCCGCGTTGGCCATGTTCTCGTCCACCACCTCACAAATACCAATGGCAGCGGTCTCGGCATTCATATCGAGTTTATTGCCAATTTCGCTTTCCAGCGCAGCGACTGATTTCTCGGGCGAAAGTTTGATATCGCCACCGGCAAAATTATCCTTGTCGAGCCTGCCGAGTAGCAAATCGGCATCGGTCACAGCCGGGTGTTCACCGCCCTGGTTATAACAGGCCGGTCCGGGCTCGGACCCGGCGCTTTCGGGGCCAACCCGAATTTGGCGCAGCTCGTCGACCCAACCTGTCGAGCCACCACCTGCCCCAATCTCGACCATTTCGATAACCGGTATCGAGATCGGCATACCCGAGCCTTTCTTGAAACGATAAGTTCTGGCAACTTCAAAAGTCCGCGCTGTTTTCGGTGTGCGGTTTTCGATCAGGCATATCTTCGCTGTGGTTCCGCCCATATCGTAGGAAAGCACACGGTCCAGGCCATAACGCGCGGCAATATCGGCGGCATATATCGCGCCACCGGCAGGACCGGATTCGAGCAGGCGTACCGGGAATTCGATCGCGCTATCGATCGATATCAAGCCACCGCCCGAGTGAATCATGAATACTGGACAGTTCGCGCCGACCGTATTCAGCCGTTCGACCAGGCGACCCAGGTAAGATGCCATTAAGGGTTTCACAAACGCGTTGGCGCAAACCGTATTAAAGCGCTCGAATTCGCGCATTTGCGGTGAGACTTCGCTGGAAATCGAAATGCTCACCCCGGCTACCAGTTTACTGATTATTTCGCGCGCTCGTTTCTCGTGCTGGCCATTCGCGTAGGAATGGATAAACCCAATCGCAATACTCGTATAGCCGGTTTCCCGGATGTGGGCGGCAATAGCTTCGAGCGCCGCTTCATCGAGCGCTACCAGTTCACGGCCGGTGGCTGCGATTCGCCCCGCTACCGGGAAACGATGTTCGCGTGAAATTAACGGTGGCGGCAAACTCAGGTTCAGATCGTATTGTTCAAAACGTCCCTCGGTACGCATTTCGATAACATCGCGAAACCCCTCGGTGGTGATAAACGCGGTTTTGGCGCCGCGGTGTTCGATCAACGCATTGGTGGCGAGCGTGGTACCGTGAATCAGTTGATCGACATCGCCGACATCGATGTCGGCTTTTTCGGTAATCTTTACCAGGCCGTCAATGATGGCCTGTTCCGGCTCATGGTAGTTAGTCAAGACCTTGGTCGAGTACTGCTGTGGCCCCGCCTCGAGCACCACGTCGGTAAAGGTTCCGCCGATATCGGCACCCACACGAACCTGATGACCCTGATAGCTCATATCAGTACCGGTGATAAAATATCTGCAATATTCGCCATGATAGTAATCGGGTCCACAACCGCCTCAGCCTCCGAAACCGAATCCTTTTGCCACCAGTGATGCACACAGTAAGATCCCCAGAATGCCAACCAGTTCGGTGTGCATGATTTTACGTATCTTTTGCACTGCCTGCACTGACATTTCGGGCGCGATATCCTGATTCAGATCCGCGTTCCAGCGTTGAAAATAAATTGTTGGATAGATGGATAACAAACCTACAGCAACGAATAAACCTATTTTGAGCAGAAAGAAGGTATTACCCAGATAATAATCAACGCCTTTTTCAAAATAAACGACGCGTAGAATTCCGAATATCAATACCAGTACCGCGGCGATGGCATAAGCCCGATCCGCGCGCTGGATACGCCGTGCAGTAGCAACACTGATCGACTCCGATATCAACGCCAGCTGTAGAACAAGAGCGGCCGTGAGTGCAAAAAATGCGAAAAAGTGGGCGAAAGCGACGAGTGCCGAGGCAAGCATGGCTAAGGCGAAATGCGCTCTATCGACCAACCGTCTTGATGCGGTCGATATATCAGGCGATCGTGCAATCGGTTTACCAGCCCCTGCCAGAATTCGAAATACTCAGGTATCAGGCGATAACCGATCCAGGATTCGGGCCGTGGCACATTGCCCTCCGGGTACATATCGTTTAGGCGTTGAACCTCGGTTTCAAGCACGGCGCGACTATCGACTGGAGAAGACTGATGCGAGGCGGCAGCACTCAACCGGCTACTATCGGGCCGCGAATTAAAGTAGGCCTCGGCTTCTTCTGCCGCCATCTGCTCGACCCTGCCCTGTACCCGAACCTGCCTGCTCATATCACGCCAGTAAAATAACAGCGCGGCCTGGTCATTAGTTACGAGTTCCCGGCCTTTCTGGCTGCGCGCGTCGCTAAACCAGCAAAATCCGGCATCGTCGAATTTTTTCAACAGTACGATCCTGGCCGAAGGGATACCATCACTAGTAGCAGTTGCGAGCGTCATCGCAGTGGCATCGATGGCGCCAATATCAATGGCATCCTGTAACCACCGTCCAAACTGTAGCACTGGATCGGGATCCAGATCCTGCTTACCAATACTTTTGCTCTCGTAATCCCGACGGTAGCCACCTAGATCCGCTTTATTAGCCATCAAACTACTACTCCTGAAAAACTTCGCCGAATAGTGATTTCATCGCTTGCCACGATTCCTGGTCAGCTACCGCATTGTAACCGACGTCGATGCCATACTGACTGCCATTGGCGTCGGCCTTTCGACTGCTGAATCCATGTTTTGCATCGGCGTAAAGCCGGACTTCGTAATTTGCCTGTGCGGTCTCCATTTCGGCGCGAAGCCCAGCCAGGTCCTCCATCGTCACCATCGAATCGGCTTCTCCGTGGCAAACCAGAATTCGCGACCTGATACTGCCAGGCTCGGCTGTATGAAATGATCCCAGGGCGCCATGGAAGCTTGCTACAGCACTTAGTGGCATGCCAATACGTGCCATGTGCAGCACCATCGCACCACCGAAGCAATAGCCGATTGCGGCGGTCTTATTAGCGTCCACCGAAGCCTGTTCAAGTAATAATTGGTAACCAGCACGCAAGGCCGCGGTACCGGCCTCCATATCGCCCAATACACCATTCATTAATTCACCGGCTTCGTCCGGGTTATTCGCAACCCTGCCATTGCCATACATATCGATAGCCAGCGCCACATAACCGAGCTCGGCTAACAGATGCGCACGCTCAAGCATATAATCATTCACACCCCACCATTCGTGCAAAATGATGACACCGGGTCGTTTGGCACCGAGTGATTCATCACTGACCAGGCGAGCCTGGTGGATATTGTCGCCGACCCGATAATCGATTCTACTGCTGGTAATATTCATCGCTGTCCTCCAGTCACTAATCTATACAACATAAATCAGCAGGATGGGAAAATCCACTATCATCACCCTGTCGGAGGCGAATTATTGAAATACGGCTTGAGAATTATTATCATTCAAAATAAATTGACGCCATGAATCACCTCGACCACCTGGTAATTGCAGCAGAAACCCTGGAGCAGGGCGTCGACTACGTTGGCACGACACTCGGTGTCGATATTCCTAAAGGTGGTCTGCACAAAACCATGGGAACCCATAACCACCTGATGCAACTCGGCAACAATGCCTATCTCGAAGTAATTGCCATCGATCCCGATGCTAGAACGCCGCATCAACCTCGCTGGTTTAATCTCGACGACGCCCTGATGCGCGAATCTCTGCACCGGCAGCCAAGGCTAATTACCTGGGTAATTAATACAGCAGATATTCCTCACCTGCATCGGGATTCGGCATTTTCAACGGGTACGCCAACCGAGCTCAGTCGCGATAATCTGCGTTGGCAGATTGCCCTGACCGCTGATGGTCGACTGCTGGCAAACGGTATATTGCCTTATATAATCCAGTGGCTCTCAAAACCGCATCCCTCGCAGGCCATGGCGGATCTGAATTGCAGCCTGCAATCGCTGGCGATTCATCACAAC
>Ga0164320_10000248_pt1 | contig 16691 bp, 15 predicted proteins | sample GuaBasSediGuay11_FD_113736 | JGI IMG/M metagenome (GOLD analysis project Ga0164320, IMG submission 113736) | Subseafloor sediment microbial communities from Guaymas Basin, Gulf of California, Mexico - Guay11, Core 4567-28, 0-3 cm | ecosystem: Environmental > Aquatic > Marine > Hydrothermal...
AATGCGGGTTCGAGGTTACGATGGGCAATGGACTTGCCGAGCACATTGGCCACGCCCACCCGGAACAGTAGGGGGCGGTCCTCAGGTAGCTGATGGATCATCTCTTCCAGTTCACCACCCAGCGAGAAAATTTCATCGGCATAGCTCAATACCATCCGCCCGGCCTCGGTGATCTCCAGGTTTCGTCCAACCCGGGTGAATAGCTCCACTCCAAGATATTCCTCCAGCAGACTCAGTTGCCCGCTGATGGTTTGCGATGTCAAATGCAACCGTTCACTGGCCCGGGCGACGCCGCCCTCCTTTGCCACCGCCCAGAAGTAGTGTAAATGCTTGTAGTTGACCATCGGTGTATAATTATACTTCGTAAATTACGAATGATATGACAATAATAATCGACTTTTCAAGATAATTAATCACGCCTAGGCTGGCCGCCATATAAACAGCAACCGTATTGTTACCGAGCATCCTTTGCGAATTGATATCAAGGCCCGCGACTTTTGCCTGACCGACGCAGAACGTAATTATGCGGAGCGCCGGCTGCGTTCCACCATGACTTGTTGCGATGACTTCATCGAGAATATTGTGATGTGGCTGTCCCATACTAACGGCCCTCACGGCGGGGTGGGGAAATGCTGCCGCGTGCAGGTGGTGCTGACCGGTCTGCCCGATTTGGTGGTCGAAGATATCGAGGCCGATCTGTATATCGCCATCGACCGTGCGGCAGACCGTGCCGGACGTACCCTGGCACGCAAGATTAACCGATAGCAATTCCTGCTTATGCAGAGATTGCTATCGAAACTGAAAACCTGTTTACCAGCCTGTTGCACTTGCTGGGCGCGTTTAACAGCAATGAGTGACCATCATACTGTTTCGTTTGGTTTTGGGGTTATTGCTCCAGGTGATCGCACAGCCAGGTTGCACAGAGCCGCCATACGCCACCCTGGTTATTGGGAATTGATAACTGTGCTCGATCAAGCTGTACCAGTTTTTGAAATACGCGGTACCTAGACACGCGACATGACCAGACTTGCCGCTGCGTCCACACAAAAATCGAGTAGACATCAGTCACGCCCACTGACCGACCTGTTGCTCAGCATTGTAATTCCCTCCATATTGCTGATGAAATTCAGTGGTGATAACGATCTTGGGGCAAAAGGCGCTCTGATTGTGGCACTGGCCTTTCCTTTAGGCTGGGGCTTGTTCGATCTACTGAAGAATAAGAAATTCAATTTTATTGCATTGCTAGGATTATTCAGTGTACTGCTGACCGGCGGCATTGGGCTGTTACAACTGGACACACAATGGTTGGCCGTCAAGGAAGCGCTGATTCCCGGACTGATTGGCATAGCGGTGATTGTCTCTACCCGAACTCGCTTTCCGCTAATTAAAACATTGCTCTATAACCCCAGGATAGTGAATACCAACAAGATCAGTCGGAAGCTCGATGATCTCGGTTGTACCATGATGTTCGAGGCGCGCCTATTGAGGGCCACTTACCTGCTGGCTGGCACCTTTTTCTTTTCGGCGGTAATGAACTACATCCTTGCCAGTTGGATCGTTAGCAGTCCGGCGGGTAGCGCTGCTTTCAACGAGGAGCTCGGGCGACTGACCCTGCTCAGCTATCCGGTAATCGCAATCCCCTCCCTGCTCATGATGTTTGCCATTTTCTATTACCTATGGCAAACCATCCACGGCATGACCGGGCTGGCGCTCGAAGAAATAATGGCTTCACAACATTCGGAGGAGAGCTGAGATAATGTATCTAATCGAAGGGACTCAAACCCTGGCTACACGATGGTTGGGCAGGACAGCATATCGGATGCCTGTGTGACATCCAGCCACCAACTAGAAGTATAGCTATGAGTACAGCATTTCGGTGCAACCAAAGCGATGGACCAACTGTATGCATGGAAATTCGAGCACCAGGCAAGCTGAAACAATACAGCCACAGAGGATGGCCTGGTTACCGACAATACAACGAATAAGTAAAGACTCTTATATTTTGTTTGGTAGTATTCGTTGAGGCCATTTTATTTTTATATTTGTACTTAAGGTGGTCGATGAAATTAGGAAATCGACGCTACTAATCACGCTGGAAAGATTAATGAACACCAAAGATCGAAGACAGTATTCAGGGTTTACGCTTCGCGGCGCGGTGATGACCCATTTGCGGAGCGGGTGTATTCGTGCCGTTCTGTTTGCCCTGATATGGTGGGTGCTCACTGATGGCGTCATGGATTCATGGCTGGTTGGCACACCAGTGATATTGTTTGCGACGACGGTTAGCCTGTTGCTACTGCCTCCCTTTTTGTGGTCCTTGACGGGGACTTTGCGGTTTGTGCCATTTTTTCTCTGGCGCTCCCTGTCCGGCGGAGTGGATGTGGCCAGACGAGCCCTGCATCCCCGGCTACCGATCTCGCCGGGATTGTTTGATCACCGGTGGCGGTTGCCACCGGGCCTGCCGCGGGTCTTCATGGCGAATACCGTGAGTTTGCTGCCGGGCACCTTGAGCCTGGAACTCGGCGCGAATTGTCTGCGAGTACATGTACTCGACGAAGATAAAGACTTCTTGTCAGAACTTGAGAAGGTAGAGCAAAGAGTAGCCGCGATGTTCGGTATCTCTTTGTCTCCATCCAGAGGAACCGAGTGAAATGAAGAGATTCAATAATATTATGTGCGTGGTGGAGCAGGGCGCGGGACACAAGCCTGCGCTGGAGCGTGCGGTCACGCTGGCTGAAAACAACCAGGCGAACCTGACGGTTATCGCTGTGGCCAAGCGCGTGGCTGCCGGTATTGGAACGCCGGAAGGCGGCTCGATCTCAGCAGACCTGCAGGCGGCACTCGTCAGTGCGCATGAGCAGAATCTGGAGTCCCTTATCGAGCCTTACCGCCAGCGAATCAACGTGCAGGCCGGGGTACTGATCGGCACGCCGTTTCTGGAAATTATTCGAGAAGTAATGCGTAACGGGCGCGACCTGGTAATCAAGATCGCTGAAACCTGGGATTGGCAGGAGCGGCTATTCGGCAGCGACGATATGCACCTGCTACGCAAGTGTCCGTGCCCGGTTTGGCTGATCAAGCCCGAAGCGCTAAAAACCTACCGGCGGATCCTGGTGGCGGTGGATGTGGACGATGCCTATCCGCCGCGGGAAATGGAATTGCGCCGCGCATTGAATCTCCAGCTTCTTGAAATGGCCAGTTCTCTGGCGCTGTCCGAATTTGCCGAGTTGCACATCGTGCACGCGTGGCACGCGATCGGCGAGAGCATCATGCACAGTGTGTTCATGAAAATGCCAGAGGATGAGATCATTGCCTATGTCGAACAAGACAGGCTGCATCACGCGGCTAATCTGGATATCTTTATTCACGAAGTAGCCGGGCATGATGCACTGGATTACCTCAAACCCCGAACGCATCTGGTGAAAGGCTGGGCCCGCAAAGAGATACCGGTGCTGGCCAAACAAATCGAGGCCGATCTTGTGGTTATGGGGACGGTGGCCCGCACCGGTGTTCCGGGTTTCATTGTGGGCAATACCGCGGAAACGATCCTGAACCAGATCGATTGCTCCGTGCTCGCGATCAAGCCTCCCGACTTTGTTACGCCGGTCACGCAGGAAGACTGAATCCGTATGCTGACACTATACTTCGCGCTGGCGCTATTTCTGTTGTTGAACCTCGTTGCCGGGATGTGGCGGGTGCTGCGTGGTCCCACCGCCGCCGACCGCATGCTGGCGGCACAGCTGTTCGGCACTACCTCGGTGGCTGTGCTGTTGGTGCTTGCTCAGGCCACGGACCAGGCCGCCTTGCGTGATGTGGCTTTGGTGTTCGCCCTGTTGGCGGCTGTGACAGCGGTAGCCTTTGTGCGTCGTGCCTGGTCGGATCGGGAGACAAACCATGACGCCGAGTGATCTCCTCTCCACCGTTTTGCTGATTGCCGGGGCCATTTTCTTTCTGGCGGGCACCCTGGGCCTGCTGCGTTTCCCGGATATCTATACCCGTCTGCATGCGCTGACCAAGGCCGACAACGTGGGCCTGGGCCTGGTGGTCGCGGGATTTGCCTTGCAGGCGGAATCATTGGCCGCTGTTGGCAAGCTGCTGCTGATCTGGGTGTTTGTGCTACTCGCGGGCGCCAGTGTCGCTCACCTGGTGGCCGCCGCGGCGCAGCACAGAGGCATCAAGTTGTGGAAGCGATGACCCTGTTGCAGTGGGCCTTCGATGGCGTGCTGGGACTTTTCCTGTTGTGGCTGGCCTGGTTGTCGCTGGCGAGTACCAATCTGTTTAAGGCCATCGTGCTGTTCATCGCATTCGGACTGTTGATGGCACTGTCCTGGGTGCGGCTCGATGCCCCGGATGTCGCCCTGGCCGAGGCGGCCATCGGTGCGGGTCTGACTGGCGCACTGCTGTTGGCCGCGCTGGCCAGGCTCGACTCGAAGAGTGGACCAAAGGCATTCCATAAGGAAGACGATGACCCCGATGTCCATGATTGAGAACAGCAGACAACAGACGCCATTTCGGTTGTTGCTCATCGTGCTTCTATCAGCTCTGGCAACGGGACTCGGTTATGTGGTGTTGTCCCTTCCCCTGGAGGATCCCGGCTTGAGTGAACAGGTGACGGCAAAGCTTGTGCACAGTGGTGTCAGCAATCCGGTTACCGCTGTACTGTTAAACTTCCGTGGTTACGATACTTTGCTGGAAACAGGCGTACTGTTGCTGGCCCTGGTCGGGGTCTGGTCACTCGGCGGAATCCCGCAACAGCGCAGTTCAACGCGCCCGGGTCCGGTGCTGGATACGCTGTCACGCCAACTGGTTCCTTTGTTGATTCTGGTGGCCGGTTATCTGCTGTGGGTCGGTGCCTACGCACCGGGCGGTGCCTTTCAGGCCGGTGCCGTGCTGGCGGCGGCGGGAGTGCTGCTGTTGCTGGCAGGCTGGCTTCCAGGCGCCAGGTTTTCGGGGCTGCCATTGCGCATTGCCCTGGTGACCGGTCTCGGGATATTTGTTGCGGTGGGCATGGTGTTAATACTGCTGGGGAGGCGATTGCTCGAGTATCCCCCGTCTTTTGCCGGATCGCTGATACTGCTGATCGAAGCGGCGGCCAGTTTGTCCATCGGCATTACCTTGGCTGCCCTGTTCCTGGGCGGTCGGCCAGAAGTAGAGTCGCGGCGATGAGCCATGTTTTCCTCTATGCGCTGGTCGGGGTGGGATTGTTCACGCTGGGCCTGTACGCCCTGATCGTCCACCCGCATTTGCTGCGCAAGATCCTGGCCATCAACGTGATGGGCAGTGGGGTGTTCCTGGTGTTGGTGGCACTGGCGGCCCGTACCGGGGGGGCAGTACCCGACCCGGTGCCGCACGCCATGGTGATTACCGGTATCGTGGTTGCTATCTCCGCCACCGCCCTGGCGCTTGCATTGATGCTGCGGGTGCAGACCGAGACCGGTCAGGCCAGGCTACCCGAAGAACGGATTGAGTAGCGTCCGGTGCTAATGCAGGATATCCCCTGGGGGGTATTGGTCATTCTATTGCCGGTGGTCGGTACCCTGGCCTGTTTTTTATGCCCGCGCCGCAGCGTGCCGCTGGGTTTGGCAGCCGCGCTGGGTGTGGTCGTTTGCGTGGCCGGACTGGGCTGGCAGGTGGTAGAACAGGGCGCGCAACGCTATGCCATCGGCGGCTGGGGTGCGCCATTAGGTATCGACCTCTATGCAGACGGTCTGAGTCTGCTGATGCTGGCGGTAACAGCGGTGGTCGGGTTGGGCATCAGTGTCTATTCAACCAGCTATTTCGAACCTGGACGATCGGCATTCTTCTGGCCGCTGTGGATGTTCCTGTGGGCTGCACTGAATGCCCTGTTTCTGTCCGCAGATATCTTCAATCTTTATGTCACCCTGGAACTGCTGGGGCTGGCGGCGGTGGCGTTGGTGGCACTGGCAGGTGGCGCGGATGCCTTGACCGGGGCCATGCGTTACCTGCTGGTCAGCCTGCTGGGTTCATTATCCTATCTGCTGGGGGTTGCACTGCTCTACCACAGTTTTGGCAGCGTCGACATCGCGATATTGGCACATAGGATGGAAGCGTCACCCGCGGTGTGGACTGCCATGGGGTTGATGAGCGCCGGCCTGTTGCTCAAGACCGCATTGTTCCCCCTGCACTTCTGGCTGCCACCGGCCCATGCCAGTGCTCCAACGCCAGTGAGCGCGCTGTTGTCGGCGCTGGTAGTTAAGGCGTCGTTTTATATGCTGCTGCGCCTGTGGCTGGAGATTTTTCCTCTGTCTAACTCTGCACCGGGTCAGCTTCTTGGCTTGCTCGGTGCGGTCGCTGTGCTCTGGGGTGGGCTATTGGCGCTGCGGCAGACGCGGCTTAAGATGCTGATTGCCTATTCGACCGTGGCGCAGCTCGGGTACCTGTTTCTGGCGTTTCCGATGGCGACGAGTATCGCCTGGAAGGGGGCTCTTTATCTGTTGCTGTCCCACGCCCTGGCCAAGGCGGCCATGTTCATGGCGGCTGGCAGTATTCTCTATTTCGGCGGGCATGACCGCATCGCCGACCTCGACCGGGTGGCGCAACGCTTGCCCCTGACCCTGGCCGCCTTTGGTTTGGCGGGTGTCAGCAGTATGGGCCTGCCGCCCAGCGGTGGATTCATCGCCAAATGGCTGCTGCTGGAAGCCGCTATACGCACCGGTCAATGGTGGTGGGCGATCATCCTGATACTGGGCGGGTTGCTGACCGCCGCTTACATCCTCAAGGTAGTCGGCTATGCCTTTACCCAGGCCGAGGTAACCCATGAAGCCCGAGCAGTACCTGTGCCCATGGAGTGGGCTGCCCTCGCACTGGCCCTGGCCGCCGTCCTGCTGGGCCTGTTTGCTCCCTGGCCGCTGGCGTTGATGGAGATTGGTTTGCCATTTGGCGTGGAGGCTGCACGATGATCTGGGATGACTGGTTGCCGCTGCTGATTGTGCTCAGTTCCCTGTCCGTGGGGCTGGTGATCTTCTTTCTGCCGGAGGATCGGGTTGCTACTCGTACCGGACTGAATCTGGTTGGTGCGCTGCTCAAACTGGTGCTGGTGGGTTTCATGCTCTGGGGTGTTTTTCAAGGGCATCAGTACGAGACCCGCTTGCCGTTGCTACCAGGGCTGGATCTGGTGTTGCGTGCTGATCCATTGTCGATGCTGTTTGTGCTGCTTTCCAGCGTTCTGTGGCTGGTGACGACGGTTTATGCCATCGGTTATCTGGAGGATTCGCCTCATCGCAGCCGCTTCTTTGGTTTTTTCAGCCTGTGTGTAACTGCAACAGTCGGCGTGGCGTTGGCCGGTAACCTGATTACCTTTGTGCTGTTTTATGAACTGCTGACGCTGACTACCTATCCACTGATCGTGCATCGGGGAACCGAGGTCGCGCGCCGGGCCGGGCGCAGCTACCTCACATATACTGTCGCAGGTGGGGCCTTGTTGCTGGCAGGCACGGTATGGTTGTATGCCATCACCGGTACGGTAGAGTTCACCGAACGCGGTTTTTTATCCGGCCTCGACGCATCACTTCATCCGGTTTTTATCATCATATTCACGCTATTGATCGGGGGCCTGGGCGTGAAGGCCGCGTTGATTCCCCTGCACGGCTGGCTGGTTCAGGCCATGGTGGCGCCGGCGCCCGTGAGCGCGCTACTGCATGCCGTCGCGGTGGTGAAGGCAGGAGCCTTTGGGATTGTGCGGGTAGTCTACGATGTTTATGGCATAGATTTCGCCGCTGGTCTGGGGGTGACCTTGCCGCTGGCGATCCTGGCAGCGGCGACTGTCATCTACGGCTCGCTGCGGGCGCTGTTTCAGGATGATCTGAAGCGCCGACTGGCATTCTCCACGGTCAGCCAGGTTTCCTATATCATTCTCGGCATCGCGGTCGTCGGGCCGGTCGCGGCCATCGGTGGCCTGGTTCATCTGGTGCATCAGGGCGTGATGAAAATCACCCTGTTTTTCTGCGCCGGAAATCTCGCCGAAACCCTGGGGATTCACAGAATCAGCGAAATGAACGGGGTCGGGCGACGCATGCCCTGGACCATGGCGGCCTTCACCATAGGCGCCCTCGGTATGATCGGTGTACCCCCGCTAGCCGGCTTTGTCAGTAAATGGTACCTGGGGTTGGGGGCGCTGGACGCCGGACAGGACTGGGTGATTTTTATCCTGGCGGGCAGCAGCCTCCTCAACGCAGGTTACTATCTGCCTGTTCTGTACGCTGTCTGGTTCAATGAGCCTCCTGATGCCTGGTCAGACGAGCGATACTTCGGGCGGCATGAGACGGCCTGGGCGTTGTTGGTGCCGCCGGTGGTGACCGCCTTGCTAACGCTAGCCATGGGACTACTGGCATCGGTACCGCTCAGCCCTCTGTACTGGGCGCGGATTATCACGACCCTGGAGTATTTACCGTGAGTGACGTCGCGCGTCTTTTTCTATTGCTGTCGATTCCGGGGTTGCCGCTGTTGTTGGCGATAGCTCTCACATTCCCTGCTTTGCGCCGAGTCACATTACTGTTAGCGCCGTGGGCGGCGTTTCCCGCACTTGTGCTGTCGCTGTCAATGAAACCAGGTATCACCCTTGAATTGCCATGGCTATTGTTCGGAACTCGTCTGGGGATCGACGAGACAGCGAGGATATTTCTATGTTTTACCGCGCTGCTGTGGCTGGTGGCAGGCGTCTATGCCGTAGGTTATTTTAAGGACTGCTCATCAAGATCACGATTTTTCACATGGTTCCTGTTATCAATGGCCGGCAATCTCGGTCTGATCCTGGCCCAGGACATGATTATTTTTTACAGCTTTTTTGCGTTGATGAGCTTCGCCTCTTACGGTCTGGTGATACATGATCGCAGCTCCGAAGCGTTGCGGGCGGGGCGGGTCTATATCATTCTTGTGGTCGTGGGAGAGGTGCTATTGCTAGCTGCCTTCGCATATGTTGCCCAGGCGGCCGGCAGCATTGCACTCGAAGCCGCGCGGCCAGCCGTGGCGGGATCGGAGGCGCGGGATTTGATCATAGGGTTGACCCTGCTCGGTTTTGGTATCAAGGCCGGGGTGATCGGCCTGCATGTCTGGCTGCCGTTGGCACATCCGGTGGCGCCTGCGCCCGCCAGCGCGGTGCTTTCGGGCACCATGATAGCGGCAGGCCTGCTGGGCTGGTTGCGCATCTTGCCCCTGGGGGAGGCAGCATTTCCAGGCTGGGGTGGGCTGATGATTGTTGCCGGGATAGCGGCCGCTTTTTATGCGATTCTGGTTGGGCTGTTGCAGTCCTGTCCCAAAACAGTACTGGCTTATTCCAGTGTCAGCAAGATGGGTATCATGACTGTCGCTGTCGGCCTGGGTCTGGTCGAACCGGACAACTGGCCCCTTATATTAAGCGCCATCCTGATCTATGTCCTGCATCACGGCCTGGCAAAAGGGGCGTTGTTCCTCGGCGCGGGTTTAGCGGCAATACCCCCAGCATCGAAGCGGCAACGCTTTGTGCTGATTGCGGGCCTGCTGCTTGCGGCACTATCGCTGGCGGGAGCCCCGCTAACCAGCGGCATGATTGCAAAGAACCTTCTAAAGGTGCAGGCGACGTCAGTGTCGCCGCCCTGGGGTGACTGGCTGCCAATTCTGCTACCGTTAAGCGCTGTGGCGACGAGCATGCTCATGGCCCGTTTTTTGTCCCTGGTATGGCTTCAGAGAAAATGTACATCAGCGGCGCAGGCAACGCCCAAAGCCATGTGGCTGTCGTGGATAGCGCTACTGGTAGTCGTGGCCCTGGCTCCATTGTTTATCTCACTTGCTGATCCGCAGAACCATTGGACGGCGAAGACGATGATCAGCGCATTTTGGCCTGTCGCTCTGGGTGGCGGTTTCGCGGTTTGTTTCTGGCTGTATGGCTGGCGCCGAGGGATAACCTGGTCGTTCAACGTTCCGCCGGGTGATCTTCTGATTTTCGTGGAGCGCCGGCTATGTTCCCTGGCTACGTCTGGCAGAGCATTCGGTCTCGAGACGTTACCGAAGTGGCGATTGTCGTTTCTGGCTGGCTGGCAGCGGTTTCGAGACGGTTCAGAGTTATCGTCCGTTTTGGATAGCGGTGAAAACCGACTCGGATATTGGGCGATCGCAACCACTCTGTATTTAGTGCTGGCGCTGGCGTTTATATTTCTCGCTGCGCGTTGATCGGTCCGCTGTAATTTGGATGCGGGAATATATAATGGCGTATTATGATGCAACCCCGATCGTGGTTAGCCTGTAGTTACCTTGATAGTTAATCGCGTAGTTATTCTGCGGGAGTAATGGAGCGGTGTTTTGAACGATTTTGCCGATGCTAAACAGATCGCCCTGCTGGGTACAGCGCTTGCCATAGGTCTTCTGATTGGCGTCGAGCGAGGCTGGAAATCTCGTGAGGCCAAAGAAGGCGGGCGGATAGCCGGCCTGCGTACCTATGGCCTCACCGGTCTTCTGGGCGGTATCGCAGGATTGCTATCACAGTACCTTGGGGTAGCCGTATTTGGCTTTGTCTTTCTGGGGTTTACAGTCGCCGTGACAGTAGCCTATACCATGCAGTGGCGTAGCAACGGGGATATCAGCGTCACCAGCCTGATTACGATGCTGCTCACATTCGCATTGGGTACGTTGGTGGCAATTGAGCACGTAAACCTTGCAGCCTCTGCAGCCGTGGTGACCGTCATACTGTTGCGATTTAAGAATGTATTACACGGCTGGTTGAAAAAACTGGAGCAACAGGAACTGCATGCAGCCTTGCAGCTCCTGTTGATCTCTGTTGTGCTTTTGCCCATTCTCCCGGACCGTGGTTACGGTCCCTGGCAGGCTTTAAATCCCTACGAGATTTGGTGGATGGTCGTCCTCATCGCCAGTATTTCGTTTGTTGGCTATTTCGCCATGAAACTTGCCGGCACAGGAAAAGGCGTGATATTGACGGCGCTGGCCGCCGGAATGGCGTCATCCACAGCTTTGACACTGCATTTTTCACATCTCTGCAAAAAGCAGCAGCAAATGAAGAATTTGCTCGCATCCGGTATTCTGGTCGCTTGCGGCATGATGTTTCCACGCATACTGCTGATCTCGAGCCTGATCAATTCAGCCCTGTTTAATGCTCTGGTTATTCCAATGACGGTGATGAGTTCGTTGACCTTGTTTTCAGCAGCCGTAATCTGGCGCAAAAATGATGATCGCCCACCTGACGAGGTGACGCACTTGATCAATCCTCTGGAGCTAAAACCGGCGCTTTTTTTTGGAGCATTACTGGTGCTGGTGCTCTTGCTGGGTAAGGCGGCGATACATTATTTCGGTGAAACAGGCCTTTATCTACTTGCATTCGTTTCAGGCATTGCCGACGTGGACCCTATTAATCTGACCCTGTCCCGAATGAGCATTACCGAGTTGCCGCTTGAGGTCGCAGTTCTGGGTATTGTTATAGCCTCTTCCACGAATACATTAGTCAAGGCTGTGCTTGCAGTATTTGTGGGTGGGTTTGGACTGGGAGTCAGGGTTTTCGTGCCATTATTAATTGCGGTCGGGGCTGGACTGATGGCAGCCCGGCCGATGTAACCATTGTTTGTACCCCTGGATTGACGGGCAGGAGCAGGGGATTTTCTGAACTGGAAGGTCTGGTTAATTTTTATCAGTGCCAAATATGTAAGAGCGTGAACCGATGAATAGTGATCTTGTGTGGAAGTTTGATCTGGCACTCATTGAATGGTTGAGCGTCCTTACCATATTGGTCATTCTGGCAGTTGTAGGTGCGCTGGTAACACGTAAGTCACTTAGAGCATCCAGAGAGCAGGTTGATCAATCGGATGATCAATCAATTACTTCTGCAAGTTGGCATACTGAAACTGCAGAAATAGCACTCGAATCACTCGAAACGATAATCAGCGGGCTATCAAAAGAAGAGGCAAGTAACAGACTTGCCAAGCATGGGCCGAATCAGCTTCCCGAGCCGAATGTGCGTGGTCCACTGCTGCGGTTTTTCTACCAGTTCCACAATGTACTGATCTATGTGTTAATTGCGGCGAGCGCTGTTACCGCCATACTGGGCCACTGGGTGGACGCCAGCGTTATTCTGGGTGTGGTGCTTATCAATGCTGCAATCGGATTCGTGCAGGAAGGCAAAGCAGAAAATGCCTTGAGAGCAATACGGCAGATGCTTTCTCCGAATGCAATGGTTATGCGTGATGGCCGGCAAATGACAATTCGGGCTGAGGCGTTGGTGCCTGGTGATATCGTCTTGTTGCAATCAGGCGACAAGGTACCTGCGGACCTGCGTTTATTTCGTCTCAAGGGACTTCAGGTTCAAGAGGCGGTTCTGACAGGTGAGTCGATGGCGGTAGAAAAGACCATTGATCCTGTCGCACTGGAGGCCGTGATCGGCGATCGCCGCTGCATGGCATATTCGGGCACCCTGGTTACCCATGGTCAGGGTGCTGGCGTGGTGGTTGCGACCGGCGCACAAACCGAGATTGGTCGTATCAGTACACTGGTATCGGAAGTGGAGTCAGTGACGACCCCACTGTTACGTCAAATGGCCCAGTTTGGCCGTTGGCTTACGCTGGCTATTCTGGGTATAGCCATTATTACCTTCGTTTTCGGCTCGCTAGTTCGAGATTATGCCATCGCTGAAATGTTTCTTGCCGCTGTAAGTCTGGCGGTGGCCGCGATTCCTGAAGGGCTGCCAGCCATCATGACTATAACTCTGGCTATCGGTGTACAGCGCATGGCTCAACGAAATGCCATTATACGCAGACTACCCGCCGTTGAGACATTGGGGGCGGTAACGGTAATTTGCTCGGATAAGACCGGCACCTTGACGCGCAACGAAATGACCGTGCGCACCATAACAACTACCGTAAATCTGTTTGAGTTAGGCGGCACGGGCTACGATCCCCACGGTGCGATTTCTCTGGCAGGAAGAGACGTTTTACCAGAGGAACTCCCCCTCCCGATCGAGGTGCTTCGCGCAGCAGTACTCTGCAATGATGCATCACTGGAAGAAAATAACAGTGAATGGCTTGTTCATGGTGATCCGATGGAGGGGGCATTGCTGGTGGCAGGTTTAAAGGCAGGTCTGGATGCTGAGGCAGAAGCTAAACAATACCCACGTACCGATCTTATTCCTTTTGAATCCGAGCATCGTTTTATGGCGACGCTTCATCACAGTCATAAGGGCGACGCATTCATTTTTCTCAAAGGAGCCCCCGAACGTGTATTGGAGATGTGCGCTCAGCAGAGGATTGTTGACGGCGATCAGCCACTGGATAGAGTTTACTGGCTGGCGCGTATTGAAGAAATGGCGCGGCAAGGTCAGCGTGTTCTGGCAATTGCTGTAAAACCGACAAGCAATGATCACCTGGAACTCAGGTTCAGCGATGTGGAAAATGATCTGATTATACTGGGCATGTTCGGTTTGATCGACCCCCCGCGCGAGGAGGCAATCGAGGCAGTGCAATCCTGTGACAGGGCAGGCATCCGGGTAAAGATGATCACCGGTGATCACGGCGATACAGCGCGTGCCATCGCCCGGCAAATCAATCTCGTTAATGTCGATGATGTGCTCACCGGGCAGGAGCTTGGATTAATGAGTGAGGATGATCTGCGGCAACGCGTGCAGGATGTTGATGTGTATGCGCGTGTCAATCCTGAGCACAAACTGCTTTTGGTAAAACTGTTGCAGGAAAAGGGTTTGATCGTGGCGATGACGGGCGACGGCGTAAATGATGCGCCGGCCTTGAAACGTGCCGACGTCGGCATTGCCATGGGCCACAATGGCACAGAAGCGGCCAAGGAAGCGGCTGAAATGGTGCTGGCCGATGATAATTTCGCGTCAATAACTCATGCGGTGGAAGAAGGCCGCACTGTGTATGACAATCTCAAAAAGGCCATCCTTTTCATTCTACCGACCAATGGCGGTGAGGCACTGATCATCCTTGCCGCTATTTTGCTTGGTTTTCATCAGCTACCGTTAACACCTGTACAGATTCTCTGGGTGAATATGGTGACGGCTGTAACCCTGGCGTTGTCGCTGGCATTTGAACCGCCCGAACAGAATGTGATGCGACGCCCACCACGTGATGCCCATGAACCGATGCTTACAACCCATCTTATTTGGCGCGTTGCGTTTGTCTCCGTTATCCTGATGAGTGGCTCATTCGGGCTTTTTCTGTGGGAGATGGGGCAAGGTGTCAGTATCGAACATGGACGCACTGTAGCTGTAAACACACTGGTCATGTTCGAGATATTTTACTTGTTCAATTCTCGTTATATCACGGCCTCGGTATTTAACTGGGCAGGATTAACTGGTAACCGTTATGTACTGATTGCTATTGGTATACTCATCATATTCCAGCTTGGTTTTACCTACCTTGGGCCGCTGCAGTCCCTGTTTGGCACCACGGCGATCGATTTCAATGTCTGGATACGGATTCTGCTCGTCGCCTCCTCTGTATTATTTCTCGTTGAGCTGGAGAAGTATTTTGTGAGGCGTCGAGTTCGGACTAACCTGAGTCGAAGTAAAAAGTGAAGGATGTGCTTTGCCTTTAAACATTCAATTTTTCGCGCCGCTGGCGAGGTCTTTGGCTGTTGTCACCTGGTGGCCGCTGGTAATCTGCGGAGACTGCTTTACTGTGGCCAGATTCAACCTGCCCATAAGGATGGGGCACGCTAAAGTAACAAGCGGACAGATGAGTAAGAAATCACTAATCTTTTCTTTGGCTGCTCTTGTATGAAATAGGCGTCGGATACGAGCTTACTACCCAATATGTCGACGCTACAAATGTAAGAACAACAACAAGCTGTATCAGAGATGACGAACGCTCTTCTATCAAGCCCGAAGCCAGTGCACTAAAGGCAATTAATAGTGAAAACTCGCTGGCCTGACCTAACCTGATTCCCAGCTCAGCCGAGTTTTGCGGCTTTTCGCCAATCGCTTTAAACCCCCAGTTAAAAATCACTGGTTTTGCTACCATCAACAGTGCAGTTATTATCAGCCCGGGCACAATGAGTTCTTGAGAAACTACTAAATCGAACTCTGCGCCAATCGAAAAGAAAAATAGTATCAGGAAGAAATCGCGCAATGGCTTAAGCTCTTCTGCAATAACCAGAGCAATGGGTACCGTTGCCAGGCTTATTCCTGCAATGAAAGCACCCATCTCAAAAGACAGGCCCAGCATTTCTGCTGCACCGGCAACAAACAGGCCCCAGCCTAAAGCCATTACAAATGTATGTTCTTTTATCACATCAAACTTCAAAAACAGATTTGTTATGACAAATCTGACGATAACGAATGACATAACACTTAAAACAACCAGTTTGAGCAATAACAAAGCAACTGATATTGTAATGTCGTCCATGCCGCCCTCAGTTACCAGCACAATGAGCACGATCGCTATTACATCCTGTAATAACAGCACGCTGATCATTACCTCGCCAACATGGTGATGATGCAATTTTGTTGTTGGTATTAATTTCAGACTAACAATCGTGCTGGAGAACATTAACGCCGCGCCAATTATCAAACTGTCGATAAAAGGGAAACCTAACGCCGATGCTGCCGTCAGACTCAGTAGCATGAATATGAAACAGGTCGTTAACGTTACGATACCGACACGTCCGAGCAGCCCGACGAATTTTGCGGGCTGGAAGTTAAGGCCGATCAGAAACAGCAGCAGGATAATGCCGATATGTGCAAGTCGTTCAATTTGCTCGGCATCATCAATCAGCCCCAGTCCCTTCGGCCCGACGACGATGCCCAGCACAATGTAGGCAAGAATAATGGGTTGCCTCAAATACAGGAACAGGGTAGCGAACAGGGCCGCGCCGGTAAAAATCAACGCGAATTGAAGAATAATATGATCGAGCATTGCTTGCGGTAATGCCTCAGTAATTCAGATTCAGACATCAACTTTGCACCATCCAGCCATTGGGGGCAATTTCAATATGTAGCATCTGCTGTATATGCCTTACAAGCGAATCTGTACTTAGTAAATAAATCTATCGAAATCCGCGAAAAAAAGTAAACAATCGGCGGAGGATTTAAACAGCCTCAGCTAATTCTTTTGCGGACGGTGGCGGAGATGAACTCGCTAAACACGACAATCCCGAACACGGCAATCAGCATCAGCGAGACCTCCTGCCATGAGAACAGGTTGATGGAAGAGTAGAGCTGGATGCCAATACCGCCGGCGCCGACGAAACCGAGAACCGTTGATTCGCGGATGTTAATGTCCCAGCGATAGAGGGTGGTGCCATAGATCACCGGCAGGACCTGGGGCAGGATACCGATCCACAGCACTTGCAGTCGCGAGGCGCCGGTCGCTTCGATGGCTTCAACCGCTCCCTGGTCGATTTCCTCGATGGCCTCTGCTGTCAGTTTTCCCATAAAGCCGATAGAGCGAAAAGCGATTGCCCAGATGCCAGCCATCGGGCCGGGGCCGAAGATGGCGACAAACAACAACCCCCAGACCACCGTATTGACTGAGCGCGACGTCACCAGGATCAGGCGGCCGATAAACCAGGTCACGGAGTTGAACGTCGTGTTTCGCGCTGCCAGAAAGGCAACCGGAAATGCGATGAGAATGGTCGCCACCGTGCCCAGGGTGGCGATGTGAATGGTTTCGATCAACGGATCGTAAAGCTTTTCCAAAAAATCCAGGTCAGGGGGCCACATGCGAGTCGCCAGATCCATCGCC
>Ga0164320_10000249_pt1 | contig 16684 bp, 14 predicted proteins | sample GuaBasSediGuay11_FD_113736 | JGI IMG/M metagenome (GOLD analysis project Ga0164320, IMG submission 113736) | Subseafloor sediment microbial communities from Guaymas Basin, Gulf of California, Mexico - Guay11, Core 4567-28, 0-3 cm | ecosystem: Environmental > Aquatic > Marine > Hydrothermal...
GACGTCGCGCGAGTGCTCGTCAACGAGGGGACGGGCGAAATCGAGGCGCTCGTCATCAAGCGCGGCGTCGTCTTCCACCGCGAGTCGGTGCTGCCGGTGCGCTACGTGCGCGATATCTGCGTCGGCGTCGTCCGCGTCCAGATCTCGGCCGCTGACCTCAAGGCGCTGGAGACGTTCGAGTAGTCACAGCTCGGCGTCAGCTGGAGGGCTAGCCCACGATCACGATCTGGGCCGCCTTCACCTGCACTGGATAGGACTCCGCGACGGGCCCGGTGAACCAGGCGACCACCGTCTGACCCACCGCTAGGTCGGCGAAGGTGGCCTCCATCATCGCGTTGCCAACCTGGCGGTAGATGCGCGTGTCGCTCTCGACCCGCACGACCGCCTTGTCGTACGAGGTGGCTTCTTCGATGACGCCCTCGATGCGGACGCTGCCGATGACGTCGCCCGAGCCGTCGCTGATGCTGGTGATAGCGCCGCGGATGTCCGGGCCGATGGTCGCCGGTGCGGCATCGCCGTCGTTCGTGCAACCAGCGAGGAGCGCAATCGCCAGAGCGGCGCCGAGCGCCAGCAGCAGCGCCTTCACAGGTATCCGTCGTGAGCGTGTCATGAAACTTTGTCCTCTCCCCTGCAGTTGCCTTCCGAGTATAGGACGGACTGGCGTGGCCATTAGTTCCGATGCGAGCCCGGCGGCTTTGGTCACGGTCGCCGTCGCCGATCCGACGCAGACGCCGGCCATCCTCGAAGCCACCGCCTGGCCAGCAAGCCTAGGCGAGTTGGCGCCCCTTAGGCAGCCAACTTCACCCGAAAGCCGATGTAACGTTTGATTCCCCTCGAACAAGACCGAGGGCGTACAATCTTCGTCTGAATCCCTGGCGCCGAACAGCGCGAAGTCCGTCGCCGCTCAGGCTGCCGCGAGCCTAAGCGTGAAACGGGTACAAGTGACTTGAGGCGATCGAAATCGTCGGGAACGGCCTGACGTACAACCGCGAGGACGCGCAGCGAGCGCGAGTAGCCCCACCGGCAGCGATGCCAGGGCGAGGCGCATCACACCCGCCGCTGACCGGCCACAGGACGGCCCGCCTCGACGTCGGCGAGGAACGCCTCGATCTCGGCGCGGAACGTCTCGTTGCGCCAGCGGGAGCCGTGCGCGCACTCCTCGCGCACGACGAGCCGCGAGCCGGGGATGAGTTTGTGGTCGCGTTCGGCGCAGGGCAGGAAGTCGTCCCACTCGCCGATCATCACCAGCGTCGGCGCCGTGATTGACGTAACTCTCTCCAGAAGATCGGGCCGCCCCATGATCGCGTTCGCGGCGCCCACGTAGCCCGCCACCGTCATCATCTCGATGCGCCGGAAGTCGTCCTCAAGTGAGTAGGGCAACACGTCGAAGTGCGGGTCGTTCGCTTCCTTGTACTCCCACTCGCGGATCAGCGTGTCGCGCAGGCCGACAGTCGACACGAGGTGCTGCAGGGCGCTGATCCCCTCCAGCAGCCGGCGCTCCCATTCGCCGCCCGGCCCCAGGTCGGCGGCGTTCCCGCAGGTCGTGTCGCAGAGCAGCACCGACTCGCAGACCTCCGGATAGTCCACCGCGAACTGCGCCGTGATCATCCCGCCCATCGAGAGGCCGCCGATGTGCGCGCGTTCGATCCCGATCTCGCGCAGGAGACCCGCCAGGTCCGCCGCGAACGCCGGGATCGAATAGGACTCCGGGTCGTCGGGCGCCGTCGTCTTGCCGTGGCCGCGCACGTCGTAGGTGATCAGCGGCCGCGTCTCCGCCAGCGGCTCGACATCCGGCCGCCAGAACGCCGACGCGCTGCTGAAGCCGTGTGTGAAGACGAGCGGCGTGCCCGGCCTTCCTTCGCCCAGCACCTCGTAGTGGACGTCGATGCCGTTGACGGCCGCGGTTGGCATCGCTAGCTCGCGAAAGCTGGTATCTGCACCGGCCAGTTGTCGTTCCAGGGCCGCGCCTGTTCGAAGGCGTAGCCGGCCTGGAGGACGAGGTCGTCGCGGTGGCGGCCGGCGACGATCTGCAGGCCGATCGGCAGGTCGTCGTCACTGAAACCGGCGCGCACGCTGATCGCCGGGTGGCCGGACATGTTGAACGGCGGCGTGAACGGCACGACGTGCAGAGCGTTCGCCAGCGGCTTGCCGTCGACCTCCGTCGGCCAGGCGCCGCGGGCGTCGATGGCGTCGAACGGCAGCGTCGGCGTCAGCAGCAGGTCGTACTTGCCGAAGAACTCGGCGAGCTGGTTGATCAGCGTCGCCCGCGCCCGCTGGAGGTTCCCGTAGCGGTCCCACGTCACGCGCTCGGCGTACATGGTGCCTTCGAGGAACGAGCGGCCGAAGCGGTCACGGTGCTCTTCCAGCTTCTCGTAGACCGTGGCGTAAGTCGAAGTGGAGGAGATCGCGCCCCAGGCCGAGCCGAGGTCGTCGAACACATAGTCCACCTCATCGACGGTGTGGCCCATCTCTTCGAACGCCTTGACCGCGGACGTGCACTCGCGGCGGACGTCCGGCTCGATGTTCGCGTAGCCGAGGTCGGGGCTCCAGGCGACGCGCAGCTTCCTCGGCAGCTGGTCGAGGATGTCGGCGTACTTGTATCCGGGGTGCGGCAGGGCGTTGGGGTCTTCTTCCGACGAGCCGACGACGCAGTCCGTGAAGAGGGCGGCGTCGCGAACGGTGCGCACCATCGGCCCGAGGACGCTGTTGTCGACCCAGTCGAGCATCTCCGACGGTCCACGCGGGATGCGGCCCTGGGAGCACTTGTAGCCGGGCAGCCCCGTCCACGATGAGGGGATGCGGATGCTGCCGCCGCCGTCGGAGCCGGTGCAGCGCGGCCCTTGTCCCGCCGTCACCGCCGCCGACGAGCCGCCGCTGGAGCCGCCGGGCGTGCGCTCGGGGTTCCACGGGTTTCGCGAGACGCCGAAGAGGAGGTTCTTGGTGACCGCCGTGTATCCGAACTCGGGCGAGTTCGTCTTGCCCATGGCGATCGCGCCGGCCGCCTTCAGCCGCGTCACCTCGGTCGAGTCCCACTTCGGGTAGTTGTCGCGGAACGGCACCGAGGCGTGCGTCGAGGCGAAGCCCTTCAGGTCTTCCAGCTCCTTGACGCCGAAGCCCAGCCCCGCCAGCGGCCCGACGTCCTCGCCCCTGGCGATGCGGTCGCCGATGTCGCCTGCTTCGGCGAGCAGCTCGTCGCGGTCGCGCATGCCCGTCCAGGCGTTGAGGGTCTCGTTGGTCTCGTCGATGCGGTCGAAACAGGCCTGCATCAGCTCGACGGGGGAGAGCTTCTTCGAGCGGATCGCCTCGGCGAGTTCGTATGCGGGCTTGAAGTTGAGTTCGGACGGCATTGGGCTCCTCCTGGGGTCGGTTGTGGTGGCGCGAAGCATACTACGATAGCGAAGAGCCGAAAAGCGGGCCAGACAGGGCACTTGCGGCTTGACATTGTCTGGGGCCGGGTCTATAAATGCCACGTAGGTTAGCGATTGAATACGTCGATCGTTAACTGCTCCTCACATCGCCGCTGGAACGATGCAATGCGGCCCCTGATCGGCCCGCGAAGCGCGGATCGACCGGGGCGGCCAGGAAGGAGTGGAACATGGGCCTGCTGAGCCGACTCCTCGCTCACGAGGATCCGCCGCCGCCGATCGAATCCTACCTGCGCGAGCAGCACGTCGACTTCTCCGTGCACCACCATTCGCCTGCGTACAGCGCCCAGCGCCTCGCCGCGGTTGAGCACGTCCCCGGCCGGATGGTCGCCAAGGTGGTGATCGCCGTCGTGCATGAAGAGCTGGTGATGCTCTGTCTGCCCGCTCCCTGCCGCGTGGACCTGCTCAAGCTGATGAACGCCGTCGGCACGGACAGCGTTCGTTTCGCCAGCGAGGCAGACTTCGCCGGGGCCTTCCCGGACTGTGAAGTCGGCGCGATGCCGCCGTTCGGTAACCTCTACGAAATGCCCGTGTACGTCGACAGGAAGCTCGCCGCCGGTGAGCGCATCGTCTTCCAGGCCTGCCGCCACACCGAGACGGTGGAGATGGCGTTCACGGACTTCATGTGCCTCGCCCACCCGCTCCTCTGCGACCTCTGCTGATCCGCGCCGCCGGCCCCTCGACTGAGCGCCGCCCGCGCCCCTATAATGGCCCGAGTAGAACGCACATTCGATAGCCGATGGATCCGCAGGACAGGGGACGTACGACGGCCACTGAAGACCGCATCACCGCCGGAGAAGTCCAGGAAGCCGAAGACGAATCTCTGGACACGACCCTTCGGCCGCGCCGCCTCGGTGAGTTCGTCGGCCAGGAGAAGCTCAAGGACAACCTCGGCATCGCCGTCCAGGCCGCCACCGGGCGCGAAGAGCCGCTCGATCACATCCTCCTCTACGGGCCGCCCGGCCTCGGCAAGACCACGCTCGCCCACATCATCGCTTCCGAAATGGGTGTCTCCGTGCGCGTCACCTCCGGCCCGGCGATCGAGCGGGCGGGCGATCTCGCGGCGATCCTGACCGGCCTGCAAGAGTTCGACGTCCTCTTCATCGACGAGGTGCACCGGCTGCCCCGCGCCGCCGAAGAGGTGCTCTACCCGGCGATGGAGGACTTTGCGCTCGACATCGTCCTCGGTAAAGGCCCCGGTGCGCGCAGCGTGCGGCTCGCCGTGCCCCGCTTCACCCTCGTCGGCGCCACGACCCGCTACGCGATGCTCAGCGCGCCGCTGCGGGACCGCTTCGGCGCCGTCTACCGCCTCGACTTCTACGATCACGACTCGATCGCCACGATCGTCCGCCGCAACGCCGGCATCCTCGAGGTGCCGATCGACGACGAGGGCGCGCGGGAGATCGCGACGCGTTCCCGGGGCACGCCGCGCGTCGCCAACCGGCTGCTGCGCCGCGTCCGCGACTACGCCCAGGTTCGCGCCGACGGCAACATCACGGCGGACGTCAGCCGCGAGGCGCTGGAGCGCCTGGAGATCGACGAGCTCGGCCTCGACGAGGTGGACAAGAAGGTGCTGCTGACGATCATCGAGAAGTACGACGGCGGCCCCGTCGGCATCGAGACGATCGCCGCCTCGATCTCCGAAGAGGCGGACACGATCATGGACGTCTACGAGCCGTATCTGATGCAGGTCGGCTTCCTGCAGCGCACGTCGCGCGGCCGCATCGCCACGCGCCACGCCTACGCGCACCTTGGTCTCGAAGTGCCGGCCAACGCCGCCGACGCGCCCGGCGCCCAGCACGCGCTCTGGTCCGAGTAGCCGCAGACCGCTCGCTATCCTCCGCCACGACGCCGGACTTTCCGTCTCACGGGAGCAAGGTGTGCTCGGCCATCCTGATCCGCTCGTCCTGCGGTTCTCGAAGGGTGAGCGGGGCGGCTAGGCGCGGCTGACTTCGACCGCTGCGACCGGTGCGTCGGCGCCAAAGAGCGCGCTGACCGCGCCGCCGTCGTAGTAGAGCGGCAGGTACAGCATCTTCGGCTGCACCGCGGCGCTGATGTCCACCGGCGCTCGCAGTCCGGCCGAGCCCTCGCCTGAAGGTCCCGCGGGACGCAGAACGACCTCGTCGCCGGCCGCGATGCCGAGCGCTGCGGCGTCGTCCGGGTGCATCTTCACGGAGTCCTCGCGATGGAGCTTGTCCGCCTCGGGCGAGTGCACCGCCGCACCCTCGTAGCTCGTGTACAGGCCGCGACCCGTCGCCAGCGTGAAGGCACCGTCGCGCGAGATCGCGCCCGCCTGGACGGTGACGCGCTTCGCGGACTTCGGTCCGGCGCCATTCAGGTGCTGCTGAGCGCCGGAGTCCAGCTCGCGCCAGGTCGCACCGGCGTGTTGCGGCACCACCTGCGCGATCTCGTCCGTGATATCGCCGACGCCCGGGTAGGTGATGCGGATCTCGCCCGTGCCCAGCCGTTCCGCGAGGCGCTTGCCCAGATCGGAGAGGACGCGCCACCCCTGTTGCGCTTCGCCGTGCAGGTCGTGCGCTTGTTGGAGGCGCATGATGCGGCGGTCGGCGCTTGTCGTCGTGCCCTCTTTCGCCCAGTAGTCGCTGTCGGGCAGCACCACGTGCGCCATCCGGGCGGTGTCCGTGGCCAGCGAGTCGATTACCACGAGCAGCTCGACCGACGCGAGCAGCTTCTCGACGCGGGCCCGGTCGGGCGCCAGCATCAGCGGGTTGTCGTTGAGGACGACCAGCGCCTTCAGCTGCGATCCGCCTGTCATCTCGTCGAAGGTGAGACCGGCGTTCGTCGCCACCTGGGCGCCCCAGAGCCGCTGCAGCTCGTCGCGCGAGGCGTCGGCGATCGGTCGCTGTCCGGGGAAGCGGTCCGTGCAGACGCCCATGTCGCGGGCGCCCCAGCCGTTTGCCTCGGGCGGCAGGATGAAGAGTGCGTTCGGGGCGTCGTCACCGCCGACGGCGATCGTAACGTTCGCCAGCGCGGCAACGATGGCGCGCGCGGCCGAGGCGCCGAAGTGTGGCAGCGCGCAGACGGCGGAGAAGCCATCGTCGGCCTCCTTGAGGACCGCCACCGCCCTGTCGAACGCCGTCTGCATCTCGCTCGGGAGCAGCGCGCGGCCGGTGGATCCGTCACCGCCCTCGGCGGCAGCGGCCAGCGCTGCCACGACAGCGGCTTCGTCGCCCGGCTTCGGCTGCACCCAGGCCTCGGCGAAGTCGTACAGCTCGCCCCAGAGCGCGCTGACGACGACGACTCGTGCCTTGTCCCTGACGCTGGCGTCCTTGACGCGCAACCCGATGACGTTGTGACTGGAGTCGAGGTCGTCGGCGACGACGAGGATCGTCTTCGAAGCGGCGATGCGCGTGCCGTCGGCCGGAAGTGTCTCGGAGCCGAAGGCCTCGCGCAGGACGCCGGCGGCGGCGCGCGTCACGGCGGACGTGCTCGCGTCGACGCTGTTCGTGCCGACGATCGCGCGGGCGATCTTGCTCAGCAGGTAGTTCTCCTCGTTGGTGGCCAGCGGCGAGCCCAGGAAGCCGATCGCCTCCGGGCCGTGTTCCTCCCGCACCTGCGCCAGGCGCGCGACGGTGAACTCCATCGCCTCGTCCCAGTCGGCGGCGTCCTGACCGCCGTTGCGCTTGATCAGCGGCTGACCGAGACGCACGCCCGGCTTGACGGCGTCGTAGTGGAAGCGCCCACGGACGCAGATCTGCGTCCCGCTGACCGGGTTCGCGGTCTCGTCCGGACGGATGATCACGCCGCGGCCCTTCTTCGCCCCGAGCGAGATCGAGCAGGCGACGGAGCATTGCGTGCAGGTCGTCGGCGTCCAGCGCGCCGTCTGGGTGGCGCCCCACTTGTTGGGGTGCTCCATCAGCGTCGCCGTCGGGCAGACGTCGATGCAAGAGCCGCAGAAGTCGCAGTTCGATTCGTCCACCGCGCCGTCGGCGCCGAAGGCGATTCGCGTCGTGGGGCCGCGGCCGGCCAGCGTGATCGCGCCGGTGTGGCGCAGCTCGTCGCAGGCGCGGACGCAGCGGGTGCAGATGATGCACATCTGCGGGTCGAACTCGAGGAAAGGGTTGCCCTGGTCGGGCGGTGGCTGCTGCAGGTTATAGAAAGTGCGCTCGTCGCCGTCCCACGGCTCGTAGCCGGCCATCTCCAGCTGCTCGCAGGTCGTTTGCAGCTCGCAGCGGTAGTTCTTGGAGCAGGTCAGGCAGCGGTGCGTCACGGTGTCGTCGCGCAGGCAGGTGTCGCCCGGCTTGCACTTGACGACGCGGTGGCAGGTGAGGCAGCGGTCGGAGTGGTACGACATGATCAGCGAGAGCACGGCCTGCCGCGTCGAGTTCAGCTCCGGCGCTTGCGTGCGCACGATCATGCCGTCGGCGACCTTCGAGGTGCACGAGAGCTGGAAGCCGCGCCGGCCCTCGATCTCGACGATGCAGGTGCGGCAGCCGGCGTATGGCGGCCGGTCGTCGATGTAGCAGAGGTTGGAGATGAACACGCCCTGGTTCTTGATCACCTCGACCAGTGGCGCGCCCTCGGCCACTTCGATGTCGACGCCGTTGAGGTTGATCCTGGCCATCAGAGTTTCGTCCTGACCGGCTGACCGTCGGCGAGCCCGCCCGGCGTTTCGACCGGAACGAAGGCCCCTCGTGTCATTTCGACCGGAACGGGGGCTCCATCTGTCATTTCGACCGGAACGAAGTGGAGCGGAGAAACCTTACGGCCGCCGTCCGCTCCGGCCACGCGGGGCAAGGCCTCTCCGCTGCGTCCGCCGCGGCGGACTTCGGTCGAGGTGACAGAAAGTGGTGGCACCGGCGGCTACTTCACCCGGTCGCGTTCGACGGGCTTGCCGATGTGCAGCGGGATCTCGTCCTCGAGCGGCGCCTTCTTGCCGTTCGGATAAGTGTGGTCGTGGCCGCGCAGGTGCTTCTGCGCCATCTCGGTCAGCGCGTGCTTGTCGCGGTAGAGCGACTCCCAGACATACGTTGCGTCGTCCAGTGGCCCGCCGGCCTGGATCGCCTCGTAAGGGCAAGCCTCCACGCACAGTCCGCAGTACATACAGAGGCGGAAGTCGATCTCGTAGCGGTCGATGTTCAGCGCGCCGTCCTCACGCGGGGAAGTCTGGACGAGGATGCAGCCGTCGGGGCAGGCCTGCGCGCAGGTGGAGCAGCCGGTGCAGCGTTCCTCGAACCAGAGCAGGTTCGTGCGGGCGTTGACGGGGACGTCGCGGCTCTCTTCGGGATACTGCGTCGTCACCGGGCGGCGGATCAGATAACGCAGCGTTACCGCCAGCCCCTTTGCGATTCCAGTACCGAACAAGACCCGTTATCTCCCTCTATCGAGGCTACGGAGCCCCGCACGTACGATTGTAGGGAGGCGCTAGCGCTGTTTCAAGTGAATTTCATCACGAAGCACGTCAGTGGCTCGGGGAAGCGGCCCGGTCCGCGCGGCCTACTACCGTTCGCATCGCGGCGCTGGTACTCTGGCCTACACCATGACGCGCCAGGTCCAGTACTGCACAGCGAAGGACGGCACCCGCCTCGCGTATGCGGTGGACGGTGAGGGCGTTCCCTTCGTCTTTATCCCCGGCTGGGTGAGTCACCTGGAGCTGGACGATAAGCTTGCCGAAGCAATGGGGCGTGAGGTCGACGCCGGCATCCGGTTCGTGAGCATGGACAAGCGCGGCAACGGCCTCTCCGAGCGCCACCCGGCCGATGTCTCCCTCGAGTCCCGCGTCACGGACGTGGAAACGGTCGTCGAGGCGGTCGGCCTCGAAAGGTTTGTTCTGGGCGGCCTCTCGGAGGGCGGGCCGGTGGCGATCGCCTACGCCGCGCGCCACCCCGAGCAGGTCGAGAAGCTCGTCATCGTGGGCTCCTACGCGGACGGTTCGAGAATCGCTGGCTCGCAAGAGATGCGTGACGCCATACGGGGTGTCGTCAAGGCCGAGTGGGGGATGGCATCGAGGGTGATGGCAGAGCTGTTCGTCGGCCCCGATTCGATCATGGACATCAACGCCTTCGCGGCCTACCAGCAGGCGGCGGCCGATCCTGAAGAGGCGCTGGCGATCATCGACGCCGCAATCGAGATCGACGTGCGGCCGCTGCTCGCGCAGATCACAGCGCCGACACTCGTCGTCCACCACCGCGCCGACCGCATCGTGCCCATGGAGCTTGGTCAGGAAGTCGCGGCGGCTATTCCCGGCGCCCGCTTTGCCTCCTATCCCGGGGCGCACATCGCCTCGCCGGACGAGTTCCGCCAGTCATGGGCAGAGGTCACGGACTTCGTCAGAGGGGGCCCGGCGACTCCGGCCAGTCCCGCACCTGCCCCCTCCGCCTTCCGCACTGTCCTCTTCAGCGACCTCGTCGGCCACACGGAGATGATGTCCCGCCTAGGCGACGAGAAGGGGCGGGAGGTGCTCCGGGAGCATGAGCGCCTGACTCGCGATCTGCTGGCCGCTCACGCCGGCACCGAGGTGAAAACGATGGGCGATGGCTTCATGGCCTCGTTCGGGTCCGTGACGAAGGCGGTCGAGTGTGCAGTCGCCCTGCAGAAGGCGTTCGACGACCGAAACCAGGCTGCAAGCGAGCCGCTGCACGTGCGCGTCGGCCTTAACGCGGGCGAGCCGATCGAAGAAGATGGCGATCTCTTCGGCGCTACCGTCATCCTCGCGGCACGCATCGCGGCGAAAGCTAACGGTGGGGAGATACTCGTGTCCGACGTCGTCCGGGGCCTCTCTTCCGGCAAGGGCTTCCTCTTTGCCGATCGCGGAGAGTTCGTCGCCAAGGGCTTCGAAGATTCAGTGCGGGTCTTCCAGGTAAGCTGGCGCTCGTAAATCTCGCCTGCCCGGCGGTGCGAGATCATCGAGTCTGCCGCGTGTGCCTTGCTGAAGCGCCGGAGTGTTACTATGCAGGCTCCAAACGCCCCGTAAGAGAGGAAAACAGATGGTCCGCATGTTCGTCCGCCACAAGGTCAACGACTACGCCGCTTGGCGCAAAGCCTACGACGATTTCGAAGCGACGCGCGCTAGCCTGGGCGCTTCCGGCCACGGGGTCTTCCGGGCCGCGGACGACCCCAACGACGTAACCGCTTGGCACGACTTCGACTCGCTGGAAAAGGCGCAGGCGTTCGCTGGCAGCGACGAGCTACGCGATGCGATGGGCAACGCCGGTGTCGCCAGCCCGCCCGATATCTGGTTCACGAACCCGGCGTAGCGCTCGGCGCTCCTAGAAGCAGCGTCTGCGCCGCTCAGCCTGCTTGCGTGGCTTTGGTCAGGTGCCGCGTCTCGTCCAGCGGCTCGAAGAAGCCGCCGCCGATCGCCAGGATGCCGCGCTGGGGGATCATGAAGTCGCCGAGATGCGCTTGCTCGGAGAGCGGCCCCGGATTCCCGAAGTCCTCGCTGCCCAGCGATGCCTTGCTCGCTGCCACGATCCAGATCCGCCTGGGGTTGGATTTGAACCGCTGACGGTTCGGCGCGGAGCCGATAAGACGCAGCCGGCCAGCGCCGAGCAGCGGCCCCGCGACGCGGCCCATCAGGCCCAGCACAACATCGCTCTTCCAGAGCGGCTCCGGCATCACGGACCCCACCGCGTTCATCAGATGCGTCGCCGGCGTCGCCTTGAGCGTCGCCTCCCAGCGGAACTCCTCCGCCGGCATCTCCACGACCAGGGTGCGAGGTTCGGGCCAGTTGAGGCGAATCTCCGTCTGCTTGAAGCTGGCGACGGCGGCGCCGAAGAAGCGGTTGCAGGAGAGCATCGCCTCGACGTCCGCGTAGAAGTCCCAGCGACCGTCCGGGTGGCGGTGCCAGACCGAGAAGTAGCCGGGGCCGATCGATGAGGCCGGGAAGCGCCGCACCCCCAGGACGTGACCGCTCGCGAAGGGGAGACCCATCACGCCGTATCCGGAGAAGGCCTCCTCGCGCTCGTTTTTCGCGATGCTCGCGCCCTCTGTGCGCAGGGCGTACTCTCGTGGCTCCATCAGAATACGGGCAGTATAGCAGCCTGTTGGATCGTGGCGGCTAGTCTCTGCCCGGCGCGACCGGTTGCGGCGACCTGGTCAGCCGGCCGTGGATGCTGACGTGCGGGATCAACCGGTCAAGCCACGATGGCAGCCACCAGTTCCAGCGCCCCGCCAGCTGCATCAGCGACGGCACGAGGATCAACCGCACCAGCGTCGCGTCGAGGAAGACGGCGAAGCCCAGTCCGATGCCGAACTCCTTCACCACGCGGTGGTCGCTGAAGGCGAACGTCAGGAAGACGGCGACCATGATCGCCGCCGCCGCCGAGATCACGCGCGTCGTCACGGAAAGCCCGCGCGCCACGGCCTCGGTGTTGTCGCCGCTGGCGTCATACTCCTCGCGGATGCGGGTCACGAGGAACACCTCGTAGTCCATCGAGAGGCCGAACAGCACGGCGAAGAGCATCATCGGCAGGAACGCCTCCACGGGGCCCTCGCGAGCGATGCCGAACCAGCCCCACTGGAAGATCATAACCAGCACCCCGAACGACGCCCCGATCGAGATCAGGTTCATCAACGCCGCCTTGAGCGGCACCAGGATCGACCGGAAGACGACGATGAGCAGCAGGAAGCTGAGGCCGATGACCGCACCCAGGAAGTACGGCAAGCGATCGCTTAACTGCTCGCCCACGTCGATGAACGTGGCCGTCGATCCGCCGACGAGCGGCTTCGCGCCCGAGTCCGCGTATTCTTCCTGCAGCGCCGATCGCAGGTCGTGGATCAGGGTCACGGTCGCCGCGTCCTGGGGCGCCGACTCCGGGATCACCGTGACGACCGCGGCGCTTTCATCGTCGTTGAAGGTGACGGGGCCGACATGATCGACGCCGTCGATCGCCGCCAGGAAGTCCGATGCCTGCCCGACCTGGCCGGTGGCGCCTGGATCGTCGATCCGGAAGCCGACGACGATCGGGCCGTTCGTGCCCGGTCCGAACCCTTCCGAGATCAGATCGTAGGCGCGGCGCGACGTGAACGACTCCGGATTGTTGCCCGGATCCGAGATCCCCAGGCGCAGGTCAAGCACCGGTGCGGTCAAGAGCAAGAGTATCCCGGCGGTGACCACCAGGCAGACGACGGGACGGCGCTGGACGAGCCGGCTGAGCCGATATCCGATCCCGGTCTCGGCTTCGGCTGCCGGCGCCGCCAGGAACGGTATCTGCAGGCTGTTGATCACCGGGCCCGCGTAGCGCAGGATCGCCGGCATCACGAGGACCGCGATCGCCACCGTGGTCGCCACGACCATCGCCGCCGCCGTGCCCACCCAGCCGATGCTTGCGATGCCGGAAGCCCAGAGCCCGAGCAGCGCGATCACGACCGTCCCGCCGGCGAAGAAGACGGAGCGTCCCGCCGTCGCCGCTGCGAGGACCGCTGCGTCCTCGCTCGATAAGTCCTGCGATCTGGCTTCCCGGAAGCGCGTGGAGATCAGCAGGGCGTAATCGATGCCGACGCCGATCCCGATCATCGCCACGAACTGAGTCGTCCAGTTCGGCATGCCCACGACTGATGTCGCCAGGCCGACTATGAAGAAGCCGGAGCTCAGGCCGAGCAGAGCGGTGAGAATAGGCAGCGCCATCGCCACGACCGACCCGAAGGCGATCAGCAGGATGACGACGGCGGCGCTGATACCGATGATCTCGGAGCTGCCGGAGGCCTGGCGCTCAGCGACTTGCGTCACCGGCCCGCCCGCCTCGACCTGCAGCTCCTCGCTCGTCGCCCCTTCCGCCAGGGCGATCAACGCCTCGGCGCTCGCCGGCTTGATCTCGTTCGTCTGCCCCGCGTAGCGGACGTCGATGCGGGCGACCGTGCTGTCCTCCGAGATCGCGCCGATCGTCTCGTACGGAGACGTGACGGCGTATACCTCCGGCAGCTTCTCGATCTCGCCGATCAAGCGGTCGACGCGGGCTCTGGTCTCGGCGTCGACAACGCCGTCGGCCGAGCGGACGACGACGTAGCTAGAGTCGCCGGCGGTCGCGGGGAAGCGCTCCTCGAAGAGGTCGAAGAGTTCCTGCGATTCCGAGCCGGGGATTGAGAACGTACCGCCGAAGTCGCCGCGAAGTGAGCCCCAGAGAGAGGCGAGCACGGCCAGCGCTACAAGCGTGCCGAGCAGCACCAGACGGGCGTGCCTGTATGCGAAACGTGGCCAGCGCTCGAACAGGAGCGACTCTTTGCTCAAGCTTCCTCCGGGACTAGCGAAGAGCGCCTGCGGGCGACGGCTCTTCGGGGCTGAGTGGGGCGACGATGGGCTCTAGCTCGTTGGCCTTCAGCACCTTGGCGAGCGCCAATGTGATGAAGCGGGCTTCCTTGGGCGATACGTGCGCGGCAAAACGGTCGATCAGGATTTCGGCTACCGGAGCCTTGACCCTCTCGAACAGGGCGCGGCCGTTGTCCGTAAGCGTCACGTACACGGCCCTGCGGTCCTCCGGCGACGCTTTCCGCCGCACGAGGCCGGCCTTCGACAGCCGGTCGACGAGTCGGGTGGCGCCGCTCTTGCTGCGCAGCGTCAGCCGGGCGAGATCGGACATCTTGATCCGCTCGTTCGGCGCCTCGATGACCTCGATCAGCACCTCGAACCAGTCGAAGGGGATGTCCTCCTGCTCCGCCACCTGCTTGCCGACGACGTCCATCACCGCCCAGCGCACGCGGCCGATGGCGCGCAGGGCGTCGATCGCGTCGGAGTACTTCAGGAGTTCTGCGGGCAGTTCCACGCCCCGATACTACCGCAGGGTAGTTGCAGTAGCAACTATCCCGGACGCAACTAATACCGCGACGACGAAAAGGGGCGGCACATCGTACCGCCCCCTTCGTTCGCTGCTTCGTGTGGCGCTATCAGGCGGGGACGACGAACTCGCCGCCGGCCGCCTGGTTCGAGCTCTGCTTCTTCGTCTTGACGCCTTTCGCCGTCCAGAACGCTTCCGCGAAGTCGTTGACGAGGCCGAGCAGCTTGTCGGCCGCCTCGGCGTCGATGTTCTGGCGCGCCTTGGACGCCGTCTTCATGATCCCTTCGACGATTGCGCCGATGTTGTCGGGGCTGTTGTCCGGCTTGAAGAAGTCGCCGCGGATGATCCGCACCTCGTGCTTCACCAGCTCGGCGGCGTCTTCCTTGGCCGTCGTGTAGCGGGACAGCGCGTGCATGTAGTTGTCGCGCGCGCCCTTTTCCATCGCCGGCGGCTCCATCGCTTCGATCAGCTGGTTCATGCGCACGACGGTCAGCGCGGCGATCTGGGCGTAGTGCGGATCGTAGATCCCACACGGGACGTCGCAGTGGGCGGACGCCTCCTCGAGCGGGAAGAGGCGGTTCACGAGGGCAAATGTGGCCTTGAGCATACGGGGTCCTCCTTCTTGGTTGGGGCTGGTGTCCGCCGCCGCGGGCGTTCGAATCGCGGCGGGCGTCGGTCGATGTACAATTTACTACAGTCTAATATGTCCCGAAAGCTCCGTCGCCGCTTCCTGCGCCTGATCTCGGCCGTTCCCGGCCTCTACGCGCTCGCCGCATTCGTCTGCGCCCGGCGCGTTCGCCTCAGCGGCCTCAGCATGTCGCCCGCGCTCCTGCCGAGTGAGCGGGTCCTCTTCGATCGCCTCGCCTTCGCCCGCGATCGTCCGCGTGCAGGAGACATCGCCCTGCTCGAGCGACCGGGCGAGCCCGCACTGCACCTCGTCAAGCGGATCAGCGCCGTGCCGGGCGACGTCGCCGGCGGGCGCACGCTCGAACGCGGCGAATACTGGGTCGAAGGCGACAACGCCGGCGCCAGCACCGATAGCCGCTCGTTCGGGCCGGTTCGCCGCCGCCATCTCCTCGCGCGCGCCTGGCTCGTCTACTGGCCGACTGAGGGATGGCGGCGCCTGTAGAGTGCCACGTGGGGCCGTTATGGATGCGCGGCCGAGAGGTTTTACGTTCTAGAGCCTGTTCGCGGGGGTACCTGCCTTGCGCGCGAACAGGTAGACTGATCCCAATCGCCCATAGGGAGGAACTTTGCGCACAGCCCTGAGGTATGCCTCGATCCCGGCCAGCGCCGCACTACTCGCGGCGCTGCTGCTTCTTGTGGTCCTCTTGGGCGGGACCCCTGCCGGGCCCGACGATGCGTTCGCCGAAGCGGTGAACTGTGATACTCCGGTCACCGGCGGCGCCTCACTGTATCCGGACTATGATTGGGGATCGCCGGGCGACACCATAACAGTCGACATCATCGGCGCGAACGCCGACTCGGCTGCCGATCAACCGGTCGAGATCATCTGGGACGGCATATCGGGCACACACGTTGGCTCCGGGGCGATCCTGCAGAACAACACTTTCGTTTTCGACATCCCCTTCGTCGTTCCCAGCGCCTCACCGGGCATTCATGACGTGGCGGTGTGCTGGCTATACACCGAAGACGGCCAGATCTGGTTCTACGACGAGTTCCAGTTCACGGTCCTCGGCGCTCCGCTATGCGGCAGCTTCGGGGACACGGAGTTCGTCAGTGGGGGAACGCTGGACGTCTACCCCGAAGACGCCTTCCAGGGTGAGAGCTTCTACGTCGCTGCCAATTCCCTGCCCACCGGGACCTACGAGGACGTGACCGAGCCCGCTGAAGTCCTCCTTGACGCTGACCTTGGAAACAGCAACACCGGCGTTCACCTCGGCTTCGGAAGCCTGTTCGGCGACTTCGGCTGGGGTGACGGGATGATCCCTCAAGCGACGGTTCCAGGCCAACACACGATAACGTTCTGCTGGTTGGATAGCCCGGCGGAGACCTGGTACTACAAGACGGTCGACATAACTATCCTCGGCCCGGACGACATGCGACTGGACTGCCTTGATTCCGGCGCGCAGGAGGACTCCTCGGCCGTCGGCGGCGCTGCTCCGCCCAGCGGTCCGCCGGGAACCGAGCTTTCGATCGACTGGACGACGTTGATCGAGACGGGCCAGTCTGAGGCGATCGAGGAATGGGACGTCGACATCCTCTGGGACTGGGGTCCGGATCACGTCTACCCGCCCAACGTAAGCCAGCTCATCGGCGAGGGCACGCTCTTCACGGGTGGTGAGGGCGGATCGTATGGTCAGGGCAACGCCATCGTACCGCAGGGCGCCTCTCCCGGCGCGCACATCATCACCGTCTGCATGATGACAGACTTCAACGAGGGCGTCGCCTACTTCGACATCCCCGTCACCGTCATCAGCGCGCCGCCCGACACGCCGACGCCCGCGCCGACCGCCACGCCGACGCCTCCGCCGACCGACACGCCGACGCCCACGCCGACCGCCA
>Ga0164320_10000250_pt1 | contig 16681 bp, 16 predicted proteins | sample GuaBasSediGuay11_FD_113736 | JGI IMG/M metagenome (GOLD analysis project Ga0164320, IMG submission 113736) | Subseafloor sediment microbial communities from Guaymas Basin, Gulf of California, Mexico - Guay11, Core 4567-28, 0-3 cm | ecosystem: Environmental > Aquatic > Marine > Hydrothermal...
GGTCGATCGCAGCTGGTGCATGCGCTTACGCAATCCGCGGAGGATTCAGGCGCCACGATTCAGCTCAACACACACGTCGAGAAAATTCTCGTCGACAACGGCAAAGCATTTGCTGTCGAACTAGCAAACGGGGAAATGCTCAAAGCGAAGATTGTGATTTCGAATGCCGATCCACGGTCTACGTTTGGCAAACTTGTCGGCGCGCCGCTGCTCGATGCGATGTTCGCAAATCGTGTCAGTCAGATTCGTGGCGCCGGTGTTGTCGCGAAACTGAACCTGGCGCTGAGCGGTATGCCGGAATTTGAAGGACTGGCCGAAGCGCAATTGGCTAATCGTCTTCTGGTCGCACCGTCGATGAAATACATCGAGCATGCATTCAATCACTCCAAGTATGGTGAGTACTCGGAGCACCCGGTTCTCGATATCGCGATACCCAGCCTGCACAATACTGCGCTGGCACCTGATGGCCACCACGTGATGTGCGTGAACGTTTCATATGTTCCTTATGCTCTCGAGGGCGGCTGGGAAAATGAGAAAACGACGTTTGGGTACAAAGTAATCTCGCAACTCGGACAGTACTCAACCAATCTCAAGTCGTTGATCGTTGATCATGAATTCCTGACGCCACGTGACGTCGAGACGCAATTCCACGCGGTTCAGGGCCACTGGCACCATGGCGAACTGTCAATTCACCAGTCCTTCATGATGCGACCGCTGCATGGCGCGGCACAATACGACACGCCGATAGACAAGCTCTTCCTGTGTGGCGCGGGCTGTCACCCCGGCGGCGGGCTCACTGGCCTTCCAGGCCGCAACGCCGCTAAGCGCGTCCTCGAACTCGGAGGGGCGGAATGAACATCAACCACGAGCATTTCCGCCAGGCGCTGCAGCGCACACCGTTTCATGATCGAATCTCGGCATTGTCAACGACCGAGATCTGGACAGGCTGGAACACGTACAAGGTTGCGCGCGTTGTCGACAAGTTATCGGCCGAGTATTTTGCTGTACGCAGCGGCTGTGCGGTCATGGATCTCACACCGATGGAGAAATACCGGATTACCGGCAAGGATGCCTATGCGTATCTCGACCGATTGCTCACCCGCGATATCTCGACGCTTAGGCCGGGACGAGTTACCTACGTGGTCTGGTGCGATGATGCTGGCAAGGTCATTGATGACGGCACGCTGTTTCAGTTCGGCGAACAGGACTATCGCCTGTGTTCGCAGCATCACCAACTCGACTGGTTGCTGATGTCGGCTACTGGTTACGATGTTCACGTCGAAACGGAGACACACGACGTCGCTGCGTTGGCCGTGCAGGGCCCGACATCGTATTCGGTCCTCACTGCTGCGGGCATCGATGGATTTGAACAGCTGAAACCGTTCGGAATCGTCGACCTCCACTGCGGGGACATCCCGGTCACTGTGTCGCGAACCGGCTATACCGGCGACCTCGGCTACGAGGTTTGGGTCGAACCGCAGAATGCACTGCGCTTGTGGGATGCGATTTTCGCGGTGCAGGACCAGTACGATATTCAGCCGATGGGTCTGGATGCGCTCGAGATGGTGCGAATCGAAGCCGGCTTCATCATGCCGGGATTTGATTTCAACACCGCCGAATCCACAATACGGCATGGCTACGATCGCTCGCCGTATGAAGTCGGCCTGGGCTGGGTCGTGAACCTGGACAAGGGCCATTTCACGGGTCGCAAGGCGCTGATTGCGGAAAAGGCGCAACCCATAAAACGGCGGCTCACAAAGATTGTCGTCGATGGTAATAAGCCGGTCGGCGAAGCCTTCATTTACGACCGCAAGGGCGGAAAGCTGGTCGGCGAAATAAAATGCACAATCTGGTCGCCTGTTCTCAAGGCCAACCTCGCGCTTGCCGACATCGACTACGTCAAAGGGCGACTGCCTGAGAAACTCTGGGCGAGATTCGACTACCAACGAGAACTGAAATGGCGCACAGCGTGGGCCGAGTGCCACGCGCAGACGAAGCCGTTCTATAGCCCGGAGCACCGCTCAGCGACGCCGCCCGCTCGATTCTAGGTGTGGTAGCCTAACCGCTGATTTAAAAACCGGGAGTTACCCTTGCCTGACTCGAACGAATTTAGCCGCAGAGAATTTCTCGCGCGCAGCGCAGCGCTTGCCGCGGCGTCTTCACTGCCTGCCATCGCGATGGCGAAGGAATCCATGCGCACCCGCACGATTCCGGGCACCGCTGAAGAACTCCCCGTAATCGGTCTCGGCGCACCGAGGGTATTTATAGAGCTTCCGCCGGAAGGCGAAGACGTTCCAAAGGCGCTCATACATGAATTGATGAGTCATGGCGGCACAGTCATTGATACGCCGGCCTTCAATCGCGGCAAGGACCCGATTCTCGGCCCGCTGCTTTCTGAAATGGGCATACAGGACGACTTGTTCCTGATCGGCAAGATCACAACCAGCGGCAAACAGGAAGGCATCGACCATCTCGAGTGGACCGAGCGTCTCCTGAACAAACGACCGATCGACGCTTTGCTCGTACACAATATGCGAGACATTGAAAACAACTGGGCGACGCTTAAGGACTGGAAGGAATCCGGTCGCGTTCGTTATATCGGTGTCAGCCGCACGAGAACGACTGATTTCGACTCGCTCGAGAAATTCATGAAAGCGGAAAATCCGGACTTCCTGATGATCGGCTACTCAATCACGCAACAGGGTCCCGCTGAGCGCATCCTGCCGTTAGCTGCGGACACAGGAACCGCTGTTATTGGCGCCGAACCGTTCAAGGCACGTGAAGATGGCGCGTTTTTCGATATTGTCTCTGGCAAACCGCTACCGGAATGGGCAGCCGAGTTCGACTGCGAGTCGTGGGCACATTTCTCACTCAAGTATATTTTGTCCAATCCTGCGCTGACCTGCATCGTGACCGAGACCACGAAGCCGCATCACGCTGAGGACAATATGCGAGCGGGTCTGGGCCGGTTGCCTGACGAGGCAACGCGCAAACGCATGAGTGAGTATTTCCTGAACTTATAACTTTTTCGTGACCTAAGTCCTTAGATTAAAAGGGACTTTCCCGCAAACTCTGGTACGTAACTGAGTGCAAGAGGCACGTGGGAGATGTTATGAAAAAGTTTGCTGTCTATATTATTGCTGCGCTGGGATTTGGTATCTACGGTGCGGTGACCGATGTAGATCGGGATGACAGCGGGGCAATTGTCGGCCAGGGTACTCTTGATGCATTCCAGGTTCACCTGGGCGATTGTTTCAACGATCCGGACTATGAAGCCGACGAATTCTCGAGTTTGCCGGGCGTTCCGTGTGCTGATCCTCACGACAACGAAGCTTATGCCGTATTCGATCTGACGCTTTCGTCATACCCTGAATACGACATCGCCGAGATCTCGGAATCGTCTTGTGTTGACCGTTTCTCTTCATATGTCGGTCGCGATTACGAGTCATCATCGCTCGACGTCGTGACGATGTACCCGTCACCCGAGAGCTGGGCGCAAAGTGACCGCGAAGTGATTTGCGCTGTATACGACATGAGCGGTGAGAAGCTTGTCGGCAGCGTCAAGGATCGCGGTATCTAAGTAGCCGCAAGTCGTTCTTGTTATACTCGTTACGCCCTGGCGATCGAGGACAACAAGAATGACAACAGCTCGCCGCTGGCTGGTCATGGCCGTCATGAGTTTCTCTGGCGGCGCCATCTTCCTGCTGCCCTTCCTGCAGGAGGTCTATTACATTCCGCTCGCAGAAGCCCTCGACCTGAACAATACCGAGGTCGGCGGGCTCCTGAGTATTTTCGGAGTGTTTTCACTGCTCTCATATTTTCCCGGCGGCTGGTTGGCCGATCGCCTGTCACCTCGAAAGCTGATGACGAGTTCCCTCGTCGTAACCGGGGCTGCGGGACTCTATTTCGCGACCTTCCCGAGATATGAAATCAGTCTTGCGATTCACGCACTTTGGGGCATTTGCATATCGTTGCTGTTCTGGGGAGCGCTGATTCGAACAACGCGTAATTGGGCACCTCCCGAGGAACAAGGCCGGGCGTTCGGAATCCTCGAGACTGGCCGCGGCATCGGTGAAGTGTTGCCAAGCATGGGGTTCCTGGCCGTGTTCGCCGCATTGGGCAGCACGAGCCTCGCTTTGTCACAGGTTGTAATCCTGTTCTCGATGCTCTTTATCGGGCTGGGCGTCCTGTCATGGTTCATCATGGAGGATGACGTCGGCCACGACGAACAGGACAACAAGAAGGTCGGCCTTGCGGAAATCGCCAGCGTCTTGAAAATGCCGATTGTTTGGCTCATCACGGTCGTTATCCTGACCGCCTATTGCGGATACTGGGGGCTGTTCCGCTTCACTCCATATGCCACCGAGGTATTCGCCCTTAGTGTAACGGTCGGCGCCATGATCAGCGTCGGAAAGATGTGGCTGAAGCCGATCGCCGCGCTGGCTGCCGGTTTTGTTGCCGACCACTTCGGCATCGCAAAATCGATGATTTGGCTGTTCGTATCACTCATCGGCAGCTATTGCGTTGCTGCCGTAATACCCGGAACGTCCGCGTTTGTGCCCGTCATGCTAATTGCATTGACCATAGCATCGGTGACTGTATTCGCGATGCGCGGCATTTACTTCGCCCTCCTCGAGGAGGGCGGCGTGCCCGCCACGGTGACAGGTACGGCGACAGGCATCGTGTCGGCGATCGCATTCACGCCAGACATATTCATGCCGTTGATCGGCGGGGTGCTGATTGATCGGTATCCAGGGCCAGAAGGCTATCGCTATTTTTTTTCCGCGACGGCCGGCATTTGCGTCGTAGGGCTAATAGCGTCGCTGATTATCTATTTCCGAATCGTCAAGCCAGGTATTCGGCGACCGGATTCCCAAGCACGGCAAAGTCCGGTGTAATTCCCAGGCCGGGTGTTGCTGGCGCTTTCGCCGCACCTGCCTGTTTATCATCCAGGCCGCTACCTGTTTTGACGTCAACGTAGGCATTGAAATCCGTCGCAGCGAAGCGATAGTCGTCCGGCGTCGAGTGCGAAAGATGCGCGATGGCCGCGGTGATGAAATCACTACCCCAGGTATCTTCAATGTTCATCGGGATGCCTAGATTGACGCACACGTCTCGGGCGACTTTTGCTTTCGTCAGTCCGCCAAATTTGGAAATCTTCAGATTGATCGCGTCCATGGCGCCATCCTGGTGCGCTCGGATCAGCATTTGCAACGAATCGATGTTCTCGTCCAGGATGAATGGCAATGCTGTACGGCGCCGGATCGTCAGGCTGTGCTCGTAAGACATGCAGGGTTGCTCGATGTAAACATCGACGTCACGAACCGCATTGACGACGCGTGCTGCATCGTCAACGCGCCATCCCGTGTTCGCATCGGCGACGAGAATCTCGTCATCGGCAAGAATCGATCGGACGGCCCGTATCCGCTCTATGTCCTCAAGTGGATCGCCGCCAACCTTGAGCTGGAATTTCGAATAGCCCTGTGCACGATACTGCTCAACGTTTGCGGCCATCTCGGCCGGATCCCGCATGCTGATCGCCCGGTAGAGTTTGAAACTGTCGCCTTGTCGCCCACCCATCAGATCGCAAATCGGTTTGCCGGTAGCATGCCCCAACAGGTCCCAGCACGCCATGTCGATAGCCGACTTGGCGTAGGGGTGGCCGTTCAAGACAGTATCCATGAGCGCGTTGATCCGACCCACGGCCGTGGGATCCTGGCCTATAAGGTGCGGTGCCAGTTCAGCGATACCGGCACGTGTTCCCAGCGCGAAGGCAGGCAGGTAGGCCGAACCGAGTGGCGTGTTTTCACCATAGCCACAGATACCTTCATCCGTTAGCAACTCAACAATTGTCGAATCGAAGGTCTCGACATAGTGCTTGCCGCCCGCCCACGTGTAGCGCCCTTCGATAAGGGGAAGATCGACCTGGTAGGCCCTGACTGCCATAATTTTCATGACTTGGCTATTCCCATTTCAATGCCGCGGCGAGATTCTTGCCGTCCGATTCTGACATAGCATCCAGGGGTGGTCGCACATTTGCCCACCGCGCATCGCCGGTCTGCATTGCCAGTAGACGCTTTTGCGCCGGAATGGGTGCGTGCTCCTGGATCGCAAGACGTGTTTGTCGCACCGCCTCATGTGCCTGCTGTGCCGCTTCGATGTCACCCTGGTCGTAGAGCTCGACTACCCTGGCGATCGCCGTGGCATTGACGTTGGCCGTTGCCGTTATGCATCCAGGGCCACCGAGTTGCAATGCATCAATTAGCGGCAGCTCCGATCCCGGGTAGACAATCAGGCCATCAATCTCGAACAACTTCTGTGTGTTCTCCCAATCACCGGAGCTGTCTTTAATACCGACGATCTGCTCGGGAAAATCGGCGCGCAGTCGAGCAGCAAGCGACGGAGGAATGCCAACGATTGCGACCGGTGGTATGTGATACAGAAAGACCCGGGCATCCGGACCAATCGCGTTGATCAGCTCGGAAAAGTAGCGATAGAGACCATCTTCACTGACTGCTTTGAAATAGAACGGCGGCAACGTCATAACGGCCAGACAGCCGAGGTCGAGGCAAGCCCGTGACAAGCGCGCAGTATCAGCAATATTTGACAGCCCGGTTCCGGGAATCAGCCGGGACGGCTCAATGCCGGCGTCTACGAGCGCGCTGATTGCAGAAATTCGCTCATCAATTCCGACCGACAATGCCTCGCCCGTGGTACCGAATGGAGCCAGCCCCGCACAGCCCTCGTCGAACAGACGCTTTGCGAGATCGACATAGAGATCCGTCGCGATCGACAGATCGTCATTGAATGGCGTCAGTATCGGCGCGATCACACCGCGCATCGGATCGAATGTCACTCTGAAATCTCCTCGTTGGTAGCTCGCGAGAGATCAGCATCGATTGATCTCCCGGCAAGAAAATAGTGTAGCGCCGCCCAGGGCCCCATGACGACAACAGCGAGCATCAGGCTGTACCTCAATGAGTGAACTCCGAACTGTGGCGCAAGATTGTCACTGAGGGCCCCAACAACGAGTGGCCCCAGGCCGAGGCCGATCAGGTTCAGTATGAGCAACATGATGGCCGACGCAACGCCGCGCATGCGCAGTGGCACAAGACTCTGTGTCTGGGCCAGTACGGGCGCAAGATAGAAATTCGAGATTGCAGCAGGAACGATGAACAAAAGCAGGCTCGAGTGCGCCGTTGGCGCGAGGTAAACACCCAGCGACATCACTGCCGCGATCAGCTGCGACAACGCAATAAACCGGAGCGCGTTTCGTTGTCGTACCCGGCCAAAGTAGTCTGCAAAAAAACCGCCGGTGAAAAATCCGAAACCGCCTGCAAACCCGAGAATCAGGCCAAGCCAGATGCCAAGGGATACGATTTGCATTTCGTAGCTACGGATAATAAAGCTCGGGAAGAAACTGATCACCGAGTATCCGACGAACGAAGAAAGCCCCGCCGCAACCGCCATATGTACGAACGAGCGACGCAGGAACAGGTAACGGAACACGTCGAGAAGCGGTGGATGTTGCCCGGAGTCCTGCCGATTCTCCGACATTCCCCTGGTCGGCTCGGCGACGGTCGTGCGCACGATGATGGCCAACAGTACGCCGGGAACACCTACGATTAAGAACGCCTCACGCCAACCGATGTTCTCAACAACCCAGCCACCAGCGATGTACGCCAGCATGATGCCGGCCGAAATGCCGAGCGTGTAAAAACCCATGGCTGTTGAACGCTGCTCGGGAGGGTACAAATCCGAGATCATGGAGTGCGCCGCCGGGCTGCAGCCCGCCTCACCTACGCCAACGCCAACGCGGGCAAGGCCGAGCTGCCAGATGTTTGCTGCGAACCCTGACAACGCGGTCATGCCACTCCAGATCGCAAGGGCCACGGCGATCAGGTTGCGTCGATTCCAGCGGTCCGCAAGCAATGCGATCGGCACACCGAGCGTGGCATAAAACAATGCGAATGCTGTACCTGCCAGGAGGCCGAGAATCGTATCGCTGACGAGGAATTCGTCGCGGATCGCCGGTAGCAGGATCGCGAGGATCTGCCGGTCGACAAAATTAAACATGTAAACGACGGCCAGCACGAACATCGCATAGCGCCGGGCTACGGGCGAAACAATGGCGTCATTCGCTGTCTGCAAGCTGGGGTTCTCCCTTGCCGTCATTGGAATGATAAATAGAGAGTAACGCGGCACAACTGCATGCAAGGCCGGCTACCACCACAACATCCTGCAGGCCCCAGACACTGGCCGCGCCGCCAACGACCAGGCTCCCAAGCGCCGTGCCACCGAATGCGATGACACCCCACAAGCTACTAACGCGGCCGCGGACCTCGTCGTCAACCAGTGTCTGGATCAGGATTTGTGAACCGACACCGCACATCGAGAGAATAACACCCAGGACCGCGACGATTGCCACGCCAATCCAGAAGTCACCGAGCGCGCCCAGAATCGCGATTAACAGGCCAGCCATCACCACTGCACCGCGAATGACTGCGACGTTCAACCAACTGACGCCTCGCGACAGGATCAGACCCGCGACCACCGCACCGGCACCTATCGACGATGTTAGCGTTGCGAGGCCGGCGCTGCCGCGTTCGAATACTGCGTCCGCGAATACCGGCATCATTTCCAGTGCTCCACGTCCGAAAACGGAGGCGACGGCGACGACGACCAACAAAGCCCGAATTCGCGCGTGACCCAGCACGTAGCTCACGCCTTCACGCATTTCATGCCACACATGACGCCTGCGTTGCTTCTTTTCCGGGGATGGATTTAGTTTCACAATGATCATCACCACGATCAATGCAATGTAGGAAACACCGTTGACCATAAATGCGGTTGCGACCCCGTACGTCGTAATCACGAAACCGGCAATCGCGGGCCCGATAAACCGGGAGACATTAAATGAAATCGAGGTGATCGCGATGGCACTTTCGAGCTGCCCTTTCGCCACCAGGTTAGGTACGACGGACATGCGCACCGGCATGTGTGCGCCATCAAGCGTGCCCTGCATGAGCGACAACATTGTCAGCACCAGGATGTCGACGTGCCCGAGCAGTGCGAGCAGCCCGAGCAATAACATGTTGAGTATGCTCATTGAGTTGATAAACAGGGAAGCCGCGCGGCGATCGAAGCGATCGGCCAGTACGCCGAAGATCGGACCGAACACGACTGCCGGCGCGAACTGCGAAAACGCGACCACACCGACCCAGAACTCGGAACCCGATAACTGCCACGCGTACCAGCCCAGGGCAACCCGGTAAATCCAGAGTCCGTGCAGGGATATCGTATTACCCGTCAGGTAGATCAGGTAATTGCGATTCGTGATGGCAGATTTGGTCACGGCGCATCATAGCATCGTGCCATGTGAAGCTAGTTTCGAACGAACAGATTCTTGATGATGTGTCCGGCAATATTCGGATTTTCGCGAAGCCGACGCATCGAGTAGTGGTACCAGAGTTCTCCAAACGGCACATAGACCCGTAGCGAGTGGCCATCCGCGACAAGTCGCTCGCGGAGACGCTCGGTTACGCCGAGCAGCATCTGGAATTCGTACTGGTCTTTCTCAATGCCCAGTCGCTTGATGGATGCCTCGGCACGCTCGATGAGAACCGGGTCGTGCGTCGCGATGCCGACTCGCGCCCCACCCTCCAACAGCTGATCCAGTAGTTCGCTGAAGGAATCGCGGATTTCGTCGGCATCGGTAAATGCAATATCCTCAGGTACGATGTAGATGCCTTTGCATAGGCGGATATCTGTCGGCCCCTCCGCCACCATGTCGGCGATGTCATCCTTGCTGCGACGCAGGCACGACTGGATGACCACGCCAACTCTGTCGAAATCACGGCGTAGCTCACGGTAAATATCCAACGTGACTGAGGTGACACTCGAGTCCTCCATATCGATACGAACGAAGCTGCCATGTCGCCGAGCGCTGGACATGAGGTCCCGCATGGCAGCCTTGCAACCATCAACGTCGAATCTCAGCCCAAGCTCCGAGAGTTTGACTGAAATCCCGCAGCGCAGGGCGTTATCCTGGATGCCGTCGAGCGCCTCACGATATAGGCGCAGGGCGGCGCTGACCTGTTCCGAATTCGTGACGTCCTCACCGAGGACATCGATCGTGCCGGTACAGCCGACCTTGTTGAGTTCGCGCACCGTCCGATACGCGTCATCAAGCTGCGTACCAGCGATATAGCGACGCGAAAAACGCCAAATCAGCGCGCGCGGCATTAGCGGCATCATGCCAATCAATAATCTGTGATACGGGTTAGCTGGCATTCAACGACTCCACCGTCTGCGCCTTTGCGAGCACAGTTTCTGCAACCAGGGATCTTCTGTCTGTCCGCATATACCGATATAGTCTCGGCCATGGCGAACATACTTATAACCTACTCCACCACGGATGGTCACACACGCAGCATCTGCGAGCACCTGCAAAAACTCGTGGCCGAACAGCATGACGTGGTCCTGTCCGCAATGGACGACGATCCGAGCATCGATCTCACACTATTCGATAAGGTAGTCATTGGCGCCAGCATCCGCTATGGCAAGCATCAGCAGCAGGTCATGGACTTCATAAAGCGCAATCAAGTGGCGCTAGAGTCCAAATCCAGTGCGTTCTTCTCGGTGAATGTGGTTGCGCGAAAACCCGAGAAGAACACGCCCGAGACCAATCCCTACCTGCAAAAGTTCCTGAAGAAGATCGCGTGGGAGCCAAAGAATTTGGCTGTCTTCGCCGGAAAAATCGACTACCCGCGTTACGGTTTCGTCGACAAGCACATGATTCGCTTCATAATGTGGATGACCAAAGGACCGACGGATCTGACCGCGACGATCGAGTTCACCGACTGGAACAAGGTCGATGAATTTGGTGAGCTCATCTCCCGAATGTGATCAGGTTTCGGCGCTCGTCGTCTTGAGGATGAGCTTCTCGATTCCGAACAAAACCAGGCCTACGACCAACAAGCCGCCAACGAACTTCCAGGACTCGATGGACGAGTACGACGCCATCCAGACGCATAGTCCCAGGGCGAGTACAGGTATCGTGTAGCCGCCCCAAAGTTTGAACGCGGTGGCAACGACCTCCGGGTCGGCCTGTTTTTTGATGATCGGCAATGCGGCAATGGACACGCTGTAGACAATGAGTCGAGTCAGAGACGAGGCTATCGCAAGCTTGACGAAAGAACCGGACAGGGCCACAACCATCGAAATTCCGCCAAGGAATAGGATCGAGTGGGCAGGCGACGAGAATTTTTCATGAATCGCTCCGAACCACTGTGGCAACAGGTGCTGCTCCGCCATCGATAAGGTCAGGCGGGATCCACTCAACACCGAGCACGCCAGGTTACCGCCGATCGAAAAAACGGCAGTCAGTGCAATCACGATCGCCCCTACAGGGCCGACGATCCTGCGTGCAACGTCTGCGAGCGTTGCGCCGCTGTTGAGATCATCGGGAAGTACGGCCACGTAGACCAGCATGATCAGGAAGTAGAGTGTCGTGATGAGCAGAACGGTCTTGACCATCGCGCTCGGGATGGTGCGCCTCGGATTCCGCGTCTCTCCTGCGGTCATCAGTATCGATTCAAAACCGATGAAAGCATAGAACAGCAACAGCATCGTACCGCCCGGGTCATCGATCGTCGGCAGGGAATCGGGGAACAGCAGGTCGACACTGACAAACTGCATACCAAGCAGTATCAACATCAGTAATGGAATCACCTTAAAGAAGGTGAACATCCCCAGTGTGCGAATGCCGTCTTTCACACCGAGCACATTGATCAGCGTCAGGCCACTGATAACAACGATCACCACTACGGAATGGCCCATTGCGGTATCGAACCATGCCCAGACCGAACCAAGATACAACGCCATCGCATGTGAGTTGGCCGATATGGATGCGATGCGGCTGACATAGTAAATCCAGCTCGTGCCAAAACCGACGATCGGACCAAATGCTGTGGTCGAATACAGTGCCGGCCCACCGGAGTCCCGGAAGTAACTACCGAGCTCCGCAAATGCCAGCACGACCAATATGATCAACAGGCCCGCAGCCACGAACAACCATGGGCTCAATACACCTGCACGCCCCGCGACTGCGGATGGCAGCGCGAAAATGCCCGCACCGATCATGCCGTTGAGCACCAGGAAGGCGCCACCAATCGTACCGATACCGCGAATCAGTTGGGCTTTTTGGGTTGTCACCGAATGAATAAACCGTATGACCTGCCGATCGACAGATCATACAGGTTGATTCGCATCTAGCGAGCGACGGCGGCCAGATTCAGGAGCGCCGGTACGTCGCTCGGCTTGTAGAGATCGATTTGCGAGAACGCGACCGGGTTCGATGGCTGTGCTGTGATAACAAGTGTCGACTTACCGAGCACGAATTCTTTGTAGGGGTCGATCATGTACTGGTCAAACTCGATGCCGTTGCTTTCCCCAAAAACCTGGAGAGACTCGATCTGCGCGTGCAGAGTTTCGGCTGCGGTCAGGCCGCGCCGCTCGCAGTACTCCGATACACGACCGTTGAGCGATCGATCCGTAAATTCAATACGCATGCTGCCGAGCCGCGGCTTGTAGGCCTTGCCCTTCATCATTTCCAAAACCATGTTGCCTGCAAGTGCAACGCTGGCATCCATGTCCCACATGTCATCCATACTGACCTGCATATCGATTGAGTAGCGAGACTCTTCATCGTGAATACCCATGTACATCGACATGACCTGGTCCTGGTATCCGAGCGCCGACAACGCGGCGGGCGAGAATCCGTATCTGCCCGTGCATTCGGCCGCCGCACTGTCCGCATTTTCGGCGCCTTGTGCGACCAGCGAGAATTCGTAGAAGTCTTTGTAATAGTCCGCATTCGCCGGAATTCGCATGCCCTCGATCAGGAAACCAATGTACTTGGGCATGGCATCCGGGCCTTTCGACGAAAGATCGCTGAGTGAGATCAGCGACAGGAAGCTCGGCGTATCGATACCGATGCGATCGATGGTGAGATCGTCGCTATCGCCATCGATGCGGATCCTGACTCCGTCTACCGTCAATTCACCCGAAAGAGTCGATCCGACACCGTCGTATTCGACATTGGCGTACGGCGACATCATTAATACGGCCATGTCCATCGCGTCGCTGACCTCGCTATGGAGATAGAACTTTGCGCCACCGTAGCCGAGGGCTGCAATTAAAATCACCCAAATGATAAAATTCTTCATCCGCAGGACCCGTTTTCCACAACTATCCGATATCTGCGGGCATCGTGACGAAGATCTGGCGGTGACGGAACAGAATCCGTCACAGATTTAACAAAAGTCGGCGAATACCGGAACTTCACCATTGCTAGAATACGCATCACTATGGACGACCAACTCAAAATCGAGATCGCCAGAAACGCGAAATTCGCTCTGTGTGAAGACGTCGGCGATGGCGATGTGACAGGCCAGCTAATCGATCCGGCGAAGACCATCGATGCCAGCATCGTGACGCGGGCACGCATGACGATGGCGGGACAACCGTGGGTCGACGAAGTGTGTCACCAGGTCGACGCGGCTATCGAACTGCATTGGCATTGCGGCGACGGTGACACCGTAGAGGCGAACACAGTCCTGTGCAACCTGAAGGGACCTGCGCGATCGATTCTCACGGCCGAGCGAACAGCGTTAAATTTCCTTCAACTATTGTCGGCCACGGCGACGACCACGTCTACCTATGTTACGGCGACCGCCGGCACGAACTGCCGCTTACTGGATACACGAAAGACGATTCCCGGTCTTCGTCTGGCGCAGAAGTACGCGGTGCGTTGCGGCGGTGGTCATAACCACCGTGTCGGCCTGTACGACGCTATCCTCATCAAGGAAAACCACATCCTGAGTGCCGGCGGTATCGCCGCCGCCGTTGCCACAGCGCGTGATATGCACGCGAACATGCCCGTCGAAGTCGAAGTTGAATCGCTGGATGAGCTACGAGAGGCACTGACCGAAAAGGCCGATCGCATGCTGCTGGACAACTTCCCGATTGACTTGCTCAACCAGGCTGTTGCGATTAATCGTGATGAAGGCAAGCCGCCAGCGGTACTCGAAGCATCAGGCGGCATGACGCTCAGTGAAATCGCTGCGGTTGCCGCCACCGGTGTGGACACTATTTCGGTGGGTGCGTTGACCAAGAATGTCAGTGCAGTCGACCTGTCTATGCGATTCAAATAGCGATCATGCGCTCGACCGCCTTGCGCGCGTCGACTGCAATGGCGGGATCTATTTCAACACGTGGCTCGAGTGTGTCCAGCGCTGCGTAGATATTGGCCAGCGTGATGCGCTTCATGTGTGGACACAGATTGCAGGGCCGGATGAACTCGACGTCGGTGATATCCGCCGCAACGTTGTCGCTCATTGAACATTCGGTGACCATCAGTACGCGCTTCGGCATCTCGTTCTGAACGAAAGCCTGCATCTGCGCTGTCGAGCCAACGAAGTCCGACGCTTCAAGCACATCAGGTGGGCATTCGGGATGGGCGATAATGGTCAATCCGTCGTAATCCTTCCGGTACTGCTCCAGCTGGGCTCCTGTGAAACGTTCATGCACTTCACAATGCCCTTTCCACGAAATGATATTTACATCGGTCTGCTGGGCGACGTAGTTGGCCAGATACTCGTCCGGCAGGAAGATGACCTGGTCCACACCGAGCGACTCGACAACCTCAACGGCATTGCCCGACGTGCAGCAGATGTCTGACTCTGCTTTTACTTCGGCCGACGTGTTGACGTAAGTAACCACCGGCGTGTTCGGATACTGTTTGCGCATTTGCCGAATGTCGGCCGCTGTAATCGAATCGGCCAACGAGCACCCTGCCCGCTCATCCGGTATCAGCACGATCTTGTCCGGGTTTAGCAGCTTGGCGGTCTCCGCCATGAAATGGACACCCGCGACCACGATGACATCTGCTTCGGTCTCGACTGCCTTTCTTGCCAATGCAAGCGAGTCCCCGGTTATGTCGGCAACGCAGTGAAAGATCTCTGGTGTCTGGTAGTTGTGCGCGAGGATGACGGCATTACGCTGCTTCTTGAGCTCATTGATTGCGGCCACGTACGGCGCGTGAACGGGCCATTCCACGTCGGGAATGACGGTTTTGACGCGCTCGTAAAACTGGGCCGTACTCTTGAGCGCCTCAGGAACATTGGTTGTGGGTAGCATGGATCACCTGCTTGCCGTGAAAGCTAACAATTGAAACTAATTATGCTCAATCTGAGCATATTCTATATACTCGCAAAGAGCATAATAGGTGTCAAGCCATGAACACGGGTCCCGAACAAACCATCATCAATCTCACGGCCGTGATTGTCGCTGTCACGGACAACCAGCCACGTGTGCTCATCGTGGACCAGGATGGGGAGGGCCTGCCCAACGGGCCTTTCGACCCACTCAAACACGACAGCCTCGAAAGTGGCCTGCGGCAGTGGGTTGAGGCACAGACCGGCCTCGACCTTTATTACGTCGAGCAGTTGTATACGTTCGGCAACCGCAATCGTGATCCAATCGAGATTCTCGGTGGCCCGCGCGTGGTGTCGGTGGCCTATATGGCTTTGACACATGAAGATGCCGTCGACGCGCCGAATGCCGAGTGGCAGGACTGGTACAGCTTCCTGCCCTGGGAAGACTGGCGCCTGGGCCGGCCGGCCCTGATTGAAGAACAGATCGAGCCTGCCCTCGACCAGTGGGTCAGGCAGTCGCAAAGCAAGTCCAGGCGGCGGCAGCGTCACGACCGGGTGAATGTAACATTCGGTCCTCGTGCGGCATCCGACATGGATGCCGTTTTGTCACTCGAGCGTTTTGAACTGCTGTATGACGCAGAACTCGTAACCGAGTCCTTGCGCGACAGAAGTATCAACCGCAAGGTTTCCGACAACATGGGCGACGAACTCGTCTCCGACCATCGCCGCATCCTTGCCTCGGCGCTGGGGCGCCTGCGCGGCAAACTCGCCTATCGTCCGGTTGTTTTCGAACTATTGCCTGGCGAATTCACGCTGCTGCAGTTGCAGCGTGTCGTTGAAGCGTTGAGTGGCGCCAAGCTTCACAAGCAGAACTTCCGGCGACTCGTTACCGCTGCTGACCTCGTCGAGCCGATCGGGCGCACGAGCAGAATCGGTAAGGGCCGCCCCGCCGAACTGTTTCGATTCCGGCGTGAAGTACTGGGCGAGACGCAGACCATCGGTCTGTCACGGCCGATCATGCGTGACGTCGACGTCTGATCCCTTTGCTAGAATCGGCCAATGGCGAAAAAACTGAAGAATGAGAAAGGCCTGCTGCGCGAAGCGCTGCAGATAATCATGGATGACGCAACGAAACGCGGGATTGTGGAATTCGAGGCAACCGATTCGCAGGATCTGAAAATCGAGTACGCCTATCGCCTGCTGATTCACGACAAGGGAATTGCTCCCCTGCCGCGTGGCCAGGAATCGTTACCGAACATCCGACACCGGCTGGCGATGTGGGTAACGCACAAACTGCCAATCGATCACGAGCTCCTTAAATAGCTTGCTCGCCTAGTCAGGCAAGACTGCGACAGCTTCGACCTCCAGTAAAAAGCGCGGGTCGGTCGCCAGCCTGACAATTTCGACGGTCGTGCTCGCCGGACGATGATCCGGGCCCCAATAGCGACTCATGACCTGGTTGA
>Ga0164320_10000252_pt1 | contig 16602 bp, 25 predicted proteins | sample GuaBasSediGuay11_FD_113736 | JGI IMG/M metagenome (GOLD analysis project Ga0164320, IMG submission 113736) | Subseafloor sediment microbial communities from Guaymas Basin, Gulf of California, Mexico - Guay11, Core 4567-28, 0-3 cm | ecosystem: Environmental > Aquatic > Marine > Hydrothermal...
CAGCTGCAAACATTAACAAGGACCCAGAAGCTGAGAGCTTCGCTACGAACGCCAGGGAGTTAGACGACAGCGCTCCTGTCGTCACAGCACGTAACGAAGCAGGCACAGTCATTCAGGACGAAGGAATCGCTGCTACACCCGCTGCATTGAATGAAGCAGTAGGGCGCGCTGAAGAAATGGGCGAGGTAGAAGTTCGCACCCCCGCTGAAGCAGTCATCGAGCTTGTGGAAGAGCTGAACGAAGAAGCAGTAGCAACTAAGGTCGCGTTGCAAACTAGTCAGGAGCCTATAGCGCAGATCTATCGAGCGATCATGGACTTTCTTGGCGAAGGACTTGAGAATCACGTTGCTGATATACCAAATAACCTGGTTGTTATGAGCAACCTGGTTGGTAAGACACTGCGCTTACGTGGTCAGGAACGCAACACCGAGATGACCTGGGGCGAGTTCAGAACGTTGTACGCGGACGCTCAATATCTTGCTGGCTTGATGTCTGACTTGCGGAACAAACTCGCTGACCCAGAAAACTTTGTGGCGAACGCCAACGCCGCGCTAGTTAACGAAGTGCAGGACCTCGAAGAATTTATACAGGAAGCTGCCGATGGTTCTCTTGATCCTGGTGAAGTGTTTGGCTTAGGACTTCGTACTCCGAGCGAAGACAACAACGTCTTCTACGCTAACACAACAAACAATCGACTCACTCCTGTCGAGGTCATTACCAAGCCTGATGGTACTGAGGAGCTGAGTGTACCTGCTGGTGTCAAGCTTAAGCCTGTCGCCAAAGCTAAAATGCAGAACAAGATCAATAACAAGACCAGCAAGGAGCACCTGGCAGGTGCAGAGCACACCGTAGTCGAAGAGCACGCAGGTGTGCAGCTAATCCGTGCCATCATGCCGAGTGACTTCCCCGGATTAGCTGTAGCACTACAACTTGCTAAAGCAAAACGACGTGGTAAAGCAGCTAACCAAAAAGGTAAGGGTGGCAGGTTTGTTATCAAAGGCGTACGGGACGGTAAGACTACCTGGTTCCACCTTGGCGAAGTAACGCAGCTTGGCTTCTTGCTGAACCGTGAGGGTAACAACTCCACAGTGTTCGACAAGATGACTAACGCGCATCGGAATTTCCTCAGTGGACTGAGTGCGCTGACGGCAGACTACGGTTATACCATTGACTTCAATCCCATTAAGCGAAAGTCTGATCGTTTCAAAGTTATCTATGGCAACGTTACTTATAACGCGTCGAACCGCAGTACACGTAGCATGTACAGACTACGCGAGATCTTCAAGACAGCTGTGCAGAACCACGAGTCAGCTGTTCGTTGGGTAGAACATTTACTCGTTAACCCAGGCGGCATGAAGTGGAACAACATGGCCGACTGGCTGCTCGATGAGAGTAACGAAGGCACGATCGAACGCAGTGACATAGCAGCTGTGCTCTTCGGGCAGGGTATTGCTGACCCAAGCCTGCTGAATAGTCTTAAGCCAACGCAAGCAGACGACGCTAAGACCATCATGGATGGTCTCGCACTAGTACAGTCGACGCTCTTAGCTCCTGGGGATAGGTCAACTGCTATCAACGTAAATCCGCAGCGTTCATTGTTTGCTCCTAACGAGGAGCAGACCTCTGCCGTAGGGACACAGATACGGCAAGGCACCCCTGCTTCGGAAGAACTTGCGAGCCCAAGAGATATTACAACAGAGGGGGAGTTGCAAGAATCTTCGCTCGATGACATCGCAGCTGACCCTAATGTACAGGCGTTCCAACCTGGGCTGAAAGAACAGCCGCAAGTAAACAACATGCTTTCTGAAGGTGCCTTCGATATAGATGAAGAAGGCACCCCTATACAAGGCAAAGTTTGGAAGCAAGCAGGTAGGGCAGTTGAGTATGTACTGAAGCTGCTGAACATTAAAGAGCGAGTGGTTTTGTTCGATAATAATAGTGCTGAAGTATTAGAAAACGGCTATCGAGAACAAGCCAAGTTTTACTACGAGACTAATGATGAACTAACAGCTGCTTTGTATGAGAGCTACGCAGACAATGTAGAGGCGGCGCATTTGAGTGGAGTTACTGGTCGGTTATTAATACCCGACCCTGCGTACGCTCTTGCGAAAGACCCTCGCGTCATTCATATCTTTGTAAGCAACACAAAAACTAAAAAACTTATGCGTCGAAACTTGGTGCTTGGCCATGAGCTAGGGCACTTGGTGCAATACACCCACCTTGATCGTCTGTCACCTAAGTTAAAACGTTTAATCCTTGCGAGCCTTGGTACTTCCGGGTTGCTGAAAGGGCAGCGCGGAGCAAACGCCAACATAACAAAACTTAGTAAGCAGCTGGATAAGAAAGAAGCTGAGCGAGAGGAACTAGTCGCCAGGAACGCCAAAACCACAGACAATAGCTTGGCAGATGAGATAGCAGCTATAGATGCTGAGATACACAAGCTGAATGTACGGATTTCGGGTGTGATCAATGATTCGCTTAAGAACACTTCTAACAGTGGTGTGATCACACTCGCAGGCGTAAGGTCAGAAGCGTTCGCTAATTGGATGGCTAAAGCTGCAGCCGACATGGCAATTAACGAGACAGAACGAGTCGAAGCTGTGGGCGGCGGAGAGCTAAAGACATTCTTCGAATCTCTGCTACAAACTCTTATGAAAGCATGGAAAGGCATCAAGAAAATATTGCTGCCTTATCCAGAGGGATTTTCTGACTTCGTTGCTGCATTACAAACACATGCCGAAGTGCAGCGTGGTATACGACCGAAGCCTTTTGCTAAACACGCAACGCCAACGAACCTTACTACGCCTCTCGCTCGTCTCATTTTCAATGAGCTGCAAGAGGCTGATGCTGGGCCGTTCTTGCCTGACAGTATGTGGGCTTCGTCGCCTACTAGCATGGACTTAGACATCGACGAAACGGCAGACGCAACTGTTGAACGTGCTAACGACTCCGTGTTCGGCAGCTACGTAGATAGCTTTCAGAACTGGGCCAGCACACTCAAGGATGATCCGCTTAAAGCTGGCAAGATGCTGCTCTACACTTCTGACAGCGAGCTGCGCGGCATGGGACCTGTTGGTACGTGGTTAGCCAAGCAGTTCCACGCACTGCCATCCTCATCTGACCCCAGCAACACTGTGTTCCGCGAGATCATGATGCGTGCTGCGCCTCACTTTACTGCGCTAAACAAGGTGCTTAACAGCATACCGAATGCCCGCATCAGCTTGTGGGAAAGCCTCTTCAATAAGAAGCCCACCGCTGAGATGCAAGCCAGGCGCGCACACCGTGACAAGATCACCGAAGCGTTGTTGCTACAGACTCCGAACGACGCACTCAGTACTGATATCAAAGCTGATGTCATCAAAGTGCGTAAGTATCTCGACGGGTTATACAAGTGGTACACCGGCACCATGAACATGCCACTGAAGCATCGCCAGAACTACTACCCGCTGATGATCGACACGCTGTTCCTGGAGAATAACCGCAAGAAATTTGTAGAAATTTTGCGTAAGCACGATTTTTCTGAGAGTGATGCACAGAATATTCGCATGAAGATCACACGTGACGAAGACGGTGGCCTGACCAATGGTTTCCACGAGGATGTCACTACTACAGAGGCGGAGTTCTTCGGACCTGGTCTGTCAGCAGGTAGTGCGCGTGCCAACTGGACCCTGGAGCTGCGTCAAGATTTGGTAGAAGCTGGCTTCTATCAGAAAGACATCGCCACTACTCTCATTGCCTACACTGAGATGCTGACACGACGTGCCGTGTGGACTCGTCGATTCCTGGAGACCCGCACTGACATAAACACACTTAACCGATACGACAAAGCAGGTATCAATATCCATGGCCCCGTCGCTCAGTTGCAGCTGACGTTGTACGAAGCGCGGGAGAACGGACAGCTTAATAATTGGCAGTACGATCGTATTATCAAGGACATCTTACCTGCCTATGCTGGGCAGCTGGGACTGAAGACCCATAGTGGCATCCGTAAGCTCAGTGCGGGCCTCGTCATCTATCAGAACATCAGGCTGTTGGCATTCGCTATCTTCGCGCAGTTCGTAGACGTTGGTACCCTGATGTCACGTGGTAGCTTCAAAGATACCCAGGCAGCGATGAATGCCCTGATGAGTAAGACCTCGCGTGACGAGGCTTACGAAATGCTGGAGGCGATCGGTGCCATGCGCCAGGGTCTCACCGAGCATGTACTCAACGACCAGGCACTGAACACTTTCATGACCGGCAACGCCAAGCGGATCAACGATCTGTTCTTCCGCTACAACGGCATGGAAGGCTGGACTAACCTGATGCGGGCTATGGGCTTAGTGTCAGCACGCGAGTTCATTCAGCGCAATGGCAGGAAAGCTGAGCAAGGTGACGCCAAGGCGCAGCGGTACCTGGACGAGCTGGGCCTTACCAGTAGTCAGGCAACTATGTGGGACGGGCACAGTACTACGGACCAGGCCATCAACGCAGCTGTGAACCGATACATTGACGAAGCTATGATCCGACCTGACCCCAGTATCCGCCCGGTGTGGATGTCTGATCCAGGCTACGGTATTTTCGCGCATCTGAAGGGCTTTCTGTATGGTTTCCACGAGACATTCTTACGGCGCGTGGGACGTGAAGCCAAGATCCATCAAAACTTGCTGCCCCTGCTCGCTCTTGGCATGCTGGCTTTGCCGTTCGCAGCGGTAGGATACGACCTCAGACGTAAGATCCTGGGGTCCAAGCAATCGCCCGAGGGCGTGAGCTATATGAAGGAATTAGTGGAACGCGCAGGGCTATTCGGTGCGTTCCAGATGGTGGTAGATATGGAGCAAGCTGATGAGTACGGTAAGCCGTTCGCACTTGGCATTGGTGGCCCAGCTGTCGAACAGTTGTTCGACTTCTTTGACCGTGACTTCTCCTCCTGGCTGCCAAGAGCTATACCCATTGTTTCTTCGAGTCCGCCCATGCGTGACTGGGCACAAGGTGCATTGACCGATGACTGATTACGTCTACGGATCGAAATCGTCTGGCAAGTTACTCACTTGCCACACAGATATAAGGGATGTCGCTACCTTAGGACTAAGCCGTTCGCCGTACGACATCACCATCGTGCATGGTTGGCGAGGTGAGGACATACAGAACGCATTGTTCGAGTCGGGAGCCAGCCATAAGCAGTACCCCCATTCAAAACACAATCATACTGACGCTGATGGGATGCCTCTATCGCTGGCTATCGATTTTGCACCATGGGTAAACAGCAAGATTCCTTGGGAAGATACACATGTCTTTACAATAGTTGCCGGTGTATTAATAGCCGCAGCAAATGAACTGGGCATACCAGTACGCTACGGTGGTGACTGGGACGGCGATGGCTCAACAAAGGACCAGACCTTAATGGACTGGGGCCACATTGAACTGGTGACTTGAAATGATTGACACAATTCAAAGGTTCCGCAAGAAATACACGCTGGCCCTGCTGCTGTTCGGAGTAGGCTCGGTACTTGCCTTTACTACAGGCGCGACGCTGGGAGAGTACACCGTGTTTACGGGGACCGTCTTGGCGATCTTCGGCAGCGCTGACCTGGCTGATAAGAAGTTGGCAAACAAATGAAAATCTATGCGTACCTGGCGATCATCGCATTGCTCCTCACTGGCGCGGGCGTAGCAGCTAAGTCAATACACTCTGCTGGCTACAACAAACGTGACCAGGAGGTGCAGCAGGACATCCTTGATGCGCAGGAAGCTGCGCGTATAAGCGAGGAAGAACGTTGGCGTGCATCAGTAATTGCTGCGACCGAAGCCATCGCTATCGAAGAAAGAATCGTGGAGAAGATCCGTGTTGTCGAAAAAGAAATCCCAAAGGTGGTGGAACGCATCGTTACTGTTACCCCTGAGTGCGCTGACCTTGGCCCTGACTATGCAAGGCTGCTCAACGACCAAGTACGTGCCGCAAATCGAGTACAAAGTTCCGAAGCTGCCACTCCTGTGGATGCAGGATTGTAGTCAGCTGGATGAGTTTGAATCCGGTGACATCCAGGAGATCCTAGTGACTCATGGTCACAACATGGACAAGGCGGGTACCTGCGCGTCACGGCACAACGCATTAGTGAAACGACTTAAGGAGCTGCAATGAGAGTTTTGAAACCAGCTAACCTGCTACTGCTATTGATTATGACAGCAATCATCCTGCTTGGTGCGCCCGTTTGGGCTGGAGGTGGTGATGATGTCGAACTTAATTCTGAGCTGGTTGGCGGCGACGTTAGCGTAGGTGGTGACTCATCAAAGGCTATTGGCTTTGGTCGCAGTTCGTTCGATGTAGACATCAACCAATGTTTAGCTTCTACGTCCTGGGATACGATCATAGTTGGCAAACAAAAGCTGGTGCTGAACTGGGTCTGCATGGCTGAGTTCTATCTCAAAAATGGTAAGCCAGAGTTGGCAGCTATGGCTGTCTGTAACACAGAAGTATTAGATGAATTCAGCTCCGAAGCTGAGTGCGAAGCAGCTCATGACTTTTTCGAGGAAGTTGTTGAGACATCTGCGGTCATGGGGGATTCGTACTGGGAAGAGGAAGATGAGGAGTACAGAGAAGAGCGGATGCAGAACTATGATGAACGCATCGCACAGCTTGAGCAACGAGCCAGCCAGCCTCAGGTGACTCGCGAGGTTACTAAGGAGCGTTATCTTTCTAGCAAACAACGGGCAGCACTAGAAGAGGTACTGAAAGAATGAACCCTAAAGCAATAGCAGTATGGATACTGGGTGGCGGCGTTGGTATTGCCGTCCTTGCATTAGCAGCGCAGCAATGGATATCAGTCGAAGTTAGTAGACAATTAGCGGATAAGAACATCGTCCCCGCTACTACAGTGACAGCACTGGATACAAGGGTGACGGGTCTGGAAGAACTGCATGATACTGATGTTACCAGGGTGGATAAAGCGATAGACCGCGTGGACGACAAAGCTGAGCGGATCGCTACGATCCTGATGGAAGACTAGTTGGGCACTTTTTCCCTAGAGTATTAGCTATGGTGAGTAAAGAGCATAATAATGCGCATGGAAGTAAGTGGAATCCTGTTGCTGTTGGTATTATCAGCGCTATTCTCGGCTCTAGCGGCGGTATTGCTCTGGTTTTTAATTCTCCCTTTGGGCAAAAAATTACTCGACCAGATCCATACACTGGGACACAAGCAGCCACGTTGAATGCTCGTGTCGAGCACCTGGAAGATGACATAACAGAGCATCTGGTGCGTCACCCTGATGAGATCAACCAATTTGATCGGCGTATTGCGACGCTGGAAGCACAGTACGCCATGATCCTTCAAAACCAGGCGCGTATGTTGGATAGACTTGAGCGGCTTTAGCGCACGTAGAACAAAGTGCTCAGTACTGAGGCACAAGTTTGACGGGTATGGACAGGGGGCTACCATTACCCTGTCATTAATACAGGAGAAAGGAAATGGCAGGCACACACGCACTAGGCGGAGCAGTAACCGCTCAAACAGTTAGTTGGACTCACACAGCAGCAGTTGCAGCAGTTATCCATTCGATAATCGCAACGCTCTATGTACCTAACAAAGCTACGATCCTCGACGTGATTCTTGAAGTCACAGCAGTAGGGGATACAGGGGCGACACTTGAGTACGATGTAGGCGATGCTTCAGGGCCAGCAACGCCTGATGATAATCGTTTCGTCGATCAGTTCAGTGGCCAAGCAACAGGCGCTATCCGAGCTTCGGATTCTGCAGGACTGTTGGAGGGTACGTACACGTATCGCAGTCTAAAAGGGACTGATGATTCGCAGGTTGAGCAAGGGATTGAACTTACGATTGCCGCTGCTGCTGCAACCGGTGCTATAGCTACTGGTAGACTAACAATTGTCTACTACGCAGCAGCGTAGAGGAGAAATGAAATGGCAGCTACACATGCACTAGGTGGAGCAGTAACTTCTCAAACGATGAGCGTAGCATGTACGATCGCTCAGGTTGAAGCAGCTGATGCAGTACTGGCAACGATGGTTGTGCCCAGCAGGGCTACAATACTCGACGTAGTTCTTACGGTTACGGATATGGATAGCTCAACGGGGCTATTGATTGACGTAGGTGACTCAGCAGGGCCAGCAACGCCTGATGATAACCGTTTTATCGTAGCTTTTACCGGCCAGGCAGCTGGCACTATCAGAGCGTCGGATTCAGCTGGCGCTCTGGAAGGTACCTATACCTACCGTGGTTTGAAAGGTACTGATGACAACCTGACTGACAATCAGGAGATTGAAGTTACGGTTAATACTGTAGCCACAACAGGTGTTGCAGGTACTCTTGGGCTAACAATTATCTACTTCGTTGCGAAGTAGTTAATGACCCTGAACTCTGCCAGCCCCTACCAGGGGTTGGCAGAGAAATCTGTTTATATCAGAGGATAGATAGATGGGGATCTTGGGTCTCGGTCGAATTATCGATTTCTTTGTTTTTGTCCAGGCAGCTAACGCGTCGGCGTAGTTCCTGTGATAGCTGCAGCATAGTAAGACCCCGTCTGCAGCGAGCTTCACCCTCCAGCGTTTACGTTTCTCTTCGTACCATATGCCTTTGGGGATGGTGTCTAGTTCCATGACGAGTCTCCGTCTGCCATGGGTAATCATAGTAGCGCAGAACTTAGCACTTAGACCACAGTTTTGGGGCTTCTACGTATTATTTTCTAACTTTCTTCGTTCGTGGAACAGGGGGGTAGAATTGCTTCTCACAGTCGTAACAAAAGATATTCCGTACATGTACGCCCGTTGCTTTGCGATGCCAGTGAGTGATGCAGTGCCAATCAGCTTTGATAGTAGCTAAAAGATACCTAAAATTAAGACGGCTATGGGTGCGGCTCGTAATCATTTGCTGTACTCCTTGGCGTAGCCAATATCGACAGCCAGCGGTAGGTCAGGTGCCCACTCAGGTGGTGTCGTCATGATCTCTTCGACTGCTGTCACTGCTTCGTCAGCATCAGCCTCGCGTACCAGTGCAAGGATCTCGTCGTGCGTCGAGCTGACCGTGGTAACGCCGGGCAGTGCTTCGACAGCTAACAGGTGATCGCCGATGACGATGCGGGCCAGTGCCTGGATGATGTTCTCCAGCATGGCTCCGCCGTAGATCTTCTTGTTCTTATCGATGCCATAGAACCAGTCACCGTCCTCAGTAGGCCGCAGCCCGTTGTAATCCAGCTGCATGCCATTAGGTAGTGAAATGCCTTCGTGTACCAAGGTGACCGGGCCCACCTCTACGCTGCATCCTTCTTGATACATAGCGTAAAGGCTTAGTGTCAAGAACTTCCACATCTCTTGTATGAATGTATGCGCAGCCCGGTACGTTGACACGGCACGGTAAGCTTCCTCCTCAGCGAAGAAAATGCCCTTTAACGCCAACTGCACACGGAACTTCTTCCAGCCCATGTTGTAGCCAAGACCAAGCTCCAGGGTCTTGCCGAAGAACCGCTCGGACTTGGTCACCTCTTCGTACAAGATGCCGAAGTGGCTGGCAGCAGTAGCAGTGTAAATATCCTTGCCTGCTGCAAACACCGAGAGCCAGTGCTGCTCGCCGCAGAACCACATGTTCAGGCGTGGCTCGATCTGTTTCAGGTCAGCAACCAGGATGACGTAGCCAGGTGGTGCGATGATGCTCTTACGCATCTCCGAGTTACGTTTGAAGTTCTGTACATTCAGGCCGTCCATACCTGACCAACGACCAGTATGCGCCCCATAATATTTCAGGGGCATAGGAAGCGTTCCACGGGAACCGATCTTGTAGATGCGTTTGATGCGAGTGACTTCGAGCGTACTCTTCGCTGCCATGCGCCCATCGAACAACGCTTTGTGTTCTGAGTAGTCAGCGATCATCTGGCGAAAGCCAAGGTCGTTCTTACTGAGTGCTGGTATCTCCTTGCCTTTGCTGTTCTTCTTCAGCGGCACTTCGATGCCAAGGCTTTCCATGTGCGCAGCAAATTGCTGCTGCGAACTCAGAACCTGGAGGGTCGTACCAGAGGCTTTAATCTTAGTTCGACGTGTGCGCGCCGCAACTCGATAAGCGTTAAGGGCGCGGGGCAGATCGATGTGGAGTACTGGGGCACATCCCCATCGTATAGTGAGATGTATAAGCGCAAGTTCTTGTTCAGGGAGTCCTGAGAGAAGCCTGTCATAGAGTGCCTCTGTTAGGTTAACGTCGTTTATAGCGTACTCCCCCAGTTGACGAGCGATATCATCTGGGAGGGTACGCAACCCTTTGGTCAGTTCAAGGACCTCAGGTAACTTCGCTCCTATCCTTAGGAGTGAACATAGATAGTCTAGCCCCAGCTCCGGCGCATGTATGAACAGTGCTCTTGCCATACTGAGAGTGTCTCGATAGATGGCAGGTACGTACTGGTAGTGATGAAACAAGACCAACCCGTCGAAGTAGGTGTTTTGACATATAAGTTCGATGTTATCCGGCAAGCTAGCGATATACGAAGCGACGACTTCTCCAGGCAACCAGATAGTATCGAGGTGTTCGAGCTTAACGGCGACGCCGTGTACTTTGAACCGCTCGTCTCGGACATACTCCAGGGTATGCATCTTTTTAAGGGAGTAGTCATCGTCATAGTAAGTCTCGAAGTCAAGGACCAGGCGCATTTCTAACCCTGTGATAAGCTGGGTTAATCGTTGCTGCTGCTTTTTCTATGTTGATAGGTATACCTTTAAATGCCAAGTCACCAAACACTGCTACTGGTTGATCTATAAGATTTTGAAACTGTACCGGGAACAGTTCTATGTCACGACGTTGTTCACAGATTGCATAAACATGTTCTATATTTGCTTGATCAAACGGTTGGTAAACGTCGAAGGGGCAAGCAAAGTCTCCTGGTTCAGGCCGTAGTACACCTTGGGCAACTAAATGTTGCTCAGTTACGTTGAGTGACGCTGCTATCTCTACCGGATCTCTGAACATAAAGATAATTTTGTAGTCGTCCGTAGCTGGTAAATAAGGTAGCCCGTCGTAAAAGATTTTGATCAGACAATTATCGACAAGTAACTCGCGTAGTCGCGGAGGATCTATGTAATGGTTCTGACCCACTTCGAGCAACGGTCCAGGATTAGGCCGGTAGCCATCAAGTGCTACGTTTAACTCTTCAGCATGAGGATTCCACTGTACCTGTCGTTTTATAGTCATACCTTGCGTGAGTGCCAACATCATGGCAGAGGTACCAGAGCGGCGATAGCCACTGACGATGTATCTCATGACAGCACTTCAATCAGCACTCGATACTTGGTGTCTCGTACTAGGTATGAGAACTTTCTATGCCATTCCTGGAGCGCTTTGTACTCACCGTTACGCCAGTTAGGATAACCCCACAGTTCGTCAAACAATATAACGGTACCTGTCACAATCTGTTCGTCGAGACGTTCCAACACAGTCTTAGTAGATGAGTACACGTCGCAATCAATGTGGAGCAGGCTTAACGGTCCTGCCATGGGGGCATGCGGCAGAGTGTCATCGAACCAACCAGGTACGATGATGAGCCGCTCGTCGTCAAAAGTAGGGGGCTCACAAGCCCACGAATCGCCGGGTCGTATGTTGTCATCACTTAGTGCCCAGTCCTCAGGTAAACCCTGGAAAGAATCGAACAGGTAAAACTGGCCGTCTTTGGGCAGGTAATGACTAAAAAAGAATGCTGATCGCCCCAGCTCTACGCCGAACTCAGCCCACAAAGGCTGAATAGTGCTGGTGTTAGCTCGGTTAGCAGCAACTTCGCGGATCTTTCGCTGACCGGGGTAGTATCCCTGGTTTACGTTGAAGACCACTTTGCCAGCAGCATTTATATAGTTCGCCTCTTCGTGTTCGTCGTAACAAAGCCCAGAAACAACAGGTATGTTTCTGATAGACGCAGGACCTAGTGTTGTCGTAAAGGTGTCTTTGTCATCTTTACATACGATGTCGGGTTTTTTATTCCAAATGTCGGTGATGCTCATTACTAAGTGCTAAGTACATAGTACGTAGCTACTGCGAAAGCCAGGGCAACAACGGCGGTAATCCAGTGACCAGTTTTCTTCTTCACGGTAAGCTCCTCATCTGAGTCATCAATGGGCATTACATATCCTCAGTATCTCCCGCGCAATTTCTTCGCGAGTGTATATATGTTCCACTATAACAGGTTCCATCCACCATTTATCATAAAGAATGACGCCCCCTGATGGCATACCCACAATGACCCACACCTCGCGGCCTTCATCGTAGCGGCTATTGAGCCAGTGTTGCTGCTGACGAGTTAGCTTGGGTTTCTTCTCGGGCCGTGTCAGGTCGAACTTGGCGCGGTCAGTGGAGAAGTACTTGTACTCCGCCCACATATCAGCCTTCGAACCACTGTAGTAGTGGTCCGGTACTCCGGCATGCCAGCTGTCATTGATAGCCCATACGTAGATGGACTTGAGGTGCTTAGTGACTGACTGACGAAATCTGCGTTCCGGCTTCAAAGTAAGAGGCTTTCCAAAAAGCATAGTCGCGAGCGTACAGCTCCTTAAACATGCTTAGACGTACTCCGCTCAAACGTTTATGAGTGATGTACTCAGCTTCATTATACCGAGGAATTTCCAAGGTACAGTCCAAGCCGTACTGTGCAACGATTAGTGGCCAGATAGTGTCTAGTTGTTCCAGCTGACCAGCGTAAACTTCCTCATCATTGTACGCTTCTATGAAAGACGTCGACTGTGGCTTGAGATGGTTGTCGGCTTTCAGATTAATGTTTCTCAGGTGCAGAACGAACGCAGCGAAATCCATGTCAGCCGTAAACCCCAGGTCAGTGAATGATTGACGTCCTAGTGTCGATACGCCGTCAATGACTTTCAATGTCCTGACGATGAAGTGCTCGTAAGCGGATAGCGCACGCAACAACGGATTACGAAAGAATGCAATAGTCAGATCAGGTTTTGGCCAATTCTGTGCTGCAACAATGTCGCCACGGTACGCATTGATCGCAGCAGCTTCGTCGCCTGAGTTACGAATGGCTGGAGCATCACCACGAACCAACGGCATATCTGCAGGCGTCAGAAACATATTAATAAGTGAAGTATGACCGCACTTTTGAAATGCGATCAAGCGTACGCCGTTACGTTGAGCTACCACTGCCACTGTCAACTCCTTCTATGTACTTAATACCGTACTTCTTCAAGATAGGCGTGATATCTATATTTTTTCGATAGGTAAGCAACGAAATTTCGTTGAGCGCAGCACTAAGATTGACGTTGTCAGCCATCGTTTCACGAATAGTTTTAGTGCTGGGATTTTCCCAAGCTTTGCTCATGTTAACTTCATAAGTCCTTCGGCACTGGCTGATATTGTAAGATTATTACCTGGGGCAATGAAAAGTGGGATGTTTGCATGGCCGTAGCCAATAAATTTCTCTATTGGTACACCGATGACTTCTACTGAGCAGTCGTCAGTGTAGCCTGCAAAATTTTCCATTAGAAAATCTTCGTTTGCTCCGAACGATGTATGATCATTGTCCTCTTTGACTATGCTTGCTTTAAGCTTTTGTGTGTGAACCACCGCGCCCAAGTTGTACAAACGAATAATCAAGGTGTCTGAGTCTGACTCCTCTAAAGGTGGTCGATCCAATGTACGAGCAAAGGTGCGACCAAAGGTGCGACCACCAACAGTGGTAGCTGCAATCGATGCTGCAGCAGCTCCGAAGAAAGCACGTCGTTTCATGTCTTGATCTTTTTAACAGGTATTTCCAAACACATACCAGCCTCACCAGGCACGAAATCTTTGAATTCTTCGGCTAGTGCAGCTTCGCACGCATCCATACTTGGATGCGTGCTAATAACTTCACTTGCTGAACAGTTCAGTCCGACGCAAACCATTACGATTAACTGATACATAACTACGCCTCGATCTTTGGCTCTTGGTGCAGGATCTCTTGTCCTGCTTCCTTGAGCTGCCACATCAAGTTCAGTTTGTCATGCTTATTGTCAACAGCAAAGCGCAAACTCGGATATGGCTCGCTAGCTTCGAAGCTGATCTCTGTGATGACCTCGATGGGGTGCGTACCGACGTCAGCAAGTGTGTTGACGTACTTATCGAAGTGCTTCAAGGCTGTTGGTGACACGCTGATGATCCAGGGCTGAGTATTTTCCTCAGCATCATGCGGCACAATTAGTACGCGACGTGTGTTCTTGCATGCCTTGCCTTTGCCGCCTTGAGGGTCACTGCCCCACTCATTCTTCGGGCATCCCTTACAAGTTTCGTGCTGCTTCTTCGGAGATTTGTCAGATGGCGCGATCTTAGCTGGTTCTGCATTAATCGCGAAGCATGACGGTGGCTTGATATCATTTGGATTGTACAAGCCTTCGAAATAAGTATTAGCAGTGACCCAGTCCAATACAACGCAGATCATGGGTTTATCGCTTGCAGAACCATTAGGCAACGTAAATGTCTTGCCTTTGGTACTAATGATGAAGCCGCTGGGTGGCTCGACACGATCTTTCAGTGTGTCCAGCTCTTTACGAAGTTGAGCCTGTACATCTGTTACAGCTTTGCTTTTTGTCATCTTAGTCTCTCAGTTTAGTTAGTGATATTGCAACTTTGGTGTAGGGTGTGATACCCGGTACGATTGTGCCAGCATCTTGTAGCTCTTTCCAGGCTCCAGCGCTGATCCTGCGGTGTAACAGGTAGACCGCATCGTTTTCCATCACCCACTCTGACACGTCACCCCAATCTTCGATACGGGGTACTAAGGTCTCAGTACGGACTACACCAGCTAGAGTACCCCTAGCTGTGGTAGTGCCGACTTCTTCGAGACGAGACAGTAAATTTGATTCGCATATAGCGATCTGATTGTTCAATTCTTTGATCTGAGCTTCCAAGCCACGTTTTTGCTCTCTGAGCATGAACATTTTGTCAATTTCGTCGTTTAGTTTCATAGTTGCTCCGCGTTTATAAAAAGGAATTCGACGTCTACGTATTTCAGCCAATTCTCCTTTTGTTACAGGGCGTTTGTATGCTGCCCATTGTCGATCTGACCAGTCCCTCCAAAATTCTTGAATACCCATTTTACTGTTCTACGGGAACTATTTCAACAAAACCCCAGCGTTTTTTCTGAAAAATTTGTCCCGTATTGGGGATACCCAAGACGCCGTTGTCGTTCAGCTGGTTGTACACCTTTATCACCCACTCATGGTTGGCTTCTCGTTGATCGTCAGGTAACCCTTCGCTGAGGTTGTTTGTAACTTGGTCAATCGTCAGTATGGTACTCATTCCATTGCTCCGCGAAGTCAAGCTCCTCTGTCTTGCCTCTGTGGCACACCGAAACTGGCAAGATACCAATCTCACCCGTTACGCCGCCCTCTGTTTCAATGTTAAATGGACCCTTACAAATAGTGCATTCGTAAACGTCGGTGTCTATGCTCATTTGACAGCCGTGAGTTTTGGTGTGCCATTACTGAATTGCCCTACCATTTCCATGAAAGCTTCAGACGAATTAACCCAGCGTCCCTCGATCATCGTCGCGCCATGTTGCTTAAGGACGCTGTGTACTTTATCGAGCTGTGACTGGGTCAGAGTGAAGTTGATCTGGTGTTGATCAATTGCGTTGATACGATTCCTAATAGCGCGTTTACCGACACGTTGCTCGATGTCTGGTAGTACGAAGCACATATGCGTGAGGCCGAATTTCTTTAGTAGTTCGACAGCTTCGTGTTTCATATAGTGCAAGCGACGGAAGTGACGATACATGGCAGCGTACTTGCCACCTGTCGTAGCTGTATAAGTAAGTTCGCAGTCAATAAGTTCTGTCATGCTTGTGTAGCCGATGAACTTGTGCAGCTGTCCGTGTTGCATAGACGAAATAATACTGCCCATGTCGTAGTAGGCTTCCACGGTTTGGAAGTCCAGTTCTTTCAACCGATCTAATAACTTGGTTGCATAAGTTTTGTCATCTCTCTTGCTCATACTAACATCTCCAATAAGGCACTCATCTTTTCTACTTTACCCATCAGCCGCGCTGCGACCTCTGTCCATTGCCAGCCAGCCGCAGCCGTTACCTTCAGGGTCGCGGTCAACCCAGCAAAGTAAATCGTTATCGACCCTGAAGCCAAAGCTTTCATTGTCATCCGAGATAACGATTTCGGTAATGGTTTTGCCCAATATTTCCTTCTTCATGCGGTCTACTATGAATTCAGCATCTGTCATGTCAACATCTCCAATAAGTCTGTCATCTTCTCTACCTTGCCCATCAGTCGCGACGCAACTTCAACGTCAATCGTATTCTCCGCAACGACTAGTAACGTTTCAGTTTTCTTATTCTGGCCTATGCGATAAATACGTTTGTTGAACTGAATCCAGTGTTCTGCGTTATATGTAGGCGAAGCCCAAATTGTAGTTGTCCCGCGTGTCAGGGTGAGTCCGTGGGCACCGCTCTTAGGGTGGGCGAAGATTATTTTTATGAGTCCGGCTTGGAAGTTAGTAATAATCTCTTCGCGTCGCTTATCAGAGACTCCACCTGCGATAACACCGTACGTAATTCCTCGTTCATCGGCGAGCTGTGTAAGATAATCTCGTTGATGCTTCCAATTGAAAGCGACGACGCACTGTTGTCGCTGTTCTGCAAG
>Ga0164320_10000253_pt1 | contig 16559 bp, 12 predicted proteins | sample GuaBasSediGuay11_FD_113736 | JGI IMG/M metagenome (GOLD analysis project Ga0164320, IMG submission 113736) | Subseafloor sediment microbial communities from Guaymas Basin, Gulf of California, Mexico - Guay11, Core 4567-28, 0-3 cm | ecosystem: Environmental > Aquatic > Marine > Hydrothermal...
AGGTGACCCGTGCAGCAAGGTTCATGCCCCAGTTGGGGAAGAATGCGGGGTCGCTGCCGCCCACCGAGCCTAAGAGCACTGGAGGGACGTCGTCGGAATAAATATCGATGAAGGGGACCCGGGACACGAACCTCGAGCTGCCGACGCCAACGGAAACCTTGATGTCCAGCTTGGGCACGGCCGACGCGGAACTCGGCGCGAGCCACGCCGAGGCGCAGAGCGTGAGGACAGTGAGGGCAGGGAATAGTTTCTTCAAAGGCATCATGCGGGGAAGTAGTACTCCTTGCCGTCGATGATGAACCTCTTGTCCATGATGCGAGGCCACATCGGCTTCACCTTGAGCTTGTCCTTTTGCCACTCCTCGTGCTCTTCGTGGAGCTTCTGGTAGAGTTCCGGCATCTGCTCCTTCAGATTGATCTCTTCCGACTCGTCAGTGATGAGATTGTAGAGTTCGGCCCAACCGTCTCGCGTGCTGAGGATGAGCTTGTAGTCACCATCGCGAATCGCCCAGATGTGATCGGCTCGCCAGAAAAGGGATTGGTGTGGTCGGTCCTTGTTCTTGCCGGTGACGTACGGCACCAGATCGACGCCGTCATACTCGCGGTCGCTTGGGAGGACGCCGCCCGCCGCTGCCACCGAAGTCGCGAAGATGTCGGTTGAGGACACTGGGTACTCGTAACGCGTGCCCGCCGGAACGTGCCCTTTCCACTTCATCATGAAGGGAATTCGGATTCCGCCTTCGAACTGCGTGAGCTTCCCCGCCTTGAGGGGCCCATTGTCCGTGGCGTGCGTGTACGAGGCACCACCGTTGTCGCTAATGAAGAAGATTAGAGTGTCGTTTTCGATGCCGAGGTCTTTGATCTTCTGAGTGATCTCGCCGATCGCATCATCGAGCGACGAAATCATCGCGTAGTACACGCGCTTGTTCTCGTCTTCGACCTGAGGGTACATGCAGTAGTACTCGACGGGCGCCTGGAAGGGGACGTGAGGCGCCGAGAACGCGCCGTAGATGAAGAAGGGCTCGTCCTTGTGCTCCTCCATGTAGTTCATGATTTCGTCACGGAAGGCATCGGTGAGGTATTCCTCTTCGATGATCTCCTTGCCGTTGCGCATGATGGCCGCCTGCTCTTTGCGCCCCGTCTTCCACTGGTGCTGCGCGCTAAACGCCGCGTGCTTGTGGTTGATCACGCCAGACCAGTGCTCCTCGGGCGTGTAGAGCGAGGAGGCGCCGTAGAAGCCGTACTGGTAGTCGAAGCCACGAGCCGCCGGGACCTGCTCACGGTGTATGCCAAGGTGCCATTTGCCGATGAGCGCGGTGCTGTAGTCGTACTTCTTGAGGATCTCGGAGAGCATGATCTCGGAAGGCGGCACGCCTTGCTTGTGCACCTGCCATGCCGCGGGGAACGACGGCTTGGCTTTCACTTTGAACTCGCCAGTGTCGACCAACCATCTGCCCGAGATGTATTCGACGTAGTTGGATGGATAGAACTCCATCACCTGTGTCTCGAACCCGTAGCGGTTCTGCACTCGGCCCGTCATGAGGCCTGCGCGGGCTGGCGCGCACGTCGGGGCGGTTGCGTAGCCCTCTTCGAAGACCACGCCGTCTGCACCGATCTGATCGATGTTCGGGGTCGAGATGTGCTCGACTCCGTAGGCGCTCACTTCGTACGGCCCGAGATCGTCGGCCACCAAGAGGATGATGTTGGGTTGGCGCTCTGTGTCGGTCGGGATCGGCGCGCCCATGAAGGCCGCCTTGCTCTCTTCCATCCCCTTGTCCCACTTGATGCGCCATTTGACGCGAGTGATGGAACAACTGACGAGGGCCAACCCCAGGCTCACCAAGAGAAACGCGCGGAGGCAGCGGTAGTTCATGATTCCAAGGCGATCCCTACACCCCGATGCAGGGAATTGGAAACGCTAATTTTGCGTAAGCTCCGCTAATTTTCCGCCCCTCCTCGGAGCCTTTTTCGACTAGTGTCGATGTATGCGCCGAGCTTGGGTGGTTGCGCTATTGGGCGTGTTAATGAGCCCCGCCACCGCGTGGGCAAGCAATACCGAGGAGGTCAACGCGGGGCTCGACGTCACGCTCACCGGCGGCGCCGTCGTGGCCAACGTCTACACGGGCGCTTCGCTTTGGTACAACCCCGCCGGCATCGCGCGCTCAGACAAGCCCTCGCTGGAGCTTGCTGGCATCACCATGAATATGCAGATCGTCAGGAACCCGGGGCTTTTGACGATAGACACCGATCCCCCGGGGAAGAGCGAGGGCAGCGGCTTCAACTTCACCGTGATTCCGTAGGCCCTGACTGTCTCGATCGTGCTCAGGGAGAACCTGAAGCTCGGGATAGGACTGTTCAACTCATCGGTCCGGCGGGAGTTCGTCACCGAGCAAGTGACCTCGCCTCCCGGTATTACGCCGGACGTGCGTTCCTTTTCGGGGCGGAATTCCAAAGTCGACCTCTTTCACATCAGCTCGGGTTTGGCAGGGGAGTTCGGCAAGAGGCAGAAGGTTCTTTTTGGAGGGGCCTTCGACATCGTCATTGCGAATGCTCGCATCGATGACAGTTACACGGTCTTTTACGATGGAGGCGTTGCGGGGCAGGTCTCGAGCGGCGAGGTCAGGACACAGACGGGGTTCGGCTTCCAGCTCAAGGCAGGCATCCAATGGGTCCCGATCCCCAAAGTTCGGATCGGCCTCTCGATCGCTTCGCCCAGCTACGTCTTTGCGTTGCTCGAACGATCCGCGACCCATTACAATCAGGCGCCTCCCGCAGGCACCGCGTATGACGAGAACGATCCAAACCGTCAGCTCGCCGAGGGAAGCGAGAGTCGGGGAGGTCGCGGGGGCTGGTGGGGCATCGATCCCGGTAACATACGTTTCGGAGTCGCGTACGTCGGCAGCTGGGGGTGGGTCGAAGGCGATCTCGTGTACAACTGGCGCCTGCGCGAAGACGAGCTTCGCCTGAATTTTCGAGGCTTCATCAACGGCCGCGTCGGAGCCGCGTTTCGAGTCAGTAAGAGCATCAAGCTCGGTCTCGGCGCGTTTACCGACTTCAGTCAGGTCGACGAGCTCGCGCGGCTACCCTTGGCAACCCAAGACATCGACTTCTTCGGCGTCCACCTGGGCGTCCTCTATTCCACTCACGAAGTGCATCCCGACAAGCAGAGTGTGGAGGAGGAAGAGGGCGTCGGCTTCTCGATCGCGGTCGGGCTCCGCTACGCGTTTGGGCGCGGGGATACGTTGGGTTTGCTGGTTCCTGCGCAGTACGATCCGAGCAACATCATAAACAATCCGGTGCCCACGAAGGTTCACGAGATCGGCATCACCTTCGCGGCCAAGGTCGCCTTCTGAGACAAAAGTTTCCCTCGTTCTCGAGGGGCTCCTAGACTCGCCGCATGGCTCCCGTTTTCACGGCGATTGCGCTGGCGGTGCTACTCGTTTCTAGCAGCGCAGCCGCTGGCAATAGCGACGAGGTCAACGCAGGCGTCGACGTAACGCTGACGGGCGGTGCGGTGGTCGCGAACGTCAGTACCGGGGCGTCGCTTTGGTACAATCCAGCCGGCCTCGCGCGTTCGGCATCGGCCTCGTTCGAGCTCACTGGAGTCACATTCAAGGTGTCTACGGTCAAGGCTCCGGGCCTGCTCACGCTCGAAACGGGCGAGCAAAGCAGCAGTAAGCGCGTAGACATCTCGCTCATTCCCGAGGCGCTGACGTTTACGGTGCCCCTGAAGAAGGTCAAGCTCGGCATTGGTCTATTCAATTCGTCGCTGCGCCGCGAGCTGGTGCAGGAGCAGGTTTTTCATCCGGGCGACCCGACCGCGACGCCACCGACGCCGTCAGCCGACTGGATTGCGGGCGCCAACACGCGCATCGACAGGCTCCTTTCGGGTCTCTACGCAGGTGGCCCGGCGGGGGTCGGGTGGGCCGCGGAGCTGGCGAGCACGGCCGGCCTGGGCGTGCAGCTCAAAGGAGGTGTGCAGTGGATGCCGATACCGAAGCTGCGCCTCGGATTCTCGCTCTCGACGCCGAGCTACCTCGTCATGCTCGCGGATCGACTGAGCGCGAGTGAAAGCTTGACGCCACCTGGAGCGAGCCCAGTCGATCCATCGGGAGCCAATACCCAGTCGCGCAAGGTCAGCGGCGGCTGGTTCGGCTCCGAACCGGGAACGATGCGACTCGGGATCGCCTACGTCGGCAACTGGGGTTGGATCGAGGGCGATCTCGTGGTGGACTTCAAGCTGCGCAGCTCGAAGTTTCTGTTCAACCAGACGACCGCGCCCAACGGCAGAATCGGCGCCGTGTTCAACGTGCATCAGTTCGTGAAGCTCGGCCTGGGCGCCTTCACCGACTTCAGTCAGACTGAACAACTGCTCGTCCTCGGCGACCGACAGATAGACTTCTTCGGCGCGAACTTCGGCGTACTCTTCACCAACAAGGACACGAGCCCAGACGCGCCCGAGACGAGCGCCGACGACGACAAGCTCGTCATCGCCTTCGCGATCGGGATCCGCTATTCCCACGGCAGAGGCGATATCCTCGGGCTGCTCCTCCCCCCCACATACAACCCCGATGCCATTCAAACCCGCCCCGTCGACACCAAGGTCAACGACGTAGACATCAACTTCGGGGTCAAGGTCCTCTTCTAACGACGCCATCCGTTGCAGCGGCGCGAACCATTCGCGAGCTCTCGGACCCGACTTGGCAACCGCTCGGAAGCCCGAGAGAACCACTGGCCGAGCGCTGGCGACCGTTCGGCATCTTGCGCGAGCGACGCTTTGACACCCTACGGCCATGCGTTCTACTAGACCCTCGATGAGCGACACGCCCCCCGAGCTGAAGCCCAGCCTCCCGTTCTCCCTGGTGAACAAGCTGGATGGCCTCAGCAAGAAGATGATCGCCATCGATTCGGAACGTGTCATGAAGATGGCGGAGCGGACGACGGGGCTCGACGATTGGGCCGACGACGGATTTCGCGCGAGGTTGGACGCCGCGGTTGATGGCTTGAATGAGGCTGGCCTCAACACGACGGGACTGCTCGCGGCCCGGTACTTCATGAATTGGCATCTCGGGAACAGGCTTCGCGTCGTCGACTTCGCCAAGCGCCACCCGGAGCTCGACGATGTCGAGATCGAACGTCCGGTCGTCATCACCGGCTTCTTTCGCACCGGCACGACCTTTCTTCACAACGTGCTTGCGGCGGACCCGAACAATCGCGTGGCCAAAGCATGGGAGCTTTCCTACCCGCTCGGCCGCCTAGGGGACCCGCTCGGGGACGTTACCTGGCGGCGCGCGCAGGCCAAATTCACGTTTGGCTTCAACCAGGCGGCGATTCCGGATCAGGGCGTGGCGCATCTCGTTACCGCGGACTCCTACGAGGAGGACTTCTTCCTGCTCGAAAACGATATGGCCGCGATGACGCTCTGGGTCGCCTTCGGGACCTATGGCTACGCAAAGGAGATGCTCGACTGGGACATGGTCGGACCCTACGAGTTCCACAAGCTGCAGCTCAGGATGTTGACGGCCCAGCGATCCGCCAAGCGCTGGGTGCTGAAGTGTCCCTGGCACATGTGGAACTTGGACGCGCTCATGGCGGTGTATCCCGACGCCCAGCTCATTTTCACGCACCGCGACATTGCGAAGGCGCTCGCATCCCATTGCAGCTTGGCAGCCCGGTTGGCTTCGAAACTGCGACGCAGCCTCGACGTCAAGGAGCTCGGCGAGTTCTGGCTCGAGTACACGCGTATCGGTCTGGATCGCGCGATGGAGTCGCGAAAGAACATCCCGGAGTCGCAGATGTACGATGTCCGGCTTCGCGACTTGATGGCCAGCCCGATGACGGTGTTGCAGGACATCTACACGCACTTCGACCTGGAGTTCAACGACGAGATCGCGGGTCTTCTAGAGGCCCGGATCGCCGAGAAGCCGACCTCCCAGGAGGGTGAGCACGAATATGCCATCGAAGATTTCGGCCTGACGGACGAACAGGTGCGCGAGACGCTGAAGACCTACAACGAGCGCTTCGGCGTCTAGCTCGCCGGGGTTTCCGCGGAGGCCCAATCGGCTGCCTCGCGGCTTGTATATTGGGCCGATGGAGCCTAAAAGCCCACCGTCATGGGTGTGGGAGAACAGATCAAGGGGGCGCTCGGAGCCATCGCGCCTGAGCTTCGTATGCCCACGGTGACGCTCGTTGTCCCCGGCATCAACGAGGCCGAGAGTCTGCCGCTGCTCGCCGCTCAGGTGAAGGAGGCGCTCGGTCCAAAGGTCCCGTACGAGTTGATTTTCGTCGACGACGGCAGCACCGACGATAGTTGGCAAGTGATTCGAGATCTGCACGCAAGCGATTCCTCGGTCCGTGGCGTTCGCTTGCGAACCAACTTTGGCAAGGCGATGGCGCTGGCCGCAGGGTTCGAGCGCGCCCGGGCCGACATCGTGGTCACGATGGACGCCGACTTGCAGGACGACCCCGCAGACCTCCCGAAGATGATCGAGAGGATAGAAGGCGGCCTCGATGTCGTGGTCGGCTGGAAGGTCGAGAGGCGTGACCCACTCAACCGCCGAATCTTTTCCCGCATCTTCAACAACACGGTTGGCTATGTGACCGGCGTGCGCCTGCACGACATGAACTGCGGTTTCAAAGCGTACCGGCGCGAGGTGCTCCGCTCGATCCCCATCTATGGCGATTTATTTCGGTTCATCCCCGTGCTTGCCGCCTGGCAGGGCTTCAGCGTAGGCGAGATTCCGGTCAATCACCGGGCGAGGCAGTTCGGGCAATCACGGTACGGACTCGAACGAATCCTCCGCGGTTTTTTCGACCTGTTGAGTGTCTCATTCCTCACCAAGTACTCCCGCAAGCCGATGCACCTCTTCGGCTTCTTGGGCCTCGTGTTCACTTTCATCGGTCTGCTGATCTCGGGGTATCTGTCCGTACTTTGGATCCAGGGCGAGTCCATCGGCTCGCGGCCCCTGTTGCTGCTGGGTGTACTGCTGATTCTGGTCGGGGTGCAGTCTTTCTCCATCGGCCTGCTGGGCGAGTTCATGACGTTCCAGTACGAGCGCAAACAAGAGCAGGTGCAGCTACCCATACGCGAGGTCGTCGGTGATCCCCGATAGCTACTTCGACAGTTTCCAGACGGCCAAGTACAGAGCACACAACCCGCTGCAGCGGGTTCTCATCCGGCGGTTCATGGCCAAGCTAGGCGAGATGTTCGACGCCGCGCAGCCCTCTGACTCGGTGTTGGAAATAGGTTGTGGAGAAGGCTTCGTGGCCGGCCAACTGTCAGCCCGACAGTCGGGCGAGGTGTACGTTGGGGTGGATCTCAACGGGGCGGACCTGGAGAATCTGAGCGCCAAGTTTCCGGCCGTGGAGGCTCGGCAAGGGAGCATCTACGATTTGTCGTTTCTGGGTCGGGAGTTCGACGTCGTCGTTTGCGCAGAGGTGATGGAGCATCTGGATGACCCGGGCGCCGCGCTCGAACAGATCGTCGCGCGGAGACCGCGCTGGATCATCCTTTCGGTGCCTCATGAGCCGTGGTTCTGCCTGAGCAACTTCGCACGCGGGAAGAACATCAGCCGTTTCGGGAACGATCCTGAGCACGTGAACCTGTGGGGCCGCCGCGGCTTCCGGAAGGTGCTGGACTCACAGCTCGTGGTGGAGAGGCACGAGACTTCCTATCCGTGGCAACTCGTCTTGGCGAGGCCGAGGGGATGACCCGAGCGCGCTCGGGGCGTCACAAGCTCGACGCGATGACCTCAGCCGCGGTGCGGTTCGCGCTCGCGAGCGTCTGGCCGGTCGTCGTCGCCATCGCGCTTGGTGCCACGCTCTTTGCCGCGCGGCATAGCGACCTCTTGGCCGCGATGTTCGACAACAAGCTGACGTCGCACCAGCGTCTCATTGGCTTGGGGTACTTCGCCGGTTCGCTGGTGGCAGTTGCCGCGTTCTACTTGGTTGCCCTCTACTACCGGCATCGCGAGCACCGGCCGCCGGGCTTCAATCGGGCCGGACGACTGCATCCCTATCTCTCCTTCGTGTTGAGCGGACCGGCCATCGTGGCTCTGACCGAGCCTCAGATCGAGACGCACCACCAATGGCGCACCTGGCTCTATATCGTCCTTGCGGTACTGGCGTGGTGGCCCACGTTCCGCGCGATCAGTAGCCGCGACCGGCCGGTGCAGCGCGACGGGCCAGTCCTATCCTCACGCCAACGCGACATCCTCAGTCTTGGTTTCGTATTCGTGTTGTGGGCGGCGTACGCATACTTTTTCGCAGAGCTCGCGATCACCAATCACCATGCGCTCAACACGCGGACGATCGATCTCGGTATCTACGACAACATTTTCTTTCAATCGAGCCACGGGCGGCCGCTCGCAAGCACCCTTCTTCGAGGCGGCAGTCACCTCTCGGCGCACTTCGATCCGATCTTGGTGATCCTATCGCCGCTCTACCGTCTCTGGCCTCGTGCCGAGTTCTTGCTGATCTTGCAGGCGGTGTGGTGCGGCGCCGGCGTGCTTGCCGCCTATCTCCTCGGTCGTCATCAGCTCGGCTCTCGCGCATGGGGGCTCATCTGGGCTGTCGTCTACGCACTGCACCCGGCGCTGCACGGCGCCAACCTCTACGGCTTTCATTCCCTGACACTCTTGTTCGCACCGCTGCTCTTCGCCCTACACTTCCTGTTGTCGGGCAGACTCCGTCCCTACTTCGCGACGCTGGCACTCCTCCTGCTGATCCGGGAGGATGTCGCGCTGCTGATGTGCTTCGTCGGTCTGTTCGGCGTCATATCGGGCGAACCCGGATACAAGCGCGCGGGCTGGATCACGATCGCGATCTGCCTGGTCTATTTCGTCGTCGTGAAGACCGTTTTCATGTCGTCGATCGGTCTCTTCAACCAGGGCCCCGACTCATACGGATTCGGCTACTACTACAAGGAAATGATCCCCAACAAGCTCAACGAGCTTGACTTCGTCACGACGCTACTCACGAATCCAGCGTTCATCGTCGCTCATGTTGCAAAGGAACCGAAGCTTCACTACCTGCTGGTCATCTTCTTCCCCTTGCTGTTCCTCGCAGCATGGGCCGGGCGAGCGCGCGTGATGTTGCTCTACGGCCTCATCTTCACTCTTCTCGCGTCGAGGACAGCGGTCTACTCCTCGCACTTCCAGTACTCTGCTGTCTTTCTGCCCGTCGCGATTGCGCTTGCACCGGTTGGGCTCCGCCGTTTGCAGGAGGCGCGCCCGAAGGATACGAGCCTGACGACTGTGATCATGGGGTGCGTGCTCGTGGCAAGCCTTCTCGTGAGCTGGAAGCATGGCGCCATCGTGGAAAATGCCAGCTTCCGGGGAGGGTTCCGCCCGGTGGCGCGCTCTTTGACCGAGGCGACGCAAGACCGGTACGACTCGTTCGTGGAGTTGATCGGCCAGATCGAGCCCGAGGCATCGGTGTCGGTCACGGACCGCCTTGGGTCTCACGTCTCGAATCGTGCCGAGGTCTACCAATTGGATCAAAACATCGACACCGACTACCTCCTCATCGATTCGCGTGACCTGCGTGGACGCAACAAGGCCAGCCTCAAAAGGCGCGAAGACGCAGGCAAGGCCGAGCTCCTCGAACGTGAGGGCAGCTGGAGACTCTATCGGGCGGTCATTCCACCCGCAAGCGAGTAGGGCGCTAAAGCCATGGGCAACCACCGCTTTCGATTGGCCATGCGCCTGGTTGGGCCCCTCCTGCTCGTGTGGGTGGTGTGGCGCTTCGCAGACTTGACGGCGCTAGTCGACACGTTCGCTCAGGCTGCGATATGGCCCCTGGTCGCAGCGGTGCTGCTCAATGCCGGAGTGATTCATGCGAAGTTGTGGCGCTGGCGTGACCTGCTGCGCTCGGTCGGTGCGCCGCTGTCCGTCGGGAGCGCGTATCGCGCGTTTCTTCCCTCGCTCTACTTGGGGTTGGTCACGCCCGGGCGCGTCGGTGACGCACTGCGCATCCAGTACCTCAAGCGAGACCATGCCGTTGGCTATGCGGACGGCCTGGCGGTTTCCATCGTCGACCGGCTCTGTGACGTGTACACCCTCCTCGCGTTCGTAGCCCTCGGTGTCGCTCACCTGGCGAGCGCGGTCTCGATACCGCTCGCACAAACGATGTGGATCGCGGTCGCGGTGATTGCGATCGCACCTGCGTTCCTCTTCGTTCAACGCATCGCCGAACCTGCCGCGCAATGGCTCTACGGGCGCTTCTCGGATGGGGGAGCTCATGAGGGACTGAGCGTCTTCTTTGCCGCACTCCGTCGACAAGTCGGCCCGAGTCTCGTCCGGTCGATCGTGATTACGACTCTCGCGTTCCTCACGAACTACCTGCAAGCCTGGCTCGTTGCCAACGCGTTTGGACTCGACCTGTCGTTCATTGACGTTGCGGCGCTGGTGGCAATTAGCTCGTTTTTGAGTCTGCTCCCGATCTCGATCTCCGGCATCGGGGTCCGCGAGTCGTTCTTCGCCCTTGTCTTTCCTGCATTCGGGCTTGCCGAGACGCTTGGTATTGCCTTCGGACTTGGCGTGTTCGCGGTGATCTACGTGCCAACGCTTCTCTTGGGATTCTTCGCGTGGCTGGCCTGGCCGCCATGACTGGACATCGACGCGGATCCGAATTAGACATGAACCAGCCGTCGGAGACACCGAGACACGCAGGCCATGCTTAGCTCAGTTCTCGAACTCCTGGGTCGGCACCGTATCTCGTGGATCCTCGCGGTCTTGGCCGTACTAGTCGCGATGAGCGTGCTGATGCTGCACGGCTATCGCGACAAATCGCCCACCGAAGACGAGTGGGCGCACTTGACGCGTGGCATCGCCTACTTTCAGGGTCAGGACGCGCGCCTTCACTATGCCCACCCCCCCTTGGCCAATGCTGTGCAAGGGCTCGCTACGTTGGGGAAAGACCTGCCGCGACTCGATGAGACAGCGCATTGGGCTCGTGCGAATGTGGGCCAGGTTGCTCTCGAGTTCATCCGGTCAGACTACGAACGAGCACGCGGGCTTCTCATGCAGGTACGGGTGGTCACGATGCTATTCGGCTTGTTGCTCGCAAGCTATGCGTTCTTCTGGGGGTTGGCGCTCTTCGGCCCATGGACGGGTCTGTTGGCGATGTGCTTCGTGGCCTTCAACCCCACCATTATCGCGCAGGCAAGATATGTCACCACGGACATGCCCGCCGCGACGATGCTCACGATCGCGATCGGCGAGTTGAGTCGATTTCTGGCTGGAAGCACCGGCAAGGTAGCGACCTGGCTCGTGCCAATCTGGTTGGCACTGGCGGTGGTGACGAAACACACCGGGACACTGCTCGTGCCAATCTTCGCGGCTTTGTTGTGTGCCTATTTTGCGTTATCGAAAGGGCGCTTCTCAACGGCGCGCCCCCCCTGGCGGCGACTCTTGTTGTATTTGGTGGTCGGCGGCTGCATGACCTGGCTTACCGTCAATGCGGCGTACAAGTTTGACCGAACCTTTCTCACGGTGGGCAGCTTGCTAGAAACGCCGGAGTCGAGTCAGTGGTCGTCAAGTGGACAGCTACTCGAAAAGACCACTCCGCTGACCGCCTTTCCCCAATGGCTTCCCGTCCCCTTGCCGCACGTGTATGTCTACGGACTCGCCTCGATGAGGCAGTTCAACCGCCGAGGTTTCCCATCGTACTTCATGGGGAAGCCACAACGGTTCGGTCACGTTGCCTATTTCCCCACGATGCTGGCGATCAAGAATCCGCCAGCCATGCTCCTTGGCCTGCTCGGCGGAGCGCTATGGCTGATCCGCAAACGACGACGTCCCTCGGCGGCAGTCGTTTGCGTAGGCGTCATCACGCTCATCCTGTTGGCGCTCATGATGGGATCTCATATCAACATGGGGATTCGGCATGCGCTACCCCTGGTAGGTACACTCACGCTGCTCGCCGGGCGCGGGGTGACGGCCTTCCTCGAGCTGCTGTCCACACGATGGGCTCCGGTCATCGCGGGGGCCTTCATCATGTCTTCGGCGTTCTCGGCCATCACCGCCAGCCCGTTCTATCTGGGATACTTCAACCTGTTCGCCGGAGGGCGCGCCCGTGGTCACGAGATCAGCATCTACGGCGAAGATTGGGGACAGGATCGCGTCTACTTGGCGCGGTACGTCGAGGAACACAATCTATACCCACTCTATTACAACCACATGACCCGCACTCGGTACGAGGAAGTGAAGTATTTGGGTATCGAATCTAGAGGCCTGGGCTGTCGTGCAACGCCACCTGCGGGATCATACGCAGCCCTGCATGCGCTTTCGTTCAAGACCACGACGAAGGATTGCTGGAAGTGGAGACATGGGTTGACGCCCATCGCCCACATCAACCACCACATCTTCATCTGGAAGATCCCAGAGGCCGGTCCCTCCGATACACTGCGGTAGCCCTTCAGATCGGCCATTGCTAGCGTTTCCGGGAACGACAGGATGGAGAAAAATTTCGTGTTGGATCCCACATTGCTCTCGCCGCCAGAACCCGGTTCTTCCGCGTCACCGGTGTTCGTCTTGTTGCTTCTCGTCGGCTCTATGACGGTCGCCTGCGATCGCAAGCCGCCCGCTCCCGCCAATCTGATCCTAATCACGGTAGATACTCTTCGAGCCGATCGGATCGGGGCGTACGGAAAACGGGACGCAAAGACCCCCCACATCGACGCGCTGGCCAAGACAGGTACGACCTTCACGCATGCTTACGCTCCGATGGCGAGGACCACGCCGGCGCTCGCATCGTTGTTGACTGGGCTATGGCCCCATCACCACGGCTCGCGAGAAGTGCATCGCAAAGTGCAACGAGGGACGTTCATTACGTCTTCGCTCAAGAGGGCCGGGTTCGCCACGCTCGCCGTCACCGCGAACCCCGTGGCCGGCACTAGGCAGGGCTTCGACGTCGGTTTCGACGTGTTCGTGGAGAACATGCGCTTTGGGGCCAGCGCGGTCACAGACAGAGCGATCAAAGCTGTGCGCGCGGTTCCCGAAGACGAGCGAGTCTTTCTCTGGACTCACTACTACGACCCCCACTGGCCATACAAACCGCCCAAGGGCTGGCGCCGGGGTGGCAGCGAGCGGTGCGGAGATCTCTCCCAGCTGAGCCGGGGCGTCAAGCAGTCCAACCAAGGTGGCTACTCGGCCAAGGCGCTGGGGAGTTGCTGGCAGGCCTATGACAGCGAGATCGCGTACGTCGATCACGAGATCGGCCGACTTCTCGAGGCCCTCCGAGAGTTCGGGCGTCTGCAGGATGCACTGATCGTCTTCACTTCCGATCACGGGGAGAACTTTGGCGAAGACGGTCTCTTCTTCGCCCACGGTCGGAGTGTGCACGATGCGGGGCTACGCGTTCCGCTAATCATCGCAGGTCGAGGGGTGCGTCAGGGGGCGCGAGAAGAAACGCTGATTCGACTGATCGATTTGGCGCCGACGATCCTCTCGGTGATGGGCGTCGCGTCTCTGCAACGTTTGCCGGTGGCAGACGGCGTGGACTACGCTCGAGTCCTATACGACGGACGGAGAAGGCCGGTAGAGCTCCCAACTGAATTGGCTTTTGCCGAGAGCGGGGGGGCGTTGATCGTCGACGATTACAGTGCGCTACTCTCGGGTCGCGTTCGGACGGGCTACTGCCTCAACCACGGCGAATACTCCCTGTGCTGGAAGGGCGCAGCCGCCGCCGCGCTCTACAACCGGAACCGAGATCCCGAGATGACCCATGATCTGCGGGAGCAAGAACCGGAGCGCTTTCTCGAGATGGAGCAGGCCAGGCATCGATGGAAGCCCGGAAAGGCTCGACGAAGGTCCGTTTCCGATGGGCGGTTCAAGTTGATCAAGCGTCCAAGGCTCGGCGGCGGATATGACCGTTCGCTCTACGACCTACGCACCGACCGATCGGAAACCCAAGACGTGCGACGGCAGTTTCCCGTGGATGCCGCGCGACTAGAGGCGGCGCTCAACGCCTGGGCGGAAGAGGTGCCGGGATACGCGCCAGAGGCTCTAACCAGCGAGGAAGAGGCGCAGCTCCGAGCCCTCGGGTACGTGCAGTAGCCTCGAGCGAGGTCGCCTCTATGTGGCGGACCATCGAGGTGCACGACTCTGGGTCGGCCGCTCCGCCGTGGTGATCATGCGGTTGCCACTCGCGATCTAAGCGACTAAACCCGCCTTTCAGCCGGCCGGGGAAACGGGCCGGGGAGGAGAATCGATGAAGAAGCAAGTACTCGTGCGTAGTTTGATCGTGCTGTCCGCGCTGCTCGTGTTGACGGGCTGCAAGAAAGGCGAGTCTTCGGCGACGGCCGCTGATGCAAGCGCGGATCCTGTGCTCCTTCTCGAGGCGGGGGCCGAGCCACAGGCGCCACTTCGTTACAAGATCGCGGACGGCACCACGACGAAATCCAACATGGACTTCACGATCGCCACGTTGGCCACCACCGCGGATGCGGCTGCGCTGTCGGTGGTTCCGGGCGTCCGCCGTCATATCGTGTCCGGGCCGGCGATGGCGACCGAGAACGGTGTGAAATTCGAGGTCAACATCACGAAGGCAGAGGCCGCGGTTCCGCCAGGGATCGACCCGACGGTCGCCGAGGAGCTGAGGCAGAGTGCGGCCATCCTCGACGACGTGGGCGGGACCGTCGAAATGAACGACCGCGGTATCATGTTGTCGACACAGCTCAACGACAAAGCCAAAAGCCCCGATCTTCCGCTTCGCCTTTTGATGATGATCGTCAACGCGCGCACCACGCTCTCCCGCGTCGTGCTGCCGGCGGAGCCCGTGGGTCTCGGCGCGCGCTGGGAGGCTCGCAAAGAGCTCACGCTTTACGGCTTCAAGGTGCAGCAGGTCGATTCCTACACGCTCATCGAGCGCGTAGGCGACGAGATCAAGCTCAACGTCACTGTCACCCAGAATGCCCTTCCGCAGACCGTCGACTTCCCCGAAGAGGGCGTCTCGATCGCGGTCGAGCAGATGGTGGCAAACGCGCGTGGTGAAATCATCCTCAACCTGAACGCGCTCGAGTCCGACGCCGCTGCGACAGGCGAGGCAACCGACAAGCTCACCGTCACCGGGGCCGAAGGCGTCGAGAAGATCGAAGTCAACGAGGCCTTCGAAATCCGCATGACCAACACCACCGCCTTCGAATAGTCCGTCAAACGTACTATGTTCGCCCGGGTGAGCGAGCATCGGGAAACCTTTGATGCGGTGGTCATCGGCTCGGGGCCGAACGGCCTCAGCGCCGCCGTGGCGTTGGCGCAAGGGGGTGCCTCCGTCCTGGTGCTGGAGGCTGCGGACGAGATCGGCGGGGGGACTCGAACTGCGGGGCTGACGTTGCCGGGGTTCGAGCACGACGTGTGCTCGGCGGTTCATACGACCGGGATCCTTTCACCGTTCTTTCGCTCTCTGCCACTCGAGGAACACGGACTTCGATGGATCGTGCCGCGGGCCTCGGTCGCGCACCCGCTCGACGATCAGCCTGCGGTGATGATGTGGCGCTCCGTCGAGGAGACCTGTGCGGGGCTTGGCGCGGACGCGACCAGCTATCGGAACCTCGTCGCGCCGTTCATCGACGATTCGGAGGCCTTCTTCGGCGACGCCCTCGGTCCGCTCGGTTGGCCCCGGCACCCGGGCATGTTCATGCGGTTCGGGCTCAAGGCCATGTGGCCGGCGACCACGTTCGCCGGTTGGCGGTTTCAGCAGTCGCGCGCCAAGGCGCTGTTCGCGGGTTGTGCAGGGCATAGCATCTTGCCACTCGACAAGATGTTCACAGCGGCTCTCGGGCTGATCTTTTCCATCGCGGGCCACGTCGAGCCATGGCCGGTAGCAGCAGGCGGCTCGCAGGCGATCCCGCGGGCGCTCGGCAGCCTCTTGCGCAAGCTGGGCGGAGAGATCCGGACCGGTGTGCGAGTGATCTCGCCGGCAGAGCTGCCTCCGGCGCGGGTCTATCTCTTCGACACCAGTCCCGACCAACTCTCTTCGATCGCGCAGTCTGCGCTGCCGAGCGCTTACCACCGCCGCCTCGGCCGCTATCGCTACGGCCCTGGGGTGTTCAAGCTCGACTGGGCGCTCGACGGGCCGATTCCTTGGCGAGATGCCAACTGTCTAGAGGCGTCCACGGTGCATTTGGGCGGCACGCTCGACGAGATCGCGGCGAGCGAAGCCGCGATGTTTCGTGGGGACCACCCCGAACGACCGTACGTCCTGCTTTGTCAGCAAAGTCAGCTCGATCCGAGCCGAGCACCCGCGGGCCAACACACGGGCTACGCGTACTGCCACGTGCCCGGCGGCTCCACCGTCAACATGACCGCCGCGATCGAGAACCAAGTCGAGCGCTTCGCGCCGGGCTTCAAGGATCGAATCCTCGCCCGTCATACAATGAACACGCGCGATTTTCATCGATACAACCCGAACTACGTGGGGGGCGCGATCACTGGCGGGGTCGCCGACGTGTTGCAGCTCTTCACGAGGCCCGTGGTGAGATTCGACCCATACACCACGCCCAACCCCCGCGTTTTCATCTGCTCCGCATCGACGCCGCCCGGCGGCGGGGGGCACGGGATG
>Ga0164320_10000254_pt1 | contig 16547 bp, 17 predicted proteins | sample GuaBasSediGuay11_FD_113736 | JGI IMG/M metagenome (GOLD analysis project Ga0164320, IMG submission 113736) | Subseafloor sediment microbial communities from Guaymas Basin, Gulf of California, Mexico - Guay11, Core 4567-28, 0-3 cm | ecosystem: Environmental > Aquatic > Marine > Hydrothermal...
AACGCCAGGCCGAAGTCGGCGCCATTCAACTGGCTTACCTGTTGTTCGACGATGATATCGCCTGCGAGTGTTATGGCAATGAAGCGGTCTACCACAATGGAGAATTGATCGGGCTCACGACGAGCGGTGCTTATGGTCACCGTAGCGGCAGGAGCCTGGCGTGTGCCTACCTGAAGCCGGCCATGGTGTCCGCGGGACTCGAGGTGACGATTGATACTTCGGTTGGAACCCGAGCAGCACATATCGAAATGGACGCCGCCTATGACGCCGCCAACGATAAATTGCGCAGTTGAATTATAATTGGATGTCCATGACAAGAGGAGACGACGATGGATATTGTGAATTTCACCAGCATGGAAGACAGCACGCGTGAAGAATACGAATTTTTAGACACCCTCGAAAAACAGTATTGCGACGGACTCGCTGACCGGCTGCTGAATGCACTAAGACAGTTGGAGCATAGCCTGTCAGGGTACAAGGTCACTCGACTCGAGCATGTTTTACAAGGTGCTACACGGGCCTACCGTGCCGGTGAATCGGACGAAATGATCCTGGCCGTGTTGCTACATGATATCGGCGACGAACTTGCCCCGCATTCGCATAGTGAAATGGGTGCAGCGGTGCTGAGACCCTTTGTCTCGGAAAAAATATACTGGATAGTGAAACACCACGGCCTGTTTCAAATGTTTTACTACGCACATTTTTTTGGTGGTGATCAAAACGCCAGGGACAGGTTCAAACAACACCGGTGGTACCAGGCCGCGGTCGATTTCTGTCATCGATACGACCAGAATTGTTTTGACCCGGGCTACGATTCCGAATCACTGGAATTTTTCGAACCGTTGCTACGCAAACTGGTTGCCAGCCCTAGACTCGACGACCATGAGCGGGCTGCCCGTTACGGTTCCGATTAGTGCCAGTAGACGAAGGCTATGTGCATATCCACCGTGGAATTCGGGGTCCCGCCACTGACCTTCCTCTAGAATTGGAAGGCAATGTTTTTGACTGGAGAAATCCGGTAGCCAAAATCACCATCACCCGTATTCGTGGTTACGACGATGATGATGACGATGACGAAGATGACGACTAGTCCGGCATACCAGGGTTAAAAAAGCTGTTAAGCAGGGCCGGTAATTCCGGTCCTGTCTTGCAGAGATACTCTTCTCACAATATACCATCTTTCTTGACCTTTATTCCTTCCCACGCTCAGGTAGACTAACGACTTTATTGACACTTGCCGGACACGATGCTTTCAGTCAACGGAAACCTCAGTCACTTTGTAAATCCAGCCGCAGACACCCAGGGCCCGTATCCTCAATATCTTGAATCAATTGCCAGCCTGGAAAAATCCCGCCAGGCTATCGAAATGATCTCACAGTGGCCGGAATATCGCAGCACACCGCTCCATTCGCTGGATAACCTGGCCGCAGATATCGGAGTAGAAAAAATCTGGTATAAAGACGAATCACAGCGGTTTAACTTGAAGAGTTTCAAGGCGCTGGGTGGCGCCTATGCGGTGGCGCTTCAGTTACAGGCCCACGTTAAAAAAGCCACCGGCGTGAGACCGGGTGTGCAGGATTTACTAGACCGGAAGTATGACTCTGTCGTCAACCAGCTTACGATCAGTTGCGCGACCGATGGGAACCACGGCCGTTCGGTTGCCTGGGGATGTCAGATGTTTGGATGCCAGTGCGTGATTTATATTCATCGGGACGTGTCCGCTGGGCGCAAGCAGGCAATAGAAGCGTTCGGTGCGACGGTAATCCGTATTACCGGTAACTACGATGACTCGGTAAAGCAGGCTGACACGGATGCCAGGTTGCATGGCCGCACAATTGTTTCAGATACCAGTTACGAGGGGTATATGGAAATCCCCAAGGACGTGGCCATCGGCTACACAATTTTACTGTCAGAATCGGTCGAGCAGATGAATGCTGAAATTCCCACCCATGTTTTTATCCAGGGTGGTGTCGGCGGCCTGCCTTCGGCGGTTTGTGCTTATTTCTGGGAACTCTGGGGTGAACAGCGTCCACGTTTCATTGTGGTTGAGCCTGAAAACGCCAACTGCCTGCAGGCCAGTGCGCGGGCTGGGAGCCCGGTTACAATAGAGGGCGATCTCGATACCCTGATGGCTGGCCTGGCCTGTGGTGAGGTGTCGGTTCTGGCCTGGGAAATTCTCAGTGTCGGTGCCAACGATTTTATGACTGTTAATGAGGAATCTGTTCCCTTGACCATGAAGCTGCTGGCGCAAGGGTTTGATGGCGATCCTGCGATTGAGGCGGGTGAGTCTGCGGTAGCCGGCCTGGCTGCGTTGATTACCGCACGCCATAACCGGCAGGTGTCAGAATTACTCGGTCTGGATGAGTCGAGTCGAATTTATATTCTTGGTACCGAGGGCGCAACAGATCCAGAGCTTTATGCACAATTGATTGCCGATAGCCAGAATTAGCCGCATAGTAGTATACGCCTTTCATTTCATCTGGATTCAATCAGGGGATCAATATGAGCACAACTGCCGCAATGACCACCGATATTCACGATCTCTCTCACCAACAGGCGCCGTTTATCGGCTACTTCTTAAATCTTAGTCCGCTAATTTGTTCCGAATAATACCTGACCAGTTTCGACAACGTTTATCAAACACCCATGCAAGCACCACCACGAGGTTTCCAGCAGTCCGAGTTTGAACGTCGCACCACGCGCGCGCAAGCGATGATGGTCGGGTTGAAAATCGACGCAATGCTGCTCACGACCGAGCCTGATGTCCGTTACTTCAGTGGATTTTTTACGCAGTTTTGGCTAAGCCCTACCCGTCCCTGGTTCTTGCTGGTGCCGGTAGAGGGGAAACCGATTGCCGTGATACCTACCATTGGTGTCGTCGGAATGCTCGATACCTGGATCGATGATGTCCGCAGCTGGACATCACCACAACCGGGTGATGATGGCATTACATTGCTCACCAGTAGCATTCAGGAACTGCCAAAACACTTCGGCAGGATCGGGGTTTCGCTCGGACCGGAAAGCCACCTGAGAATGCCGGCACAGGATTTCGACAGCCTCAGGCGCAATCTCGGAGTCATGGAGATTATCGACTGCAGCCGATTATTGGTCGAACTTTGCAGTATCAAGTCCGAGGCCGAGGTGGAAAAAATTAAATTCGTTTGTGAATTAACATCGGATAGTTTTAACGCACTGCCAGGGTTTGCCAAAGCTGGCGACAGTGAACGCGAGATTGTTCAAAAGATGCGTATCGATCTACTCAAACGCGGTGCCGATAATACACCCTATATCGTATCGGCCTCCGGGCCTGACGGCTATGACAATATTATCATGGGGCCGACCGATCGCAGGTTACAAAATGGTGATCTACTGATTATCGATACCGGCACTACATTCGACGGCTATTATTGCGATTTCGACCGTAATTTTGCATTTGGCGATGCCTCGGATGGAGCCGGACAAGCCTACGAAACCGTATTTAAAGCTACCGATGCTGGTTTTAAGGCGGCCAAACCGGGTGCCACCACCAGTGATATCTGGCGAGCGATGTGGTCAATACTCGAAGCCGGTGGGGCTGAAGGCAACGACATCGGACGTATGGGTCACGGCCTCGGCGTGCAGCTGACTGAATGGCCGTCGATTACCGCTACCGACGATACCTTGCTAAAACCCGGTATGATTATGACACTCGAGCCTGGTATGACCTACGAAAAAACTAAACAAATGGTGCATGAAGAGAATATTTTGATTACCGATTCCGGTGCTATCATGCTGTCGAAAAGAGCTGCCGCCGAACTACCTGTTATTTGCTGACAAAACTAGCCTAATATAGCCACCTGACGGATCCACCAGATCGATATGACCCAATCTGAAATTATCAAGCACGACATAAGCCTCGATACTATTGCACCGCTGGGTCGTATCGGCCTGATTGCGCTGGCGACCGATTTTAATTCTGAGCAGGACTTGCGTCGCATGTACCCGGACGGGGTCGAAGTATTTACCAACCGAGTACTCAACGCCAACCCGGTAACCCTGCAAAACCTGCGTAATATGGCTGGAGACATCAGTCGTGCAGCCGGTGGCATTTTGCCCGGGTTCAGTCTTGACGCGATGATATACGGCTGTACTTCGGGCACGGTCGCCAATGGCGCCGAAAAAATCGAAGCGCTGGTTCATGAAAGTTGCCCGGGAATTCCGGTGACCAATCCTGTCACCGCGGCACTGGCTGCATTTTCGCATTTGCAGGCGAAAAGAATTTCGATTCTGACACCCTATACCGAGGCAGTGAATCTCGAAATGGCCGCCTACTTTGAAAATCATGAAATTGAAGTCATCAATATCGCTGGTTTTGGTTACGAGAGTGATATCGACATGACCGCTATTCCACCGCAGGATATTGCTGCCGCCGCGACCAGGGTGATCGTTGATGACGCAGACTTGCTGTTCATATCCTGCACCGCGATACGCGCCTCGCTGGTGATAGAGTCGATCGAACAGATGGTTGGAAAACCGGTTGTGACCAGTAACCAGGCCCTGGTATGGCATAGTCTGAGGCTGGTCGGATATCCGCATCGCATTAACGGTTACGGTTCTTTATTTCATGTCCCGGGATAGGCAATCTGAACTGAATGCTGTTTCATTAATCAGACACTATTTTTTGCAGGAATAAAATTCAATGTTGGAATTTCTCGGGTGGTTCAGTCATCGCAAGTTGTACTGGATATTGCTCATCATACTCGGCCTGTCGCTCGAAGCCACGGCACTGTATCACCAGTACCTGCTCGACGAATGGCCCTGTGTGTTGTGCATCCATATACGCATCTGGATACTTGCATTTATTGTCCTATCAGCTCTGGCCCTGCTGGTTGGAAGCAATCGCTGGCTAACCCCGGTCTTTCACCTGATCAACACGGCTATCATGGTGGGATTCGTCGAGCGCAGCTGGCAAACCCTCGCAGTTGAACGTGGCTGGGTATTCGGCGATTGTGACATGGAATCGGGCCTGCCACCGTGGTTTGCACTGGATAAATGGTTTCCTGAAATTTTCGAGGTACAGACCGCATGCGGCTATACGCCCCTGGTTGTATTCAACATTACGATGGCTGAAGTATTGCTGGTATTTTCGAGCTCGTTGCTGGGTGTTAGCCTGGTACTGCTCGCGGTCAGTTTGCGGCGGGAATCATGGTAACGAGCCTGGTTCGATTAATAATCAACAATGCTATCTATTATGGTTATAATGAAACATTACCTGATAAATAAGAATAATTCCTAGTGGCATCACAATTAATCACAGCTTTTAGTGCCAATTTTCTGGGCCAGTCCCCTAAGTGGTACAAACAACTGATCATTGTTTTTCTGTTGATTAACCCGATCGTATTCGCATTCAATCCCTTTCTGGCTGGCTGGTTGCTGATCATCGAGTTCATTTTAACCCTGGCCATGGCCCTCAAGTGTTACCCGTTGCAACCGGGTGGGCTGCTGGCCCTGGAAGCAGTCGTGATTGGCATGACTTCACCGATCGCGGTATTCCAGGAGACGGTAGCCAATTTCGAAGTTATCCTGCTGTTAATGTTTATGGTGGCTGGCATTTATTTTATGCGCGAGCTACTGCTGTTTACCTTTACGCGAATTTTATTGACGGTCAAATCAAAAATGATGCTGTCATTTTTGTTTTCTTTTACCGCCGCATTTTTAAGTGCTTTTCTGGACGCCCTGACAGTTACTGCGGTATTAATCTCCGTGGCAATCGGTTTTTACGCGGTCTATCACAAGGTGGCATCAGGGAAAAAATTCTACGAGGAACACGATCACAGTGAAGATATGGATGTTCACGAATTCCATCGAGAAGAACTCGATCAATTCCGTTCTTTTCTGCGCAGTTTGATAATGCACGGCGCTGTTGGTACCGCGCTGGGCGGCGTTTGTACACTGGTCGGTGAACCACAGAACCTGCTCATCGCGGAACGCGCCGGTTGGGAATTCCGGGAGTTTTTCCTGCGCATGGCTCCGGTTACGATGCCGGTTCTGGTCTGTGGACTGGCTACCAGCGTATCGCTTGAGAAACTAAAATGGTTTGGCTATGGCGCCCAGCTTTCTGAAACCGTGGCTAGCGTGCTTACCGAATTTGATACCGAACAGGATGCCAGTCGGGACGCGGAGATGAATGCCAGGTTGATAACACAAGCAGTGGTTGGGCTTATTTTGATCGTTTCGCTCGCGTTTCATGTTGCCTCGGTTGGCCTCGTTGGCCTCATGGTTATCGTCTTATTAACCGCATTTAACGGCATAGTTGAAGAACACAGGATCGGCCACGCGTTTGAGGAGGCCTTGCCTTTTACCGCATTATTGGTGGTATTTTTCGCAATCGTCGCCGTGATTCACGAGCAACATTTGTTCTCGCCGGTGATAAACACGGTATTGGCAATGGATGTGGGTATCCAGCCGCTGATGTTTTTTATTGCCAATGGCGTGTTGTCGATGATTAGTGATAACGTCTTTGTTGCGACTGTCTATATCAATGAGGTAACCGAAGCCCTGAGACAGGGGGATATTACGCGTGAGCAATTCGATAGCCTCGCAGTGGCAATCAACACCGGTACCAACCTGCCCAGCGTAGCGACTCCAAATGGTCAGGCAGCCTTCTTGTTCTTGCTGACCTCGGCACTAGCGCCCCTGATTAGATTATCTTACGGCAAAATGCTGTACATGGCTTTACCCTACACATTTGTATTAAGCAGTGTTGGCATGATTGCGATTTCACTCGCCTTCTGACCTGGCATCGTCTGAGTTCCTGATCAGGCGGTCTTCGTTCAATTGTAACCATTGCAAAGCGATGATAGCTGCCGAGGATTTAATTTTGCCTTCCCTTAGCCACGCGTAAGCGATATCAACATCGACCAGTTCAACCCGTATGTCCTCGTTTTCTTCAGCCAGGCCGTGTATCCCGCCAATACCGGTGCTGTCGACGATACCACAATACAAGGTGCACTCCTCGGTGCTACCGCCGGGACTGACATAGTATCGACTGATCGCATGCAACTGCCCGATTTCACAACCTGCCTCTTCACGACTCTCCCGTATCGCCACCTGGTCCTCAGATTCACCTTCCTCGACGATACCTGCCACACACTCGATCAACCAGGGTGATTCCTTGTCATGAATGGCGCCAGCGCGGAACTGCTCGATCAATACGACCTGACGACTCTTCGGGTCATAGGGCAGTATTGCGACTACCGATCCGCGTTCAAATATCTCCCGGGTAAATACCTGGCTGTAGCCGCCTCGAAATAATTCGTGTGACAGGCTGTATTCGTCCAGCTGGAAGTATTTTTTGAATAAAACTGTGCGCTTGTCGAGCTTCCAGTTGTAGTTCATGGTTATTACGGTGAGGTCTTCATCAGACGCCATTGTAAGGGCGCCTCAACTTAGTTCCTCTACTTCTTCTGAGCTCAACTCGCGCGCTTCTTCGGGCAGCATCACCGGGATCCCATCCCTGATAGGATAAGCCAGGCGTGAAGCACGGGAAATTAGTTCCTGATTTTTTTTATCGTAGATCAGCGGTCCCTTGGTGACCGGATCGACAAGTATGTCGAGTAAATGTTTATCCATGGTGTCTGCTCTCCAGCAATTGCATTAATTGGTCTTGCAGGTCCTGCGATAGCTCAATTTCGAGCGGTACTACCCATATATTATGATTGGCCAGGCCCTTTAGTTTTACCGCGTCCTTGTGCGTTACGAGGATAGGCAGTTCCGGTTTCAGGTCGAGGTCCTGGGAAGTAAATTCATGATGATCTGGAAACTCATGTTCAACAGGGTAGATGCCGGCTTGCTTCAGGGCGGTAAAGAATATTTCCGGGAATCCAATTCCCGCAACAGCATGCACCTGTTGATTGATAAAATTTTCGACCGGTATTTTTTTTGCCGGCTGCATCAGGTTCCATACCTGTCCCAGGGATTCAATTATCTGGTTACTGTCACGGTTGATGGAGATATCGACCTGCCTTAACCGGCTTCGGGGCTCGCGCATCGGTCCCGCTGGTATTAACATACCATTACCAAATGCGACATAACGACACACGGCAATTTCGATATCACGCCGCAATGCATAGTGTTGCAATCCATCGTCTGACAAAATTACATTGGTTTCTGGATCGACCTGTAATATTTTGTGCGCGGCGCTAACCCTGTCAGCCCCGACGCCAATTGGGCATTGGCATATTTCCGACATCATATTGGCTTCATCACCAACCTGGCTATCGGTCCGGCCTCCGGTCAGTATCTGAACTTTATTTTCATTTCCACTTTTGTAACCGCGAGTAATGATAGCGGGTTTAAATCCCTTTCGTTGCAACAGCTGGACAGGGCGATAACTATTGGTGTTTTACCATTACCCCCGAGCGTGATGTTCCCCACAATAATGGTAGTGACTGGCAGCTGCGTCGATCTCAGTAGTCTAGCCCGGTATCCAAGGCGGCGTAAACTTGCAGCCAAATAATAAGTTAGTGATAAAGGCATGAGCAGAATCGACATCGGGTTCATCGACCATAACCACCAGCCCTGACGTTTTTGAGCCGATGCGTTCATCCAGTCGATCAACACTGTTTTCCTGAGTGTCACCGCCTTGACCTGCCTGGCAGCGGTCCTGACTATAGATCGCGCAGTTTCCTTATCGTCACGGAATTGCAGTGCGTGGAGTTTGGCATAGATGCCGTCGCCTTCCAGTAAACTCTGATGGTCACCCTGCTCGACCAGTTTGCCCTGGTCGAGTACGAGGATATGATCAGCGTGTTCGATAGTAGACAGGCGGTGGGCTATTACCAACGTGGTGCGGTTATTCATCAGGTTTTCGATGGCGTTCTGAATAAATCGCTCGGACTCCGTGTCCAGTGCCGAGGTTGCCTCGTCGAGGATTAATACCGGCGCATCCTTCAGCAGTGCACGGGCAATTGCTATCCGTTGACGCTGACCTCCAGATAACAACACGCCACGTTCTCCGACAATGGTACCGAGTAGATCCGGCATCTCCTCAATAAACTCCCAGGCATAAGCGCGTTTTGCGACCTCAATGATTGTTTCATCGTCAACCTCGCCCGGGAGACCATAGGCGATGTTATTGCGTATCGTATCGTTGAACAAACGCACATCCTGTCCAACGTAGGCAATCTGACGGCGTAAATCCTTGAGTTTATAGTTTTGAATGGGTTCATCATCGAGTCGAATTTGACCCTCATCGAGTTCATACAGGCGTGGTATCAGATTGACCAGGCTGGACTTGCCGCTCCCTGATCGACCCACGATTGCTATGGTCTGATTAGACTCAACTTCAAAACTGATATTTTCGATTACATTTTCATCGCTGTTGCGATATTGCAAACACACATTGTTAAAACTGATGTGGCCCAGGGCTCTTTCGATTTCAAGATGGCCTTCGTCTTTTTCACTTTCCCGGGCGAGGAATTCGAAAATACTTTCTCCAGCAGCAATCCCCTTCTGAATGCTTGCGTTTATAGATGACAACGCACGCATTGGCGCAAACAGCATGGTCATGGCAAACAGGAAAGAAACAAAATCTCCGGTGCTTATGATGCCGCGCATCGAATCTGAGGTTGCGAATGCGACAATAGCTGCAAAAGCCAGGGCGACGATAAACTGGATCAGCGGCATACTGACCGATTTTGCTATCGACATTCTGAGGTTCAACATCAGGTTATGCTGATTGATATCAGCAAACTTCTTACGTTCCAGGTCGTCGCCACCAAAAATCTTGACCACGCGGTTCGAATCGATGACTTCCTGCGCAATATGGGCGACATCACCCATCGAGGTTTGAATACGCTTACTGATACTGCGAAAGCGACCCGATATCCTGACCACGATGAGAAATACGATAGGGCCAGCGAGTAGAAAAATCAGGGTCAATTGCCAGTTTAGCCAGATCATATAGGCGAGTAATACCAGAATACGCAAGGTATCCTGGATAAATACGGTCAGCGATGAAGAAACAGAATTGGCAACCTGTTCGACGTCGTAGGAAAAACGCGTAATGATCGCACCAGACGATGACTGATCATATTCCTCGGTGTGCATCGTCATTAATTTTTCAAACATCAGGCTACGTAATGAATTGATGACATTGCGCCCAATAAAATCCATACAATAGGTGCGCATAAATATCGCCACCATTCGTATAGCGAAAATAACTATGATAGCCAGCGGAATCAAACGAATAATCAGAGGATCACGATCGACAAATCCATCATCCAGCATCGGTTTCATCAAATAGGCAAACGCGGCTTCCGAGATGGCAAAAACAACCATGCCAATGACCGCCAGTAGAAAATAGGTTTTGTGTTCAAAGGCGAGCGAAAGCAGCGCGCGGTAGGCTTGTACGCCGGTCATCTTACCGGTTATCGGTTTCATCGTATAAGCCTTATCGGAGGAAGTTCATACCACATCGTTAAGACTTACTCGATCGGGCGTGTGGTTGCGATCGAAACCTGGGTAAGTCCGAGCCGCGCAACAACATCCATCGCAGTGACCAGAGATTGTACCGGTGATCCTGCATCTGACTGGATCACGACAGGCCGATCCGATCCCTCAAGTACCCGCCGTAATGCAATGCTTAGTGCTTCACTTTTTTGGCTCGATAATTCACGTGCGTTTAAAAAAAAACTTCCCTTTGCGTTAATCACTAAATATAGCGGCTGTTTCGGTTTTATGGCTTCATTCTGACTCGCTTCGGGCAATTCGATTTTTAACTGCGAGGTGGTATCGAAGGTGGTGGACACCATGAAGAATATCAATAATAGAAATACAACATCTATTAGCGGTGTCAGATTGATATTGACTTCCTCGACTGGTGTTGTGCTGTTAAATTTCATTATCAGGCTAGGAAAAATTTTTACGATCACCGTGCAGGAATTCGACCAGTTTCATCGCTTCCTGCTCCATACCCACCACCAGCTCATCTATTTTTCTTTTCAGGTGACGGTGAAAAATCAGGCTCGGAATTGCGATTGTCAGTCCCGCTGCGGTAGTAATTAGCGCCTCGGAAATTCCACCGGCCAGTTGTCCAGGGTCGCCAACACCAATGGTGGTGATTGCTGTAAACACTCTAATCATACCGATGACCGTGCCGAGCAGTCCAAGCAATGGCGTTATCGTCGAGATCGTGCCCAGGGTATTCATGAAACGCTCCATTTCGTGTACCACGTGGCGACCAGTTTCTTCGATACTTTCACGGATCAGGTCACGCGACAGGTGCCGGTTTATGAGTCCTGCCGCAAGCACTCGCCCCAGCGGCGAGCCTTTTTCGATCTGGTCGATATGTTTTTCGGTCAAGGAATCTTTATTCAATAAATTCCAGATACCAGTCAATAGCTTTTCCGGGATGACTTTTTTCTGCCGCAGAGTCCACAGCCGTTCGGCAACAATTGCCACCGCTATAATTGAGCACAACAATATCGGCACCATAAGCCAGCCACCTGCCTGAACCAGTTCGAACACGTTTCACCTCCACCGAGAATGCTGCACATGATACTGTAATCAAGTCTGCGATGAGAAGTTTTTTACCAGAGCGACTTTCCTTTTCTGGATATAGCCTGCCAGGCCAGGCAGCAAGTCGAATTAGATCATTAATACCACAGCTTGAGGCCAGTTTTACGGTAACTATCTACTTTCAGCCCGCTTGCGCTACTTTGAATCGTAATCGCCCCATCCTGATCAGTACGATAGATCCGGCTATTGATCAGGCCATAGGCTTCAAGCACCCCGACGTTGGGGAACTTCCAGCGATTATATTTACCCACCGTAAATACTGAAACCTGCGGATTCACCTTTTTCAGAAATCCCGGGGTCGAAGAGGTATTGCTACCATGATGGGGTGCTAGCAATACCGATGCATTTAATTTTTCCGGCATCGTGCTGAGCAGTCGGAATTCCTGTTCGGCCTCTATATCACCGGTCAGCAGCGAAGTATGAATACCACTCACCCTTAATACACAGGAACGATTGTTAATGCCCTTCAACTTACTGGTAGCCGGCGGGCTGACGAACTCGAAGCTAACCCCATCCCAGGTCCAGGGTGGGAATCGATGGCACGATCGAATTGCCGATGGCAGCCCGAATCTTTTTTCTACTTCGTCCGGAGTCCCAGATATCAGTTTCGCCGGGTCGTAATTTTGCCGATAACTGTTAAAACCACCACTATGGTCTGCGTCGACATGACTGATTATCATCAAGTCTGGATTTCTGATGCCTCTGTACTGCAAAAAGGGAATCAACACCCATTGGGCGGCACTAAAACCCTGCGAATTTCCCGGCCCGAAGTCGTAGACCAGGCTATGATGCCTGGTTTGTACCACCGCGGAAGTACCCATACCCACGTCGAGCAGGGTCAACCGGTAACTGCCAGATTCTAATTCTGCCCTTTGCCAAAGAAAAGGCAGTAGTACCAACAAAGTAGCTGGCATTTTCCCGGGAAACCCTCTCGGCATCATAATAATCAGTAATCCCATTGCCGACAGTCCGAGCAGGGTGTAGGGAATGCCGCCACTTGGAAACGTCGCCAGGCCGGATTCGAGTAACACTTCCAGGAAGTCGAGTAGCAACCCCAGTAATGTATTACTTGCCAGGAATAAGCCGCTGGTAAAAGACAGGTCGAAACCAGCCAGCAAGCTTGCGAACAAAGCGATTGGCACTATGACCAGACTTACCAATGGGATAGCAACGAGGTTAGCGATAAAACTAGCTGGGTTCAGTTGCCCAAATAAAGCGATACCGAGTGGAGTAAACAAAACTGAAAACAGTAATTGGATCACCACGATCTGCTTCCAGCGGCTGGTTTGATGACTGAGCAAATATTGTGCAAAGGCAATGATCAACAGGGCGCTGATACTCAACCAGAATGAGGATGAGCCAACCGCCAGAGGGTCAAACACCAAAATTGCTACCACCGCAATTGCGATGCTGTTTAGCAGGTTGATGCCACTTCGGAAAACCAGTGCCAGAAATACAACGCTGAGCATTATCAACGCACGAACAGTCGGCAGGCTGAAACCCGCTAATGCGGCATAACTCAGTCCGGCAGCAAATGCGAGCGTGGCGGAAAATTGCAGACGATTGTAGCCAATACGGTAAAAACCGAGCTGCCAAATCCATCTTCCCAGACCGAAAAACAAGGCGGAAATCATGCCAATGTGCAGACCGGAAATTGCCAGCAGGTGGGCAGTGCCCGTATCCTGTAGTAATTTACGGTGGCGTGGCGGAATATCGGCGCGGTAGCCTATGGTCAACGCCTTGATCAATCCCGTGTGTAAACAGCCTGCGCAATATTGTTCGATACCCTGCCCGATCAGGCTTCTCCACCGGTCTATATTCCATCGGGACGGGGGTTTGATTATTTGATTCGAATCGGACGATTTGACGTATCCGATTGCGCCGATACGTTTAACAAATAACCAGCGTTCATAGTCGAAACCACCGGGGTTCTGATAACCACCGGGAGCTTTTAATTTGACCAGCAAGCGCCAACGTTGGCCGGCATAGAGCTTTTGATCGCTACGATACCAGCTTAATCGAATCAGATCGGGTAAGGAATGAGAATAACCTGCAATCGAGTCCGGCCTGAATATAAACCGTATTGAACCAGGCCTCTGCTCGGGTATATCAGCGATCACGCCCTCAAGTGTCAGTACTTGATTCTCGTAGTCGTCAGCCAGCCTTAGGTCAAGTGATTGCTGGATATTCAGACAAGCCCAGAGGTAGGCAGCAATCAACAGAACAGGGAATCGATATTTAGGATTAGAAAATGCCAGTAATAACAGGACTGGCAGGTAGGATATCCAGTATCGATCGGGTACTACAGTGCCGTAAAAGGCAGCTACTGAACCCAGAACCAGTACCAACGCTGATTTAATCATGCCATCCCTGTGCATTGTCCTTATTACACTTTGCACATTAGGCGATTAGCACTGATAATACAATTCAGATGGCAAAAAAACTGATCAAAAAATACCTACCCCACCCTAAAATAATAACTGATAGTCGCCTGATCAGGCTCCTCGGCCCACGATTGCATGACCCCAGTCTCTGGCACATCAATCGAAAATCCTTTTCCGGCGCTATCGGGGTCGGGGTATTTTGCGCGTTTATGCCGGTGCCATTTCAAATGTTGATTGCGGCCATGGCGGCGATTTGCTTCCGTTTTAATATTCTCGTAGCGGTTCCCACGGTCTGGATCAGCAACCCGATAACCCTGGCACCAATGTTTTATTTTTGTTATCGCATTGGCGCCGCTGTTCTCGATGTTGATGCCGATAAGTTCAATTTTGAATTGAAGCTTGACTGGATAGTGACAGGAATGCTGGAAATATGGCAACCTTTCCTGCTGGGTTGCCTGATAGTTGGCCTGGTTTCAGCGACTTTCTCGTACTGGCTGGTACGGTTTCTCTGGCGCTACCACCTCTGGACGCGCATAAAAAAACGCAGATTCCGAAGACGTAAAAGAAGGCCTGAATCCAGGCAACAATGAGTTGGTTTTGGATTAATATTTTCATCTATTTTTGGCGCCACGCTCGCGGACATCACTCAATGCCGTAGCGCGATTGTTAAATGAACAGACTCTTAAACTTTAGAGTTCGAGACACCTGCAAAGAAGTCTAATCCATGTGTTGCATCGACAGGTTGGAGTGGCACCACATTGCAGACCGGAACGGTTGTATTATAGGAACTATAACCAGCTCTCTCTGACATTCTGGATAATAAATACAATAACCCATATTTTACCCAATACGGGTGATTTATTGTCAAGGACTGGCTGTTACAATTTTCAGGGTCAACAATATTAATTTTACCGAGTTATAAATTATGAACTGCCGGGCTTACTTCCCACTCCTGCTAGTTTTTTTGATGTCGCTGTTCGGTGGCGAGGCACTGGCTGCCAGGAATGATGCCGACAAATTCGATGGCACCGTAAACAGCATTCGCTGGCTTAAGCGACCAATTGCAGTGAACCATGTCCAGATTAGAAATGCGCAAGAAAAGCAGATCGGATTATCCCGGTTTAATGGGAAAATCATATTACTAAATATGTGGGCGACCTGGTGTCCGCCATGTATTAAGGAGCTGCCCGCGCTGGATCGACTGCAACAGCGTCTGGGCAAGGATGATTTCGAAATCGTGGCCGTCTCCCTGGACGACGACATCAAACTGGCCAGCGAAATGTTTTTCGATACGCTGCTAATTAAATCAATGGCACTTTATATCGAATCTGCCGAAATTTTAAGCCGTGACTTTCCAGTGGATGTAGTGCCGGTTTCCTTTTTAATCGATCGTAGAGGCCAGGCCGTGGGGGTGATTCGCGGCTATGTCGATTGGGATAGCGCCGAAACCGATGTTGTTATCAAGCGCTTGATTGCCGGGGTAACCGCAGCCTCGCTCAGGGCAGAAAAGGCACAACAACAGGCCGAGTAAATTTCCCTGGTTAGCAGGAATTGGCTTAAAAATAATATTTAGTTCTAGACCAGGGGGACCGATCAGGATATTAACCCTTTGCGTGCCTGGTGGCGTTGCAAAACGTAATTTAATGCTGAAATACCCACAAGATATCCTGAAAACCTAGATCAATTAGCGGTTTTATTCAATCGCTCGCTTTCTGCTTCTATATAGGCTATTACGGATTCAATATCCCGCTCGGTCAGGCGCATATTGGGCATGGATATTTTATATTGATCGAATAGGCTCATCGCCAGGGGATCCTTTTCCGCCAGCATCTTGTCGGGCTCTTTTAACCAGCGTTTCAGCCAGACAGGATCACGATTCTTCGTCACAGCGAACAAATCAGGACCAACACCAGCCTTGCCAAAGGCATGGCATGAGCTACAGCGGGTCCTGAATATAGATTCACCGGGATCTAACTGCCTTAGCCTGGGCGCATCGGCATAGCTGTTTTTAGCCACTGCTGTTGATTTCCAGTTGTGCAACCAGTCACCAATTTGCGTGGCGAGGATATACGGATCTTCAAATGGAGAACGCTTCATCCAGCGCCCGGTAGACTGATTGCCGATAATCAGGTTGAGATTATGATCTTCAAGATCCCCTTCACTGGTCTGGATTTCTTCGATGTACAGGCCCAATTTTTTTCGCAAATTGATAATATCCGCTTCATTACCCGTCAAAAAGGTCCAGTCAGGACCGATATTGAATTTCTTTTTATACGCTCTCAGGACAGCCGGGGTATCGGTTTCGGGGTCAATACTGATTGAGTAGAAAAAAATATCCTGCCCTACCCTTTCACCAAGAATCCCCTTCACATATTTCATCCTAGCGGTTTCCAGCGGGCACGAATCGACGCAGGAGGTAAAAATAAAGTTTATCGCAACCACCTTGTCCTTTATCAAGTCGTCAAAAAACTTAACTTTTTCACCATCCTGGGTAATCAGTGTTGAATTTGGAAAGTAATTCCTGCCCCAGACCGACTTTTCCTTTGATGTGACTGCGGCGATTGACGTTACTGCTGGTTTCGCACTAGTTGTGGTTACTGCTGG
>Ga0164320_10000255_pt1 | contig 16512 bp, 19 predicted proteins | sample GuaBasSediGuay11_FD_113736 | JGI IMG/M metagenome (GOLD analysis project Ga0164320, IMG submission 113736) | Subseafloor sediment microbial communities from Guaymas Basin, Gulf of California, Mexico - Guay11, Core 4567-28, 0-3 cm | ecosystem: Environmental > Aquatic > Marine > Hydrothermal...
CCATGAGGGAAGGAATTCGGAGGCTCTGAAATTGTCAGCCGGTATCGGAGCCGGCGAATCGGTTTTTCAGCAAGCAGTATTTTTGCGGACGGTCGATCACTTGCTGCCGGCGACACAGGACGTGGTCGTCGCGGAATCCTTGCTGGCACTTGGCGCGCAAGACACCAGTCTCGAAGCGGTCCTGAGCGGCTGGCAGGCGCTGGTCGATAGCGACTGGCAGCAGCTGTCTGAACTTGAGTCGAGACTTGCGTCGACCGGGACCGCTGACTTATGGGCACCGTTCGCGGCTCAGCTGCGCGCCGAATGGCGATTGTATGCAGACGACCTCGATGGCGAGCTTGCCAGGGAGGCACTCGACTTGATCGATCAAGCGCTTCTGGGTTATTCGACACCAAAAGCCTACGCACAACGCGCGCGGATCGGGCAAAAGCTTGGTGACATCCCGGTGTTCGTTGAGTCTGTGGCATTTCTGGTTCGAGCCAGTAACGACTGGCTGTGGAGTATCGACTACTACGGTCAAACGCTTGCGCCCACAGAGCTGAGATGGATCACAGGTCTGCTGGAGTTTTTCGCTGCCGAACTGCGGCGGCTTCACGTTCTGGATGACAGCGGCCGCGCCGATGTAGTATTGGCGCAGTTGCTCGAATTGCAGGACTATTTCGTCAACTACTGACACCAATCTGGAGCAATAACATGAGAATAATTATCGCACTACTCGCATTAGGCCTCGCGCCGCTGGCCTTTGGTCAGGGTATGGGCATGGGCATGACAGCGACATTTGCTGAACTCGATGCTGATGGAGACGGCAAGGTATCCAAGGAAGAACTCGGCAAAGTCGTGCCGGCGGAAAGGCTCGACCAGGCTTTCTCGCGCTGGGATGCGGACGAGGACGGCTCAGTCAGTGAAGAAGAATTCAATAATCGTCCGGCAGGTGGCATGGGTATGGGCGGCTGACGCCAGGCTCCAGAATCAGGGACAAGCACCCTAAGCATTCAGGTTTAGGGTGCCTGTACCTGTAACTCAGTACGGTTCTTCCGCCACGCCCGGGTTGTAGTCGATGTGGCACTCTTCACACGGCGTATACAGCTCTCCACCGGCGTCAAACAGTCCGTCGAGATCGCGTGCTGCAATGGCAGTCCGGGCTTGTTCGAGCGCGACGATTTCCTGATCGATGTAAGCCTGGAACTTGGCTTCACTTGCCCAGGCGTCGTCATTCGGGCCGATACCACCACTGCGAGTCGCCTCGAACGTTTCCATAAGCGTCACGGCGGCATCGTCGAGCACCTGCCATTCCTCGTCGGCCTGCGGGTCCTCGACACCCCAGATGATGTCGCTCGCGGGTGTAATTGTATCGGTCATCAGAACCATGATGGACGGTTTTGGGGGCGGTGGAGGCGCTGCAGGTTCGTCAGCTGTACACGCCATCAGACCGGCCGACATTAGTAAGATCGTGAATATTTGTTTTTTCATAGGTTCACAGCATGCAATAAGCAAATGAGTGGCGCAACTTCACCTCATTTGCGAGACAGACAGGGGTCTCTGCTTTAGACTCGGGTCAAAACAAATAACGACAAAACAATGCAGGTGGGAGGTAATCGGCATGTTTGAGTGGCTCGAGAACACCTCAGTAGCGCTTTGGGTAGGCGAATCTTTATGGGCCTATCCATTCATGCTGAGTATGCACGTAATCGGCCTTGCGATTGTCGTCGGCATATTGTCGATGGTGGATTTCAAGCTTCTGGGCGGGTTCAAGGGAATACGAGTTGGTTCATTCCTGCCGCTGCTCAAGTTCGCCTGGATCGGGTTTCTGATCAATGCCGTGTCCGGTGTGTTCCTGTTTACGTCGCAGGCGTCGTACTTTGCGACGAGTACGACCTTCCTGATTAAATTGGCCTGCATTTTCATCGGCGCGATTCTGACGAAAGTCATGCAAGGCCAACTCGTTGAGGCTGAAACCGCAGGTAATGCGGATGACGTTTCGATGCAGGGTCTTGCGATCGTTTCACTCTTGTTGTGGCTGGTAGCAATTACCGCTGGCCGCCTTACTGCCTACATCTGAGCAAAGGGGATTCGAAATGGAAGCATTTGCACAGTCAATTGAAGGTGGCATCGTCTACACATGGGTGACCTCGATCTACTGGTTGTGGCCACTGATGGAGACATTGCACTTTATCGGTCTCTCTCTGTTGCTCGGCGGTCTTATCGTGATTGATACGCGCATGGCCGGGTTCTTTCGCGGTATCAATATCGCGGCGACGCACAAACTTTTGCCGTGGGTGTTCATCGGTTTCGGTATCAATCTAACGACCGGTGTGCTGTTTTTCTTCGGCGATCCGATGCGCTACGCGGTCAACTGGGGATTCCAGGTCAAGATGGTTCTCGTCGTTATTGCGGGACTGAATGCGCTGTGGTTCTGGCTGCGGTTGAATAAAGACATGCATTCCTGGGAGCCTCATGGTGATACGTCCGGGGAAGCCAAGGTCGTTGCATGGATTTCACTGCTCGGTTGGACCGGTGTTCTATTGTTTGGTCGCCTGATTCCGTACGTCGGTACTGGCTAGATAGCGATACGTCAGCGCTTTTTCGGCCAGAGCATGCGTACTATCGTGTCATCTTCGTGAAAGATGATGTGCTTCAGCGTGCCGCCGATGTGGAGCAGTACGAGACCGAATAAGACGTTTGCACTGTTTGAGTGCACGACGTAGGTGACGTCAGTGATCGTCTTGTTGTCCACCCAGGCCATGATTGGTCCCGAGATCATCATCAGGCTCAGCACCGCAAGCATGGTGTAGTGAACCGTGCGGGCGAAGCGATGGATGAACAGGGTTTGACCCTTTGCTCGCGGATGATGCATCCGCAAGCGCCAGACTATGCGAAACAGCAACAGCAGCCAGGCCGATAGTGCGATCGTGATGTGCAGGCTGCGGCGCGCGTCGACCGCCTCAAGCAAGCCCTGTTCCGCGATGCTACGACCAATAAACCACAACGTGATAATGACGACGGTGGTCAGCCAGTGCACCAGGATCGATACCCAGCCGAACGAGTCGGCTTGATCGAGCATCCTGCTCTTGTCAGAAGGTTGTGTCACTGGTAACTATTCTTGCAATTGCTTCAGCTACGGTGGCAAGGTTGATAAACGATAATAATAAGCAAAAACCACTCGGAATTTTTCCATGAGCGTACTCGTCAAGACATTCTTGTTACTCATACTGTTACCTGGTGCAGCATTTGCGGCCGACGGTCTGGATTCCGGCGATACCGCCTGGATGCTGACATCAACGGCTCTCGTTCTGTTTATGACATTGCCCGGGCTTGCACTGTTCTACTCAGGCCTTGTCGGTAATCGAAACGTACTGTCCGTGATGATGCAGTGTTTTGCAATCGCTTGTAGCGCTTCCGTGTTGTGGATGATCGTCGGTTACACGCTGACCTTCGGCGAAGGGTCGCTGCTGGGTGGACTCACCGGTGGATTAGGTCAGTCATTTCTCGCCGGCGTCACGGCCGACTCGATGTCGGGGACGATTCCGGAATCGGTTTTCGTTATGTTCCAGATGACATTCGCGATCATAACGCCCGCACTGATCGTCGGTGCATTCGCTGAAAGAATTCGTTTTTCTGCGATGCTGTTGTTCTGCATGCTCTGGTTGTTGCTCGTCTATGTTCCGGTTGCGCACTGGGTGTGGGGCGGTGGCTGGCTGGCCGAAAGAGGCTTTATGGACTTCGCCGGCGGGGCGGTCGTGCATATCAACGCCGGCGTTGGCGCGCTGGTTGCCGCATTGCTAATCGGCAACCGCCGTGGCTTTCCGACGACACAGATGGCGCCGCACAACTTGCCATGGACCGTGGCCGGAGCCTGCATGCTCTGGGTCGGTTGGTTCGGTTTTAACGGCGGAAGCGCAGTGGCATCGAACGGTGCGGCTGGAATGGCGATGCTGGTGACGCATCTCGGTGCAGCCTGTGGCTCACTGGCGTGGATGACCGCAGAGTGGTTGCGTTTCGGCAAGCCAAGCGTTCTTGGTATCGTAACGGGCATGGTTGCTGGTCTCGGCACCATCACACCCGCGTCCGGCTTTGTAGGCCCTGGTGGCGCTATCGTCATTGGCTTGTTGGCCGGTTTCGTTTGCTTCTTTGCCACGATGTTCATCAAGCGCAAGCTCGAGATCGACGATTCGCTCGACGTGTTCTCGGTGCATGGCGTAGGGGGAATGCTCGGTATTTTGTTGACTTCAGTGTTTGTTAGCACGAAATACGGTGGCATGGGCCTGCCAGAGGGTGTAAGCATTGGTCAGCAATTCGTCGTGCAGCTAACGGGTATGGTGGCGACGGTCGTCTGGTGCGGCGTGATTACTTTCATACTTCTTAAACTGATCAACATTGTCCTGCCGTTACGCGTTTCCGCGGATGAAGAAACTCAGGGACTTGACCTGGTCGAACATGATGAGCGTGGCTATGAAATCTAATAACAGAATGACTCGGGCGTGTTTGTTGCTGCTCTGCGGTGCGTTCGGTTGCGGCATCGCGGCAGAACCGGACCTTTCTTCCTGGTCTCGTGTTGGTGACGAGGAACTGAAGGTTGATGGCAACAGCGCTGCGGCTGGCGCACATGAAGACTCAACGTATCTTGTCTCAACAGAGCAATACGGCGACATGAAGATGTCGGTCGAATTTCTTATTGAAGCCGACACGAATAGCGGGATCTACATTCGATGCTCAGATCCTGCCGCTATCAATCCGGACGATTGTTACGAGATCAACATCTGGGACGACCATCCTAATCAGGATAGTCGAACCGGGAGTATCGTAAGAATGGCTAAACCGCTGGCGCACGTTAATACGGTTGGAGAATGGAGCGTCATGGAAATAGAAGCCGTCGGCAATTTGATCGTCGTCCAGGTCAACGGCGTGGAGACGGCTCGATTCAGTAACGACCGTTCTTTGTCTGGTCACGTCGCACTGCAGTTCGGCGCTGGCGGTTCGTTGCAGTTCCGCAATGTCACGGTTGAAGCGTTGTAGGAATTAATCGCTGTCAGAAAGTGCAGCGTATTCGCCACTGAAAAACAGTAACGGGTCACTGTCCTCGGCCCGGTAGCTCTCGATCTCACCGATAATAATGTAGTGATCGCCGCAATCGTGTATCTGCTGGGTACGACATTCGAAGCGGGCGACTGAATTCGGTAACAACGGCACGTCCTTGCCATTTACGGCGTAATCGACGCTGTCAAAACAGGTGTGGTCGGACAACGAGAAATGCTCTGCCAGAGTCTGCTGCGTGGCGCTCAACACATTGATTGCGAAGTACTCGGCGCCGAGGAAAGCCTGCAGCGAGTTCGAAACCTTGGCGATATTCCACAGCAGCAGTGGCGGTTGCAGCGAAACTGAGCTGAAGCTGTTTGCCGTTATGCCACAGGGGCCCTTTGTGCCCTGACAGGTCACAACCGTCACGCCAGTAGCAAACTTGCCCAGGCAGTGTCGCAATGCGTTGATTGACATTGAATTCTGATTAATTAATATATGAATGATTAAGAGTTTAATTAAAAGTGTTAGCTATGGCGATTGATCAGTTTAGCGGTTCCCTGCCGATGATGCTTTATCGTACGCTGGATACGGTTATGCCTAGGTTTCGTAAGATATTCAATGATTTCGGCATTACCGAACAGCAGTGGCGTGTACTGCGGGTGCTCTGGGAGCACGAAGCGGTCACGGTTAATCGTCTTGCCGAGCTGACGTTGATCCCGGCCCCGAGCCTCGTGGGCATCGTCGATCGACTCGAGCGCGACGAACGGGTGATCCGACAACGCTCCCAGGCAGACCGGCGCAAGGTGAACGTCGTACTCATCGCCAAAGGCATCGAACTCGAAGATCAGGTTATGCCGCGAGTCGCCGCCGCATACGCCGATCTGAAGCAGTCGGTAGACAGCACAACCTGGGAGCAGGTGTTGCGAGGTTTGCAGGAGATCGTTACGACAGGAGAATCGACTTAGCTGAACGGCGTCGCGCGAATCTTGTATACGGCAAACCAGGTTGCACCACCATCGGTCGAGAACTCCAGGGGCCTTGCATGCAGGCCGCATCATTGCCAAAAGGCAAATGATCGTTATTATTAGGTGCCTGAATCTCATTTGATCTGACATGGCCCGCATTTCCTACATTGTGCTCGTTTCCTTGCTTCTGTGGTCTGTCCCGCAGCAGATCTGGGCACACGGCGGCGTGGTTGAAGAGGAAGACCTGTGTGTTATCAAGGTCAATTATCTGCGCGGCCACTTCAAGATTTATCAACCATTGATCGACGGGCACCGCGAATATTGTGAAGACCTGCCCAATGCGACCGAAACGGTTTTCGTCATGGAGTACCTGCACGATAGCCTTGGCGCGGCGGCCGTGGATTTCCGCATCATTCGCGACGTCACCGGTAAGGGTCGTTTCGCGAGGTGGGAGGACGTTGCCGAGGTAGACGATCTGGACAGCGCCACGGTGTTCTATCGAGAACCCACGATCGATCCTGACTTGCTCACGGTCGTGCATGACTTCAAAGAGGAAGGAGACTTCATTGGCATCGTCACGGCGAATGTCGACGGGGACCAAAAAATCTATCGGGCAGTATTTCCTTTCGAGGTGGGTTTCACCGGACTTGGTTACTGGCCGTTTTTCATCGCGTTACTAATTGCTATACAGGTGCAGTATTTGGTTATGAGTGGAAAATTCAAACGCTGGCGGCAACGCGGCAATCTTGTGGCATTGCTCTTCATAATGCCGCTGCTGTGGTCGGGTAAGACGGTTGCAGAGTCACAGACGGAGTGGCAGTCAGCGCGAGGTGTATACACAGTGACCGTGACGAGTTCCCTCGAGCCAATCGAAATCAACCAGATGCATAGCTGGACTTTGCACATCACAGCTGACGGCGAGCCTGTGTCGGATGCAGTGTTGGCCGTTGAAGGCGGAATGCCGAAGCATGACCATGGCCTACCGACCAGGCCGCGCATCACCGAGGAACTCGGCGAAGGAGATTACCAATTGGGCGGCATGCGATTTCACATGCGGGGCGACTGGGAGGTCTCAATTGAGATCAAAGCTGCCGGGAAAACAGACACTGTGGTGGTGATGCTCACTCTATGAGTTTGTTCGTCAGAAAAGCACTGGTCGTCGTGATGGTCGCCACGACCATGTTGCCAAATCCCAGCTTTGCTGAAGCCTTGTCCTGGATAGAGGCGGAAATCGGAATGCTTCGTTCGCTCGCGCTTGGCAGCTTGCCGCCTTTGCCGGATGACGTAACGAATCTCGTCGCCGATGATCCGCGTGCCGCGGCTTTTGGTCAGCAGCTGTTTTTCGACCCGAGGCTCAGCGCAACCGGTGGCGTTTCCTGCTCAAGCTGCCATCAGCCTGAACGACGCTTTACTGATGGCCTCGACAAGGGCCAGGGAATCGGCCAGTCGAAACGCAATACGCCGAGTATCGTCGGCGTGGCCTACAGCCCCTGGCTTTACTGGGATGGGCGCCGCGATAGCCTGTGGTCGCAGGCTCTGTCGCCACTTGAGGACGCGGCCGAACACGGTGGAAATCGGCTGCAATACGCGCGGTTCATCGAATCGACGCCAGAATACCGTGAGCAGTACGAAACGTTATTTGACCCTTTGCCCGATCTCGCTGATCCGGACAACATCGATCGCGTTTTCGCCAACGTGGGAAAAACGATCGCCGCTTATGAGCGATTGCTGATGCCCGGCCGTGCCCGATTCGATGACTACGTTGACGCGGTCATCGCGAACGACACGAACGCACAGCAAGCGTTGTTTAGCCCGGATGAAGAGCGCGGCCTCAAACTGTATATCGGCGCTGCGAACTGTACGCAGTGTCACAACGGTCCGCTCTTCACAAATAACGAGTTTCACAACACCGGGGTACTCTCATACGCGGGCGACGTGCCGGAACGGGGTCGCATCGCTGGCGTTCGCGAGGTGCTGTCCACGCAATTCAATTGTCGAAGTAATTTCAGTGATGCGGCAAAGAGGGAATGCGCCGAACTCGATTTCGCGCGCAGCGGTTATGAGGTAATGGGAGCGTTTCGCACACCGTCGCTGCGCAATCTGGAGAATACTGCTCCGTACATGCACAAAGGGCAGCTCAAGACGCTCGCTGCCGTGCTGCAACACTACAATGACGCGCCGCTGGCGATGATCGGCCACAACGAAGCCAAGCCCCTGGAGCTGAGTAATCGTGAGTTGCAGCAACTCGAGGCCTTTCTTAATACGCTCGCCGCCCCACTCGCAACGGCTGATAGGTGGCTAAGCCCGCCGTCGTCCAGCTTCACGAACTATGGCAGTGAAGAGCAGCAACGCTAACAACGGCAAGGTCACATTACCACTACCGCCACCTGTTCCCGGTTTCCACTCAACCTGGGCACGCTCACCGGCCTCGACAGCCTCGCGAAATCCTTCCAGTTCCTGATCAAGATTGACAATCATGTCGTCGTTGGCGGCAACGAAACCTTCACTGCGTAGTTTCCGGAGGTCACGACCACTTTCAAGAAGTGTCACGTTGCGCTGATCATTGTGTGTGCCTGGGGCACGGAACAACAGCTTTGCCGTTGTCACGTCGAACACGGCTGTGTCTATCATTGTCTGAACTTCGTTGGTGTTCCCCTTTACCGCGAGCGCACCAATAATTGTCCAGTACAACAGAGCGCTGTCACGCTCACCCGAGAACGAGATTTGGTCGTATGAAACAAGCGCCATAATGTCGACGCCATACATGCCAGCGACCTGTTTCATGCCGCTAACACCTCTGGCTGACCTCAAGTAGTTATCCGGTATGGTCTCTATCGACTGTACATAGTCACGGTCGCGAAACTGGCTGGCCACATGCTCCAATAGATCCTGCTTTTCCGCCGCGGAAATATCCTGGCTATTCATGGACGGTACGAACGCAATGCCGACACGAACAGGCAAGTTTAGATAGGGCAGGCTACCGGCCACGGGCGGTGGGATTTCGCCATTGGGATATAAATAATTCACCAGGCTGCTCGAGGCCCCCTCCCGGGTTTTCTCGTAGCCCGGACCAAGCCAGAATGAGCTGCAGGCAGACAGGCAGGTCAACAGGAACGCGATAATCAGGATTTTGGATTTCATGGCGAACCTCCAGGTCTTTGGGCTTGTTGCTGTAACATCTGACGTAGATGTTGGGTCACTTATAGGCAGAAGCAATAAGTATCTAATAATGTCCGAACGGCAGCGAAATGCCTGACGGTTTCGTGATGATTTCGTAATGTTCGACTGGGGACGATGATGTACCGACGATTATTGGCAACTTGGGTTCTTGGGCTGCTCACTGGCACGACAGCATTCGCGCACCACTCGGTTTTGAACTACGACGGCAAGATCGAGATCAAGATCTCGGGTGTCGTGACGGCTGCTCGATTCGCGTTTCCTCACAGCATCTACAGGATTGACGTTACCAACGAAGCGGGTGAGGTCGAAAAGTGGGTCCTATCCACTGAAGACCCCCGTGATGCCGAGCGACTTGGTTTTGCCGACGAGCTTCGGGCGATAAAGGTTGGGGATCCGATCACTGTTGTTGGCTGGCCTGACAAATACAAAAAGCGCGAGATTCGTGGGCACCAGTTGCACTATCCGGATGGTCGTGTCGTCATGATGCGACGTGGCAACTACATTTGGCCTAAAGACATTCTGCGACTCGATCGATTTGTGATGAAGCCGGAAACGATTGAAGGGCAGGTACAGGATATCGATGCTTCGCTCCCTGAGGTTCAGCAGGTCCTCCTCTGGATCGAAGAAGATGACCATATTGCGAGAGTCGCGTACGAGGTTATTCAGGAGCGGCCCCGTCTGATCGGTATCGAGGGCGGATCAGGTGTCGAATTTGCGGGTGTCGGCGAGCTGCTGGAATGCCATACACAACGTGATGATTTCACAATGATTATTGTCAATGAAAATCTGCCAGCGGCGGAACGAGCGCAATTGGACGCGGGCACCGAGTACATTTCCGAATTCAATCGTGTACTGTCACGATGGTGGGAGCAAGAACGCTCAAGCTGCGAGTAAAACAAAAACAATAAGGAGCGCGTATGTCCGTCGTCAGGCGCTGGGTCGTCATGGTCGTTCTCGGCCTGTCGGGCGGCATCATTTTCTTCCTGCCGTTCCTGCGTGAATCATTCTACAAACCGCTTGGCGAAGCGCTTAGTCTGAACAACACTGAACTCGGCGTAATGATGAGCGTCTTCGGTTTTGCCTCGATGATCTCCTATTTTCCCGGTGGCTGGATTGCGGACCGCGTGTCGCCCCGAAAACTCATCGCATCCTCCTGCCTCGCGACCGGCGGACTTGGCTTGTACTTCGCAACGTTTCCCGGATACACGATCAGCATCGTGATTCACGCTTGTTGGGGCATCCTGATTTCGCTGCTGTTCTGGGCCGCGATGATCAGGGTAACCCGCGGTTGGGCGCCCGCCGATCAGCAAGGACGCGCTTTCGGTATTCTGGAGACAACACGAGGCGCGGGTGAGGTTGGCGTTACTTACGCGGCGCTCGGCGTGTTCCTGATGTTTGGCAGCGCCGAAAAAGGGCTGGTCGCCGTCATTGTCCAGTCGTCGCTGATAATCATTATTCTCGGTGTCGCGGCATGGTTTGTGATCGAAGATTCTGACGAGGATGATTCTGCGGGCAGTCCCGACAAAATCGGATTGCAACAGGTCATTGCCGTACTCAAGCTGCCAGTCGTTTGGCTAATTTCAATTGTCGTTTTGACAGCGTACTCGGCGTACTGGGCATCGTTTTATTTCACTCCATATGTAACTGACGTGTTCTTGATGACAGCAGCGGTGGCAGGATTTATCAGCGCCGGTCGCATGTCCCTGAAGCCACTGGCGGCCCTGATCGCCGGCTTCGTCGGTGATCGCTATGGAATCGCAAGATCGACGATGGTCCTGTTTGTGATCCTGACGGTGAGTTTTGGCCTGTTCTCGGTGTTACCCGCCAGTCCGGGTCTGTTCGTATGGATGCTGGTTAACGTGGCAATTGCGGCCATCGCTATCTTCGCTTTACGCGGTATCTATTTCGCGTTGCTGGAGGAGGGAGGTGTTCCTCTCGCCGTCACCGGTACAGCCGGTGGTGTTGTTTCGGCGATCGGTTTCACACCGGATGTGTTCATGCCGATGTTGGGTGGCATCTTGCTGGACAAGTATCCGGGTGTGACGGGGTATCAGTACCTGTATCTAGCGACCGCAGGAATGTGCGTGGTTGGTCTGATCGCCGCGATCATCATTTACAAGCGATACGTCGGCCAGACTCAAATCTAGCTTGCGCTCAAGGAAGGCTCGAAATTCGGGCAAAGTGTTGCGATCAATGACGTTTATCGCCGGCACTCCGGAGAGCCTCCGCACCAGGTCGACGGCCGCTGATGTGTTTGCCGCTGGACCCGTCACCAGGTCGGGTTTGATACCAAAGGCTTTTTGGACACCAACAACAGCAAACGGATCTGATGCGGCCAATATCGTGCAACAAATCGTATCGCCAAGTTCATCCATAGCTGTCGCGACGTTATAGGGTTCGAGAGGTGACGCGCCCGTCTCTGCAACCATAAAGTCGGGCCGCAGGTTGTCGATATGACTAAGCAGAGGCCGGATCGCTGTTCGAAACTTCGCTTCTCTCACGTCCGTGGAAGGTAAGCCAGCGTCGACGAAGTCGAACACATTGTTGGCTCCCGCTCTCTTGAAGCTCGCAATATCCCGATACCTGCCGGCGCCAGTGAGTTTCGCGCCAACGATGTTTTTGCCAGCAGAGGACAAGATCTCGCAAATTCGCCGCCCGGTCACGGTCTTGCCCGCCGACATCGATGTGCCAATGATCAATATCGTTGGCACTGAGAACTCGGTGGCGTCCGCGCGAACGGCGAATTGACCCATTGTGACTTTCTTACCATCCCTGACGATGTGGCCGCGATAGCGAAGGGATAGCGGCTTCGGCAACAGAATCGAATACGACGTGAATACCCCAAGCAGGCCGGCGCTGGTCAGCGCATTCATCACACCCTTGTCGACATCCTGAAAGCTGCCGACGCCTTCGAGCGTTGCGGCCCGATGACCCAGCGCGCCAATGACCTGGTCTCCAGCTTGCACCGGGATCATTTCCCCATCACAAATCTCGATCGCATAAAGGGCGGATCGGTTTCCTACAACCTCGGTGCGTACATAGTCGCCGGACTCCCAATCGGTTTTTTCGAGCGCGCGAACGTCATAGGGGTTCGTCTCCAAGTCCGCGATGCGCGCCAGTGAGGCAAGAATCGTCTGAGTCATCCCGTTTCCTCCAGTTGTTCCCTGGCGACATCCGGAGAGAGCAGCAACATCGTGAGCAATGCGGCGCGTTCAAGTGTCCTGTCGATGTAGAGAAATTCACGTTTCGCGTGCGCGCCATGGCCAACCGGGCCGAGCCCGTCGAGAGTTGCGGTGAACTGGCTTGTCGTGTTGCCATCTGAGCCGCCGCCAACCTTCGATCGGCTCAGTTCGATTCCCATTTGCTTGCCAATTTGTTCAATGTGCTGCCACAGAGCCTCGTTGCGCGGCGTTGACTCCATTGATGGTCTGCCGATAGCGCCTTCAATACGTAAGTGGACACCGGGTACTTCCGGCTGCATCGAATGAATGAGCTTTTCGATCCGGTCGCCTTCCGCGATCGATGGCACACGCACATCGATAACGGCAGTGCTGTGCGCAGCAATAACATTTGGTTGCACTCCGCCGTCAACGGTGCCCACGTTGATTGTGATGCCTTTGTCGGCATCATTCATCGCAAAGTACTTCTGAATGACATGCGAGAGTTCGAGAATTGCGCTGGCACCGGATTCGGGGTCGAGTCCGGCATGTGCGGCTTTACCGTACACGGTGACAGTGAATCGACCGATACCTTTGCGCTCTGTCTTAAGGCTGCCTTGCTCACCCAGGGCTGGTTCGAGAACGAGTGCACGATCCGCCAACTTCGACAGCGCACGAATGTAGCGCGTTGATGTGCGACTACCGATTTCCTCGTCGGCATTAACAAAGATAATCGGCGTGATCGCTGGTTTGAGGCCAAGGTCGTGCATGGTCTTAATCGCGAGGATCAACTGCACCAGGCCACCTTTCATATCGAACACACCAGGGCCACGGATGATGTTGCCGTCCACTGTGAACGGACGATCGTTGATTGTTCCTACAGGCCACACCGTGTCGTAGTGACCAATAACAAGTTGAGTCAAGGCAGGTCGTTGTCGCTGGGCAGGTCGTGCGTAGACATGCCGGGGACCCTCGGCATGACCAATCTCCTGAACGAAGTATCCGAGTTCAATGAGGGCGGACATGAAAACATGACGCGAACGCTCGTGTACGGCCGGGTCGGACGAAGGCGATTCGGCCATCACGAGGTCTCTGAGCAACGAGATCAGCAGCTCGTGTTGATTTCGAACATGCTGCATTACCCGATCGGCAAGGCCCTTGTTCATAGCGGCGTTACTTCCTCATATGCGCCGGAAATGGAAAAGCATTGGATCGTCCAATAGTGGCGAAACGCCCCGGCGCCAGATAGGCGAGCAACGGCGAGTCATGCACGAGTTCCTGGTCATCGAGTTCGTTCGAGCGCAGGAATTCCGGTTCCGCGTAGGCCGCCACAATTTCACCTGTGATCAGGCAGTTGGGTCCAAAGCCATCAACCGTCTTGAAGCGGCGGCACTCGAAATACAGATAGGCCTCTTCAATCAACGGGCAATGCACGTCCTGCCCGGGGAACGTCGTAAAGTAATCGAGGATCGGCTTGTGGCCTTGCTGCCTTGGCGAGGCGGCGAGACTCGAATGCAGCACCTGTGTCGGCTTCGGGTAACTGACTGTAAATTCAGACGTTCTTTCTATGTTCGCGCAGGTTGAATGTTTCGGTGAGCAAACGAAACCGAAGTAATTTTGCCAGCCCATAGGCGTGACCATATGTTTGGGCGCAAAGTCAGGTGAGCCATCCGGATCAATAGTTCCGATCAAAACCAGCGGCGCGACGGTGAAGAATCTGTCCCAAATCGGCCGGCTGGTATCGATGTCAACGAGACGGCTATTTGCTGTTTCGGCGGACACGACAACCTCTCCTTTTTTTAGGGCTGACTCCAAGCTACGCTGTCATTTCAGACCTGAAAATAAGTAGTTGCCGCGCACAAAATCGAGCATGATTGCTCTGCAATTTGCGACCGATTGTGCTTGCCAACAGCGCCGTACCTTGTGATATCGTCCCGCGTCTCGATCAGGCGAATGACGATTCGGAAGTCGCAACATGCACGATGACAACAGAACTATTGACGAACTAATTGCCAGCCGGAAGCCCGGATACGCACTGGAACAGCGGTTCTATACAGATCCCGCGATCTACGAGTTAGAGCTCGAAAAGATCATCTCGCGAAACTGGATCATGGTTGCTCATGAGTCGGAATTCGCAGAAATCGGCGACTTCAAAACCGTCCAGATTGCGAATGAGTCAGCAATCATCGTTCGCGGCAGCGACGGCGAAATCAAGGCGTTTGCGAATGTTTGCCGGCACCGCGGCTCACTCGTTTGCCTGGAGTCATCGGGTAACACGAGGAAATTTTCCTGCCCGTATCACGGTTGGATGTACGACATCGATGGCAACCTGACTGCTGCGCGGAGCATGGCGGATGACTTCGACAAGTCCGGGTACGGCCTGAACAAAGTATCGGCCGATGTAATCGGCGGGCTGGTTCTTATCTGCTTCTCCGACAACCCGGCGTCTCTCGATAATGCCAGGAACGATCTCGCCGAACCCATGGCGATGTTTGGCTTCGATAAGCTCAAACTCGCTGCCTACAAGTCTTACGACATCGATGCGAACTGGAAGCTATCGATCGAGAACTATGCCGAGTGCTACCACTGCGCGACGGCGCATCCGGAGTATGCGCAAATGCACACGCTCATGGTGGACGACAAGAAGCGCGAACGCGTGCAAGGGCATATGTACGAGCAGATGGAAGCATGTGGCCTTAGAGAAATCATTATTGAGAAAGAAGATTGCAACGTCCCACTCGGGGAATTCGGTTACGCCTACAGTCGTTCGGCTTTGTTTGACGGCTACCTGACCGGCAGCAAAGAAGGCAAGCCGGTTGCTCCGCTGCTAGGTGAACTGAAGGATTACGACAGTGGTGCTTCTGACTTCAATCTCGGCGCATTTTCTTACCTGCTCGCCTACAGCGATCACGTCGTTTGTTATGTTTTTACACCGGTCGACCTGAATAACAGCAAGTGCGAAATCTACTGGCTGGTGCGGGCGGATGCAGAAGAAGGCAAGGACTATGACGTTGACGAACTGACATGGCTCTGGGATATCACCACCGAGGCGGACAAGACAATTATCGTCAACAACTCCAGGGGCGTGCATTCGCGTTACTACCAGCCCGGACCGTTCTCAGAAATGGAAGATCTCGAGCAGAGCTACATCGAGTGGATTCTGCGCGAGCTTCAGCGGGACTGAGAACGTCGAACTGCCAGCCACGCGCCAAGCAGGGCAACGCTCACAATCAGAATAATCAGAGACGCCAGAGCGTTGATGTCGGGTGTTACGCCGAGCTTCACCTTGGAAAAGATGTACATCGGCAAAGTGCTGGCGCCTGGACCGGATACGAAGCTGGCAATCACCAGATCATCGAGCGACAGCGTAAATGACAGCAGCCAACCCGCGACCATGGCCGGCGCGATCAACGGCAGGGTGATATCGAATATCACGCGCACCGGCCGGCAACCAAGATCCATCGCTGCCTCTTCCAGAGACTCATCCATGGCGGACAACCGCGATTGAATGATGACTGCGACGAAGGCCATCGAGAACGTTGTGTGTGCAATCGTGATTGTTGAAAAGCCGCGCTGCGATGGCCAGCCGATCAGTTGCTGCATGCTGACAAATAACAGCAAGAGCGACAAACCCGTAATCACCTCGGGCATTACGAGCGGCGAAGTAATCATCCCCGAAAACAAAGTGCGGCCGCGGAACCGACCGAAGCGTATGAGCACGAGGCCTGCGATCGTGCCGAAAACTGTTGCGAAAGTTGCGGATGTAGCCGCAATACGCAGGCTAAGAAATGCCGCGTCGAGAATCTGATCATTCTTGAACAACTCGCCGTACCAGCGCGTCGAAAAACCGCCCCATACGGTTGCCAGTTTCGAATCGTTAAACGAATAGAAAATAACTGACACCAGCGGGATGTATAAGAAAGCGTAGCCAAACGCGAGCACCGATAGAATAAAACGCGATTGCTTCCTCATGACGCTTGCTCCGCGTCGCGGGCCTGGCTGCGCTGCAGAAACACGATCGGCACGACCAGCAATAACAACAAGACTATTGCAACGGAGGAGGCGAGCGGCCAGTCGCGATTGACAAAGAACTCATCGAACAGCACGCGGCCAATCAGTAGCGACTCTGGACCGCCGAGCAAATACGGTATGACGTACTCGCCCATCGCGGGAATAAACACAAGTAGGCTGCC
>Ga0164320_10000256_pt1 | contig 16452 bp, 14 predicted proteins | sample GuaBasSediGuay11_FD_113736 | JGI IMG/M metagenome (GOLD analysis project Ga0164320, IMG submission 113736) | Subseafloor sediment microbial communities from Guaymas Basin, Gulf of California, Mexico - Guay11, Core 4567-28, 0-3 cm | ecosystem: Environmental > Aquatic > Marine > Hydrothermal...
CCGGCCAGGGTCGCGTCCAGGGTGCGCGCGGCCCAGGCGGTCAGCTGGCCGACCGGCAGCATGAAGCCGAGCAGCAATGGCATGGCGCAGGCCACGGTTGCCAGCCAGGCACGCCAACCGACCAGTTGCAGGCGTGGTAGCGGCTTGGAACGCTGGCCGGCGTGGTGGTAGCGGGCCTGCCGACGCGACCAGCGCTCGGTCAGGATCAGAGCGAAGACGAACAGCATCATCAACGCTGAGAGTTGCGCCGCTGCACCGCTGTCGTTGAGGCCGTACCAGGTGCGGAAGATGCCGGTGGTGAAGGTGGATACACCGAAGTATTGCACCGTGCCGTAATCGGCCAGGGTCTCCATCAACGCCAGCGACAGACCGGCGATGATCGCCGGGCGGGCGCCCGGCAGGGTGATGCGCCACAGCCGCGCCCACGGACCGGCGCCGAGGATGCGCCCGGCCTCGAGGGCGTGCACCGACTGTTCGAGGAAAGCGGCCCGGGCGAGCAGGTAGACGTAGGGGTAGAGCACCAGCGACAGCATGGCGATGGCACCGCCGAGGGAGCGGATCTCCGGGAACCAGTAGTCGCCGTAGCCCCAGCCGAACCAGCCGCGCAGTGCGGTCTGCACCGGGCCGGGATAGTCGAGCATGCCAGTGTAGGTGTAGGCGATGATGTAGGCCGGAATCGCCAGTGGCAGCAGCAGCGCCCATTCGAACACGCGCCGGCCAGGGAACTGGCAGTTGGTGGTCAGCCAGGCGCAGGTCACGCCGATCGAGAGCACGCCGTAGGCGACCCCGAGCATCAGCCCGAGGGAGTTCAATACGTAGTCGGCGAGGACCGTATCGACCAGGTGGTGCCACGTCTCACTGACCGGCAGGAAGACGGCGCTGAAGACGGTGAGGATCGGCAGCGCCAGCAGCACAGCGACGGCGATCACCCCGGCTCGCCACGGATCGGGCCAGCGGAACGAAAAAGCCCGGCCCGCCGTTGGGGCGGGCCGGGGTGCCGTCGAGGCGGTCATCGGGTCCGGGCCATGGTGCCGGTCACTTCCAGCCGGCACGATCCATCAGCCGTACTGCGGCGGCGTTGTTGCGGCCAAGTTCAGCAAGGTTGATCGAGTCGGCCTTGAATGGGCCCCACGCCTCCAGCGTTGCGTTAAGCGGCACATCGGCCAGCACCGGGTATTCGAGGTTGGCGTCGGCGTACCAGCGCTGTGACTCCTTGGTGACCATGAACTCAAGCAGGCGCACGGCATTGGTGAGGTTGCGTGCGTACCTGGTGACGCCGGCGCCGCTGATGTTGACGTGGGTGCCGCGACCGACCTGGTTGGGCCAGTAGACGGCGATCTTGGCGGCCGCCTCACGCTGTGCCGGATCGGCGCTGCCGAGCATGGTGCCGAGGTAGTAGGTGTTGGCCACGGCGACGTCGCACTGGCCAGCGGCGACCGCCTTGATCTGGTCACGATCACCACCGCGCGGCGGCCGTGCCAGGTTGGCGACCAGCCCCTTGGCCCAGGTCTCGGTCTCGGCCTCGCCGTGGGCGACGATCAGCGATGCGACCAGCGACTGGTTGTAGATATTGCCCGACGAGCGGATGCAGATGCGCTTCTGCCAACGGCTGTCAGCGAGGTCCTCGTAGCTCGACAGCGTGGCCGGATCGAGCCGGTCTTTGGCGTACATCAGTACACGGGCGCGGATCGAGACGCCGAACCAGTACCCCTCCGGGTCACGGTAGGTCGGCGGGATGGCGCTTTCGAGCGTTTTGGAGCGTACCGGTTGCAGGACACCGGCCTTGTAAGCGCGGTAGAGGCGCCCGGCATCGGTGGTCAACAGCAGGTCGGCCGGGGTATTGCGGCCTTCGCTGTCGAGCCGCTTGAGCAGGGCGTCGGCCTTGCCGGTGACCAGGTTGACGGTGATCCCGGTCTCGGCGGTGAACCGGTCGAGCAGCGGCTTGATCAGTTCCTCCTTGCGGGCGGAGTAGAGGTTGACCTCGTTGGCGGCGAGTGCCGGCAGTGACGGGGTGGCCAGGGCCAGTGCGGTCAGCGCCAGCAGGGTACGGATAGGTTTCATGGTCGTGGGCTCCTGTCCAGGGCCGCCGCGCGTTCCCGGCGCGACGCCGATATCAAAAACTTTGTGGTTTGCATTGCCGGGCAATGGCCCGGTTCCTGTAAGGGGTGGGAAGCGTCCTTCTCCCCTTAAGCTAAATGATAATCATTCTCATTACGATTTGCAAGGTGCTGTTCTATTTATTTATTTTGATAAATATCAATTTCTACTGCGCAGGGCTTCGATGGCGTTGACCGACTTGGGCGTCGCCGCAGTCAGTACTTCGTGGCCCTTGGTGGTCACCAGCACGTCGTCCTCGATGCGCACGCCGATATCGGCCCAGCGTGGCCCGACGCCTTTCTCCCCGGCTGGCAGGTAGAGTCCGGGTTCGATGGTCAGTGTCATGCCGGGTTCGAGCACCCGCCATTCGCCACCGACCTTGTAATCGCCGACGTCGTGGACATCGAGCCCAAGCCAGTGACCGGTGCGGTGCATGTAGAAGCGTCGGTAGGTGCCCTTGTTGATCACTGTCCGTGGCCGGCCCTTGAGCAGGCCGAGTTCGACCAGTCCGGTGGCCAGCACCTCAACGGCGGCGTCGTGCGGTGCATTCCACTGATTGCCCGGGCGCACCATCTCGATAGCGGCCTGCTGTGCTTCCAGCACCAGCTCGTAGATGGCTCGTTGGGCGCGACTGTAGCGTTGGCCGACCGGGAAGGTGCGGGTGATGTCGGCGGCGTAACCCTCGACTTCGGCGCCGGCATCGATCAGCACCAGGTCGCCTTTACGCAGGCGCGAGGCGTTCTCTGTGTAATGGAGGATGCAGGCGTTGGCGCCGCCGCCGACGATCGATGGGTAGGCGGAATGGCGGGCGCCACCGGTGGCGAAGGCGTGCTGCAGTTCGGCCTCGAGGTCGAGTTCGTTCAGTCCCGGCCGGCAGACTCGCATGGCGCGAATGTGCGCTTCGGCCGAGATCGCCGCCGCCTTGCGCATCAGCCGGAGTTCGGCCGGGCTCTTGATCAGGCGCATCTCATGCAGCAGATGATCGAGGTCGATGAACTCGACCGGGGCGGTAACCCCGGCCCGCGACTTGTCGCGCACCCGGTTGACCCAGTCGAGCAGCCGGCGATCGAACGCGGGATCGCTGCCCATGGTCGCATAGACCCGCTCGGTGTTTTCGAGCAGCCGCGGCAGGATGTCATCGACGTCGTTGATCGGGAAGGCGTCGTCGGCACCGTAACGATCGCAGGCCCCCTCAAGGCCGGTACGCCGCCCGTGCCAGGTCTCCATCTCGGAGTTGCGCTCGCGGCAGAACAGCAGGTACTCACCCTGCGGTCGCCCCGGCATGAGCACGGCCACGGCTTCGGGCTCGGAGAGTCCGGTCAGGTAGAGAAAGTCACTGTGCTGCCGGTAGGGGTGATTGACATCACGGTTGCGCTGCCGTTCAGGTGCCGCGGGCAGGATTGCGATGCCGCCGTCACCCATCTGGCGCATCAGTTGCTGCCGGCGGCGGGCGAAATCGCGTGCCTTCACGGCTGTTGGCCTGTTTCTGCCCTGGCCAGAAGGGCGTCACGAACCAGGTAGGTGCCGAGGCGAAGGTATTCGGTTATTTCGGCCAGGTCGCTCTCCGCCGCTTCGCTGTCGTCGTCGTGGGCGACCTGGGCAATGGCGGTCAGGTCGTTGAGGAAATCCCCGGCTTCATCGCCGAGGCGGGCCGGATCGATACCACCGAGGCCGAGTCCACCGAGGAATCCTTGGCACCACTGGCCCAGGGCCTGCACACGCTCGGGTAACGGGGTGTCGTCGTCGGGCAGCCGGAGTTGTAGATCGAAGCGCATCTCGCCGAGTTGTGCATGGGTCGTCATGAACAGCAGCTGGATCGGGTCCGGGGCCTCATCGACGGTCTCACAGCCGAGGCTGTCGAGCCAGGCGGAAACGGGCAACTCGGGATCGATACAGAGCATGGCGCAGAGCATGCCGTGGGCGTCGGCCAGGCCCTGAGGCGCTCCGCAAGCGCTCAGCGCCTGCGCGGTTTCGGCGTCATCGTGAATGTCCTGTGGCGGGGGATCGATTGGCATGGCTGGGCTCCGGCAGGGTGCCGCGTATGCTAGCACTGCGTGCGGAAGTGTCGTTACCGGTGCGTTGACCGGCCATCAAAGCCGGTTCTATAGTGGTCGAACGAAGAGGATGACGACATGAAGAGTGCGGAACTGGAACTGAAAAAACTCGAGAGTCGGATCGATGAACTGATCCGGATCAGCGGGCGCCTGGGCGAGGAGAACCGCGCCTTGCGGGCCAGCCAGCGCACCTTGCAGATGGAGCGTGCCGGTCTGCTGGAAAAAAATGACCGTGCCCGCAACCGGGTCGAGGCCATGATCATGCACCTCAACTCGATGGAGCACAGCACGTGAGCGACGATGACGCTTCGGTGGTCGTCACCATTCTCGACAAGGAGTACCGCTTTGCGTGCAATCCGCAAGAACGCGACTCGTTGATCGCTTCGGCGCATTATCTCGATGGCAAAATGCGTGCGATTCGCCAGGGCGGCAAGTTGCTCGGCACCGACGGTCTTGCCGTCATGGCGGCACTGAACATCACCCACGAACTCCTGAACGGCAAGTCGCGGAAGGACGACCTCGACGACGTGTTGAGCGGTCGCATCCGCGGTATCCAGGAAAAGATCGAGTCGGCCCTCCATGACGGTCGGCAGATGGAACTCTGAATCACGCGAACCAGGTTCCTGACACCCCCTGCGGTGCTCGAAGCCGGCTCAGGAAACTCTTGAGCCTAATTGCAGTACCCGGAGGCAAACCGAGATGGGATCGTTGTGCATGTCCGCCGTCGAGCGGAAAGCCTGAGATCCCACGGCTGCCCCCACTTGAACCGCCCGGTTCAAGATCACGAGCCTGCTACGGCACAGGCGGGGGGTGTCACCTTCTCCACGTCGTTGCCGGGTGAAAGATCCCTGCCAGCTATTCCGATGACGTCAGCCATACTTTCCGACCGCGGTCTACTGCGGCGCGAAATGCGTGCCCGCAGGCGTGTCCTGGGTCATGCAGAACGCACCGCCGCCGCGCGCAGGTTGGCCGGTGCGCTGATGCGCCACCCGGCCTACCTGCGTGCCTGGAGCTTCGCCACCTATCTCGCCAACGACGGGGAACTCGATCCCACCTGGCTGGTGCGGCGGGCCTGGGCCAACGGTCGGCACTGCTACCTGCCGGTGCTGGTCGAACGCCCGGAGCCGATGCTCCGCTTTGCTCCGTACACACCCGGGACACGCTTTCGATGCAACCGCTTCGGCATCCCTGAACCGGACGTACCACGGCGTGAGCTGCTGCCGGCGCGGGCGCTCGACTTGCTGTTGTTACCGCTGGTGGCGTTCGATGATCTTGGCAACCGGCTCGGCATGGGCGGTGGTTACTTCGACCGCACGCTCGCCTACCAGCTGGGTCGTAGCTGGGTGCGACCGCGGCTGCTCGGTGTCGGGTACGCTTTCCAGCAGGTGCCGACGCTTGCGGCTGCCGCGTGGGATGTGCCGCTGCACGGCATCGTCACCGAGTGCGGGCCGGTAGAAATCGCACGGCAACCGACCTGCCTGGAGGGAGAGGCATGAATTACTGGCTGATGAAGAGTGAACCGTCGGTGTTTGGCATCGACGATCTCGCCACGCGACCGAAGCGGACCGAGCCGTGGGACGGGGTACGCAACTACCAGGCACGCAACATGATGCGCGACCAGATGCGGCGCCACGACCTGGCCTTCTTGTACCATTCCAACTGCGAGCCGCCCGGTATCGTCGGCACCATGGAGATTGTCCGCGAGAGCTACCCGGACCCGACCGCGTTCGACCCGGAATCGAAGTACTACGATCCCAAGTCCGACCCGGACAATCCGCGCTGGTACCTGGTCGACGTGCGCCTGAAGCGGCGCTTCAAACGCATGGTGACCCTGGCCGAACTGCGCGATCGCGTCGACGAACTGGGTGATTTCACGTTGCTGCGGCGTGGCAACCGGCTGTCGGTGATGCCGGTCGAGGCCGCCACCTGGCAGCGTATCGTCGAGTTGGCGGGCGGCTGACGTGCGGTGCCCGCTCCGCTCCGGGTATCATCGGCGGCTGGAGTGTCGCCTTACAGGGAGTTGCCGTGGACAGTGACAGCAAGAAACGCCTCGCGGCCGAGGCCGCGATCGACTACCTCGAGGTCGGTAGCATCGTCGGCGTTGGCACCGGCTCGACCGTAAACCACTTCATCGATGCCCTGGCCAGGGTCAAGGGCAAGATCGATGGCGCCGTTTCCAGTTCCGAAGCCAGCACCGCGCGACTCAAGGGGCATGGCATTCCGGTGCTCGATCTCAACGCTTGCGGTGAGCTCGGCCTCTATGTTGACGGTGCCGACGAGGCGACCCGTCACCTGCATCTGATCAAGGGTGGTGGCGGTGCATTGACCCGCGAGAAGATCATCGCCGCCGCCAGTCGCAAGTTCGTCTGCATCGCTGACGACTCGAAGCTGGTCGACGTGCTCGGCGCGTTCCCGCTGCCGGTCGAGGTGATCCCGATGGCGCGCAGCTACGTCGCCCGTGAGCTGCTGCAACGCGGTGGCCAGCCGGTGCTGCGTGAGGGGTTCGTCACCGACAACGGCAACCTGATCCTCGATGTCCACCATCTCGAAATCCTCGAGCCGGCGGCACTCGAGCGTGACCTGAACCAGATTGTCGGCGTGGTCACCAACGGCCTGTTCGCGGCCCGCCCGGCCGATGCGCTGCTGCTCGGTGGTGATGACGGCGTACGCACTATCGACGGTTCGAGCGGTGTATGAACGTCACCCTGCGCCAGGCGCTGCTCGGCTGCGCCTTCCTGATCGTCTACGGCGCCATCGTGTTCGCCGCCACCCGCGCTTACTACCAGGAGCGGCCCCCGGTGGTACGTTCAGCCGCCCCGGCGGTTCCCGCCACTGGCGGTTCCCGGCCGTTCGCGATGCCGCAGCCACGACTGCCGGTGGCGCTGGCCGACGATCCGGCCGCACTGTCCGATCAGGCGGACGATCTGTTTACCCAGAAGCGCTTCGGCGAGGCGATCACGGCTTATCGAAAGCTGCTGGAACTGGCCCCGGACAACGCTGACACTTTCAATGACCTCGGCCTGGCGCTGCACTACGCCGGCCGCTCAGCCGAAGCGCTGCAGGTGCTTGAACAGGGGGCGGCCAGGGACGCCGGTTTCCAGCGCATCTGGCTTACGCTGGGCTTCGTCCGTCTGCAACTCGGGCGCGTCGATGAGGCGCGCACGGCCTTTGAAACCTGTCTTACCATCGATCCTGAGAGCCCGATCGCGGTGGAGGCCCGGCGATTCCTCGACCGTTTGTCTTGAGGTATCCGGTTCCGGGGTTGTTGCCTGCCCCGGTTACATGAACTAGTTTTGATTAGCTGGGGCGGGGCGGGACAGTCCGCGCCCATGGCGAGACACCCGCCGCGCAGACGGCACGCAACATGGCGCCAACATGGATCAAGCCAAACTGACCGAGACGATACGGATTCCCGAGCAGAAACGCGGGACCCTGCCACTCGACCTGAACCCCAAGGCACTGCAGGCGTGGCGTGAGGGGCTGCCGCTGGCCAATCTCCAGGAGACCACACGCCAGGTCTTTACTCTGCTAAAGGACGCCAACCGGCTGCAGATTTCGGAGAAAGCGCGTCTGCTACTGCTCGGTGCACTGCGGCCGCAGATCGATTACATCAGCGGGGCCCTGACCAAGGGCGCCCAGGGGCACGCTCATCCGTTGCCCGAGAAGATAACGCGACTGGTGCAGCTCAACCATGAGCTGCTGTCCGAGGCGGCGATTGGCTACAAGATCATTACCCGCGGATTGCTGAGCAAGCGCTTTCTTTTCGGTAACCGTGAGCGCCAACTCGCCGACGCCCTGCAGGCGGTCCTCCACTTCCTCGGGCGCATCGTGCTCGAGTCCTACCGCACCTACGTGCCGTTTCCCGAGGGGCTGTGGGGTGAGATTCATGCCATCTACGCACTCGGCGAGGAGCGCGGGCTCGTCCAGATGAAATCCGAGCGGTTTTCGGAAGACGGCCGGATGACCCTCGGTGACAGCTACAAGCGGCTGATGCTGCTGGCCCTGGCCTCGCCCTACCATTTCGAACGCGGCACCATCGACCTGCTGCACCGCCGGTTGTCAGAGTGGAGTTCAGCCTGCGACCTCAAGCCCTTCGACGGTGGTGACAACGACGACACACACATCGTTGTTCGACTCGACAGCAGCGCCCCACCCAGCTTCCAGGTCACCGAAGGGGACGAAGGTGAGGAGCACGCCGAGGTACGTGTGCTTGATGGCAACATGCTGATCGCCATCATCGAAAACGAGATCGAGCGTCAAGAGGGTGAGGAGACCCCGAAAAAACGGGATGACGGCATGCCGCGCCTGCCGACCCCGGTGCTGCGGATGCTGCGCGAAAGCTGGTCAGGACCGACCACGCGCGGTCAAATGCGCTACCAGGGCGACGTACAGGTGCAGGTCGCGATTGGCCTCAATGCGGCCTGCTACTTCCTGGCTCACGGCCATGGTGCGAGCGATGAGCTGGTCGAGCCGGGGCCGTCGGTGGAGGCCCCGGCGGATGTCGAGGAGTTGAGTCTCGAGGTAAACGAGCGCCCGGTCGATCTCCAGGAGGGCGGACTGGTCAGCACCACCGAGCAGAAGCGCGACAAGGTCGCCGACATGCTGTTGCCACAGGAAGCCGCGGCGGCCTGGACCGAGAACCGGAGCCAGGAGAAACCACGCAGTTTTGGCTGCCGCACCATCGATTTCAGTGCCAGTGGTTGCCAGCTGATCTGCGCCAAGGAGAGTGAACTGACGATTTCGGTCGGTGACCTGCTCTGTATCGGCTTTGACGACACCAGCACCGGCCGCTGGAAGATCGGCACGGCACGCTGGATCCGCCAGCGCAGCGGCCAGGAGACCCAGGTCGGGGTGCGCATCCTGGCCAACGAGGGTCGTGGGGTGAAGGCCGGGGTGTGCGACGAAACCGGCTACGTCGGGGACGTCAGTGACTGCATCCTGCTGCCGGGCAAGGAGGGGGTGACCCTGCTGACACCACGAATGCCGTTCGCCACCGAAAAGATGGTGTTCATGCAGCACGGCGAGGAGGAGCACTTCATCCGCCTCGGTGTGAACACCGAGAACAGCAGCCGTTTCGGCCGCTTCGAGTTCAGTCCGTGCTCGCAAAAAGAGGTCGACAAGATCCAGGCTGAGCATAACCGCCCGGTGGCCCACTTGTCGAAGGAGCAGCTCGCGGCCATGGAGCGCGGTGAAAGCGTGGAGAAGATCCTCTCGGACAGCTCCGGCGCCTGGGAGGGCATGCGCCACGACTGGTAGCCGATCCCCGGCAGCCGATGACCGCCCCGTGATGCCTAGGGAACCTCTGATTAAGTCTGGACGAAGTAGATTGCGCTTCAGAATGTTCAGATTTGAGGCGCAAAACGCACGTAATAGCTAGCTATTGCGAAACTTTGCAACGACAAAGCTGGGCATTCTGGGCGCCAGATACGAGTTCATGATTTGATCAGAGGTTCCCTAGAGGCGCCGCCTATAACGGAAGGCGCATGCAGGCCCGCTCAGGCCAATCGTCGCGTCCTTCGGCCACGCCCTAGTCTTCGCTTTCGCTCGCCTTGTGTTGAGCGACAATCTCCTGCTGCAGGTTGGTCGGCAGAGCCTGGTAGTGGCTGAACTCCATCGCGAACGAACCCTGGCCGCCGGTGATCCCCTTGAGGCGTGACTGGTAACCGGTCAGTTCGCTGAGCGGGACGTTGCCGGAGATCACCAGCATGCCACCGGGCTGTGTGTCGGTGCCGTTGATCTGTGCGCGCTTGCCCGACAGGTCGCCGCTGACGTCGCCCATGGTGCTGTTCGGACAGTTGATGGTCACGTGCACGATCGGCTCGAGCAGCACCGGACGCGCCTTGGAGACCGCTTCGAGGAACGCTTTTTTCGCCGCGGTGACGAAGGCGATCTCCTTGGAGTCGACCGGGTGGTGTTTGCCGTCGTAGACAGTGACGCGGATGCCCTGCATCGGGTAGCCGGCGATGGCACCGGATTCCATCATCTGGCGCACCCCTTTTTCTACGGCGGGGATGAACTGGCCGGGAATGACACCGCCGACCACTTTGTTGACGAACTCGAAATCGTCACCGTTGGTGAGCGGTTCAATACGGAGGTAGACCTCGCCGAACTGGCCGGCACCGCCGGTCTGCTTCTTGTGCCGGTGGTGGCCTTCCGCCTTGCTGGTGATGCTCTCCCGGTAGGCGATGCTCGGTGGATGGGTGTCGACTTCGGCGTTGTAGCGGCGCTTCATTTTTTCGAGGACGATGCGTAAGTGCAGGTCGCCGATGCCACGCAACACGGTCTCTTTGGTCGCTGTCGGATGTTCGACCACCAGGGTCGGGTCTTCGGCGGTCAGTGCCGCCAACGCCTTGGCGATCTTCTGGTCGTCGGTGCGGCTTTTCGGCTCTATCGCCAGGCCGAGCATCGGTTCGGGAAATGCCATCGGCTTGAGGTGGACATGGCCGTCTTCCTGGGCGTCGTGCAGTACGTCGTGGAAGTGGATTTCGTCGATCTTGGCCACGGCACAGATGTCGCCGGGGATGCCGCGACCGATTTCGACATGTTCCTTGCCCTGCAGCTTGAACAGGTGGCCAACCTTGAACGACTTGCGCGCGTTACCGATGTAGAGCTGGGTCTCCTTGGTGATCGTGCCCTGGTAGATGCGGAAAATGCCGAGCTTGCCGGCAAACGGGTCGGAAGTGACCTTGAACACGTGCGCCAGCGCGTGCTTGGCAGGGTCGGGTTCGGCCGGGAAGTCCTGTGGATCCTCCTCGCCGACATAAAACGGCGGCGGGTTGCCCTCGGTCGGGTTGGGCATCAGTTTGACGACGATGTCGAGCAGCTCCTGCACCCCGGCGCCGGTACGCGCCGAGACGAAGCAGACCGGGATCAAGTGGCCCTCACGGAGCGCTTGCTCGAACGGGTCGTGCAGTTGTTCCGCAGTGAGTTCCTCCCCCTGTTCCAGGTAGAGTTCCATCAGTTTCTCATCGACCTCGACCACCTGGTCGATCAGCGCTTCATGGGCCTCGGCCACCGACGAGAAATCCGCATCACCGGAAGGATTGAAAAAACAGTCGACCACGCGGTTGCCATTGTCTGCTGGCAGGTTGATCGGCAGGACCTCGTTGCCGAAATCCTGCTGCAGCCGGGCCAACAGGCCGGGCAGGGCGGCACCCTCGCCGTCGATCTTGTTGACGATGATGAGACGGCAGAGTTTGCGTTCGGCGGCGCGTTCGAGCATCCGCCGGGTGGCCCGGTCGATGCCGGTGTGGGCGTCGATCACCACCGCCGCGGTCTCGACCGCCTCGAGCGCACCGAGGGCATGACCGATGAAGTCGGGATATCCAGGGGTGTCGATCAGGTTGACGTGAGTATCCTGGATATCGCAGTGGGCCACCGCCGAGGTGAGCGAGTGACCGTTGCTTTTCTCTTCGGGTTCGAAATCGCAAACGGTGGTGCCACGCTCGATCTCACCCGGGGTGTTGATCGCCCCGGCCTTGTGCAGCAGGGCCTCGATCAGCGTCGTCTTGCCTGAGCCACCGCTGCCGACCAGCGCGAGGTTGCGGATGTCCCCGGTCGTGTAGTCTGCCATCGTCGTCCTCCTAGAATGTTATTCTACTGCTGGTTCCGGGCCGGCTCTCAAGGCGGCTGCAACCGGGGTGCGCAGCGGTTCACAGGACGCACGGCACCGGCAGAACGAGACCAGACGATAGCAAATCGGCATCCTGAATACACCCGCGTTCGAGGGCATGTGAACGGCGCTTCCGCAGCACCCCTGGTGCGACTTTCAGGCCTCGGCCGCCACTATCGCGAGGGCGATGTCAGGCGCACGGTCTTTACCGGCCTTGACCTTGAACTGGTCCGTGGCGAGTGCGTGGTGCTGTTTGGTCGGAGCGGTTCCGGCAAGACCACGCTGCTGAACCTGGTCAGCGGCATCGATCGCCCCGATGCCGGCCGCGTGGAGATCGACGGCATTTGCCTGACCGCGCTCGACGAGGAGGGCCGCACCCTGTTCCGCCGCGGCCACATCGGTTTCGTTCACCAGTTCTTCAACCTGCTGCCGACGCTGACGGTGTTCGAGAACCTGATGTTGCCACTGGAGCTGAATGACCGTGCCGACGCGGCCGGCCGCCAGCGTGCCACAGAACTGCTCGCCGAGGTCGGGTTGGCCGACCGTCATGACAGCTTCCCGGACCGTCTCTCCGGCGGCGAGCAGCAGCGTGTCGCGGTCGCTCGTGCCCTGGTTCACGACCCGCTGCTGCTATTGGCCGACGAGCCGACCGGGAATCTCGATGTCGAGACCGGGGCGCGCGTGTTGGCGCTCCTCAAGCAACTGGCGGCGGCGGCCGGCCACACTCTGCTGGTCGCGACCCACAGCCGCGAGGCCACTATGATCGCCGACCGGGTGTTGGTGTTCGACGACGGGCGTCTGTGCGAGGACGGCACCCGGACGGCAGAATGAGCGCCCTGCTCCACCGCAGTGGCCGTCGCCACCTGGCGCGGCACCCCTGGCTGCTCGCGCTGGCGCTGCTCGGGATCACGCTCGGGGTTGCGGTGGTCACCGCCATCGATCTTGCCAGCGAAAGCGCCCGCCGTGCCTTCACTCTCGGTGCCGAGACCCTGACCGGCCGTGCCAGCCATCATGTCGTCGCCGGGCCGGGCGGGATCGACGAGCGGCTCTATGCCACGCTGCGACTGGCCGGGCATCGCGGACTGGTGCCGGTGGTCGAAGGGTATCTGCAACTGCCTGGACAGACACTGCAACTGCTCGGCATCGACCCACTCGTAGAAGGGCCGGTCGGGCGTCCCGGAGGAAGTGGTGCGGGCCTGTTGCCACTGCTTACCGATCCCGGCGCCCTGCTGCTCGGGCGTACGACCGCGGAGCAGCATGGCCTCACGCCCGGAGAGGGGTTTTCCGGTATCGCGGGTGGGCGGGTGCATTCCCTGCGCCTGGCGGGTTGGCTTGAGGCCGCCGATCCGGTCCAGGCGCGTGCGCTCGACGGTCTTGCCGTGGCCGACATTGCCACGGCCCAGGAACTGCTCGGACGCCAGGGACGGTTGAGCCGGATCGACGTGATTTTGCCCACGACGGGGCGTGCTGCCGGATTGGTACGGCTCGCCGCGGCGCTGCCAGCAGATGTTCGGCTGGAGTCGGCCGGCAGCGATGCGGTATTCATGACCGAGGTGACCGCCGCGTTCACGCTGAACCTGACCGCACTGAGCCTGTTGGCCTTGCTGGTCGGAGCGTTCCTGGTCTACAACACCATGACGTTCGCGGTCCTGCAGCGGCTGCCGCAACTGGCGATCCTGCGTACGCTCGGCGTGACCCGTAGAGAGATCTTTCGGTTGGTGTCGGTCGAGGCCCTGCTGATCGGCGCGGTCGGCACCGTCGCCGGGCTGCTGCTCGGCCTCGTACTCGGCCATGGCCTGGTCGGCCTGGTGGCGCGGACCTTCGACGACCTCTATTTCACCCTGACCGTCAGCGGGCTGTTCCTGACTCCGTGGTCGCTGGCCAAGGGGTTGTTGCTTGGAATCGGCGCGACCTGGCTGGCGGCACTGGCGCCGGCACTGGCGGCGGCCCGGGTCGCGCCTGGCGCACTCCAGCGTCGTTCGGTGCTCGAGGCGATGGCGCGGAGGCTCGCCTGGATCGCGGCGTTGCTGGGCCTCGCGCTGTTGTTGGTTGCGGCCGTTCTACCGGCCCTGACCGACAGCCTGGCGGCCGGTTTTGCCGCGCTGTTCGCGTTGCTGCTGGGAGCCGCCCTGCTGGCCCCGATTGCGGTACGGGGGCTGGCCTGGGCGCTGCACGGCCTGCCACTGGGTCGGGCCGGGGTGGTGCCCCGGCTGGCGGTGAGCAGCCTGGTGGCGACCCTGAGTCGCACCGGGGTGGCCACGGCGGCGTTGACCGTGGCCGTGGCCGCGGCGATCGGCATCGGCCTGATGATCGACAGCTTTCGCCTGACTGTCGACCGCTGGCTCGGCCAGAGGCTGCAGGCCGATGTTTATGTCAGTGCCCCCGGTGCGCTCGATGGCACGTTGTCGAACCCATTGCCGGAGGCATTGCTCGGCCGGCTTGCGGCACTCGCCGGTGTACACGCCACCAGCAGTTATCGCGGCGCGACCGTCGCTTCACCATCGGGCCCGGTCAACCTGGCGGTGGTCGACCTCACCCGCGCGGGTCGGGCCGGCCACGTATTGATCGATGGCGACTCCCTGGCGGTGTGGACTGCGTTCGAGACCGGTGCGGTGCTGCTGTCGGAACCGTTTGCCCATCTTCGTCGGCTGGTGGTGGGCGATCGGCTGCGCCTGGAGACCCCGGCGGGCACGCGCATGTTTCCGGTCGCCGGAATCTATGCTGATTTCGTCGGCGGCAGCGGGCGGGTGCTCATGGCACGGGCCACCTGGCTGCACCATTGGCAGGACCCGGCGATCAGTTCGATTGGCCTCTACGCGGTGCCGGGTGCCGATGTGGATGCCCTGGTCACGGCCGCGAGAATGGCCGTGGATGCCAACGTGCCGGTGACGGTCCGCTCCAACCGGGCGCTGCGTGAGGCGTCACTGGAGGTGTTCGATCGCACCTTTCGCATCACCGATGTACTGCGGCTGTTGGCACTTGGCGTTGCCTTTGCCGGTATTTTTGGTGCCTGCCTGATGCTGCAGGAGGAGCGCGCCCGTGAACTTGGTATGTTGCGGGCGCTCGGTCTGCTCCCGGGTCAGTTGCGCGCCCTGGTCGCGTTACAAACACTGCTGCTTGGCCTCGCGGCCGGCCTGCTGGCGTTGCCGCTGGGCGTGGCGCTCGCCGAGTTGCTGACGACGGTGATCAACCGGCGTGCGTTCGGCTGGACACTGGCGCTCGATGTCACCGCGGGCCCGCTGCTCGGCGGGCTGTTGCTCGCGGTCGGTGCCGCGCTCTTTGCCGGCCTGTTGGCCGGACGGCGGGCGGGCATGCCGCCGGCCGCGGCGCTGCGTGGGGAATAGCGTGATGGCTTCGCGCCTTGTGGCCCTGCTGCTCGTCGTCGTGGGGCTGACCTGGTTTACGCTGTTTGATGAGCGCGTGGACGAGGGGTCCACGCCGACGATGTGGGCCGTCGGTGACTTGCTCGGCGGGTCGGAAGATGGCTTCGCGCGGGTCAACGGCCCGGCGCCGTTCACTTTTCCTCGCGATCACGGTCCGCACCCCGGCTACCGCCACGAATGGTGGTACCTGACCGGTAATCTCGATGGTGCTGACGGCCGTCGTTTCGGCTTCCAGCTCACCTTTTTCCGCTTTGGCCTCGTTCCTCCGGCGCCGTCCGCCGAGGGTGCCTCGGCGTGGCGTAGCGATGCGCTCTACATGGCCCATTTCGGAATCACCGATGTCAGCGGTCAGCGCCTGATCGCCAGCGAACGTTTCGCCCGCCCGGTGCTCGGCCTTGCCGGGGCACAGGCCGAGCCGTTCGCGGTCTGGGTCGAGGGGTGGCGGCTCGCGGGGACGCCGGGCAGCACGTTTCCGCTGCAACTGGAGGCGGCAACCGATGCCGCAGCGCTCACGCTGACATTGCAGTCCGACAAGCCCGAGGTGGCGCAGGGTGACGGCGGCACCAGTCGTAAGGGACCCGGGTCCGGCAATGCGACCCGCTACTTCGCCCTGACCCGTCTGGAAGCACAGGGGCAGTTGCGACTGGACGGTCGCGACATGCCGGTCCACGGTTCGGCCTGGCTGGACCGCGAGTGGGGCAGCAGCGCGCTCGGTCCGGGAGTGCGGGGCTGGGACTGGTTCGGGCTGCAGCTCGATGATGGTCGCGACTTGATGCTCTACCGGTTGCGCCGTGATGACGGTCGTGTCGACCCGTTCAGTGCGGGCAGTGTGGTGGCCACAGACGGGTCGGTCACCGCTCTGGCGGCCGGTGATTTCAGTATCGAGGTGCTCGACCGCTGGCGTACTTCGGATGGCATCGACTACCCGTCACGCTGGCGTCTGCGTGTACCCGGCCACGGTCTCGACCTCAAGGTGGCGCCGCTGGTTGCCGACCAGGAACTGCGCCTGGCTGTGCGCTACTGGGAAGGGGCGGTCGATGTCTCCGGCGGCGTGAGAGGGCGCGGGTAGGCCGAGCTGACCGGGTACGCCGGGGCGAGACCTGGTGGGGCTCTGCGCTAACGGCTCGCCCTCCGGGTGCGGGCTAGAATCGGCCGCCCTGCCCGCTCCGCGTCCCGGACCCGACCCATGTCTCCAGCTGCCCCCCTCGCCCGCCGCATCCTGATCATCGACGGTGCCATGGGCACCATGATCCAGCGCCACGAATTTGGCGAGGCGGACTATCGTGGTGAGCGTTTTGCCGATCAC
>Ga0164320_10000257_pt1 | contig 16434 bp, 12 predicted proteins | sample GuaBasSediGuay11_FD_113736 | JGI IMG/M metagenome (GOLD analysis project Ga0164320, IMG submission 113736) | Subseafloor sediment microbial communities from Guaymas Basin, Gulf of California, Mexico - Guay11, Core 4567-28, 0-3 cm | ecosystem: Environmental > Aquatic > Marine > Hydrothermal...
CCGGTGGTTCAGTCTGGTGTTTTCGTCCCCGTAAGCCTGAGCGCCAGGTACATGATCAACAGCCTGAAGTATGAGGGCTTCTATGTCGAGTACCGCATGGCTGGCCGCTTCTACCAGGATAAAGAGCTGGGAAACGGCGACGAATCATTGCATCAGGCAAGCTTCGGCAACGAATACCGCCGTCGAGAAGGCGAGCGTGAACGTCGTGTGCGCAGTGCCTTCAAGGTCGCCCAGCACGATGAGACCTACTACGATCCTGATAACGGCGGCGATCGGAATGTCGGCGGCGTCGATATTAGCGATCGTATGAACTACATACGCTATGGACCCGAGCTCTCATTTCTTCAGAAAAACACGCACCTGTCGCTGGGACTGCAGATGAAAGCTCAACTCTGGGACTACGAGGAAACAGTCGCCACCAGCGAGTACGACCACGAATATTTTCTGCTGCGCCTTCATGGACAGTACAAGTTCGCCTCGACATCCCTGCTGCGCGTCACGCTGGAGGGCTTCAGCCGGCGTTTTAGTGACCGCCCGAGCTACGATCTGGATGGTCGACAGCGGCTGGGCAACCCGAACATACGCTACGACTATTACTCGCTTGGACTAACGGCACGGCAACGGATCTTCGATAGTCTTTGGTTTGGAATTGACGTCAAACGAAGGGTCCGAACTGATCAATACGTTGGTTACAACGACTACGATCGAGATAGCTTCGGGCTTGAGCTTCACTGGACGCCCACCGAGCGCTTTGATTTTGAGGCCAATGGCATCTACAGGCTCTACGATTTCCCGAACGCTTTTGCTTTTAACAACCCTGTCGCTGGACGCAAAACTCAAGAGTCCGCCGAGATTAATCTCATTGGCAATTTTCAGATGACTCGCCATCTAAGCATTGTTGGCACGGCGCGTTACCGTGAAACGGTTTCGAATGACACGCGCATACAGTATGAGCGAAATCAGTTTACATTGAGTGTGCTCTGGGAACAGTAGTCTCTGCTAAACTTCCGCGCTCTCCAATGCTCGGCAATGACCCCCGATGGATGTCACCCCTATTCTCGATGGCCTGAATGACGCACAACGTCAGGCTGTCACCGCCCCTCCTGAACCGGCCCTTATTATCGCCGGTGCCGGCAGTGGCAAAACGCGTGTGCTGGTGCATCGCGCCGCCTGGCTTATCGATGTGGAAGGTGTGTCGCCACAAGGCCTGCTGGCCGTAACATTTACGAACAAAGCCGCCGCAGAAATGCGCGGTCGCATTGAATCCTTGCTTAACGTGCCAGTGCAACACCTCTGGATCGGTACGTTTCACGGCCTTGCCCACAGAATGCTGCGTCGCCACTGGCGTGAAGCCGGGCTGCCACAGAATTTTCAAATCATTGACTCCGACGATCAGCTGCGACTGATCAAACGCCTGCTGAAGAATCTGGAGGTTGACGACAGTCGCTGGGTACCGAAGGAAATCCAGTGGTTCATCAACGGTCAAAAGGACGAGGGCCTGAGGCCGCAACACATCGATGACGACGGTGACCCTAACCGGCGCCAGCTGATTTCTTTTTATCAATCCTATGAGGAAATTTGCCAGCGCGGTGGCCTGGTCGACTTCGCGGAGCTGTTGTTGCGTGCACACGAGATTTTGCGCGATAACAAAGAGTTACTCGAACACTATCGTCGTCGCTTTCAGCATCTGCTGGTCGATGAGTTTCAGGACACCAACGCCATTCAATACGCCTGGTTGCGTTTGCTGGCCGGCGATAAGGGCGTGCCGTTCGTGGTTGGTGACGATGACCAATCGATCTATCGCTGGCGTGGCGCACGTGTCGAGCATATTCATCATTTCCAAAAGGATTTTCCCGGAACGCACGTCGTCAAGCTCGAACAAAACTATCGCTCTACTCAAACCATACTGAACGCCGCGAATGCCGTTATCGCGAACAACAGTTCGCGTATGGGAAAGAGTCTCTGGACCGAAGGTCCAGAGGGCGAAGCGATCAAGGTCTATTCAGCTTATAACGAACGTGACGAGGCTGATTTTGTCATCGGCCGGCTGCGCGACTGGATAGCTCAAGGCAATGCCCGCGCCGATGCCGCAATTCTGTATCGCTCCAACGCTCAATCCCGGGTCCTTGAAGAAGGCCTGATCAATGCGAGAATCCCGTACCGTGTTTATGGCGGCCTGCGCTTTTTCGAGCGTGCGGAAATCAAAGATGCGCTTGCCTACCTGCGTCTGACATCGAACCGCAATGACGACAGTTCATTTGAGCGCGTCGTTAACAAACCCACTCGGGGAATAGGCGCCCGCACCGTGGATATGATGCGCTCCTATGCAAGGGCCAATGCCTGCTCCATGTGGCGTGCTGCGGGCGCGATCGCCAGCGATGACCTGAACGGTCGCGCAGCAAATGCCGTCAACGCATTCATGTCGCTCATTGAGCGTATGGCGCGCGAAACCAGTGGTCTCGATCTGCACGATAAAGTCGATCATGTCATTCATCTGAGCGCCCTGGTCGGGCACTTCGAGAAGGACAAGGGCGAAAAGGGTGCTACCCGCATCGAGAACCTGGCGGAACTGGTCAGTGCAGCGAAGAGTTTCGAGCCCGACCCCGCAGAAGAGATGTCACCGCTGGACGAGTTCCTGTCACACGCAGCACTTGAGGCGGGTGAGGGTCAGGCGGATGCCTGGGAAGACTGCGTGCAGTTAATGACGATGCATTCAGCCAAAGGCCTCGAATTTCCTCTGGTATTTATGTGCGGTATGGAAGACGGTCTGTTCCCGCATCAACGGTCGGTGGCAGACCCGAACGGTCTTGAGGAGGAGCGTCGGCTTTGCTACGTCGGCATCACGCGCGCGATGCAGACACTCTATATCACCCATGCCGAACAACGCCGCCTGCACGGTATGGACAACTTCGCGCAGCCGTCTCGATTTATCGCCGAGATTCCCACCGAACATATCGAGGAAATTCGCCCGCGCGTACAGGTTGCGCGCCCGCTGCACTCATCGCGACCAACGCAGCGAAGAACGGCCGCCACCAGCGCCGGAAACGAACTCGGGATTCGGCTCGGGCAGTGCGTTCACCACAAGAAGTTCGGTGACGGGGTGATTCTCAACTATGAGGGCCAGGGAGCCCATGCGCGTGTAGAGGTTAATTTTGAGACTGCAGGCACAAAATGGCTCGTTCTGAGTTATGCCAATCTCGATCTGATGTAAACTACGCACGATGAAAATTCTCATACTCGGCGCAGGTCAGGTTGGTTCATCCGCGGCATATCACTTGTCGCGCGAGGAGGCTAACGAGGTCACTGTTGTCGACATGCGGCCGGACGTCCTGCGCGAACTGCAGGACCGGCTCGATATTCGAACCGTTGTCGGCCACGCCGCATACCCGGACGTGCTCGAACGCGCTGGCGCGAGCGATGCGGACATTGTTGTTGCGCTGACGGATGCCGACGAAACCAACATGGTTGCCTGTCAGATTGCCTACACCAGCTTTCGCACGCCAACCAAGATTGCGCGCATTCGATCAGCTGAATACATGAATGCGAACAAGCTGTTCACACAGGATGCGATCCCTATCGACGTGCGCATCAGCCCTGAACAACTGGTGTGTTCCCACATAGAACAACTCATTCTGTATCCAGGTTCATCACAGGTTCTCGACTTTGCTGATGGCCGCGTACGGCTCGTGGGCGCCAAAGCAGACCGGGAAGGCTTGTTGGTCGGTCAGCGCATCGCAACGCTGAAAGACCACATTCCAAATACAGAGGGCCGTATCGCCGCCATCTACCGCGGCGGCAAGGCGATGCTGCCCAAGGGCGACACCGTCATCCAGGAAGGCGACGAGGTCTTCTTCATCACCGACCGCAAAGACATTCGTGTATTCCTGAGTGAAATGCGACGTCTTGAGGACCCTGTTCGGCGCGTGGTCATCGCGGGTGGTGGCAACATCGGTTTGCGTCTTGCTCTGGCGCTGGAGCAAACCAACCAGGTCAAACTGATCGAACGCGACCCGGTCCGCGCGCGGCACATTTCGGAACAACTAAACAAGGCAATCGTCCTGGTTGGCGACGCGGCCGACGAGGAGTTGCTGCTTGAGGAAAACATCGACAACGTTGATGTCTTCTGCGCGCTCACCAATTCCGAAGAATCCAATATCTTGAGCTCAATGCTCGCAAAGCGGCTCGGCGCACATAAGGTGATGGCACTGATTAATCGTGCCTCCTATGTCGATCTGGTCGAGGCCGGCAGCATCGACATCGCCATTTCGCCGCAACAAATAACCATCGGGTCATTGCTCGCACATGTACGTCGTGGCGATGTGGTCAAAGTACATTCACTAAGACGTGGCGCCGCCGAAGCCATGGAGGCCATCGCTCACGGCGACAAGGACAGCTCCAAGGTTGTCGGTCGACAAATAGCGGATATCGAATTGCCCAAGGGGACAGCCATTGTTGCTGTTGTCCGGGGCGACAAGGTCATCATTGCGCATCACGACACCGTGATCGAGACCGACGATCATGTCATTTTATTCATGACCGATCGTCGCAAAATCGAGCACCTGGAGAGTCTCTTTCAGGTTGATGTGTCATTCGTCTAGATGAACTGGGCGGTCGTACAGCGGATACTCGGGTTGCTGCTGATGATGTTCAGCGTCACGATGCTGCCGCCGATCGCCTTCAGCCTGTATTACAACGATCATTCCTGGTTACCCTTTGTTGAGGGTTTTGGACTAACGCTGGCCGCCGGCTTTTTGATCTGGCTACCCGTGCATCGTTCGCGTAAGGACTTGAGGCTTCGTGATGGCTTTCTTGTCGTAGCCGCATTCTGGACAGTACTGGGGACCTTCGGCGCGGCACCGCTTTATTTTGCGGATGGCCTGTCCCTGTCATTCACCGATGCCGTGTTCGAGTCTATGTCCGGACTGACAACAACGGGGGCAACCATACTGACGGGGCTTGATGAGCTTCCGTTTTCGATTCTTTACTACCGCCAGCAACTGCAGTGGCTTGGTGGTATGGGCATCATCGTTTTAGCCGTCGCCGTGCTGCCAATGCTGGGTGTTGGCGGTATGCAGCTATACCGTGCTGAGACACCCGGCCCCGTCAAGGATACGAAACTCACGCCGCGCATTACCGAAACGGCGAAGGCACTCTGGTACGTTTATGCGGCTTTCACCGTTACCTGCATGGTCGCCTATCGACTCGCCGGCATGGGATGGTTCGACGCTCTTTGCCACGCATTTTCAACAGTGGCTATTGGCGGCTTTTCGACCCATGACGCGAGCATCGGGCATTTCGATAGCGGCGTGATCGACGTGGTCGCGATCGTCTTCATGTTCATAGCGGGCATTAATTTTTCGTTGCATTTTTTCGCCTGGCGATACGTGTCTATCAAGCACTATGCCAAGGATCCCGAGTTCAGGGCCTATGCCTTTATGCTCCTGACCGTAGCGGTCATTGTCGTCTTTACGCTGTATCAGTTCCGTGGCTTTAGCGACCCAGGGCAAACTCTCATCAACGGCGTGTTCCAGGCCGTTTCGATTGCGACGACAACCGGGTTTACCACCGAGAACTTTTCACTCTGGCCTGCGGCGCTTCCGGTGCTGTTGATATTTGCGAGCTTCATTGGTGGCTGTGCTGGCTCGACCGCTGGTGGCATTAAGGTTATCCGCTGGCTGCTCATTTATAAGCAGGGCGCGCGCGAAGTTGCTCGCCTGGTGCATCCCAACGCCGAAATACCAGTGAAATTAGGTGCAACCGCCATTCAACCTCGTGTTGTTGATGCCGTCTGGGGGTTCTTCTCGGTCTACGTCGTCGCATTCAGTGTAATGCTGCTGGCAATGATGGCGACGGGCCTCGACCAGGTAACGGCGTTCTCTGCAGTCGCTGCAAGTCTTAATAATCTTGGTCCTGGCCTCGGCGACGTTGCCTCCGGCTTCATGTCCTTGAGTGATACTGCAAAGTGGATCTCGGTCATCGGAATGTTGCTCGGCCGTCTCGAAATTTTCACTCTTCTGGTACTGATCACGCCGATGTTCTGGCGTCACTAGTGACCGACTAAAGTGCTGGATCGCTTTAGTTCGCAACTCGGCAAGGCTTCTGCCTGGCTCACCTTGTTCATGGTGCTGGTGACATTCGTTGTTGTTGTCCTGCGCTACGTATTCGATGTAGGCCTTATTTGGCTGCAAGAGTCGGTTGTCTGGATGCACGGATTTGTGTTCATGGTCGGTGCGGCGTACACGCTGCAGCAGGAGGAACACGTTCGCGTCGACATTTTCTACAGGGAGATGAGTCCCAAACGCAAGGCATGGGTCGACCTCATTGGTGTCGCCGTCTTCCTGTTACCTCTGTGTGCATTGCTTGGCTGGAAGGCTTTCGATTATGTCGCGATGTCCTGGCAACTTCAGGAGGCTTCCCGTGAGTCTGGCGGCTTACCCTACCCACTGATCCCATTGCTGAAATCCATTCTTGTCGTCATGCCAGTGATGGTTGGCTTGCAGGGCATCGCGTTGCTGTCACGCAGCGTCCGAACCATCAGGAGCGACTGAGGTGGAGTGGGTCGCAGCACTGTTATTTGTCACCGTTATACTGGTGCTGCTTGCGGGCTTCCCGGTTGCTTTTACGCTGGGTGGCACGGCGCTGTTATTCGCCGGGTTCGGCGTGCTCGGTGGCGGCTTTAACGAAGCGCTGTTATCCGGGCTGCCCAATCGTATTTTCGGCATCATGACCAATGAAACTTTAGTCGCTGTGCCGTTGTTCGTGTTCATGGGCGTGACTTTAGAGCGTGCCCGCATCGCGGAAGACCTGCTTGAAACACTAAGCTCGTTATTTGGAACGCTGCGCGGCGGCCTCGGTATTTCCGTCACCCTCGTTGGCATGCTGCTTGCGGCCAGCACAGGCATTGTTGGCGCAACGGTCGTCACGATGGGCTTGTTGTCGCTGCCCACTATGTTGAAGCGAGGATATTCCCCCGAAATTGCCACCGGGACCATCTGCGCGTCGGGAACACTGGGGCAGATTATTCCGCCATCGATCATTCTGGTCATGCTCGGCGACGTAATGACAACGGCCTACCAGCAGGCGCAACTGGATATGGGTATTTTCTCGCCGAAGACGGTATCGGTTGGCGATTTGTTCGCGGGCGCTCTGATACCCGGCTTGCTACTGGTATTCCTGTACATGCTCTACATCCTGGGCGTTGCGTATTTCAAACCAGAGACGATGCCGGCACATCATCGAGAACCTGGTGAAGAGGTCTCGCTCGGGAAAATTGTCCGTGCATTGCTGCCGCCACTGACTTTGATATTCGCGGTGCTGGGTTCGATTTTGGGCGGCTATGCAACACCAACAGAAGCTGCCGGCGTCGGTGGTATGGGCGCATTGCTAATGGCGCTGTCGCGCCGTGCACTGAGCCTTGAACGGTTACAGGAAATCATGCGCAGTACGCTGCGTATCAGCAGCATGGTTTTCCTGATCCTCATTGGTGCCTCAATATTTTCGCTGGTGTTCCGTGGCTACGGTGGGGACGACGGGGTACGTGCCATTCTTGAGGCCTTGCCGGGAGGTGTGGTCGGCGCCGTGCTCGTCGTCATGCTGGTCATGTTCCTGCTTGGCTTCGTGCTCGACTTTATTGAAATTACATTTGTCGTCGTACCGATTGTTGGCCCGGTGTTACTCGCGATGGGTCTTGACCCGGTGTGGCTTGGCATCATGATCGCGATAAACTTACAAACGTCTTTTCTGACACCACCGTTTGGGTTTGCTTTGTTTTATCTTCGCGGCGTCGCCCCAGCATCGGTGACTACGGCGCAAATTTAACGTGGGGCCGTGCCATTCGTCGCTATTCAGCTGCTCGCGTTACTGCTTATTGCCGCATTCCCCGAGCTCGTGACCTGGTTGCCCGGGAAAATTTACGGCAACTAGCAGGGCAAACTACTCGCGATTGCGGCAGATAACTTCTCGACCAGCTCTTGCTGTTGCGCCTCGGTCAGGTTGTAAGGCGGAGCTATCAGGATATGGTCACCGTGGCGACCATCGATGGTGCCGCCCATGCCGTAGCAAAGCAGACCGTTATTCATCGCCGCTTGCTGCACCTTGTTGTGGATTTTCAAAGCAGGATCGAAAGCCTCTTTTGTCTCCCTGTCAGCTACCAGCTCAACACCAATGAAAAGGCCACGACCGCGAACATCGCCGACGCCGGGATGATTGCCCAGTGCATCGCTGAGCCCGGCGCGAATTTGCTTGCCGCGCTTGACCACGTTTTCGAGAAGCTTGTCTTTCTTGATCACCTGCAAGGTTGCCAGCGATGCGGCGACCGCCGTTGCGTGACCCATGAAGGTATGGCCGTGCTGAAAAAAGCCGCTGTTACTGCGTATGGTGTCGATGATTTCTGCTCGACAGAGCAAAGCACCGACAGGCTGATAGCCGGCCGCCATTCCTTTGGCCATCGTCACAATGTCGGGAGTGATGTGCTCTTGCTGATAAGCCATCATTGACCCCGTCCGGCCCGTACCGCACATAACTTCGTCGAGTATCAGGTGTATCCCGTAGCGATCACATATTTCGCGGATACGACCGAAGTAGCCCGGTGTCGCGACTACCGCACCGGCGGTTGCGCCAGCGACCGTTTCCGCGACAAAAGCTGCGACATTTCCAGGTCCGAGTTCAATAATTTTTGTTTCGAGCTCGACGGCGACTCTCTCGCAATACTCATCCTGTGTTTCGCTCTTGAGTCGCTCTCGATATTCGAAGCAGGGTGCTATGTGGTGTCCTGGTACGAGGAGCGGTCGAAAGGGCTCGCGGCGCCATTTGTTGCCGCCGACGGCTAGTGCGCCAAGTGTGTTGCCGTGATAACTCTGCCGACGCGCGATGAAGAGACGCCGGTCCGGCTCACCGGACTCAAGGAAAAATTGTCGTGAAAGTTTTAGCGCTGCCTCTACTGCTTCGGAGCCACCAGATAGCAACATCACTTTACCCATGCCAGGGGCACCGCCCACCAGTGTATCGGCAAGCTCTTCCAGCACATCCGTCGTAAAAAATGATGTGTGTGCGTACGGCAGTTTTTCTACCTGCTTTTGGATTGCAGCAATAACCTCTGCATGACTGTGTCCCAGACAGGACACGGCCGCGCCGCCGCACGCATCGAGATAACGTTTGCCGGAGTCGTCAATAATATAAGAACCGTCACCAGCAACGGCGTGGGGAGGATTGCGTAATAAACTTCTGTGCAGGACGTTACTCATGATTACCAGTAAGCACTGATACGTGACAGTTGCTTCTCGGCCTCCTCAACAATTTTCACCGCGTCGCCGCCGGCCTTGGTGACCAACATCGTGATTAGTGCCTGGATCACCGCCAGCGCGCCCGTGAAAGAGTGGTAGAAAGACGGCGACTGGTTGCTCGTCACGATGGTGTGCGCAGCCGCTTTCGCAGCGGGTGATACGACGCTGTCGGTAACCGCGACAATCCTGGCACCAGCCTCAGCCGCATACTCAACGGCATCGATCGTCAGTTGGGTGTACGGCGGAAAGGAAACCACCAGCAAGCTGTCCTCTGCATTAATGCCTCGCAGCTGATCGGCAAAGATCCCAGCGCTGGTGTCCAGCAGCTGGCTATTGTCCTGAAACAGTTGATACGCGTAGTGAAACAGGAAGGCCGGGGCATGCGCACCCCGCAAACCAAGCACATACACGCGCCGACTCTCGTGCATTGTTTGCGCTGCATCTTCCATAATCGGCAGGTTATCGTCGGACAATGAGCGCTCAATATTGGCTATTTCCTGAATCCGGAGGTCGCTGAGGATTGATTCATTGCCGGCCTGGCCGCGCCTTTGAACATCCCGCAGTTTTGCCGAATATTCGGGTGACCGGGTCATTAGTCGCTGCCGAAACGGCTCACGCAGGGCCTCATAATCGCTAAATCCGAGTGCCTTCGTCAGCCGCGTAATGGTGGCTGGCTTGACGTCAGCGTCTCTTGCGACCCTGCGCATGGAGTTCAGGCCTATTTCTTCGGGGTGTTCGACCATAAACCGGGCCGCTTTTTGCAGTTCGGGCGTCAGCCGCGAATAGGCGTCAACAAGCAGTCGAATTGTGTCCGGGTATCGGTTTTTCATGGTTCTCAAAATCGCTTACTGACGCGCCAAAGCCACACGTGGCGCGGAATGAAACAAATGATTCATTATTTGAGTATTCTGAATCATTCGTTGCATTAATGGAAGGGATCGGATACTTTTATTTGGATTAGTTATAAGAGCAAATAGACACACTCCGTGTCAGTTAAGAAAATTAGTTACTTTTCCAAGGGGGAAAACCAAAATGTGCAAGAAATCTATTTCCTATGGCGCGCTTGCGCTCGTGCTTTGCTGCTCGGGCCTGACGTTCCAGAGCGCGATGGCGCAGGATGACGAGGCGATCGAAGAGATTAAGACGATCGGCTCTCGTAGCGCCAAACCGCGGTCTGCGGCGGATTCGACCGTGCCTGTTGATGTTATCAGTGGTGATGACTTCAATTCAGTGGGCGGCACAGCCGACCTGACTGACAATCTCAAGGCTTTGGTACCGTCCTACACGGCGTCACCAGCAACGGGTGACGGCAGCGCATTTGTGCGTCCAACATCCTTGCGTGGCACTGCACCTGACCAGACATTGGTCCTGGTCGACGGTAAGCGTCGCCATCGTTCTGCCCTGGTGCAATTCTTCGCTCCAGCAGCCGGTAACGGTTCACACGGTGCTGACGTTGGCATGATTCCCGGCATCGCTGTAAAGCGTGTTGAGGTTCTGCGTGACGGTGCATCTTCACAGTACGGTTCAGATGCCATCGCAGGTGTTATCAACTTCGTAATGAAAGACGCCCCTGAAGGTGGCTCATTGCAGGTTACTTACGGCGAGCACTATGAAGGTGAGCAGAGCGTCAAGGTCGCGGGCAATATCGGTTTAGCACTGGGCGATGTCGGTTTCATCAACATCAGTGCAGAGATGGTCGATAACGACGCGCTTTCGCGAGGCATTCAACGGCAGTCAAATGTTGATGAGCTGCTCGCACTCGGCGTTAACCCGGACGTGATTGGTGCCGATTCGCCGTTTGGCGATGCGCCTTTCCTGCAAAGCTGGGGACGTCCGCAAACAGAGGGTGTTCGTGTTTTCGTCAACTCCGGCTTCGACTTGAGCGAATCATCGGAACTTTACGCCCGATTCAGCACTGCTGATACAGACGGTCGTTACCGCTTCTTCTATCGCACCTGGGATCACTCAAGCCTCTCGCCTCTGCGCGCTATGGGCTTCACCGGTTTGCCGGCGGGCTACACACCTTACCTGGATGGCAATCAGCAAGACGCCAGCCTCGTTTTCGGTGTGAAGGGCGAATTCCAAAGCGGCATGCTGTACGACGTCAGCTACGGCTACGGCAAGGATCAGCTGGACTACTTCCTCAACAACACCGTAAACGTTGATCTCGGTCTGGATGCGAACCTCAATATCCCGCAAATGGGCTTCAATGTTGGTGGTTACATTCAGGAAGAAAACAACCTCAATGTTGATTTCTCTCTTCCGGTTAGCGACTCACTGAACCTTGCGTTCGGTGCGGAAGCTCGTGAGGAGAAATACACCGTTGTTGCAGGCGAGCCCAGCGCAAGTGTTGGCGGTGGCTCCAGTGGTTTCCGCGGCATCGCATCGCAAGATGCCGGTGAGTACGTGCGTGACAACGTTGCGGTATACGCTGACATTGAACACGACCTCTCTGACGCCTTACTGCTGCAGTACGCAATACGCTACGAGAACTTCTCGGACTTTGGCCCGACGACAAATGCGAAGCTTGCTTTCCGTTATCGAGCTAGCGACGCCCTCGCGTTACGCGGTGCTGTATCGACCGGATTCCACGCTCCGACACCTGGCCAGGCCAACGTAAGAACAACCATCACGACGTTCGATGGCAATACCGGGCTGCAAATTGAAGAAGGCCTCGTCTCACCGACGTCGGAGGTCGCAGCGGCTAATGGTGGTGTTCCTCTGACCGAGGAAAAATCGTTGAACTACAGCTTCGGCTTCGCCAGCGATATCGGTGATGCGTGGTCATTAACCACGGACATCTACCGAATCGAAGTTGACGATCGCATCTATCGTACCGGTGATATCTCTGTGGCGGGTGCGCCTCCTGGCACAACCATTTCGTTCTATACCAATACACTTGATGTCGTCCATCAGGGCGTTGACGTTGTCTTAACAGGCGGTATTGGTGATTCGACAGATCTGACGTTCGCTTATGCCTATAACGAGATTGAAGTCGCCGGGCAGACGCCGGTCGACGTGAACGGTGTGCCGTTCATTCCAGTAAGCGCCGGCACGGTTGAAGATATCGAGAACAACTATCCGCAGCACCGCTGGACACTGTCAGCAATGACGCACTTCTCTGAAAGGTGGGACTTGATGGCTCGTGCGACCTACTACGGCGCTCACTATGACGAGCGTGGCACGATTGGTGCGGCAGTCGACCCCAGCGCGGAGATCGAGTCAACGGTCTACCTTGATCTGGAGCTTGGCTTCCAGGCGACTGATAACCTCAGAATCGCCTTGGGTGGCGTCAACGTAACCGATGAGTTCATCGGCGAAATTGGACCTCCGAACTCCAACCGTCTCAGCGTCGGCTTGCAGTACCCACGCCGAAGCGCTGCGAACTACGAAGGTGGTTCCTGGTACCTGAAGGGCATTTACTCCTGGCAGTAAACGCCTGAAGTAATAGACGCATTGCGTCAACGAACCGGCTACCTTTCGGTAGCCGGTTTTTTTTCGCCTGAAGAAAATCCTCTAGAGCAAACCCTTGTTAGTCGAGGCGCTGAGTTCTGCCATCAGTCCAGCATTCGTGAGTCGAGCCAGGCTTAAGTCTGCTGCGTAATCCGGTAATGGACCGCCGCATATATGGGCAGCGCAAAGCTTGCCAGCAGCGCACGACGCCATACTGCCGAACCCAGACAGTGCAGCAATGACAAATGCACCGCTATCATCCAGCGGACCGATCAGCGGCCAGTTTTCTTCTGTCATCGTGTAGTAGCCACCGTAGTGGCTGAAGCGTGGCGGCGGAGCAGCAATATACGGTCTTAATGCGGGAAGAAATGCAGCCGCTCCGCGGATGACAATTTCCGGAAAGCTTGCATCGATAGCTTTCTCGTTCGCCATGTCTTCCTGTGACTCGCTACGTTGCTTGTTATACGCCCAGCCCAGCTTTACCCACTTGCCGTGCGCGCCTCCATCCGGGCGACAATGACTGCCCGGCGGCAACTCTCCCGCAAGCCATTGTAGATCAGGGTCTTCAGCCAGCATTGAGCGCTCTTCTTCAGACCAGCCCAGGTGCTTTGCATCCATGTCGATCGAGAACGGCATATCGCGGGGAATTACATTGAGGTGATCTTCAAAGGCGATCTTCTGCTGATAGATGTTTTTTACGGGTAACTCAACACCCAGCATTCGCGCGACTCGCTCGGCGAAAGGTCCCGCCGCATTTACGACGATGTCGGCCGTTACTACGCTGGTTTCGCTGCCGCTCTTGACGCTAAGTTGATAATAAATGTCTCTTTCGATTGCCGTAACGTCGCCCTGAAGCTTCCTGCCGCCGGCTGCACGAATTTTCTCCAGCATGTATTGCCCAAGTTGCTGGCCGCTGATATCGCCGCCGCGACGAATGTGGATGACGTTTCTTATTTCCGCTGCGAGCGCCGGAAACTTCTGCTGGATTTGTGACTGGTCATCGTAGACATCAACGTCGATGTCGCCGGGAATTTCAGCGGTGATTGTCGAAACGTCTTCCTGACGAGTTGCCAGCACATAACCACCCCGCGTCATGTTAAAGACGTTATCCGATTCTCGGGCAAGTCGATCGAGTTCATCAATGCTGTCATTGGTGAAGTTCGTCATCGTCCGATGCGGCCACCAGTTTCTGTAATTGTCCCCTGACTGCGCACTGGTATAGCTCATGGGTTGGCGGCTATCGATGAGCAATACGGATTTTTTCCTTTGCTCGACACACAAATAATAGGCCGCAGCGATTCCGGCGAAGCCGGCGCCGACAATCGCGATTTCTACGTTTCGGTCAGCCACTGCGTGTGTCGAGATATGCCTTTTCGGAAATTCGTGAGTTAGCCTCTACTTTCTCAAGATACTCATAGAATGCCTTACCGATTTTATTCGCGGCAGGATCCGTCGCCATCATCTCGGCGACAATGTCTGCGGTGATCGATTTCATGTGCTGCAGGACCTCGTCCGGAAAGGCTCGAAGCTCAACGTTGGGATCGGTCATCAGTTGCTGCAAGGCGTTCGCATTGCCGTTGGTATATTCAGCCGCCATGTCGATCGTTATCGACTGACAGGTAATCTCGACAAGCGCCTGCAGGTCGGCGGGCAACGAGTCCCACGCCTCGCGATTGATCATGCACTCCAGACCCGGACCAGGCTCCTGCCAGCCCGGGTAATAGTAGTACCTCGCTGCCTTGTGCAGTCCTAAGGAAATGTCGTTGTAAGGGCCCACCCATTCGGTAGCGTCAATTGCGCCGGTTTGCAGTGACGTAAAAATCTCCGACGCGGGTAATGTGATTGGTGTTCCCCCGGCACGTCGCAACACGTCACCGCCCAGGCCGGGGATTCGCATTTTCAAACCGTTGAGGTCGTTAATGCTATTGATCTCTTTGTTAAACCAGCCGCCCATCTGCACACCGGTATTACCGCACAGGAACGGCACCAGATTGAACGGTTCGTACAACTCTCGCCACAGCTTGAGACCACCGCCGTAATGAATCCAGGCATTCAGCTCCATGTAGTTCAGGCCGAATGGGATCGCGGTAAAGAACTGTGCCGCGTCAACTTTTCCCTTTTGGTAATACGATGCGTCATGGCCCATTTCAACGACACCACGGCTAACGGCATCGAAAACTTCAAGCGGTGGAACCAGCTCCCCACCACCGTAGACTTTGATTTTTAGTCGGCCGCCCGATGCTCGATCAAGTCGTTCAGCCAGGTTTTCGACGGCCATACCCAAGCCCGGAAACCGGGGCGGCCAGGACGTCACACACGACCACTCGAACGACTGCGTTGATGCGCTGGCGTCAGCGCTACAATTACCCTCTGGCTTTGCACAACCTGCCAGTCCCGCTGCTACGGCAAGGCCGCCGACAAACTCTCTTCTTTTCATTATGAATCCAGCCCCCTGAGATTGAAGGCCAGTCTAGCGTAAAATCGGGCCCCGACAAGGTGTCGGGGCCCTCCTTCCATGGTCCGGCCGACAGGATTGACCCTGCAACGCCTTCCCTGGCAAATGCGGGGGCGCTTTTCAGGCGCAAGCACCCACCGGCCGGTACGACCAGTCTCGCAGAAGCCTTTTTGAAGGTAGTTATTCGTTTATGCTTGATGCATTAATAAAGACACCAAAACCATCAAATAAGATGTATCCGGAATAGAAATGATTGGACTATTACAGCGAGTCAGCTCTGCCAGCGTTAGCGTTGATGGCTCGGTCATTGGTGAAATAGGCCGCGGGCTGCTGGTACTGGTGGCGGTGCACCGTGACGATGAGGAGCGTGATATCGCTCGTCTTGCCGAACGAATCCTCTCCTATCGCGTGTTTCCAGACGGCGAAGACCGCATGAACCTTAGCGTTCAGGATATATCAGGCGGCTTGTTACTCGTGCCCCAGTTCACGCTGGCGGCTGATACACGGAAGGGTACACGGGCAAGCTTCACCAAGAGCGCAGCGCCCGAGATAGCCAGCGACTATTTCGACAGACTGGTCGCAGCGTGCAGCGAAGGCCTGAAAACCGTGGCAAGCGGCCGGTTTGGCGCTGATATGCAGGTCTCTTTGACAAATGACGGCCCGGTGACCTTCTGGCTAGAGAGCTAGCGGGTCTTAAGTCCGGTGTGACACGAGTACGGTTTTGTTGCACTGGCAGGCGTATCATGAACATAATTCACGCCCGGCCAATGCCGGCAACACTTATGGAAAGGGGTCAGAGCCCTTTTTGTTAAAAAGGGGTCTGACCCCAGGAGCAAATTGTAATGCCGAACATCAGCCCGGGCAGCCTGCTGCTTATTCTCGTTATCGTGTTGGTGATCTTTGGCACCAAGCGCTTACGCAGTCTGGGAACCGACCTCGGTGGTGCCGTGAAAGGGTTTCGTTCTGCCATGAGCGAAGCTGAAGCTGAAGAGACATCGGAAAAGATAGAGGAATCTTCCGACGATGCGAGTTTTGATTCCACGCCCATTGAAGAGAACGAAGAGAAGAAAGAGAAGAAAGACGCTTAGGGTCTTTCAACACCATGTCTGGAATCGGCGGTTCCGAATTTATCCTTCTTTGCCTGATCGGGCTCCTGATACTGGGGCCTGAGCGGCTACCGCGTGTCGCTCGCCAAATCGGCGGCTGGGTTGGCAAGGCGCGGCAGCTCACCCGCAGCTTGCAACG
>Ga0164320_10000259_pt1 | contig 16390 bp, 15 predicted proteins | sample GuaBasSediGuay11_FD_113736 | JGI IMG/M metagenome (GOLD analysis project Ga0164320, IMG submission 113736) | Subseafloor sediment microbial communities from Guaymas Basin, Gulf of California, Mexico - Guay11, Core 4567-28, 0-3 cm | ecosystem: Environmental > Aquatic > Marine > Hydrothermal...
CTCGACTACACCAAGGGGATTCCCGAACGGCTCGCCGCTTTCGAGCGCCTACTGCGCCGCGACAAAACGGCCCGCGCCCGGTACGCCCTAGTCCAGATCATGGTGCCAAGCCGAACGGACGTGAAAGCCTACGCGGATCTCAAGGAAGAAATCGATCGCATGGTGGGTGACATCAACGGACGCTACGCAGAAACGGGCCGCGTTCCGATTCACTATCTCTATCGGAACCTCAGCCAACGGGCGCTCTTTGCGCACTACCGCGCGGCAGATGTCGCCTTGGTGACGCCGTTGCGCGATGGGATGAACCTCGTGGCGCACGAGTACGCCGCGGCACGGACCGACGAAGACGGCGTACTGATTCTGAGCGAGTTTGCGGGCGCAGCGAAGTACCTCAAGGGGGCGCTGCTAGTGAACCCGTATGACGTGGAGTCCACCACCAGCGCCATTCATCGCGCACTTCACATGAAGGCCTCCGAGAAACGCAAACGGATGCGCTCCTTGCGCGCCGAAGTCATGCGGTTGGACGTACACCGCTGGGCCAATGGCTACATCGCGGCGTTGGAGGGTAAGTGAATCGCGTCGAGGCGCTCATCGAAACGCTGCTCACCCTCGAGCGCCCGCTACTCTTGGCGCTGGACGTCGACGGCACGCTCTCTCCCATCGTGCGTGACCCGGACCTCGCGGAGATCCCGGCGTCTACCCTGTCCACACTCGAATCGCTGGCCAAGGTGCACATGGTGGAGGTCGCAATTGTCACGGGACGCGATCTCGGCTCGCTTTCGCGGATGGAACAGCTCGAAGGCGTGTGGCGTGCGGTCGAGCATGGGGCGGTGGTGTTGGCTCCGGGGCAGGTGCCATCGAGGCGTGAGCTCACGAGCGCGCAGCACGAGGCATTGGGTCGCTTTCGACAGTGGGTCGAGGCGCACGCCGGGGACGCGTTCATCGAGTACAAGCCTCAGGCGATCGCGCTCCACGTTCGCGGGATCGCCGAGGACGACCCGGCCCGCGCAGAGCGGCTGCTCGCGGAGGCCGATGAGCTGGCCCAGGGTCTGGGCCTCCATGTTCGGCGAGGGAAAGCCCTTCGCGAAGCCGAGGCTGTAGTTCACGACAAGGGCGCCGCGCTCCGGGAGCTCTTCGAGCGGTCAGGCGCGAGGTCCGTGTTCTTCGCTGGAGACGACCTCACCGACTTTCCTGCTATCGAGTTCGCGTCGGCGCACGGCGCGAGCGCGTTCGTTTCCTCGAAGGAGCAACGCGGCGTGCCGTCCAGTCCGGCGACGCTACTGCAGAGCGTGGACGAGGTTGCGGCGCTCCTTTCACAATTGCTGCAACGCATGTCGGCGTGACCGGTGGCACGGGGATCTTCGCGTGGTAGAGGCACCGCATGTTGGATCGAGAGATCGCGGAGGCCGCTCGCATTGCGCGTGAGGCCGGCGCTATCTTGATGGACGTCTACGCGACCGATTTCGACGTCGCATACAAAGCCGAGGCCGACCCGGTGACCGAGGCCGATACCAAGGCCAACGCGTACATCGTTGGGAAGCTCCGCAAAATATTTCCGGGCGACGGCATCGTTGCCGAAGAAACGGAAGACCGAAGTGACGCGCTCGAGGGAGGACGTTGCTGGTACGTCGACCCGCTCGACGGCACCAAGGAGTTCGTGGCGAGAAACGGCGAGTTCTCCGTCATGCTCGGCCTGGCCATCGACGGAGTGGCCACGGCTGGAATCGTGTATCGGCCCGTCAACGACAAGCTCTACGCCGGCGTCGTCGGCGACGGGGCATACCTCGAGGAGCACGGCGAACGACGCTCGCTGAATGTCAGCACGGTGACGGACCCGAGCCGCTTGAGGCTCGTGGTGTCGCGCTCGCACCGCAACCGAGCGGTCGGCAACGTCGTCACCGAGCTTGGGATTACCCAAGAAACGACGAGTGGCTCGGTCGGGCTCAAGGCCGGCCTCATCGCGGAGCAGAAGGCGGACCTCTACATCCACATCGCGGACAAATCGAGCCTGTGGGACGCGTGCGGACCCGAAGCGGTTCTCAAGGCCGCAGGCGGGCGCTTCACCGATTTGACTGGAAACCCGTACCACTACGGCGGCGCCGACATGCGCAACCGGAGCGGCATCCTCGCCTGCAACGCGGCGGCGTACGACGCTGTGCTGCCTGCCGCACGTGAAGCGGCCCGAGCCGTTGGGCTCATCGACTGAGAGGCACCGATGGACTGGCGAAAAACCTGGAGGGCGGGGGTCACCCCATGGGACGCGGGCACATCACCGCCAGCACTCCGCCGCTTGGTCGATCGCGGCGCCGTTCCCTCCGGCCGGATCCTCGTCCCGGGTTGCGGTACCGGTTACGACTTGGCCACGCTTGCCCGAACGGATCGAGAGGTCGTGGGCATCGACCTCTCCGAAGACGCGCGCAAGGCGTTCGTGGCCGCATACCCGGAACTACCCGGCAGCGTCGTCTATGAAGTAGCCGACTTCTTTTCGTACGCCCCGGCTCGCGGCTTCGATTTCGTCTGGGACTACACCTTTTTCTGCGCACTCGACCCGGACCAACGGACCTCGTGGAACCAGGCGATGCAGCGCCTCGTGAACCCGGGCGGCCTGCTCGCCACCCTGCTCTTCCCGTTCGAAGACCCGATCTCCGGGACACAGGGACCGCCCTGGCCGGTCAACACCGCCATGGTGCGCAGCTACGTCGAAGACGGGTTCGAAGAGCTGAAGACGACCGTCGTGGGCCGCACGCACCCGGGACGCGAGGGCAAGGAGCGCCTGGTGCTGTGGCGGCGCGAGGCCTAGTCGAGGTCGGGGAGCGGAATGGAAGACGACTTCCACTTCACTTCGGAAAAACCTAGCCGGTAATCCGCCGTCGCTCCTGCTTCGCGGACGCCGATCCATACCTGGGTGCTACCGATCGGGAAGTCGGAACGGATCATCGGATCCTTCGTGCCGCTACGGTTGTCGTTGCACAGGACCGCGCCGCCGGGCTTTCGCACGACGAGGAGCACGTCGGAACGCGAGCGCGCGAGCACGTGGAGCCGCAGGAACGCTGTATCGGCGTCGAGGAGATAGTCCGGAGTTTCCGAGATCCACCCTTTGCACTTCCGGTGAATCGACCCGGCGCTGACCTCGCCCAGGGCCGTGCCGCCAACCACTCTCGGGTCAGGACTGAACCCTGCGTGCAGCGGTACGACGCCGAAGCGCGAGACCGAGTGTTCGTAAGGGTCCAGTGCCCCCACCGGCTCGCGCGCCCCGCGGACTTCGGGCGACTCACCCGGGGCTGTCTTGGCTGTGCACCCTGCCAGCGCCGCCAACCCCGCCAGAACGGCTATGGCCGCGCTCGAGATCGCCTGTTGATCCACTAACCGTCGCTAGCGCTTGCAGGCGCGCCAGGCGGGACGGTGTCGCGCGTCGCCCCTTTGATCACCTTCTGCGCCAACGTCGCGAGGCTGCGCGCACCGCTCTTCTTGAGAAGCGATCGAATCTGGGCCTTGACCGTGTTCTCGGCAACGCCGAGAGCTTCCGCGAGCTCCTTTCGCGACAGCCCGTCGACCGACAGGGTCAGCAGCTCGGTCTCACGGCGTGTGAGCTTGAGCTGCCGGGCCAGATGCTCGATGCGCTGCCCGATCGCCACGTCGTCCACTCGCTCCTGCGCGAGCGCACGCTGAATGAAGGGATTGAGGTTGTCCGCGGAAGCCGGCTTGCAGACGTACTCGCCCCGCATCGTCTGAACTTTGTTAACTACATCACGATTGAGCTCTCCGGTCAGAACGAGCACGGGCAGACCCCCGTGGGTTTCCCGGATCTCCGCGAGCAGGTCCAAGCCGTATCCGTCGGGCAGAATCAGGTCCAAAACGACGCCGGTCCACTCGGCCTGGTTCTCCAGCTTGTCGCGCGCTGCCTGCATGCTGTGCACGACCTCCACAGGACCGTGGCGCCCGAATGTACGAGCAAGGGTCCGAGCCAATGTCGGCTCGTCCTCGACGATGAGAAACCCTCCCGGCATGCGGCGTAAGCTAACCTAGTTGACCCCTCCGGTGGTACGGATTCCCGTTGGGAGCGGTGGTTTTTGAACCCTTATCTGCCTCAGAAAGGGAGGTCCGTGCTGGAATGCTCAATGATTTCTGATGTTTCTCGGAGTAGGCCGAGCGGGTGAGCCATCGAAGGCCGTCACAGCCGGCAGGGCGAGAATTGGCAGTGACTTGACGCGAGGCGTCGGCGCCCCTTGAATGAGCCCGGAACATGTACGCAGTTGTGATCACCGACGAGGGGGGCGCACGGCGGAAGCTCGATTTTCCGAAGCCGGAGCTGACGGTTGGGCGTGTCCAAGGCAACGACATCGTCTTGTCGAAACGCAACGTGTCCAAGCAGCATGCACGCTTGACTCTAAAGGGCGAGCAAGCGGTCGTGGTCGACCTCAACAGCACCAACGGGACCTGGGTCAACGGGCGTAAGATCTCCTCGCCGCAGTCATTGAAGCGCGGCGACAAGATCTACATCGCGGACTTCATCATCACGCTCGAACAGCCGAGCGCGGACTCCGAACGTGCGAGCTCCGCGCCGCGTGTTTCAGAGCCTCCACCGCTGCCGGCCAAGCAGTCGATACCAACCCACAGTACGATGCCGCCCCAGAGTTCGATGCCGGCCCGGCGTCCGATGAGCCCGCGTCGCTCGATCGCAGCAGACTCGAGAACGCCAGCAGGGCCCACCGATGTGCGAGGCACCAGTCTGCCGCCTCGCATCGAACGCAGAGAGACCGGTGAAGCCCGGTTGCCTGCAAGAACCGAGACCCAGACTCCGATAGCCGACCCGCTCGGAGCGCTGATGAGCCGCCTCGCCGGGCGCATGGACATCGACAATGTCGATTCTGCGGCGATGAAAAACCAGGAGCGCTGGTCTGCGGCGCGCGCCGCGATTGCCGAAACGTTTCTCTCCATGCAGACCGATGGCTCGGTGAATGCCGACGTCGACATGCGCCAGGTCGCGCACATTGCTCTGCACGAAGCGGTTGGCTTGGGCGCGCTCGACGACGTTCTGTCCGACGAATCGGTACGCACGGTGGTCGTGAAGGGTCCCTCCCACATATTCGTCGACAGGGGCGAAGGGCTAGACGCAGCATCGTTGAAGTTCTCGTCCGAAGGCGCGCTGCACCGGGTGGCGCGACGTCTCGCCGCCGGGAGCGGACAAACACTCGAAGCGCAGCCCGTCCTTCATGGACGACTCTCGTTCGGTCCTAGACTGACGATCATGCAGTCGCCCCTGGTGGTGAAAGGCCCTGTGATCGAGCTTCGCATCGGAAGCACCAAGTCGCTCGAGCAACTGGCGGAGGCCGGCTGGATGAGCGGTGATGCCGCCACGTACTTGGCGAAGGCGGTGGCGGAGTGCCGCAACATCGTCGTCGCGGGGCCTCGCGGCTCTGGCGTCGCCGAGGTGATGTCTGCGCTGGCCCGAGAGCTGCCGGAGACCGAAAACACGGTCGTGATCGAGGCGGTTCCCGATCTCGACATCGATCGGGACCGGATGGTCTCGCTGATCGCGACCGACTCGGGTATCTCGCTCGGCGAAGCGATCCAGCACGGAACGCGGCTCGAAGCGGAGCACCTCGTGCTCAACGACCTCTCAGGGGCCGACACCATGACGGCCCTGGTGGCTGTGCTCGGACGCGAGCCTGGTCACCTCCTCGGGGTACACAGCTGGAGCACAAAGGACGCAATCGAAGGCCTCTTGCTCGCGGCAGGATGCGGCGGCGCGGAGCGGGCATGCGTCGCACAGCTGGTGGGTGGTGCGGTCGACCTCGTCGTCGCGGTGCAGCGCGGGCCGGAGGGTCGGCGCGTGAGCGGGATCCTCGAAATCCAAGGCCACGAAGCCGGCGACGTCAGCTTTCAGTCCGTCCCGTTCTGAATCGCGCGGTCAGGCGCCCTTGCTCATCACGGCAACCGGCGTCGCGCTGATACCGGGCGCTGGATACGCCGGCCGCGCGAAGTAGTAGCCCTGGCCGAAGTGGGCGCCGCAGTCGACGGCGACCTTCATCTCGGTTTCCTGCTCGATTCCCTCGGCCACCACGCGCGCGCCGAGCTCGTGGCAAAGCCGCACGAGGTGGCGAACCAAGACCTGCGCACGGCGGTCGTCCGCGAGATCGGCAATCAGCGTTCGATCGAGCTTCACAATCTCGGGGTTGAGGTCGACGATGTATTTCAGGTTCGAGTAGCCGGCGCCGAGGTCATCGACTGCAAGCGACACGCCCTTGCCACGAATCTCGCGCAGAACGCTGTGGCAGTACTCGAAGTGAGTCAGCGGGACCGACTCGGTCACCTCGAGATAGACCGGTTGGTCGTGGGTGAAGATCGGGTCGTCGGGCTGGACGAGCCACGACTCGTCGAACTCATTGGGGTGCACGTTGAGGAACAGTGGCTTCTCGGGGCTGTGAGCCGTGGCAATGTCACGGATCGCGCGGCCAAGCGCCCCAACGTACCCGGACTTGATCGCTTCATCGAAGAGCTGCGGTGGGTTGATCCAGTGTGGCGAATCGCTTCGAACCAGGGCTTCGTACGCGAATGGCTCCATCGTCTCCAGGGAGACGATCGGCTGGTAGACGACGCTGAGATCGCCACGCGCGAGTACACCGGGGAGGCCGCGGGGGCTGCGGACACGGGGAGCCCCCGATCCTCGTCGCCGAACGGTCTCGAGCCAGTTTCCGAAGTTCAGCACAAATTCCCCAACACGGTAAGTTTACAATATTACAACCGTGAATAGATACCCCTATTTAGGGATTCCTAGCGCTCATCATGGCGCTCTGGTATGCCCGGCAGCAATGAGTCGCGCAGTATCGATCGGCCCCACGCAACAAAGCCCCATCGGAACTACCCTAGAACGGCACCTGCTCGACCGCCAGCGCCGCATGCCTCAAGCGACGGGCGATTTCACCGGTCTTTTCCAACAGATCAGCTTGGCGTCCAAAATCATAGGCAGCCGGGTCAGCAAAGCGGGGCTGTCAGGCATCCTCGGACGCACCGGAACGACGAATGTCCAGGGGGAACAGGTCCAAAAGCTCGACGACTTCGCCAACACCACGATCGTGAACACCGTCGAGGCGGGAGGACATGTCTGCGTGATGGGAAGCGAGGAGGTCGAAGGGCCAATCCAAATCCCGCCGCAGTACCCGCAGGGCAAGTACGTGCTGCAGTTCGACCCCCTCGACGGATCGGGCAACATCGACATCAACGCATCGATCGGAACTATCTTTTCGATTCACCGACGGCTTACGCCGGATGGTACGCCCGGGACGCTGCAAGACTTGCTGCAGCCAGGCAGCGACATCGTGGCGGCAGGCTACGTGGTGTACGGCTCGTCCAACATGATGGTGTACTCCACCGGCGATCAAGTCGATGGATTCACCTATGACCCGGGAGTCGGCGAATTCTTCTTGTCGCATCCGAACATTCGAATCCCTCAGCGCGGTGCCATTTACTCGATCAACGAAGGCAACTACCACGGTTGGGCTGAGGGCATTCAGCAGTGGGTTGACTGGATCAAGACGCCCTCCGAGAACAAGAAAGCGTACCGGCTGCGGTACATCGGTGCGATGGTTGCTGACCTGCACAGGACGCTGCTGCGCGGAGGCATCTTCGTCTACCCGGCGGACACGAAGAACCAGCGGGGCAAGCTCCGTCTGCTTTACGAAGCCTCACCCATGGCGTTCCTCGTCGAGGCGGCCGGCGGCAGTGCCTCCGACGGCCACAGAAGGATCCTCACGATCGAGCCAAAGGAGCTCCATGAGCGGACGCCCGTATTCATGGGTAGCCCCGACGACGTGGCAGACGCGCTTCGATTCGCGGGCGCGTGAGCCGGTCTAGAGCTTCGGCATCATCTGAAACGGCACCGAGGTCCGCACGCACCCGTCGCTCGGCTTCGGGAACTTCCACGTCCTGGCGACGCGCTTCACGCAGGCATACACCTGGCGGTCTCTCAGCGTGCCGTCCACCGAGACTGCCCTCACCGAGCCATGCGCACCGATGGTGAGCAGAACGGTCATCGAGCCTTGGAGCAGGTTGTTGTCCTTGAGCCCCCGCTCGTAGCAGGTTTGCACTTGCTTGCTCGGTTGGCCCTTGAGGACGGCCGTGAGCTCCCCGGCGTCCAGGTTGCCGCGGCAGACCCAATCCTCGGGCCGGGTCTGCGAGGAACGGCCGGGCTTGGAAGGCGGAGGGGCCTCATCGGCGTCCTCGAGCCCGGCATCTTCGTCCGGGATCTCGATCTCCGCGGCGAACTGTGCCCGCGTAGGCGCTTCGGCGACAGGCTCGGCGGCCTCGGCCTGGGGGGGTGGATCGTCGGTTTTGAAGAAGAACCAAACCCCGCCGGCAGCGAGGAGGAGGAGCAAGGCAATAAGGCCGTACTTGCCATCGTTCTTCTGCAGCGGCGGTAGACTCGAGCCTGGGGTCACGGGCCGGAGTGTAGAATCCTCTGCAGATCAAGCCAACTCCCGAGCCACTCGGGGCTCGAAAAACCGCAGTTTGCCGGGAGCCAACCTCTCCTCTATGGTTCCGCCTCTTTAACCGGCAAATTGGCGATGATTGACAAGTTCAAAGGCTTCTTTCTAGTTCTACTCGTGGTGCTGCTTTCGGCGGTGTTTGCCCTCCAATTCGGAGGTGGTCAGGCCGAAGGATGCGCAGCGGGGGGCAGCACATATCTCGCGCGCGTGTATGACCAGACGCTGAGCAAGGGCGACTTCGAGGCGGCTTACGCGGTCGCCAACTTCGGGAGGCTGCCCGAAGAGACGCAACGGTCGATGCGACTGCCCGAGTTGGTGCTCGATGGATTGATCAACCGCACCCTACTTGCACGCGAAGCGCGTCGGGTCGGGTTCGACGTCAGCCAAGAAGAGGTCATGACGCGCTTCGTCAACGAGGGCGTCATTCTCCTGTCGCTCGGAGTCGGAGCGCCGCCGATGCTTCCTCAAGGGGAGATTCCGGTTTCGTTCACCGACAAGGAGGGCGCCTTCAACAAGGACCTCGCCGAACGCTACATCCAGAACGGCCTTCGTCGCAGCGTCGGCGAGTTTGCCGACGCACAGGTGGACGAGTACTTGGCTGCGCAGATGCGCGAGCTCGTGGCCTCGACGGTCAACGTCAGCGAAGCCGAGATCTGGGACGACTACGTCCGCGAGAACGACAACGCAAGGATCAGTTACGTCCGCTTCTCGCCGGCCTATTACATCAGGCAGAAGCCGGATACGTCGGAGGCTGCGCTCGCAGCGTGGATCGAAAACAACGAGGACCGTCTCGCGGCGGAGTACGAGACCAACAAGCACCGCTACACCAACCTCGAGAAGCAAGTCCGTGCGCGCCACATTCTCGTCAAGGCGGGCAGCTACGCGACCGACGAACAGAAGGCCGAGGCCAAGAAACAAGCCGTCACGTTGCAGAAGCGCGCGGCCAAGGGCGAGGATTTCGCCGCGCTCGCCAGCAAGCACAGCGGCGACCAAATCACGGCGAAAAACGGCGGAGATATCGGTTTTCTCAAAAAAGGCACGATGCCCGAATCATTTGATGGGGCTCTGTTCTCGATGGAGGTGGACGAGATTTCCGCGGTCGTGGAGACTTCATATGGGTTCCACGTCATCCAAGTCCTCGCGATTCGCGAAGGCGATGTGCCGGTCGACGAGGCCAAGCGCGAGCTCGCGGAGAGCCTGTACCGGGCAGACTGGCTCGAAGCCCGTGCGCGCAAGGCGGCTGCAGACACGCTCGCCTCCTGGCGGCGAAGCAACGATGACGACGCCGTCGCCCAGAGTTTAACCGCCGCGGCCAAGCAGCAGGGTAGCGAGTCCGCACTCACACCCAGCCTCGAGGAGACTACAGAGTTTGGGCGCTCCGACACGCCCGTGCCGGGCCTGTCGACGACCGCACTACTGGACGCCGTGTTCGCGTTGCCCGAGGGGGAGGCTTTCCCCACCGGCCCCGTCAGGCTCGGACGCGAATGGCTGATCTTCCGGCTCATCGACCGGCAGCGTCCGGACGAAGCGGCTTTCACCGATGCGGTTCGAGAGTCGACCCGAGACGTTCTGCAGACGCTCAAGAAGAAAGAGACGGTCGATCTCTACATTCAGCGGCTTCGCGCGAAGGCAACGTCAGACAAAGCTCTTCGCGTCAACGCGCTCTCCAACGAGGATGGCCGTAGTTAACGGGGTGAGCCTTAGCGAGCTGCCCACCGAGTCGTTGACGCTCGGCAACAGCCTGCGGGTGCGCCTCATTCCGTTGCCCCACCTGCAATCAGCGACCGTGTCGTTCTTCGTCCGGGTCGGCTCTCGCTACGAAACCGCTCAGACCAACGGCTTGAGCCACTTTCTCGAGCATATGCTGTATCGCGGCACCGAGACGCACCCTGCGGCGCACGAGCTCAACCTCGCGATCGAGCGACTTGGCGGAACTCTCGATGCCACCACGCACGTGGACTTCACGAGCTACGAGCTCACGCTTCCGAGCGAGACGATCGCCAAAGGCGCCGAGCTGCTCGCCGAGGTCTTACGTGAGCCGCTGTTGACGGAGCTCAGTACGGAGAAGCAGATCATTCGGGAAGAAATTCTCGAAGAGCTGAACGAAGAAGGTCAGCAGATCGACATCGACAACGTGTCGCGGGAACTGCTCTACCCGGGTCACCCGCTCGGATTCTCCATCGCCGGCCCGCTCGCCAACTTGGATCGGTTCGAGCGTACTGATTTGAGGAGGCATCACACCGATCACTACGCGGCTCGCAACTCGGTGATCTGCGTGGCGGGCGCGTTCGACCCGCGCGAGCTCGGTGACACGATTCACTCGCACTTCGACGGGATGCAGGTCGGCGACGCAATCCAGCCCAGCATGGCGCCTCGCGACGTAGCGCCGGCTCGCTTCTCCTACGTACACGAGCATGGGAGCCAGACCGATGTGCGACTCTCGTTTCATACCCCCGGAATCCTGAGCCCGGAGGCGCCGATCCTGCTGTTGCTAGCGCGTGTCCTCGATGACGGGTTGAGCACACGGGTTCATCAAACGATCTGCGAAGAGCGAGGATTGGCGTATGAGGCTTTCGCGGGCAACGACACCTTCGAGGACTGCGGCGTGTTCGACTTTGGAGCTTCGGTGGAACACAAAAAGGCACCCGTCCTCATCGAAACCGTGTTCGAGCTCATCGAAGAGCTACGGCGGGACCCGCCCACCGAGGATGAGGTAGAAAAGGCGAAAAGGCGCTATTTGTGGGATCTCCGCACTGTTCGCGATGACCCCGAGGCCACCGCTCATTTCGTGGGAAGCAGCGCGTTGTTCGGTATTGCGGAGCAACTCGGAGCGATGGCGGCCGAGGTGGCGCAAGTCACACCTGCCGACATCCAACGAACCGTGCAGGATTCCCTCGACCGCAAGAACGCCTACCTAACGTGCGTGGGCGTGTTGGATAACGGGTTGCTCTCGGATATGCGTGGCCTGGTCGGGGCTTAGTCGTCGAGGTTTACCCAGCGCGCGTCGCCATCGCGTCCCCGCTCCTTCTTCCAGAGCGGGACGGTCTCTTTGATCCGATCGATCGCCTTGCGACAGGCCGCAAACGCGTCTTCTCGATGAGCCGCACTCGCCGCCACGCAGACCGCAACGTCACCGATGTCGAGCGCGCCAACCCGATGGACCGCCGCAATCCGAACGCCCGGGTGCTCGGCGACGACGCCTTCGAGCACACGATTCATTTCTTGTTGAGCAAGGGTCTCGTGGGCTTCGTAGTCGAGCCCGGAGACCTCTTTCCCATCGGCGTGGTCACGGACGACCCCATGGAAAATACAAATGCCACCCGCTCCCGGGTGCTCGACCGTTTTGCGAACTTCATCGAGCGAGATTTCCTGCTCGACGACCCTACAAGAAACGCTAGGCGATCCGCCGGCCACGGGCGGCAATACATCGACACGATCGCCATCGTGAAGCGGGTGCGCCGTGTCGACAAACTCACCATTCACCGCCAATCGCATGCGCCCTAGGAGCGCCCCGAGCGAAGGGAAGCGATCGATGACTGCACTGCGCAACTCGATCTGCTCAACGCTTTCGGGCGCGAACTCGAACGTCGAGCTCCGGCACCCAGCGAGCTCCTTCGCGGCCGCGTAATAGTGAACGGTCACTTTCATGAGACGGGACCCTAGCAGGCATCGAAATGAGGGCAGCCGGGCCTGGCGTGATAGGGTTCATCACTCGTGAGTGAGTCGGGACTCAAGCTTATTGCGTGGTTGGTCGCGGCGGGTGTGACAGGCGCGACGCTGGCGGTTCCGCAGCCGGTAGACCCCTGGGAGATGCCGAGCCTAGTCCTCGACCGCGCGGCGACCTCCGATGCAATCAAGCTCGATCAGACGCTCGCCGGCGAGGTACTCGAGACATCGGAGGCGCAGACGCTTCGGACGCTGTTCCTCGACCATGGTCGAGCGGAGGCGAATCCCCCGTACGAGCGACTCGAGTTCGACGAGCGGCAGACAGCGATCTACCGTGCAAACGAAGCGCTCTTCGAGAAGCATGGTGCCGCTGCACTCGGGGCAATGAGAGCGAGTGCCGTCGACGAATTCATGCGCGTGTTGGGCGACGGCTTGCATGAAGGGCAGGACGACTACGAGACGGGCGTGCTCGGTGGCATTCGCGCGGTCCTCGAGCGGTACGGCGCAACGCGCGATGGCGTGCTCGTCGCGCCGCCCCTGACCGCGCGCGTGTTCTACAAGGCGCGCTGGAACTCGATTCACCGGCGAGCATTCGTCGAGGGTTTCGCCCCAGTCGAGCTCCAAGCCTACTGGGGCTGGCTGGCACTGCATGGCTGGGGTAAAGCCCTCGACGAACGCGAGGACGCGCTGGTGGCATTTCGTGACGCCGGCGGATTTGGTACGCAGGAGGCCGCGGCGCTTTTTGATTTGCTGGCAGGTCGCCCGGACCGGTCGGCGAGGTCGCTAGAGGCGCTTTACGAGGCAACGGGTGAGCTTCGCTTACGCAACCTTGCGCTTGGCGCTCTGCACGCCGCCCTTTTACCCGTGAGCGGGCCATGATACGAGGCACTAAGTGGACATGGAGCGGAAAGATTCGAGTCTGATGTGAAGGTCGACCTCAAGAAGAGCCTCTTCATACTTCCCAACCTCTTCACGCTCTCGAGCGTGTTGTGTGGGTACTACGCGATCTTGATCCTCTCGGGTCAGCCGACGGGCGATGATTTCTACCGCTCCGCGATCCTCATCGTCTTCGCGCTATTCTTCGACGGAATCGACGGGCGGGTTGCCCGCCTGACCAAGACGCAGTCGGCGATCGGGGTTCAGCTCGACTCTCTCGCCGACATGATCTCTTTTGGGGTCGCGCCGGCTGTCCTCGTCTACCGCTGGTCACTCACCGAACTCGGCACCGGCGGCATGCTGGTTGGCTTCGTGTTCGTCGCGACGGGCGCAATCCGGCTCGCGCGCTTCAACGTCGCTTCCACAGGGGACGACGGCCAGCCACATGCCCCCGCAAAGTACACGCAAGGGCTGCCAATACCAGCCGCCGCCGGCATCTTGATCTCGATTGTGGTTGCGAACCACCTCACCGGGAGGCTGCCGTTTACCCCGATTCTGATCTCCGTTCTCGTGGTCACGCTCTCGGTCTTCATGGTGAGCGCGATGCCCTTCCGCTCCTTCAAAGACCTGAAGCTCAACTGGAGAACGGTGGCATTCATCTCGGTGACAATCTGCGTGACGGTGTGGATTGCTCTGAAGGTTCATCCGTCGATGGCGCTCGTTTGGTTGCTCGCGGCCTACGTGGTCATTGGCATCGTCGAGAGCCTGATCGCATTGACGCACAAGGCACGCGCCGGGATCGACAAAGCCAGCGGACGTTCAACCTAGCCCCGATCCGGGCTAGTCCTCGTCTTCAGTCCTCGTCTTCAGTCCTCGTCTTCAAGGCCGGGGTTCTCGTACACCGAGATGATCGGAACGCCGTCGTAACGGAGCACGAACACCGGCTGCACGCTCCCGTAGGCGACCCAGGCCTGATAGTCGACCTCGTTGAAGTGTGCCTCGTGGTGCACGAGAACGAGATTCGCTGTGCTCATTGACGGGGCGGACCGAATGTTCGACGGGATCAGCCCGTCGCGCTGCATCATCGCCCACGCGCCGACGGTGGTGTCGCATATCCATACGGACCCTCCGTCGGGAAGCTTCGAGGTGATCCACTTCGCGAGGCTTCCTGAGGTAAAGCCCCAAAACTGCCGATTCATCCCAAGATCGGCTGCGCCGGGGACCCCTCCCGCCACGGGCGTGTAGTGCGACAAACCGAACGGGTGACTATGAACGGTTTGCGCAACCCCCGGCAAGAGGCACAGCGCTGTGAATACCCATGAAGGCCATCGAAGGCCCGTCCACGCTTCGAGCTCGGCACGGTCCGAGAGCGCCACGAGACCCCAACCCGCGAACAGCGCCAAGAAGGGATAAGCGGCGAGCCAGTGCTTCGTCCCGCCAAAGATCGGCGATGACGGGAGCGCGATGGCGAAGAGCGGCGCGAGCATGCACCCAAGCCAGAGCACCTCGGTTCTACGGCCCGTCGCATCGCCCGGCTTGATTCGTGACGAAGGCCGCAACCCTTCGCGCTGGTGGTAGAGGCCCAGCAGCGAAAGGACGAGCACCGTCAGCGACACGGTAAATAGGGTCATTACGAACGGTACCGAGATCGGCAACGGCGCCTCGAAGTAGCTCACGCCCAGGTATTCGTAGGTGTAGTGAACGTGTCGAAGGTGGAACGTCACATAGCCAAGCAAGCGGCTCCAGGTGTCGTGCCAGAGCCACGGCCAAGTCGCGATCAGCACCAAGGGGCCGAGGATCAGCATCGACGGAAGCCACGCGATCGAGGAACGCTCCATGCGTTCCGCGCGCTCTTCGTCCAGGCGGATCCAAAGGAAGTGGATCAGAAAGATCCCTGGCAACATCCAGCTGTTGTGTTTCGTTGCCAGAGCAAGGCCGAACGCCAAGCCAACGAAGGGGATCCACCTGCGGTCTGCCAGTGCGCGCCAGTACGTATACGCGGTCAGGGTGACGAAGAACGTGATCGGGATGTCGAAGCACGCGAGATGACTGTGATAGAAGACGCGCGGCATGAGGGCGAAGGCCAGTGCCGCAAAGAGCGCACCCTGGCGGCGCATGACCGAAGCGCCCCACGCGTAGATTAGCCAAAGCAGCAAGCCTGAGGTGAGCATGCCGGGAAACCGGAAGGCGAGTGATTCGCTAGGGAACAGCCCCAAGTGCTTGTGCGCCAGCCAGCTCCACGCAAAGCCGAGCTTCATCCAGGCCGGGTGCTCCCAGTTGTACGCCCAGGCCCGATCGATGCTCTGACTCGTGAACGCCACGCTCGGATCGCTGAAGAGCTGGGATATCCAGCTCGCATAGCTCTTGGCCGCGTGAACGTAAAAACTCTCATCGCGCGACATCGCCAGGTCCGGCGCGGTGGCAACCAGGAGCAGGACGTACGCAATACACAATCCCGCCCCGATGAGATGATCGCGCCCCTTCAAGGCCCTCGCGTCAATCATGGCGTCCGCCGACGTGATGCATTGGACACGGCGCTGCGCGCCCGTTGTGTGGATGCGGACCAGCAGAAAAGGCGCGCGCTGGGGTCATCGGCCGTGGTTTCGAAACGGACTTCGGCGAGGTCGAGGTCGAGCGCTGAGGTGTCGATGTCGATGCCCGACCAACCGTCACCGTCGTGATGCACGAGCTCTCCCGCCAGCTGGTCGTCGATCCACACGCGCAGGGTGACCGGGCCGAGTATTCGTCGGCGTTCGCTGTTGTAGTCGATGCCTCCGCGAACGATGAGACGTTCTCCCATCGTCGCCTCGGGGAATGTCACGCGGACTGGATCGGGGCCAGCGGGATGCTGCCAGATGCAGCGTCTTGGCTGCAGCTCGAGGTCGTTCAGGACAGTCGCCCCGACCCACAGCCACGGGCGACGCGGATCGCAGACGAACCTCTGCCCGGGTGTCATGGGACCGTGGCCGAGACCTCCGCGCGAGGGGCGCGCGGTCTTCCACGGGCAGGCCTGTGATCCTTCCCTGGCGTCGAGCTCGACGTCCGCGTGCTCGATGTTCTCGACGAAGTCGTAGAGCACCTCGTCGGTCGACACGAGCCACATACGAACGCGGACACCATCGAAGTGTTCTTCGAGTGCCGGCGGCTCGTCGCGTGTCGTCGCGCCGCGAATGCCGACCTCCCAGACCCGCTCGATGCCCGCGAGATCGCTGAGAGCAGCCATGCGCAAGGACACGAGGTCCCCGAGGTAACTGCGAACGATGGGATCAACCCATGGTGGAGCCGCAACGATTCTGTCCGTCGGCTCGTAACGCGCGCGGACGAAGGCCGATGCCGCCTCCCACGACTCGTCGCTAGGGATC
>Ga0164320_10000260_pt1 | contig 16345 bp, 16 predicted proteins | sample GuaBasSediGuay11_FD_113736 | JGI IMG/M metagenome (GOLD analysis project Ga0164320, IMG submission 113736) | Subseafloor sediment microbial communities from Guaymas Basin, Gulf of California, Mexico - Guay11, Core 4567-28, 0-3 cm | ecosystem: Environmental > Aquatic > Marine > Hydrothermal...
AAGGACCAGTGGAACCAGCGCTCGGGGCAGAACACCAGTATGCAGGAGAAGGTCGTTGACGTTGTCGCCTCGGGTCAACTGTTCGAAATCGGCGGCAACATGCTTGCAGCGGCAATTGGTGCCCAGTACCGCGAAGCCTCCTACGCTTCATACCCCGACTCACTGTCTTCAGCCGGTGAGGATGGCGGTGAGGGCGTCTCGGGCGCCGTAATCGGCAGCCAGCGCGCATTTGCAGTGTTTGCGGAAGTCGTAGCGCCCATCGGCGACATCGGTGAAGTTCAGTTAGCTGTTCGCAATGAGGACTATGGTGATATATCCACGACGGATCCAAAAATCTCGTTCGAATTCGGGCTGGGTGAATATGTCGGTATCCGCGGTTCCTGGGGTACGTCATTCCAGGCACCGGCGGTTCGTCAGATAGGACGTTCGACCTCATCGCAATTCATCGACGATCCCGCATCGGCGACCGGGCCTGGTGGCAGCTTTATCTGTAATGACCAGCAGGTGTCAAACAACATCACCACTGCCGTCGAGGGAGCGCCGGATTTGACGCCCCAGGAGGCCGAGAACCTCAACTTTGGCGTCATATTCCAAACTGAAAGATTCAGGGCCAGCATCGATTACTTCCAGTTTGACTATGAGGACCTGATTGCGCCTGAGGCGGGTGCGCAGGCCATTATTGATGCGCAATGTCCGAATAATGACAGTTCGCCGATTGTCGCCGACTCGAGGGTGATCCGCGACGCTACCGGCCAGGTGCGCACAGTCACTTCTCAATTCACCAACATTGGCAAGGTCGAGACGAGCGGTATCGATATAAGCGCAGACTACACGCTCGACTTCGGTAACAGCACGTTCATCCTGGACGTAAGTGCCACGCTCCTCGATTCGTTCGACGTTGATACTGATGGTGATGGAGCTACTGATTTCGATGGGGCAGGAAGCAGGAACCAGTCGAACAACTTCAACACCATGCCTGAGGTTCGCGCCAATAGTGGCCTCACCTGGTTCGCAGGCAACCACACGGCACGCGTGGGTGTGAGTCACATCGGCACCTACAAGAATGACCAGGGCAACAATACGGAAATCAACTCCTGGACAGTGTGGGATGTGCTGTATGCGTATACGTTCAACGGGCTGATTGGCGACGGTGATACGACGTTGTCGATTGGTATCAATAACGTCATGGACGCGGATCCGCCGGCACTGTATCGCGGTGATGATAACGGCGTACGAAATGATCGATTCAACGCGGACGGCACTTACAATCGCGGCTGGACCGATCGTCCGGGATACGACGATAGAGCCGGTCATGACCTGCGCGGACAGATCGTGTACGCACGATTCAAGCACGCTTTCTAAGCATGCATAAAGCAGTAGCAAAAGAGGGGCCTTGTGCCCCTCTTTTCTGTTTGGGCGCAGTAATTCTGCTCGCCGCCAGTGGGCCTGCTGCTGCCCAGACGGTTGAACAATCAGACCTTGCGCTCTGTGCCAGTCTTGCGACGTCAGAGCTCAAACTCGCGTGCTTTGAGGCGCTTACTGCCATCGAAGGCAAGGTAGCTCCGCTTGCTACCGACGCGGCTGCGGAACCGCTGCCTGAATCCGCCGCGATGGACAAAGCACCAGAAACCGCTGCTGCGGCCGCCGGTCTGGCCGGGTCGGACGCAGGGCCCGTGGTACCGGCTCCTGCGGCCACTGCAAGTGATGATCAGGCGGAGGTCGTCGACGAACTCGGCCGAGAGCTCCCAGATGAAGAGCAAGTTGACCGTGTCGACGAAATCGGCCGAGAGCACTTGAGCGAAGAGAAAAACGTCGAAAAAGAAGAAACGGTTGTTCGTGCGACCGTGAGTGAAGTGGTGCAAGGAGGTTACGATGTACTCTATTTTCACTTTGCGAATGGTCAGGTGTGGCGACAGCTAGAGAGCCGGCGATTCAGTTATCCGCGTGACGGAGAATTCGACGTTGTCATCGACACCGGGATGATGGGTGAATACCGCTTAAGGCTCGATGCAGGCGGGCCGATGACACGAATTCGACGGATCAGATAGTTTGTATCCATAAACCACGTAGGTAATGTGACGACGACGCAGGTAGACTGACCTGCCCTTAATGCTTATGTGCCGCAGGAATCAATAATGTCCGAAGAAATGGTGCCGGATTTCGATATAAACAAGAGCGTTCGCTTGATCTTCGCCACGCCGCTTGTGGTTCACGACTGGCCCAACAGCGAACAATTTAATCAGGACTTAGAGAAACTCGTGCGACACAGCGAAGATAATGACAAGGACGGCTACGGGACCCGATCAAACGCAGGCGGTTGGCAGTCACCGGGCAACCTTATTACCTGGAAAGATCCTGTTGTCGATATTTTTCGTCAGCGCATCGAAAAACTGGTGACGAATCTCTTGCAGGAAACGGCGCGGGACACTGGAAAGAATCGTTCATTTCGCCTAATGATCGATGCCTGGGCGAACATCAATCGCGATCGTGACTATAACGTTGTACACACACACCCGAATTGCATGTACTCGGGCGTCTACTATGTTCACCAGGGCGAACCGGAAAAGGCGATTCCCTACAGTGGTTTGCTGGAAATTCTCGACCCGCGCGAAGCAGCTAATTACGTCCAGATTCGCCATTCGGTATTCGACGCCCGGGAATTTGTCGAAAACATTCCTGGTCGGATGCTGCTGTGGCCAAGCTGGCTGAAGCACTGGGTGCATCCATATCAGGGCAAAGGCGAACGCATATCCGTTGCCTTCAATGTAAACGTTATCGAAGAAAACGAGCAGCCGGCGTAAGCAGAACCAGTTTTACTGGTGGCTTCCAGTTCCGGGCTACCATTGTGCTGGTCAACCGGTTCGCAAATCGTATCCTCATCGTGACCCCATTTCCAAAAAATACCATGCTGATTTTGGCTGCAGTGCTGTTTTCGACATGGACAACGATAACAGCGGTATTTGCACAGGAGGTCGCAGAAGAAACTATTGACGAAATTCAGGTCACGGCAACACGGCGACCTCTGGCGGAAAGCGACGTCTCTGCAGCACTAACATCGATCAGCGTTGAGAACATTCGTGGAACAAAAATTATCACTGATGCGCTGGCGGCACAACCGGGCGTGTTTCTGCAGCAAACAACACCGGGGCAGGGCGCCGCAATCATTCGCGGTCTGAAGGGCTCTGAAGTATTGCATCTTGTGGATGGGATGCGGTTGAACAATGCAATATTCCGTAATGCGCCAACGCAATATCTTGCACTGGTGGCACCGGGTACCGTCGATAGGATAGAGGTTGTTCGTGGGGCTCCGGCATCTCTGTACGGTAGTGATGCGGTTGGCGGCATCGTGCAGATTTTATCACGCATTCCGTCTTTCGATGAACCCGGCACACGGGGTGATGCGTATCTTGCCTATGATACGGCGGATCTCGGCAAGGTTATCCGTGGTTCTTTCGACATCGGCAACGAGCGACTGGCCGGATTGATCAGTGGCGAGTACCTGCAAACCGGCAATCGGCGCATTGGCGGCGGCCAACGAGTCGCACCTACAGGATACGAGTCGAAGGGTGCCCGCATTGCGCTGTCTGCGACACCAGACGATAAGCAAAGCTGGTTGTTCGATTTTCAGTACGCCAGTCAGCCCGCCACGCCACGTATAGATGAATTGGTTCCTGGTTTTGGCCAGACGGAACCGTCCTCGTCTGAATTTCTGTTTTCGCCGAATGACAGGCTCTTCGCGCACATAAAGCATACTCGTGCGAACTGGTTGTGGTCAGCCGACTGGAGTTTCGATGCTGGCTGGCAGCGAATTGACGATGATCGTATCAGCCGGGACTTCCAGTCCCAGTTTCGCCGTCGCGAAAAAAACAGCAGCGATTTATTCGGCATAACTGCAAGTGCCGCCAGTGATACCAGGAGTGGATCGTGGATAGTCGGGGCGGAGTTGTATCACGATCGTGTTCGCAGCCAGCGCAGCGAAGAAGATATCGTCAGCGGCCAGGTACAGGAATTGCAGGCACGTTTTCCGGACGATTCAAGCGCCGATCAGGCGGCAGTCTACGCGAACCTCCTGCACAGTCTGGGCGAGCGACACACCTTGTCAGGTGGATTGCGCTTCAGCGCAATTAGTGTGGATTTGCCGCAAACGGCTTTGTCACCAGCGGCATCTGTTGATCAGAATGACATCAGCGCTGACATTGGCTGGATTTTCGATATGGACCAGCAGAGTCAGATTGTAGCTAACCTGGGCTACGGGTTTCGAGCGCCAAATGTGTTCGATCTTGGAACGCTCGGCGACCGCCCGGGTAATCGATTCAACATTCCAAATCCGGATCTGGAATCAGAACGCATTTACCAGTTTGACGTTGGCTTCAGGCATCACGACGAGCTCTGGGACCTCAACGTAATGTTATTTGCTTTGCATTACACCGACAGAATCACCTCTGTGCTGACCGGTGCTGTTACTCCGTCAGGCAGAGATGTCGTGCAAAGCCGGAATGTGGAGAGTGCCGATATTCTCGGTGTCGAAGCAGCAGCACATTTCATTCTGTCAGCGGCGACGACGGCAGACCTGATTGTCAATTATATCCGCGGTGAGCAAACCGAAGCAGGTAGTGTTGCAGTGTCAGCAGACAGGATTCCACCATTCAATGGCCGGTTGAGCTTACGCTACGCGGCCTCTGAATCATTGTCCGTCGAGCCCTACCTGCTGTTCGCTGGCAGCCAGGATCGTCTGAGTCCGCGCGATATCAGGGATGTAAGGATCAATCCGGATGGCACGCCCGGTTGGCTGACGGCAAATGTCGCCGTGACATGGCAGCCGAACGAGCGCTGGCAATTTGTGGCAAGACTGGAGAACGTTTTCGACAAGCAATACCGGTTACATGGGTCCGGCATTGATTCCACAGGCGCAAACCTTATCCTGAGTCTGCATACGTTGTGGTAGCCAATTAGTACTGCCCGCTATTTGTGAAATTCCCGCTCCGGTGGAAATTCGATGGGGCCTTTGCGCTTTAGTACGGCCGCTGTAAACGGGGCATAGAATTCGCGTATCAATGCCATGTCCTGTTCCATTGTCCCACCTTTGGGTAGCGTAATGCCGACACCCGGTTTCTTGTTTTTGTAATCGATAAACACGAGTACGATCGGTACGTTGGCTGACTTCACAATCTGATAAAAACCGGTTTTCCAGTATGGTTGCCAACGCCGGGTTCCGTCCGGCGCGAGGGCAAGGAAGAGATGATCTTCCGCGGCAAAAGTGTCGACCAATTGCTGCACAGTGTTACGTGCAACGCTACGATCGATTGGCATCGCACCCAATGCCCTGAGGAGAGTTCCAAGCGGCCACCAGAACAGCGTGTGCTTGGCGAGGAAACGAACATCGACTCTGAGTGCATCTTTGTACACCAGTAGCCATATGCCATCCCAATTGGATGTGTGTGGTGCAGCAACGAAGACCGCTTTTCCAAGCGCCGGTACTTCGCCGACAGTCTCCTCCAGCCGATTCGCAAGAGTCGACAAAATGTGGACCTTGGACTCAAGATTCCTCAGGTTATCTTTTGCTCACATTTGCAGGGACGGTTTCAGGCAAGATTCACGTGCTGCATTAATCGCCAGTGCCGCGCAGTGTGCGTGTTGCAGTGCCTGGCGAATGATGCTGTGCCTGAGGAGTCTTGAATTTTTCGACGACATGGACATTGTTAGGGATCGATATGCGAACGCCACTGCCGACAAACGGGTGAACCATATGATTAGCCCAGCTTGGAAATAAAAACATTTTTCCGGGTACGTTCTCGACCAGGGCTGGTGTATCCAGCACAGTGTTCGCAACCTGGATACAATTTGCTGACTCCCGCGGATCTATCAATTCCAGCAGCCCACTATACGGTACCGACTCATCAGGCTCTCCCGGCGACACGTAGTAAACTACGGACCACAAGGCGTTGGGGTGAGTATGCGTGACGTTGTAGTTACCGTTGCGACATACATTGGCCCATGAGTCGATCACCAACGTAAAGGTTCGATCTGTGCCGTCTTCGGGAAGGATTTTCCGGAGTAGGCCGAACACCATTGTTTCGACGCGCTTTTTCACAACCTGGATGCAAGGCTCGGGCCAGGAGATTAGGTTGCCACGCGACTGCCAGCCGCCGGCATTGGAGCGTATACCTCGGCCCTGATCGTCAGCTCGTTCACGTGCCAGAATCACCTCAGTCAGTTCCTGGTTGAGTTCTTCACTGTCCGGCCACTGGTACGAAATAACCGGCGTGCCGAACAACATGGACATGGATTCTCCGATGTCAATATCCTGGACCGCCTTGTCTGACATGTTTTCCACTCCCTTGGGGGACGCTCTTTCCTCCCGCATCCTGTAGGCCAATGATTCGCGACGTTCGAGTGCGTCGGGCCGCCTAATTCACTAACGGGACAGCACCATTACGAAACACAAGTACCCGGAACACCTGCCCGGCGATATACGTACTATCCGCAGTCGTAGAGTTCTGACGGTGCGAATCGATCCGCAAGCGATATGCGCGTCGTATGCTCTCCCAGGCTGCCATTGGAGATCTTAAAGTGAATAGAACAGTGTTGTTGCTAGCCAGTACGCTTGCGTTATTCGGCTGCTCGGATAATTCCCCTGCCGCCAGCGCATTTTTGCGGGCACGCTGGACGCCCGCTTGATTGCACTCGATGGTGTGACCGGCAGCCCATGTAAAGACTTTGGCAACAATGGCGAGGTCTCCCTCGATCGCGATGTTCGCGTCCAGGAACAGGAATGGGTCAATTACACGGTGACGTCTCCGCCAGTGGTCGTCGACGATATCGTCGTCGGGTCTGCCATCGGCGACAACCAGCGGGTAGAGTCGGAGCTCGGCATTGCCGCCGAGACGTTTTCCGTTTCGACAAGCCTGCGGGTCTCCGTGACCTGGATTTCGTCGATTGCCTCAGATTCCTCTGCAGCAACAGGTATCGCCAAAGCGCAATAAAAAGACAGCAATGCTAATTTACGGAAACTGACGATTGTCAGGATCACATGCGACAAACTGGCGCCAGGAAGGGATTACTATTAATTAAGATTGAAGTTGTGCTCGCAATCGGTACGGAATCGTCGACCACCTTCCATGATATTCACATTGAACGCGATCAATATTCAACCATCGTCGCAAACAGGAGGAAGTACGATCAGGAGCTCTTGCGCAGTTCGGCCGTGGAATAGCCCGCCTCGTAGTCTTGAGGCCGACTGGTTTTTATTTCTTCCACAACGTTGACGTTGCAGGCAATGGATATACGAACGCCACTGCCAACAAGCGGGTGCACCATGTGCTTGACCCAGCTCGGAAACAAAACCATTCGGCCGGGCCGGTTCTCGATGAAGAATCGTGCATCCAGGATCGTATTCGGAACCTGGATATAGTTCGCCGATTCCCGCGGATCCAACAACTCCAGCAGCCCGCTATAGGGTATCGATTTGTCGGGCTCTCCGTCCGTTACGTAGTAGACGATCGACCACATGGCATTGGGATGGGTGTGTACGATGTTGTAGTTCCCATGCCGACAAACATTGGCCCAGGAGTCGATCAACAGTGTGAATGTCCGCTCCGTTCCGTCCTTGCGAACGAGTGCACCCAGCAAATTGAACACCATTGTCTCCATCCACTGCTTTAGCGTCCGGATTTCCGGCTCTGACCGCGTGATGAGGTTGCCGCGCGATTGCCAGCCACCTACATTGGAGCGAATGCCCCGACCCTCATCATCGGATTTTTCTTCAGCCAGGATCAGTTCGGCGAGCCCCTGGTTGATTTCTTCACTGTCCGGCAATTGAAAGGACACGAATGGCGTCCCAAATTGCATCGCCAGGCTCTCGTTAATATCGAATTCCAGGGCCGATTTATCTGACATCTTGATGAATTCCCTACTGATTTGGTGAGCGCGTGATTGGACTGTTTTATTGTGCCAGCTGTGCCCACGGTACTGTGTACGAGAATATGCGTATAAGGTACTGGCAAATTAACTTCTCGGCTCGTGATTTTTCCGTGTGTGCCCGATTTATGAGGCCGCCACATGTGTGCTCTACGCCTCTCTACCGTCTACGCCTCTACGGGGTCGGACCATCGCAACTCACTATTTTTGACAGAAATTGCCCTCGGAACTTGGCCATTTGCCCCCTTAAACGGCGGTTTTCGATATCAAAAAACGCAATCAGTGAACGCGCAAATCAACTAGCAACTCTTGGGGGAAGGAGTTAATCGTCTGTTTCGATAGTGAAATGGCCGATTTAAGGGCAAGAAATTAATCAATTTCTTGCCTAATCCTATTGGACTAGCGGCTTGCGCTGGTCCGACCCCGTTAGTCCGGACGCATTTATCAATTTAATGTTGGCTTCAGGCATCGTGAAGAATTCTGGGACCTCAATGTGATGCTGTTTGCGTTGCATTACACCGATCGAATTACTTCCGTGCTGACAGGCGCGGTAACTCCGAGCGGACGAGATGTCGTGCAGAACCAGAACGTGGAGAGCGCCGATATTCACGGAATCGAAGCCGCTGCGCATTTCGTTTTTTCAGCGGCGACGACGGCGGACGTAGTCGTCAACTACACCCGGGGCGAGCAGGAGGAAGCGGATGGCCAGGTAGTTTCCGCGAACAGGATTCCGCCACTTAACGGCCGCTTGTCGCTGCGCCATACCGTCTCCGATTCCCTGTCTGTCGAGCCCTACCTGCTGTTCGCGGTAGTCAGGATCGGCTGAGTCCAAGGGATATAAGAGATATACGGATTAACCCTGATGGCACGCCGGGTTGGTTAACAGCAAATGTTGCCGTTACATGGCAGCCGAATGATCGCTGGCAGATCGTGACAAGCCTGGAAAATCTGTTTGACAAAAACTACCGGGTGCATGGCTCTGGTATCGATTCCACCGGCAGGAACCTGTTGCTGAGTCTGCATACGCTGTGGTAGCAACGAGGTAATAACGCCTTATTCGTGAAATTCCCATTCAGGCGGAAATGTGATGGGTCCCCTGCGTTTTGGTACGGCTGCTGTAAATGGCGCGTAGAATTCACGAATCGAATTGAGATCCTGCGCCAGCGTCTGGCCTTCGGGTAACGTTATGCCGACACCCAGTCTTTTGTTTTTGTAGTCAATAAATGCCAGCACGATGGGTACGTTGGCTGACTTTGCGATCTGGTAAAAGCCGGTTTTCCAATAGGGCTTCCAACGCCGGGTTCCCTCCGGTGCAAGGGCGAGAAACAGGTGATCTTCTGCGGCGAACGTTTCGATCAGCTGATTCACGGTGTCGTGCGCAACACTGCGATCGATAGGCATTGCACCCAGGGCCTTGAGGAGCGTTCCAAGGGGCCACCAGAACAGCGTGTGCTTGGCGAGAAAACGTATATCGACTCTGAGCGCGACTTTGTACACAAGCAGCCAAATACCGTCCCAATTAGACGTATGCGGCGCTGCTACGAAGACGGCTTTGTCGAGTGGAGGGACTTCGCCAACAGCTTCCCAACCACATGTTTTTAGTATCAATCGGGCAAGTTTTTGCAGCATGGGCAGAGTATTGCCGGGGTGGCTTCAGTATGCAAAGCGTTGTTATGCTAGATGGAGTTTTGTAAGGGGGAATGCAATGAAATCGTGTTATCTGGTCCTGATTTTACTGTTGGCTGCGAGTGCCTGTTCCGATAACAAGAGGTCCGTCGAGGAGGCTGCAACGGTAGCAGAGCAATCACGAATCGCGGACAACGATCAGGTCCGCAACCGTGGTGCTAATAAGGACAACTGGTGGGACCAGTTGCCGCGCCCGGAATGGAGCGCATATCAGAAAATTGATCAGGATCAGGACTGGTTTGAGGTCTACCTGATTGCGGATGGTATTTACGCCATCTATGAACCGGGTCAGTTCGAGGAAGTTATTTCGTTCCTGATAACTGGTGAAGACAGAGCGTTGTTATTCGATACCGGGCTCGGCATCGGCAATATGCGTCGTGTCGTTGATCAACTGACTGATCTGGACGTCGTCGTCCTCAACTCTCACACTCACTATGACCATATCGGCAGCAATTATCTCTTTGATGTGATTTATGGCACTGCTACCGAATTCACACAGCGTCGCGCGCTGGGCAGTCCACCCGATGCAGTAGCAGATTTCCTGCAGGAGGGATGGGTCTGGAAAACGCTGCCCGAAGAATTTTCTGCAGACACCTACCAAAGCCGCGCGTTTACTATCAGCAAGATTGTAGGCGAAGGTGACCGCATTGATATTGGTGGTCGCGTTCTCGAAATCCTCTTCACTCCGGGCCATGCACCGGATTCAATTTGTCTCATCGATCGGGAGAACCGACTGCTGTTTACGGGCGACTCGTTCTACCTCGCACCTTTATACACTCATATTCCTGATTCCAGTTTTGCTGATTATGCAGTGACGGCTGCCAGGTTGGCTGGTTTGGCAGGCGATATTGACTCCGCAATTACGTCGCACAATGTGCCGGTGGTAGATAGCAGTTACATGACGGCGCTGGGCCAGGCGTTCGCGGATATTCAATCCGGTGCCGCCAACGATTTCACGTTGAGTGATGGGCATCGTGAATATCATTTCGACGGGTTCTCCGTGATCGTCAAAGACGAAAAATGACGCGGCGAAAGTTCACAGGAAATGCCGGCGCTGCTGCGATCCTTCTGCTCTGGTGATGCCCCCGGGGTGTCGCAATCATGCGGTTTTCCTGATCGTAAGTTATTGATTGTCAATCGGATTCTTCTGAGGGGAACTGCGTCACTTATTTATAGTGGGGAATGTGGCACAAAGAGCCGGGTGAACCAATCTCAGGAGTTTGTCATGAAAGCCTCGCTTGGGCTGTTGATATTCATACTGCCGATGCTCGCTGCGGCAGAAGTCGTTGTACCGATCGACAAGGTTGAAAATAGCGTCAATATTCGACTGTCGGCGGATTCCGCCACAGAAATCGTTGGCAAGTTAAAACAGGGCGAGTCTCTACCGCTCGTAAAATCTGTGCCCGGCTGGCATGAGGTGGAAATTGCCGGTGGCGCCACGGGTTTTGTCAGTGCGGACTGGAGCATAGTGCTGGAAGCAGCGCCTTCCCCGGTTGTCGAGGCTGAGCCGGCGGAAGCAGTTACAGACGAAGCTCCCTCAATCGCTGCAGCTGAAGAAGCGGTTGCTGATGTCCCTGATGTTTCAGCGGATGAATCGAGTGATGAAACTGCCGAGCCAGTCGCAGAGTCAGCAGAAGGCGAGCAGATTGTCGCTGAATCGGAAATTGCGACGGCGCCCGAGGTCGAGGCAGACGCTGTACAGAGTGATCCGGATTCGTCACCCGCAACTGAGTCAGTTGAAACGGCATCAACATCAGGGACTGCCGAAGAAGCTGTGGTCGAGGCAATTGCAGATACAACTACAGAGACGAGTGAAGTTGCACCGACGACGGAAGCCGTGCCGGTACCAGTAGTAGTTGGCACAGCAGGTGCTGCCGGACCACAAGGACCACCAGGCCCACAAGGTCCGCAAGGCCCATCGGGTGATTCAACCATTAAGGGCTCTGTCGATTACCTGATGAAATTCACCGCGCCAACAATTGGCGGAAAATCGCAAATATTTGATGACGGTAACAATATTGGCATCGGTACTACGGAGCCGAAACAACGCCTGGAAGTTAACGGCAACATTCAGATACACGAACAAAACAGCGGTGTTGCCGGATTGATGATAACCCAGTCCTCGGGTGAGACCGGCTATATCATGCACAACCGCGCCAGCACGCTGACAATTGGTGCTGGCTCCATTGACAGGATTACGATCGATCGCACGGGCAATGTAGGTATCGGTGTGTCGCGCCCGGCGCACCCGATGGAAATGGCAAGTGGTGCGCATGTTAGCGCTGGCGGAGTCTGGACTAACAGTTCGTCACGAGCAAAAAAGGAAAACATTGCTGAGCTGACACCCGAAGAGGCACTTCAGGCCTTGGCGTTACTGCAACCTGTTCAGTTCAATTACAAGAGCGACCAGCGGGAGACCTATGTTGGTTTCATAGCTGAGGATGTCCCGGAGCTGGTAGCGACCAGTGATCGAACGGGACTAAGTGCGATGGATATAGTTGCGGTGCTGACCAAAGTGGTTCAGGCGCAGCAGCAGAAGATAGAGGAGCTGGAAGCAAGACTGGATTCCAATTAGCAACTGTAGGAGCCCGTCCTGACGGGCGATGTTTGCATTGCATGCAAACATCAAAGTTTTAGCGCTAATCCCGGATCTTCGTATTCCACAACGATGCCGCCAACAACATCGACAACACCGACGATCCTATCCAGAATGTAATCGCGATATCAAAGTCATAACTACGCACACCACCGACAATAGTTATTCCCTGGCTGATCAGCGCAGCACTTATATTCTCCTGCGTCGCCGCTGCCAGGTAGCTGAAGGCGCCGACAAATCCCATTGCGGCGCCGGTCGCCCCGCGGGGTGCTATGTCCACACCGAAGAGCCCGCCGATTGAGGCTATCAGACCGCTTAATGCAGCACCGTAAAATGTAAATGCAATCATCAAGACGACTGTGTTATTCGGCCCGTAGAAAATAGCCACCAGTGCAAGTACTTCAATGATGGCGAATATCAGGTTGGCGGGTGGCCGGCGCGCATCAAAAACTTTGTCCGACAGATATCCGTAAGCGATCGAGCCGACGACACCGGCTATCGTGTTAACGCTGAGAAAAAGGCCTGCTTCGACGAGGGAGTAGCCGCGAATTTCCTGCAGGTAAAGCACCCCCCAGCTATTGATCGCATAACGCGTGATATACATCAAGCCACTGGCAACGGCGACGATCCACATAGCTCGAATGCCGAAAACCAGTTTCTGCGTCTGCCAGGTGTTGGTCTGCTTTTTTTCTTCGGTCTCCTCGTCGAGCCACTCATTAACTGTTGGCAAACCCATGGTCTGTGGCGCATTTTTCAGGAATGCGTAAACCCACGCTGCGACAGCAATGCAAAGTATGCCGGGTGTGATGAAGCCATATTGCCAGCCATACGATGCGACGATCGCTGCGATTACGTAAAACGTGATGCCCTCACCGATTGAATGAGAGGCGCTCCAGATACCGTAGCGACGACCACGCTCGTGAATGCTGAACCAGTTCGTGAGTGAAATTATGGCTGCGGGTGCGGCCATTCCCTGGAACCAGCCATTTAGTGCCCACAAGACCACTGCTACCCAGATTAGCGTCGTTCCGCCCATAAACAGGTTAATGATTGCGGAGATAAATATGCTGATGGAGAAGAACAGTCGCGGTTTGAAATGATCGGACAGGAAGCCATTGAAAAACTTGCCGAACGCATAACCATAAAATAATGCGGCGCCAATCATGCCGAGTTCTTCAACACTGAAAATCCCGCCATCGATCAGCGGTTTCTTGACGATCGACAGGCCGAGTCGACAGGTATAGATAAAACCGTAGCCAAGCGTTATTGCCAGCATGACTCGCAGGCGGTGTTTACGAAAAAGGGAATCAACTTCTGTCGAAGACAATTCGGGTTGCGCCATTGCCATCTTGTGTCCTTACACCGGGCTAGCCCGAATATTTCATGAGTGGGCGGGACTGTCGGTTTCTGTGCCGAGTGCAGCGCGATCGATCGTGTGAGAGACGTTGCAGGGACTACGTGTCGAGCAGGATCGGGCGCGATGTGCCGGCACAGGAAGCGACAGCCCGGCAGGCAGAATCTGTATCGTTTCGATAATAGCCAATAGCTGCCGAATCGTATGAGTCATCTACCGTTTTCCTTTCTGTAAGCCGACACTTGTGAAATGTTCGGGCTGACGAACAGCTTGCCAGATCAGCGTCTTACAGGCCAATTTGACAATAACTGCAGATTTTGGTGATTTTTAGTCAACCAATGCAGGATTTCGCCGTTAGAACTGTAACAGCCACCAATTTCACGAAACTGATGGAGTAGAGACATGAAAACAAGGAATGTTTTAAGCACGGCGAGAACTGGCTTGTTGGTTGCAGGAATCGTACTTCTTGGCAATTCTGCACTGGCGGACCAGGGTGATCGAATCGAGGACCGCCTCGATGGGCGCGGAGATAGAATCGACACACGGCTCGACAACCGCGGTGATCGAATTAATGATCGCCTGGATCATCGCTCGGATCGTGCGGCTGATGCTGGCAGGGACGATCTTTCCAGGCGCCTTGATCAAAAAGGCAATCGCATAGACCGCCGCCTGGACAACAAGGGTAATCGGGCTGACCGTCGCCTGGATAACAAGGGTAACCGGGTTGATCGACGTCTGGATAACAGGGGCGATCGTGCGAATCGCAGGCTGGACAACAAGGGTCAGCGGATCAATCAGCGTCACGAGAATCGTAGTCGGCGCCAGAATCGTCGCAGCTAAGAGCGGTCAGGTAATCGGCCCCGTTGCGCTGGTGACGGGGCCTTTTCTTATAGCCCGCCTATTCGGCTCCGGTCATTTCAATGACTTTAGCCACACCCCGGTCACGCGGATCCGCGGCCGGCAGTAACTCATCCTGGTTTCTCCAGATCACCTGCACATCACCAAATTCGAAGCCATGCGGCTCGACTCGATAGCCACGATCGCCCAACGCCGAAATCGTTTCCTCAGGCAGTGGACTGGCCACGCTCATTGTTATGAGGTCGGGCGGCAAAAGCTGGTGATGAAATCGTGTCGCACCCACCGCCTCCAGTGGCAGCATGCCGAAATCCAGGATATTGACGATCGTTTGAAAAACGGAGGTGAAGATTGTTGACCCGCCCGGTGTGCCGACGACAATTGCGACCTGGTCGTTTTTAAGAAGGATAGTCGGCGACATTGAAGATAACGGTCTTTTGCCAGGTTGAATTTCATTCGCAGTATTGCCTACCACACCAAAAACGTTTGGCACGCCTGGTTTGGCGCTGAAATCATCCATTTCGTTGTTGAGCAGGAACCCCGCACCTTCAACTATGACACCACTGCCGAAGTCCCAGTTAATCGTATAAGTATTCGATACCGCATTACCCCACTGATCCATAATCGAATAGTGCGTCGTGTCGGGCGACTCCAGTCCGGGTTGCACGCCATCGAGCGTCGAAATATTTTTCGGGTCAACTTCCTGCGCACGACGTGCAATGTAGTCTTCCGACAACAGTGCATCCATATCCATTTCGACGAAATCCGGGTCACCCATGTACTCGGCACGATCGGCGAAGACACGTTTTTCCATTTCCGCTACGAGGTGAATGTACTGCGGCGAATTGTGCGCTACATCCACAAAGTAATGATTGAGGTAATCTTTCATCTTCAGTAGCTGGACTACTGCGAAGCCACCGGAGCTTGGCGGTGGCGCCGAGACAATTTCATAGTCGCGCCATTTCGAGCGCAGCGGTTCACGCCATACTGCCGTAAACGATTCCAGGTCTTCCATCGAAATCAGACCATTGCTGCGACCCATCTGATCGACGAGCATTTTCGCCGTTTCTCCACGGTAAAAATCATCAGCGCCGTGCTCGGCTATGCGTTCAAGAGTGCTGGCCAGTTCTGGCTGGCGAAATAGCTTGTCTGCCTGGAGCTCGCCAAAATAGTCCCTGAAATTGGTGCGATCACCAAACCAGTCGAACTTGTCGCGAACATCATCGACCAGGATCGGTGCCGGGTAGAATCCGTCCTCGGCCAGTTTCGCAGCTGGCAGAACGAGATCCCGCCATGGCAATTTGCCGTAGCGCTGGTGTGCTGCCCACATTCCGGCAACGGTGCCAGGGACACCGGCAGCCTGACCGCCGATGAGTGAGGCCTGATCAATAACGTCGCCATTTTCGTCCAGGTACATATCCCGGGACGCGGCGTAAGGTGCTTTTTCCCGGTAGTCCAGGAAAGCCGATTCACCGTCAAAATGGACCAGCATGAAACCGCCACCACCGATGTTGCCGGCGTCGAAAAAAGTGACGGCGAGTGCGAACCCGGTCGCAACGGCTGCATCAACTGCATTGCCACCGCGCCGCAGAACATCCTCGGCAATTTGCGCGGCGTATTTATCGGGTATTGCAATTGCTGCCCTGGTGATTGTCGCCGGTTGAGTGGCAACGGGTTCTGGCGGTGTATTCGTGTCAGGCGCACATGCGAACAGTGCTAACAGGGTCAGAATGAAAACGGAATATCGATAAAGTGTGTTCAATTTAAATGTTTGCAAAATGCTGACTCAGATTTTAGTTCTTTAAGTGGATTACTGAAGCGAACGGTACCAATCTACGCCATCACTGTCGCGGTCCACGCCAATGCGATTCTGGTGCAGCAAAAAGTTGAGATGGGCGAGAGACTCGCCTGTAGCCATAATCAGATTATTATTGTTG
>Ga0164320_10000261_pt1 | contig 16329 bp, 14 predicted proteins | sample GuaBasSediGuay11_FD_113736 | JGI IMG/M metagenome (GOLD analysis project Ga0164320, IMG submission 113736) | Subseafloor sediment microbial communities from Guaymas Basin, Gulf of California, Mexico - Guay11, Core 4567-28, 0-3 cm | ecosystem: Environmental > Aquatic > Marine > Hydrothermal...
AGGCCGTTATCGCGATCTGCACCACGGTCGACCGCTACATCGTCTATATTCACTATAAAGACGGCTGCCTGCTGTACTCCAAGTGCTCCGGGTCGAGCACCATGCTGTGCTACGCGTCACGGCCACCCGACCCCGAACTGGTCGGCGATAGCTGGCGCGAAACCTGGTTACACCGGCTCAATACACAACCCTTCCCGCTCGCCAACTGGCTCGCGCACCAACGCAAGGACGACTACTGGAAACACGGCTCGATAAGCGAAGACTATGCCGCCGTCGAAATCCCCGCGCTGGTCATCTCCGGCTGGGCGGACGGTTACATCAACGCCCCGTCAGCGGCGGCGGAAAACCTGGCTAACGCCAAGGCGATCAATGGACCGTGGATTCACAAGTATCCGCACATTGCACTGCCGAAGCCGCGCATGGACTTCATCAACGAAGCGATTAACTGGTGGGACAAATGGCTCAAGGGCAGCGATAACGGCGTCGAAAAATTACCCGCTTATCGCGCCTATATCCTGGAAGACGCCAAACCGGTGCTGCACCATGAAGTCGAACCGGGTCGTTGGGTGTCGGAGGCGGAACTGCCATCCCCGGACACGCGCGCGCGTAACTATTACCTGGCGCCGAATCGCCAGTTACTCGATATACCCGGCCGCACCCGCGACAAGCCACTGGCGTCGCCGCAGGACTGCGGTACCTCCTGCGGCGAATTTTTCACCATCAAACCCGATGGCGAAATGCCAACCGATCAGCGCCGTGACGATTCCGCATCGCTGGTCTTCGACAGCGGCAAGCTGCATCAGCCGATCGAGATCCTGGGTCGACCGCGACTGCGCCTGAAGCTCTCCATCGACAAGCCGCTGGGCAATATAGCGGTGCGCCTGAATGACATCCACCCCAACGGCGACGTTTCCCGAGTCAGTTGGGGCGTTATCAATCTCGCCCATCGCGACGGCAATGAAAACCCGCAACCGATGACGCCGGGACAGTCGGAATCAATCGAAATTGAACTGAATGAATGCGGTTACCGCTTCATGCGCGGTCACAAGATGCGGGTCGCGATCTCGACCAGTTACTGGCCGATGATTATGCCGCCCCCGGAAATCGTTACCGCGACCATTCGCCTGGGTCCGGACTCGGTCATCACCCTGCCGGTACGGGCGGGTGTCGATGTCTATGAACTGTCGCAGCCGCAAGATGAAAATCCACTCGTCGAGTACCAGCAAAATTCGGAGGAGCTTCGCCGCCGCTGGGTTGAACGTAATTTTCAGACGGGTGAATCGCACTACCGCGTCATCGACGATACCGGTGAGATCGAAGTACCCGGCCACGGCATGTGCAGCCGCCATCGGCACGATGAACGATGGGCTATCGCGGCCGACGACCCACTCAGTTACCACGCCCTGAGCCGCTATATCTGCTGGATGAGTCGCGGCGACTGGTCGATCCGCACCGAGGCCGAGAGCGAGATGCGCTGCGACGCCGACAACTTTTATATCAAGGCCACGGTGCGCGCCTACGAAGGCGAAGAGCTGGTAAATGAACGCAACTGGGATGAAATTGCGATCCCGCGCGACAATATCTAGACCTGCGTCAATAACGCGCCATTTATTTTTAACAACCAGGGGCCAATAACGTATTATTGCCACAATACTGTTTTGGCAGTTAACGAGCTTTTATATGGCAAGATTACCGCGCTACTCAATAATAAATCAGCCACAACACATCATTCAGCAGGGTCGTGACGGGCAGCAGATTTTCTTCGAGGAACAGGACTACCAGTACTTCCACGACTGCCTCGATGCGGCGGCATACAATTATCGGCTCAAGGTACACGCCTACGTGCTGATGCCGGATCACGTGCATATCCTGGCGACACCCGCCAATAGCAACAGCGTTTCGAGGACCATCCAGTCGATCGGCCGCAACTACGTGCAGTATTTCAACGAGTGCTACCAGGGTAGCGGCACGCTCTGGGAAGGCCGTTACCGCGCGACCGTGCTCGACGGCAAGAAATACCTGCTGACCTGCAGCCGCTACATCGAACTCAATCCGGTTCATAACCGCCTGGTCGACAAGCCCGGGGATTACCGCTGGAGCAGCTACGCCCACAATGCGCGCAGGAAAACCGATGAAATGATCAGCGCTGCACGCGAGTATCAACGCCTGGGAGATGACGACAAGGAACGCGCCAGGGCCTATCGCAGCCTGTTCAAGCAAAAGATTGACGACGCACAGTCGCAGCAAATCACCGAGGCCACGTTGAAAGGCTGGGTTCTGGGCAATGCCAGGTTTGCGCGCAAAATCGAAACTCTGAGCGGCCGGCGCGCTATCCAGCTGCCAAAGGGACGCCCCAAAGGCAGTTAGCCTTTGACTGACAGGGTTGCAAACTCGTACCTTCGAGGGGGACACGGCACATTTTTCGGTAATTTGCGTGCTGGCATCGGAGAGCTCGGCGAAAAATCGTGGCATGTCCCCGAGGGTACAGTGCTGTAAGAGCGGGATACTTTCACCGCGGCCACATCGTTGATAAGCCGGTCACAGGCTCTCAATTCCGGGAAGTAGTGCGTTTATGTCGGGTGGGATCGGGCGACGGCGACGAAGGTTGCCTTGAGGATGGCCTGCGGAAGTTCACCAACCGTAATTTCCAACGCCAGCCTGCCCTTACCCCGAGCGCTAAACTGCTGCAAAAAAGATTGCCGCTGTTCGGCTGTCGCCTGGCAATGGCACTCGAGGTCGGTTTTGACCGGAGCACGATAGGATATTTCAGCTTTTCCCACCACCAGGTCCCCATCCATGGCAAGTTCGTCCATGATATGCGTACACAGGCCCCACCCGGTGAGCACGGCAAGCGAGTAAATGCTACCGGCAAAACCGGTGCCGTGAATATTGATATTGGGTTGCAGCGGGGCGCTGACCCGGATCACCTCCTGGCTCAGACTGTCGATCGAAAACTGCATCGACTCACTAAGCGGAATAGCGCCACGAATTTTTTGCGTCAGGGCAACGGCAGCCGACACTTCAATAACCCCGCTTGCGATCCACCAGGTGCAACAGCGCTTCCCCGCTTTGCAGGCGCCGGTAATTTTCACCGATGTCGAGGACCGCGTCGCCGAGATGGTAGCCCGAGACATGCGGTGTCAGCTGTACGCGCGGATGCAACCACAGCGGATTGTCCGCCGGCAGCGGTTCGACCGACATGACATCGAGAATCGCGCCGGCCAGCATGCCCTGGTCGAGGGCCTCAATCAGGTCGGGTTCATTGACCAGGTCACCGCGCCCGACATTGATAAAAAAGGACCGCGCTTCGAAGTTTCGAAACAGATCGATAGCAAATATCTGGCGGGTCTGCTGCGTCGAAGGCAGTACCGAAACCACGTAATCGGCGCCCGCAAGTACGCGCGTCAAGCCATCGGCCCCGGCATGGCCGCTGACACCGTCCAGGTTCTTCGGGTTACGGCTCCATCCGGCCACTTTAAAGCCGTTATCGACAAAACGTTGCGCAACCAGCAACCCGATACGCCCCAGTCCAAGTACCGCGACGGTGGTATCGCTCGCCTTGCGCGGGGCGTAGGATATCCATTCAGAATTCGCCTGTTGCCGATGATAGGTCCGTATTTGCCGCTGCTCCTGCAAGACATAGGCGAGCGCATATTCGGCCATTTCGGTGCCCGAGGTGTTGGTCTGCAAACGCGTTATCAATACCGACTCGGGAAGTTGCCGGTCGGCGAGGATATTGTTTACGCCAGCGCCGGTCTTCTGTATCAGTTTTAAATTGGGGTAGCGTAACGCTTCACCGGGAAGGTAATTGCTCACGGTGAGCATTTCGATTTCGTCGGGATTGCCCGGATTGTCTCCGCTACGAATATCCGCTCCGGGGAAGTGGCTCAGCAACTCCGCTCGCAGATCTTCATCTGTCATCCAGTCCGGCATTTTGATGTCGAGTAACAGCGCCATCTCTTTCTCGTTGTCTATTTGCGAAGGGGCGGCATGACGATTCGATAGCAGCCCTGAACAGACGGGCGCCGCTTTGAATCCGCCACCCGCGCGCGGCATAATACTGCGCCGCGCAAGCGGGGTAAACCATCAAAAAAATGCGCCGCACCGATTTTTCCGATAGTCTCTGGTGCATTGCTATGCGTTGGCTAACCGCGGCAAACTGTAATCTTCAACTTGATAGCTTTCACAGGCGAGGGTTTCCATGCAGATCAATCGAATCAACACCGGGTGATGCCTTGAAAATCATCGATCACACTAGCCTCGGGATTGCGAATGTCGAGCACTGGGTCCAGGGTCGCACGTGATCCTGCATTCCATCATTGTCGCGCTGCTGTTGCTGACGATTGCCTGTGCGATCGGCTGGTTCATGATCCATAGGCGCCTCGACCAGGAAAATCGCGCGGCACATCCTCACTACCGGACATACCAGGTCTTGATTGCCAGCATCGCCACGCTGGTGATCGTGCTTACCCTGCTGATCGTCTTTTCAAGCGACCCGGGCGATCCCGACGACTACCTGTCCTGGCCCTGAATTCGCTCAGATAACGATATCGAGATTAGCCTGGGGTAATTGGCCCGTGTCCTGAAAGCGCATCGTCACGCGCTCGCGCATTTCGATCGGGACATGTCGATATAACCAGTCGCGCGAATTGCCCGGATGGTCGGGCAGATAAAACTGTGTCGTCAGGCGTTCGCGACCGGAGACAAGTACCTTGACGTGAATATGTGGTGTGCGCCCCGCGTAGGGCACCGGTTTTATGGTGCGGAATGAGTAAGCGCCGTCGGCGCCGGTCAAATCGTGACCAAAACCCTGGAATCCACCGTCGCGAGCCTGCCCTCCCCGGTCGCCATGGTGCAGGTAGCGCCCATTGATGTCGCATTGCCAGATTTCGACTCGGGCCGATGCGACCGGGTTGCCGCCAGCATCGATCACGCGCCCGGCAAGCCGGACTATTTCGCCGCCCGCCTGCTCGACCTTGCCCGCGATCCTGACCAGGTCATTGTCGACATCACCGAAGCGCATCCGGTCATCCGGATAAAACGGTCCTTCGCTGCTCGACGGGGTCCGCGTCGCCACGGCGGCGAGCCCGCCAAACGGCAGCGCGGCAATACCGAACAGCCATTTGCGTCGCTTTCGATTCACTGGATCATTCATGGCGGTATCCCTAGAATTGGATGGTTTCCGCAGTTTAATACAAACTTGGGTCGACATCATGAACGAAAAATCCAGCCCCAGGCGTGACTTCATCGGTTACGCGGATCAGCCACCTACCGTGGTGTGGCCCAACGAGGCTCGCATCGCGGTCAATTTCTGCATCAATTACGAGGAAGGTGGTGAGCTGTGCATTCTCAACGGGGACGACCGCTCCGAATCGCGTCTTTCCGACGTCGCCGTAAACGCACGTATCGGCAAGCGTGATCTCAACATCGAATCGAGTTACGAATACGGCGCCCGCGTCGGTTACTGGCGACTGTTGAAAGCCTTCAACGAGCGCGGCCTCATGGCCACGGTCAACCTCGTCGGCCTCGCCGGCGAACAAAACCCGCGGGCACTGAAGGCGATGATCGATTCCGGTTTCGACCTGCAGCCCCACGGTTGGCGCTGGATCGACTACGATAACGTCGGAGAGACCGATGAACGCGAGTTTATCCGGCGCAGCATCGACCAGGTTCGCGAACTCACCGGCGCGCCGCCGCTCGGGTATTACGCGGGCCTGCCATCGCTCAACACGCGCCGCCTGGTGGTCGAGGCAGGCAGCTTTGTTTACGATTCAGACGTCTACAACGATGACCTGCCCTACTGGTCAACCGACTACCCGGAACTGTTGCTGCTGCCCTACTCGCTCGACACCAACGACTCCAGGTTCGGGCGCGGTGAACACGACTACCAACTCGGCGACGAATTCTTCACATACCTGAAAGACAGCTTCGACATACTTTACGCCGAGGGCGAAACCCGACCGAAAATGATGACCATCGGCTTACACGCTCGCCTCATCGGTCGCCCGGGCAGAATCGGCAGTCTGCACAAATTTCTCGACTACCTGCGCGCGCATGAACGGGTCTGGATATGCCGTCGTGACGACCTTGCGCGATACTGGTCGGAACACTATCCAAACCCGCTCCGCTGAAGGCATTGGTACCCCTGGCGAGGTAGTTGCCAAGCCATTATTTTGTGCGACAATGCCCTTTTTGTCTGACAAATAAGTAATCATGAGTAATTCCACGCTACTGACCAGTTTGCAGGCCAGCTTTATCGGCTGTAAAACCGAGTACCCTACCGTCAACGGCCAACGCGGGCCCCGGGTTTATCTCGATTCCGCGGCATCTACTTTGATGATGGCGCCCGCCTACGAGGTCGGACATGAATTCCTGGTGCACTATGCCAGCACGCACTCGGATCTGCATTATGCGGCACGCGGCGCATCGCATGCATTTGAATGGGCGCATGAGCGCGTGCTCGAATTCGCCGACGCCGATCCCGAGAACTACTGCAGTTTCTTTGCCGGCAGCGGCGCGACCGCGGGTTTCAACCGCATGGCCGCAAGCCTGTCACGCGCGCGCCCCGAACGCAGTATCGTGCTGATCTCGGAGATGGAGCATCACTCCAACGATCTGCCGCACCGCTATCACAACGCACAAACAATTCACGTTCCCTGCATGGGTGAATTTGAACGTTATGGCGGACTCGACATGGACAGGTTGCGCGCCATCTTCGACGAGCATGGCGGGAATATCAATTACATCGCGGTGACCGGCGCGAGTAATGTTACCGGCGCCATTACCCCGCTAGCCGAAGTTGCCGCACTCGCGCATGCGGTCGGCGCTTACCTTATCGTCGATGGGGCGCAGATGATCGCGCATGCGCCGTTGAGCATGAATGATGCCGATATCGATGTACTGGTTTTCTCTGGCCACAAGATCTATGCGCCCGGTTCACCCGGCGCCGTCATCGCGAAGAAGAGTGTTCTCAACGCGATCAAACCCGCCGAACTGGGCGGCGGCATGGTCGACGATGTCTACCTCGAAGAGTTCATGCCGACCGCGACCCTGCCCGACCGCGAAGAAGCCGGCACACCGAATATCGTCGGTGGAATCATGCTGGGCGCCGTGCTCGACCTGTTGACCCGGGCAGGAATGGACAAGGTCCGCGAAAAGGAAATCGACCTGATCGATTTCGCCTGGAGCGGTTTGAAGGCAATCGAAGGCGTCAGTGTATACGGCCCGGAGCCCTCCGAAGTACCCAGAACCGGCACCATAGCCTTCAACATCAAGGGCTTCGATCACGGCCTCACCGCCGCCGCCCTCAACGACTATCACAATATCCAGGTACGCAACGGTTGCTTCTGCGCGCATCCCTACGTGCGTGAATTGCTCAAGCGCGAACTCTGGGAGATGGATATCGATCCCGATGCACCCAACGCCGAGGCCGATGTCGAGAGAAAACGCGGTATGGCGCGTGCCAGCCTGGGACTTTACACGACCCAGGCCGACCTCGAAGCGCTGCCGGTGGGCGTGCGCGACCTGGTCGAACGGCGTGATGAAATCCTGTCACTATACGAACCGATCGGCTCGAATGGCTACCGCCACACCCGCTTTGACCCGGCGCCCCTGGATCTGTTCGACCCCGAGCGATTGCTGGGAAATTATCTCGCCCAGTCCGCCTAGAATACCGCCTGGAAAACAACGCCGACCCAGCTGTCGTCGCTGAATACGCCTCTACCTGGTTCTCGTCCCGGGGCCCGGATCAGGGCCTGCTCAATCACGGCTCGTCAGCGGGCCGCGACCCGGAATGAACATCCCTGCTCCAGCATTGACGATTTAATGTATTATTGCGTGGACCTGCGCGGGTTCGCGCCTTCTCTGGCGCGATCGGTCGATTAACGACATCGGACATCGGCGCCATGTGTATGTATACAAAGGGGGATCTAAATGAAACTCGATCAGGGCAAGAAAAGAATCGTATTCATCGCCGGCTTGATTTTGGTCGCCATTGCGTCGCTCGGAGGCTATCTCTACAACGCTCAACAAAACAAAATCCGCGCTCTCACGGATGAAAGCCAGTCGACGCAACAGGCCCTGAGCCAGGAGCTGAATCAAAGCAGGCAGGAAATTGATCTGCTGAACAAAAGGATTCAGCAACTCACGCAGAACCAGAGCGCGCTGCAGGACAGCCTTGTCGGAGAGCAAGCGTCGCAACAGCAACTGCAGGCGGAACTGGAAGCTGCCAGGGAGGATAAACAGCAAGCCGAACTGGCCATGCAAGAGGAATTACAGAGCCTGGCAACGGTGAGCTCGGAGCTGGAAATGGATTTGCAGCGGCAGCTGGCAGAACAGAAATCGCTCGACACCAGGCTGGCCACGGTAAGCGGAGAAAAAAGCGAGCTGCAGACCCGGCTTGAATTCGAGCAGGAAAAAAGACGTCAGCTGCAGCAGCAAATTGACCAGGTAAGCAATGATGTCGGCGAAAAGGAAAATGCCCTGACAGATGCGGAGCAAGCGGTTAAACAACTGGATTCGCAGTTGGCGCAAACCAGGGGGGAGCAGGATCAGCTTAAAGACCGCATCGACGAAATCAATCGGCAGCGCGAAAAAGATTCTCAGCATTTTGCGGAGCTGGAGCAGCGCCTCAAGCATGAACTGAACGAGAGTCGCTTTGAGATTTTACAGCTTAAAAATCGCATGACAGTGATCAAATTGACGAGCGAAGTCCTGTTTAATTCAGGCTCGGCCAAAATTAAGCCGGCGGGACAGGAAGTGCTATCGCTGATTGCGGAGTCGTTGAGCAGTTATCCCGATCGGGACATAAACATCGAGGGACATACCGACAGTGTTCCGATTGGAAAGAACTCCCGCTATATCTCTAACTGGGAACTTTCAACGGCGCGGGCACTGGCAGCCGTCGATTACTTCCAGCAGAACAAGCAGATAAATCCGAATCGACTGAAGGTCGTTGGCTACGGTGAGTACCACCCGGTAGCCAGCAATGGGACAGCCGCCGGGCGCCAGCTAAACCGTAGAATCGAGATCAGACTGCTGCCGGAATCGCTGGCCAGCAATTAATTTCACGCACATCCGGCTATGAATGAAATCACTGTGACAGTTGCACAACCCGAAGAATTCGAGACCGTTGGAATCCTGGTTGGCAGGTTACTGTGCGAGTTGTTTCCAGGCGATGACGAATACAAGGATTCGGAAAAGTATATTTCCGCCGCCCGCCAACTGCTACAAACCGAGGGCAATGTATGGGCATTGCTCGCTAAAACCGAAAGCGCTGAAATAGTTGGTATGCTCACATTGAACCAGTGCTCCGCGATTTATTCCTGTGGCAGCTTTGGCGAGATATGCGAGCTTTACGTGGGCGACTCGGAGCGATCATCCGGTATCGGTGCAAAATTGATAGAGGCTGCGAAAGAATTTGCTAGGGACAAAGGGTGGCCGGAAATAGAGGTGGGTGCACCGCCCCAGCCCGACTGGAAGAGAACCTTTGAGTTTTACCTTAAGCAGGGCTTCGAATACGTCGGTCCGAGGTTGTACCTGAAAGTCTAGTAAATGCTGATATGGTCGATTTCACTCAATCGAATTAGCACATAACAGCCCTTCGAGCACCGCTTCTTCAACGCTGCGCGGTGCTGCACAATCACCTGCACGATAAAGCCGGCCATGCCAGGCTTGCAGTTCCCGTTCGAGCTGCGTATCCGGACAATTGCCCTGAGCCAGCACGACGCTGTCGATATCCTCGAGCATGATCGCCGCGCCCGACACGGTTTGCTGCAGGTATGCGCTACCACCATCGACGCCGTAAAGTCGTGCGTAATTGATCACCTCGACATTCAGTTCGTGCAGCACAGAGTTCCACTGGTCACGCAGGTACTGCTGGATGGCCTCACCTGGTACGGTACCGGTCACCGCGAGCGTAACTCGAAGGCCGTCGCGCGCAAGCTTCTCCGCAAGCCCAAGGCCGATCCAGTCACAACGGCTATCGGCGATTAACACCGAGGAACCGAGATCCGGGTTAGCGGAAATTACTTCCCAGCTCTGGTAAATTCCTGTCTCGGCGCCCAGTTCCAGCGCAGGCTGGTAGGGCTTGCCCCCGGTCGCGAGGATCACGTGATCAACCCCGTCATTCTCGATTCGTTTTCTGTCCAGCATTTCGCCACAACGAACTTCGACTCCATGTCGTTCGGCCTGACACAACAGGTTGCTCACTAACCCGCCAAACTCCAGGCGCCCCGGTAGCTGCTGCGCCAGCAACACCTGCCCGCCGACCCGGTCCGACGCCTCAAACAGGGTGACGCGATGACCGCGCTCGGCAGCGACGCTGGCGGCCTTCAATCCGGCGGGGCCGCCACCGGCGACATATACTCGCCGTGGTGATACTGATTTTTTGATATGACCGAACTGCAGCTCGCGCCCGGTTTCAGGGTGTTGAATACAGGAGACGGAGTAACCGAGTTGCTCATGCCCGATGCAAGCCTGGTTGCAGCCAATGCAGGCACGGATGTCGTCGACATCACCATTGCGGGCCTTGTTAGCGATCTCCGGATCACAGATATTGGCGCGCGTCATACCGCACATATCCGCCCAGCTGTTTTGCAGGATCGTTTCGGCCTGATGTGGCTGGTTGATGCGGCCGGTTACCAACACAGGCAAATCAACCAGCGCCCTCAATTTGCCCGCCGCCGCACCCAGGTAACCGGGTTCCACCGACATCGGCGGCACGATATGCACACTGCCCGCGGCATCGGTCGACGAACCCGCGGTAATACTCAGGTAATCGAGCCCGCCGTCGGCGTCGAGCGCCTGGCATATTTCGCTAACCAGCCCGCTTTCGAGCCCATCGTGCGCCATTTCATCGATAGAAATTCGCAGCCCCAGCAACTGGGCCGAATCACAGGCTTCGCGAATCCCGGCAATCGTTTCACGCAGAAAACGCAGGCGTCGCTCAAAGCTGCCGCCATAGGCGTCATCGCGCAGATTGGTATTCGGGTTTAAAAAAGCAGACTGTAGATAACCCTGATTTGCAAGGATTTCAGCTCCCGCCAGCCCGGCTTGCTGAAAACGTCGGGCGGCCGCGGAATAACCAGCGACGATCTCGGCAATTTCACTCCGTGTCAACTCGCGCGGTATGACTTTGTGGCGCTCACTGGAAACCACCGAGGGCGCATAGGCAAGCGCATGCGAGCCATCGTTAAGCCGCGTGATTTCGCGCCCGGGATGAAACAGTTGTCCGATCACAGGCACGTCAAATTCCGCGCATTGATCGGCAATACGCGCGTAACCGGCTATGCAGGCATCGCTGGTAGCGTCGATGACGCTACCCCCGCGCACCGCCGACCCGTGCACCGCGGCCGATTCCATGACGATCAATCCCACTCCACCGGCGGCGCGTGCGCGATAGTAAGCCGCCTGTTGTTCGCTCGGCACGCCGTTGCTGACCATCATGGTCATATGCGCACTGACGAACATGCGATTTCGCAGCACATGCCGCCCCAGTCGGTATTCGGAAAACAACCTGGGGAATAGCGGTTTCACAACGTGATCGTAACCGATCTGGTTTCACAGTAGGCGTCGAGATTTCCGGCAATCGGGATATCGACCTGGTCGGGGAATGTGTTTATCTGCTGCATCATTGAATATCGAGTACCTGGGTGGCTGGGTCAAGAATCGCTTCACCGACTCTGGATGCTACGCCCGAATCGCATAGTTTGCTCAGGATCTCATCTTCCGACATGGGTCGCTGCGGGCTACCCTGAATGACATCGATGGTTTCACTTAACTCACTACCATCGTCTAGCTGCAGGCTGACGGTCTCGGGGGCTTCCGCGCTAATGTCTTTAAGACCTTCGGGTGCCGGGTAAGTATCGACCCTGACACGTGCCAGCAACGCCTGGGTTTCAGGACACAGAATCGATTCTTCGGTGAAACTCCGGGCATTTATCTTACCGTTGGCAAGCGCACTGGCGACGCACCAGGCGAGGCTGAACCTGGCCGTTGCCGGGCTATGCGGAGTGACATTTTGTACTGGAAGCCAATAGGGTTCGGCGATACGAATTTTAATCGAACGCGGCCTTTTCCCCTCGAGACGTGTTGAAAGCCTGAGCGCGGCCTCGATAGCGCGGTGGGTATAACCACAACAGGGCCAGAGTTTACGCGTTACCGGCGCCATATCCATCGCCTGTCCGGGAGACCAGCAAAGCGTGCTGGCGGCAGTCTTGCCACCATAACACTTGAAGAACCCCCGAGGAGCTTCGAATAAATCGAGGTTGGCGCGAATACCCGCGCGCGCAAAGAGACAGGCCTCCACTCCGGCACGGGCGGCAAGACCTGCGTGCACCGCTTTCATATCGCTGCCAAATTGCGCCTGTAATCCTGCCGCCTGACTACTCGCAATTGCCATCGCGTTTGCAATCTGGTCGGCGTTATGCCCCAGAAAATATGAGCAGGCCGCTGCTGCCGCGAGCGGGCCAATCGTCGAGGTCGCATGCCAGCCAAGCCGATAATGTTCGTAGCCCAGGGTATTACCTGTCTGGATTATGGCTTCGTAACCGACCAGGTAGGCATTGAGAAAACGAGTCAGCGATATCTGCTTCAAGTCGACCATGGCTAATAGCGCCGACACCAGCACGGCACTCGGGTGTGTCGAAGCATGCAGTTCGTGATCATCGAAATCGATGGCATGGGCGGCGGCGCCGTTGATCATCGCCGCGCCCGCTAGCGAAAGCGGGCGCGATTGATTAAACGCACAGGTCGAACCCTGTTGCTGCATCGTCTCGAGCACATGCAGAATTTTCTGCGTCTGTTGAGCTTTGCTTCCACACTGGATACAGGCGAGCGTATCGAGCAGACAAAGGCGAGCCTGCTGGAGCGCCAAATCTGAAAATTGAAGCTTGCCGCTAGCCGCCCAACTTGCGAAAGCACTAATCCATTGCCGTTCGCTCATGCCTGCTTGATTTCAGCCTGCTGCGGATGCAACCGATGGACAGGAAATCGGCTTGCAATTTTTTCTTCAACTTCACGCGCGATCAGGGGCCTGCTCGCAGCGAGCATTTCTCGGGCCCTGTTTCTGGCTTTTTCTCGTAGCGATGGCTTGCCCGCTTCACACCAGGCCTCGATGGTTTCACGGCTCGCGAGTACCGGGTAGTGATATTCTGACTTCATCAATTGCAGGGTTTGTTCGTGCCCGAGAAAATGTCCGGGGCCGTGCAGACACACGTCACGAATCACTTCGACCGAAAGCGTGTCATCGTTGACTTCGATCCCCTTGATCGTTTGTCGCGCCGCGGCGAGCATTTCATTGTCGAGCACATACCTCTCCAGCGCGCAGCCAATAATCGAACCGATCATGCCGCTGGACTCGTACACGATGTCAGCCCCGGCGAGGCCGGCGGCCAGATCGGTCATGCCCTTTTCGTAACCGTACTGAGCATCCATTTCCTTGGCGTCGGTCATGCCTCCCGAAACACAGTTTGGAAAGCCGTACCAGCGTGCAATCTGGGCAGAGGCTGCATTCAGCACTGCGATTTCCCCACCGCCACCGCTGAATGCGCCAGTGCGCAGATCGGATACAAAGGGCCAGTTGGCCCACATCACCGGCGCACCCGTTTGGGCCAATTGCACCATCGCCATACCCGCCAGGGATTCAGCCACGGTTTGCGCGAGGGTACCCGCGAGAGCCGCCGGGGCGGTGGCTCCCGCCTGCGCGGCATTGGTCATCTTAACCGGGAAACCGAGGCGCGCCGCGGCCATGGCAACCGTGGTGTTGTCTTCGCCATAAGTCATCGGTGGCACTACCGCGCAGGTATTACAGGTGGCAAACGGTCGTTGTTTAAAACGGCCTTCAGCTCCGAGTATCGTGTCGAACATTTCGACGCATTCGCGGATATGATCGGGATGATTGAAACCGATGCCGATCGGCTTTTCTGTACCAGCCGCGCAAGCGTAGGCAATCGCCAGGTCAAATTCGCGCACATCAGTTATTTCCGAGGGTACGCAGCTGCGATTGAAAACCTGGATATTGTCGAGTCCGTCAACCAGGCGCGCACAATCGTAAAGATCCTGCAGGGTCGATGGCCGATACTCCCCGTTCTCCAGGTCGACCATGCGTACCGCCATCCCCCCGGTAGCATAGTGCGTGTCGCCAACTCCGAGTTGTACATCTAGCTGCTCCCTGCGTCCGTAAAGGGTCATCTTTTTGGGAATGGCCGCGATCAAATCCTCGACCCATGCCGGTGCAAAACTCAATCGACCATCGCTGTATCGGCAGCCAGTGTCGAGCGCCAATCTGCGCAGCTCGTCGGTCGCGCCGGCCATACCGATAGAGTCGAGAATATCAAGCGCGGCACGGTGAATATTAGCCAGGTCAGCATCACCCAGTGGCTTGTACTGCCCTCCCTGGACAGCGCCTACGGCAACGGCGGGCTGGCTTTCGGCGTGTTTGATTCCTGCCTTGCGGTGACGACGGCTCATATCGATTTTCCTGTGTGTGTCATTCCGGTTTTAAATCTTCAAGATGCATCTAATTGATTTGAGACAATCATTGAGCAGATGCCGACACATGACAAACGAAAATGACGGATAGTACAGTTGAGTATTTCTCACTTATACTTATCCCTATGATTCCAAATCTTCGCGATCCGACTTACCTTGGAGCATTGGTATTTTTTGAGTGCGCCGCAAGGCACCTGAGTTTTTCAAAAGCTGCGGCTGAACTTTACGTGACTCCATCGGCCGTGAGTCATCGTATTGCGGCGCTTGAACTGGCGCTTGGGGTACGCTTGTTTGAACGACTAACTCGCCGTGTCAGCTTGACCCAGGAAGGATTGGAACTTGCGAGGGTTGCGCGGGAATCGTTGCATCGGTTGCGTGATGCAACCGGGAAAATTGTATCAAAACGCGTGTTGAGGCTTTCGATAGGACCTTATCTTTCGACTAACTGGCTGATGCCAAGATTGTCGAATTTCGAAACGGATCACCCTGGTATTCGAGTGGATTTGCTCCATCGTACCGGGCTACCGGATTTACGCGATGTCGATGTCGCAATAGTCTGGACAGACAGGCCACCCGAAGATCTGGACGTGAAACCTCTATTCGATGCCTTCTGCGTACCGGTATCGGCGCCCGGGGTATTAAAGAAAAGCGAAAACCTGTGGGACTGCCAACTGCCGGCACTGCACTATCGTAGCCGATCCACCTGGCGCGAGTGGTTAAAGGCTGTCGGCGGTCCAGAGCATTATGCTGATACCGGCGAAGTGTTTGAAGACCCAAACCTGGTCCTTGAGGCAGCCGCACATAGTCGCGGTATTGCAATGGGGTTTATTCCCTTTATTCAAAATCAACTCGCCTCGGGACGTCTTCAGCAGGCTCATTCCTTTACCTTTCAGACTGAATGGCGTTACTGGCTAGTTGAAACCGATAGCAGTCATCCGGACCGTGAGCTACTGGTGAGCTGGTTACAACAGCAAGCCGGCAGTTCGGGGGTATGTCCGACGGCTGGCTTCTGAACGAGTTCCGGGGGCACGATACTTGTTTAAGTAATCTCGATTAACATAATCAGGTATTGCATCCTCGGATTTCTTGAGTCGGGCTTAATCAACCGCGAAACAATACAGTAAACCGGCGCCTCCAGTGCCTCGCAGATTATCCTGGCTACAACCGCGTGAGCCGTGCGCCGAGGTCCACGAGGTGTTGCCGCCGCCGTGGCGGTCGTGGTGACCAACCTGTGCGCTGCCCGCGCCATCGGCGGAACTGGTCCAGTTGCCGCAGGTGTGATCCCCCTCTTCCCAGGGAAAATAGGCAGTGCCGTCATCCTTTGATCCGGTCAGAATATCATGCTCATTCGGCTTGTCACCGCGCCCCTTGATCATATTGCCATTTTCATCGACAGCCGTGCGTTTCACAATATTCGGGCTCAGGTGTAGCTGGTCGAGATCGCTCGCGATCAGGTCGCCGCGGGCGTTATACCAGGGTCCTATGCCAATCCGGTCGCGAGCCGATTTGCCACGTGTCTTGCCGTCCATTGACTGGGTGCTCAGGTAAGCGCGCCAGGTCCGACCGCTGGAACCTGCAGCCGTGGCCAGTTTGGCGCAATGCGCGTCGGCGCCGTCGAGTCCGCCGAGGTCTCCCCCGTTACCGATACCTTTGCTGGTAACGAAAAAACCCATCGGGTGTTCACCCGCTGCCTGTGCGCCATTAACTACCAGCAACAGGATCGCAGCGCTGGACAGGATGGTTGATTTTATTGTATTCACGATTAGTCTCCGAGGCCGTGGTTTATGTCTACCCCCGGGACAGGGCCGCTCTGAGCACCGGGGTTAAGCAAACTTTATG
>Ga0164320_10000262_pt1 | contig 16328 bp, 11 predicted proteins | sample GuaBasSediGuay11_FD_113736 | JGI IMG/M metagenome (GOLD analysis project Ga0164320, IMG submission 113736) | Subseafloor sediment microbial communities from Guaymas Basin, Gulf of California, Mexico - Guay11, Core 4567-28, 0-3 cm | ecosystem: Environmental > Aquatic > Marine > Hydrothermal...
AAACTTGAGTTCAAGTTTGGAACGATGATCGAGACAGTTCGAGCGTGCACCCGCGCCGAAAAACTTGCGGCGAATGTCGAGTTCTTTTCGTTTGGCACAAATGACCTAACTCAGGCCGTATTTTCTTTTTCTCGCGAAGATGCTGAGAATAAATTCCTGCCGATGTACAACGAGTCCGGAATTCTGCAGGACAACCCCTTCGAGGTGCTGGATATTCAGGGCGTTGGACAGCTAATCGAAATGGCCGTCACCCGCGGTCGTGAGCAACGCAGTGACCTGAAGATAGGTATTTGCGGCGAGCAGGGCGGTCATCCGGACTCGATTCACTTTTGCCACCAGGTTGGCCTGAATTACGTGTCCTGTTCGGGTCCCCGCGTGCCGATTGCGCGGCTCGCAGCTGCTACTGCAAAATTGCGGGAATAACGTTTCGACCCCAGCTCAACCTATGGCGGGTACGCTGAAGGAAAATCTTGAGCCTTTGCCTGGTGCTGACTCTACTTCGATCTTGCCATCCAGTAGACCGATGCTGTGCTCTACAATCGAGAGCCCCAGACCCAGACCCCCATGTCTGCCGGCCGGGTCGTACTCGACTTTGTAGAACTCATCAAAGATTTTGGCTAGCTGATCGGGAGCAATGCCAATACCCGTATCCTGCACGGCAATGCTCAGTTTGTTTGCTTCGCGGTGGCTTGATACCGCTACCTCACCTTCGGTGGTGTAGCGGATGGCGTTCGATACCAGTAGCCGAATAATGCGGGACAGCAAGGTGCTATCTGAGCGCACGACCTCGGCCTCGGAACGGAATGTTAGTCGCAAGCCCTTTGCTTCGGCCTGATACTCGAACTCTTCCTGCAGTTTTCGGAAAATATCCGGAATCGAAACATCAGTGATATCCAGCTCCACCTCGCCCGATTCAAGCTCACTGAATTCCAGTAGCGAATTCATGAGGTCGCTTAACTGCGCAAGAGCATTACCCTGCTTGCCAACCATTTCCTGCGCTTTGGAATGGACAACGGTCTTGTTCAGGGCGGCATTCAAAAGGATCAAGGTTTGCAAGTGATGGCGAATATCGTTACTGGAGGCCTCGAGGAAACGTGATTTGGCATTTCGCGCCCGATCAGCTTCCTGTGCAATTATTCGCAGGGTTTCTTCCGATTTTCTGCGCTTGCTAAGAATAAGCCAGCTGCCGCCGATCGCAACCAGCCAAATTGCGGCCAGGGATGCCAATCTGTTCGCGACCACCATCCACAGGACACCAGCAGGTTCCGACATCAGGAATCCAAACGCCGTTAGAAATGACACAGCGCCCGCAACTATGAATGTGTACTGCCACTTGGACAGCCATAAGGAAATGACAACCACACCGACGTAAAACACACCAGCGGCTACACCCAATGGCAAAGATGCGACATCAATTATGAAGATACCGACAGCCAATACGAAGCATGCCCACCCAATTCGCTGGTTGGTTTGTTCCGCAGAGAAATCGTTGGTTTCGGCAGGCACTGTCATCGCCTCTTGTCTCTTCCCACTTGGCTGTCTCGTCCCGATACAGACGATGCCCTCGCTACCGTCACCCTCAGATAGCGTACAAGTACCGATGGGCGCTGGGGTATAGGTATTAGCCGAGGGCGATTACTGTTCTACGACTCGTTCAAAGCGTTCGGTGCGGCCGAGAATCGACAATCCGATATAAGCACGCGCCCGGAGGATACCGAAATCGTCATCATCGAACCACAAGGCGACGGTTGAAACGCACAGCGCCAGGCAAATCGCGATTAGCCTCACTTAGCGTTTCTCGTAGGCATCGCTGAAGCGAATAATCTTCCCTGTGTACAAGCGGTCACCGTTTTCAAAATCCCTACCACGCGCCGTGACCTCGATCATTGCCTGACCGATCTGCCTTGCGCGGACTGCTGATTTGACAGGGGCGAAGAACCAGTAGAGAAGATCCTGGCCAATATGCGCCTCTTCCTGAGTGGGTCCTATGTAATCAGGGCGGTAAGCAATCACCCGCATACTCGTCCCTGCAGCGAAACCAATCAGAGATTCTTCCGCCCGCACTTTTTCCCTTGCCCACATTGCACTTGAGTCCGCGGAAATATCGCTGGAGCTTATGTAGTGAAACGAAATATCCGGTTTGTTACTGGCCCTGCTCCATTCGGAAACAAACTGCATCGGGAAGTCGACATGGATCCTGCCATAGGTCTCCTCGTCGACGCCTATGGAGCTGATGCCGATCGCCCAATAGACTGCATCAGTCTCCGCTATCTGCTCGCGGACTGGCGAATAATCGAGGTAGTCCATGTGCTGCGTCATCTGGACTTTTCCCGATGCAACACCCTCATCGATTCGCGTTGACGTGCGTCGCGTGATGACGTGAATCTTCTTGATACCGGAATCCGCGAGCGCAGCTTTTAAGATGCCGTCTCCCGCCGTTCCTGTCGCGCCGAAAATGGCGACTGTCGTATGCGGGGCCAGTGGTTTGCTGGTCGGGGCTATCGAATCATCAACCACCGCGAACTTGATCGCAAAAAACACGTAGAACGCAGCGAACAGGACTAAGGGCGTGAGCAATACGGTACGAAGGCGAGGCATTCTCATTACGCTTTCTTCACCGCGTCACTTGCCGCCCTTGCACCCTCGCTCAATGCTCGTGTGTGACTCATGTAGCCTGTGAGTTCGGAATGACCGAACTGGATGCGGCCGAATCCTCTCCTGACGATCTCCTTCGGTGCGTCTTTTCCGTCTTTGCCAAAATGAAAGCCTGGCTGAGGTGAGATGTAGGCATGTCCCCAGCGGTTCAGGACGATTCCGGCTATGTCGCTCTCTGCGTCAAACCCGTGATCCGAGAACATCTTCGTCATTTGTTCAACAATTTCAATCTCATACGCCGCATATGATTTGCCGAGAAGTTCGGCTCGGCCAATTGCGCCCTGCTCTTGTGGCGAATATCCAGGGTTATTGAACGGCACATAAAACGTCATGACCATTGGTTTGTCGGGGTCGTAGGGTTGCGTGGCTTTGCCCGTATTCATAGGTCGGCGGATCGCGAAAAAATTGCCAAAGCCTTTGAACCAGCGCCCGGCAGCTATGCCCAGCTTGTCGAGGAATCGCCAATTCCTGAGCGCGACGTTCACGACCAGTACGGGGGAATGATAAAACTGCTCGTAAGCGTCGCTTATGTCATCGGGCATGTCGCTGACAACATTTCGGGCAACCCAACCGCCGATCGACATCACCACGGACTTCGCTTTGACACGCCTGACCTTGCCGTCCTGGTAATAGCTCACATTCACGTGTTTCGCATCTTCGGCCGAGCCCGCATGATGAACATCAATGGCCGTCGAGTTCAGGCGAATGTTCAGATGATTTTCCGGACGGTCGAGTGCCGGGAAATTGATTGGATTGTATAGAATCGCCTCGAAAGACTGATCGCCCGCAATGCTATCGGGATTGAGGTGTTTGACAATGTGCCGAAGAATGCCCGCGTTGCCTCCCGGAAAACTGTATGCACTTTCTACAGCAGGATCGTACTGATAGTGAGTATTGGTACCGGGCATACCCAGCAGCTTTGCCGAGTAGGCCGAATAGACATCGGCACCGACACCGCCCATGGAGATGGCAAGAATTGGATCAAAGTATTCTGTTACCTGCGGGCTATAGCCCATTACATCTTCCAGGAGTTCCTTGTAGGACATGCTATCGAGCCACCGGTCCAGGTCTTCCCCGCTGTAATACTCCTCCACGTCCGCGAACACGCGGTTCATTTCTTCCTTGAGACCGTCAGGCCACGGCATTCGTGCCAGATCGTCTGTTCTCGGGTTCACAATCCACGGTGTTTCTGCGGTTTCACCCATGAAATAGCCGGTGTCGTAGCGCTCTTCCTCCCAGTACATGCCGTAGAAATGTTCCAGCGGCGTTCGAACCGTGCTTATCTGTGGGTCTTCGGCGACGAAATCGAACTCAAAGGGCAAGCCGGTAACTCTGTAGATCTCCGCAATCTGGCTTTGATCATCTTTTCCGGGAGCGCCAAAGTCGTTAGATCCTTGCGGGCCGTAGATCCTGTAGCCGTCAACCTCGAATTCGTTTTGCTTTGCTTCGCCGCCAAAAACCGGATGGTTTTCGAGCATCAGACATTTGCCTGTGTCGCCATGCTCTTTGTGAAACTGATAGGCCGCGCCAATACCGGAGAAACCACCACCGATAATGACCAGGTCGTATTCTTCGCCGGTATCCTCAACGTCGCCCAGCATCGACTCTGTGAGCCCATCCCGGATTAAATGCGCAGCCTCCCGAACGGAAGCCACATTGCCGTTGGAGCTCGCGTAGTCCCCAACGCCGCCATAGCCAGTCCAAAGGTCGTTCTTCATTACTGCCACTGGTTTCGGCTTCGCCGTGCAACCCGGTGCTGCTGCAGTAAGCAACGTCGCACCAACTCCGATTAACGTGCCATTGACGAAATCCCGGCGAGAGATATCAGTTGACAGCATCGATCCCTGTTTTTTCTTTTCCATTTATTTTTTCCAAATTAACCAGGAAATAAACGACGTCCCAAACTTCTCAATCTTCTTCAATTTTGCGAATGTTCTGATTTCCTGATGCTCCCTGCACTTTCACGGCGCAGCTCGTTCGAATGTTGCCACCATTAAAACACGGTAGGATGTTGATGACCGCATTCAGGAAAATCACTTGTCTATTAGGGTTTCACTGTATCTTATTGCTATCAGCATGTTGTTGGTGTCCACGAGCGCCGGAGCGCAATTTGTCGCGGGACAGGGAAAATCAATTGATGCGTTTCAGGTAGACGAAGCACCGATCATCGACGGTCAACTGAATGATGATGCCTGGGCTTTCGGTACGGCAATAGAAGACCTTCATGAAGTCGTCCCACTCGAGTTTGGGCCACCTTCTGAAAAGTCAGTAATTTTCGTCGTGTACACACGCGATGCCCTTTACATCGGCGCGCGGTTTTTTGACAGTGAACCTGAAAAGATATCTGCACAGGTCCTGGCGCAAGGAGACTTCTCCTTTGGCGACGACAGCTTCACCGTGATTCTCGACCCGTTCAATAACGGTCGCAGCGGTTATGCATTCGACCTGACAGCGAACGGTGTGCGAAATCAGGCGGTCTTTGCGAACGTCACCGATGAGAACTGGCAATGGGACGGTATCTGGCACGGAGCCGCGGTTCGTGATGACGAAGGCTGGATCGCGGAAATCGAGATTCCTTTCAAGACCCTGTCGTTCAACCCGAATAACCAGACGTGGGGCCTCAACTTCATTCGTTACATAGGTCGCAAGGCGGAACAGATCGGCTGGGTTTCGGCGAATCGGAGGCAAAATCCGGCGAACTCCGGATCACTGACCGGCATCAGGAATATCGAGCAAGGATTGGGCCTCGATGTCGTACCGGGGCTGAAGGCAACAAAAGCGAAAAATCACTCAACGGGCGCTACATGGAGTGACACAGAACCTTCTGTTGATCTGTTTTACAAGGTGACTCCGGCTATCACCGCAGCCTTAACGGTGAATACGGACTTCTCGGGCACGGGCGCAGACGAAAGGCAAATAAACCTGACGCGCTTTGCTTTGTTTTTCCCCGAGCGACGTGGCTTTTTCCTGCAGGACACTGATATTTTCGAGTTCGGACGCATTTCGGGAGGCGACTATAGTTCCCAGTCAACGATTTCGCGAGTTGAGCTGGAAAGTGGTCGGCCATTCTTCTCCCGCCGAATAGGTCTTGGCCTAAATGGCGAGGCCGTTGACATTGATATCGGCGGAAAACTCACGGGACGTCCAGGCCAGTGGGACTTCGGTATGCTCGCGATTCGGCAAGCTGCCTACAGCGGCCTCGACGCAAGCGATCTTTTCGTTGCGCGCTTGGCTGCCAACGTTCTCGACGCGTCCAGGGTCGGGTTGATACTGACCCATGGCGATCCGAATTCTAACCTGGAGAACACACTCGCGGGAGTTGATTTTAGATACTCCAATACACGTTTCGGAAACGGGCGCACTCTCGAAGGATCGCTTTGGTACCAACAATCCGAAACCGACGGAGTTAGTGGCAATGACGCCGCATTTGGTTTTTCACTCGGTACGCCGAATGCGGAAGGGATTCGCAGCCGTATAGGTTACAAGGAAATTCAGGAGAATTTCTTTCCCGCTCTTGGCTTCGTCAATCGACTTGGCGTGCGCGATATGACAATAGAGGGCGGATATACCTGGTTCACGAATTGGTCAAAGGTACGCAGCGTGCACTCCGGGATCGATTTTCAAAGGATTGAAGAAATTTCCGGAAGAGTGCAATCGGAAATGATCAATCTCAGAGCGCTTGAGGTCGAAGGCGGCGCAGGTGATTCCTTTGGGATCAACTACTACTTGCTGACAGAAAATCTCGAGTCCGAGTTTGAAATTTCCGACGGCATTGTCATTCCCTCGGGCGAGTATGAGTATGAACAATACTGCTTGAATGTGAAGTCTGCAGAGCACCGCAAAGTTTCGGTGAAAGCCGACTACTGCGGTGGAGAGTTCTTTGATGGCGATCAGGTAGCGACAGGTGCCCAAATTCTTTGGCGGCCAAGTCCACATTTTAGACTCGCCACGAGCTACCGCTACAGCGAGATAAGACTGCCGTACGGTGAATTCATCACACGGCTTATGTCGCTCCGTGCCAATGTGGCATTTTCGAACAAGTGGGTTTGGGAAAACCTCGTGCAGTACGACAATGTCTCCCACGGACTCGGAGTAAACAGCATATTGCGCTACGTCCCAAGAACAGGACGTGAGATTGTCTTCGTTGTCAATCAGGAATACGTCGATTTGTTGCGGGACCGTAGTTTCGTCAAGATCTATGACGAAATGACGTTCAAGATTACTTACACGTTTCGATTCTAAGCGTTGCAGTTGCCCGTGTAGCGGTGCGAACCATCACTACGCTCTGCTGCCCCTCGAAACATTGTTGGCCGGATTCTGCTATAAAAAGAGAAAAGAAAGCCGCCCGCGATACAAAAATCAGACTGTTTACTGACTGGCTAACAAGAAGATAAGGATATCCGGGCTCGCGCGCAGGGGACCAGGGATGAACTTAGACCGCATTTACGTACTTGCCGTTCTTGGGGTGCTTCTTTTTCCTGATCAGTCTTTTGCTCAAAGTTGCGACGCGCATTTCTCTTTCGACGGCGACCTGTCAGACTCTGGCGTTAATGGCTACGGCGGCCAAATGATTGGTAAGGACGGTACTCTGTCAAAGCCGCAATTCGCTGAAGGCAAGATCGGACAGTCGCTTAAGCTTGATGGTTCGTCTGCAATGCGTGCGTTCGTCGATCTGAGCTACGACGGTTGCCCAGAGATTACTTTCACTGCCTGGATCAAGGTTGAATCCACAGCCGCAAAGGGCGATCAGTATCTGATCTCAAGCGGCAGCGGTAGCGGACCGGGTCTACGTGCCTTAGGTTCGACTATCATCCTGAGAGGAAGCGGTAACGGTCTGTGGCACCGAGAGGCTCTACGTGTTGGCGCGGGCTGGGCTTTTGCCGCGGGTGTTTATGACTACTCGAATAAAACCTACCGACTGCATTGGCGAAACAGACAAATGGAAGGAAAACTCAATGTATCGCACAAGCCGATTGTGTAGCAGGCAACTACTGTGCCTGGGACGACAGCTGTCACCCGGAAAGTCATGCGCCGAAGCGAAGTCTTGAGTTTGGCGCCATACAACCGAACCCTGCAGAACTTCTAATCAGCGGCAACAGCCAGACACCCAATGAACCAAGTCAGGACCTGGCAACAGGAAACACCGACCTTTTCTACAACAGTTGTGCAACACCTGATGACTGCGCTCCTTCCGGAGCGTCATGTTTCGACGTGAGTCTTCCCACCGAAAGGACAAATGGGGCGTTGTGCAGTAGTAGCTGTTCAAGTGATAACGAGTGCCCCGCGTCTAATGGGTTCACCGGCGCATGCTATTCCCTGTCGGGTACAGTCGCCATTTGCTATCAACGATGCGACACAAACACTGATTGCCTGAGCGGAAATGAAAATCCTCCTGCTAATGCAGCAGATATCGAAGCGAGTGATAGAAACAGCGATCTCGTAATACCAAGCATGCCTCGAATCAATGACCTAGAACTCAATTCGTTCAATCCAGATTTTCGCAACGTTCTTTTTCTGGTAAGCGTGTCCATACAACCAAACGCCTGACTCATCAGCCATGATGCCCTCGATGATGACGTTAGGTGCGTTGTTGCTCTGCATGCGAGCCAGGGGACGTCCGTGGCCATCGATCAGAACAATATGGCTGTCATTGGTACTCTGATCTTTACCCAGCAGAAAAAACTTGCCGCTGCTTGACGCTGCGAAGGACGTAAGCTTGACGCCCATCTGCTGCGCCAGCGTCTCAAGGTAAATTCTGTTGGTCTCACCGGTTTCGTCAAACTCGAAAATATAGGGTCCGTGAATTGGCGGTTTCTGTTTGCGATTGGCGGTCACATTGGTCAGATACGCATAGCCTCGTTCCGTTGGCTTCACCATCCGCACCGCATGAGGCCCTACATTTGTATAGGCCGTTGCCCTGCTTGCGTCGTAACGCGTTACCAGCGAATCAAACCATTGCTGTTGCTCTACCATCATCGATTGGATTTCTGCCATCGATGTCGGCTGTTCCACGCCGGGAACACCAAGCTGCATGATGTCACGTTCGATGGGTACCGATAAATATTCCAGGCTCCCGCTGGGTGCAACAACCAACGCCTTTCTCTCCCGGAACACATGCGCCGTCATGGCATCCCGGAGGGATGCCTCCGCTGCAGACAACTGCAAACCACTAACGAGATCTGTGCTATCGACAGGCGTCACGTCGATGATCAATCCACCTCCGCCATCATGCGTGTCGAACCAACCGACCGGCCCGACATTATCCGCCATGTTCGGCAGCGTTCCATTGCCCAGAATCTTCCCGCGTGGCGACAGCTTGAACCAGCCATAGTGCAAGCGTTCTTTGCGAGTATTTCCCCCTCGCGTCGTTTCGAAAACCGCGTTTCCATCGCTCGTCGCCACACGAAGTTTTGCCGGACGCCATGACTCGGCATCAAGACCGGGTCCGATGTCACTGATATCAGCAGATGACAGCATTCCCTGACCTGAATTCGACCAGCGTTCCAGCGTCGCAGGGCCACCCTGAGCGGGCCCGTCTACATGTCGATGGTAGAGAATCTCATCGTGACCACGCCGCAAGACAAGTCCGTAATGATCGCTCGCCTGTTTGCTCGTTATCAAGTGATGAGATGTTTCGCCACTCGGAGACATCCTGGCAACGTAAACGTGAAACTTCCAGTCGGGCAGTCCGTACTGCGTTCTGTCCGGGAAGGAAGAATAAAGCACCCTGAGATCTCCCTCGTACGTATCCCAATCCCATATCCAGACGTGATACATGACGTCGTTGCGATCGAATAATTTCGTGGCAACAGTTCTTGCGGTTGGTGCGGCAATAAGGACCGGGCTAACCGCAGGCTTGTTACGCACTGCTTCGGCTTTTTCCCGCTTTCGTGCCTCACGAGCAACCCTGGCCTCAGCGCTCTTGACCTTCCGCTCGGCTCGTCGTTCTTCCTCGCTCTTGGTCGGCAAGATATCCTCAAAACCGTCGAACATCGCAGTGCGTGTGCCTTCATCCATCATTCCGCAGAGTTGCGTCATGGATGCCAGCATTTGGCGCGCCAGGTTCACATTGTATTCGGGATACTTGCCGGTGGCGCTGCGCGCTTCGATGTCAGCAATGTCCGCGGAACAATCCGCCGCCAATGCGCCGTTTGTAAAAGCCATCCACAGTGCACCGATCAGAAACCGGACTCTCAATGAGTCGCTACGCATATTTCATATCCTTCTTCGCAGAAGATTCATCAATATATATGTAATTGCCGTGAGAGTATCAACATTTGAAACGGGTAAACTATTGACACCTTGACGAATAAACTCTCCTACCGCGCCGATATCGATGGACTAAGAGCGATTGCAGTTCTGGCTGTTATTGCGGCCCATCTACCTGAAAAATTCCTGCCCAGCGGATTCCTGGGCGTCGACGTGTTCTTCGCGATTTCGGGTTTTGTCGTCACGGCTTCACTGCTAAACCAGCAACGGCCAGAACTCCCACGGCTCTACGTAGGGTTTCTTGCAAGACGAGTAAAGCGTTTGCTGCCTGCGCTTGCTGTCTGCGTAGTGGTCACTTGTTTCGTAGTGTTGGCAACAGACCCTTTTCCGCGTCACTCCATTCAGACCGGGCTTGCCGCTCTTTTTGGTTTTGCCAATGTCGTCTTGTTCTTTTTCGAGCTCGATTACTTTTCCCCTTCCTCTATCTTCAACGCGTTTACTCATACCTGGTCGTTGGGTGTAGAGGAACAGTTCTACGTTGTCTTCCCGATGTTCGTCTGGCTCTTCTATTTCAGAACGCACAACGTTTCTTTCAAGCCGTTGGCGATGGCTATGATCGTCGGCGGACTGGTGTCGGTTGCAATGTTTGCCGGGCTATACCAGGACCATCAGGCGGCAGCTTTCTTCCTCATGCCTGCCCGCATTTGGGAGCTGGGTATCGGTGCACTCGTTTTCCTGGCATCGCGTCGCACACAGACAGAGCGAATGCAGAACGTTTTGAGGCGACTATCCCCGGTGGCACTGATCGCCTTGATAGCGTGCTTCTTTGTCCCGGAAGAACATGCCCTGCCGGCGACACTGGCAGCAGTCTTTTTGACCGGATTGCTGCTCGCCAGTGATGACCGCTCTCAAGCTGCTCGGCTATTGACGCTGCCACCCGTCGTATACATCGGGCAAATTTCCTACTCTCTGTATTTGTGGCACTGGCCGATTATCGCACTCGGGCCGATAGTGCTCGCAACAAGCTGGCGCTCTTCAGCCGTGTACGTCGTTGCTATGGCAATCGCCGCCATCATTTCCTTTCACGTCATCGAAAGACCACTGCGATACATGGCCTGGACGACTCGCCGGGGAGGAGATGTTGGATTGGGTCTGGCCTGCAACCTGGTTCTTGCCGTCGTTTTGCTTTTCACAATGGCCCGAACAGACGCAGGAAGCGAATCCACGACCACCGCACTCCACCCTCCTTCATATCTGCCTATGATGCATAGTGGCAAGTCACACGTTTTGACATGTGCTCTGGATGGCGGAAGCAGGGTGTTCAAACCCGATACGGTGAGTAACTGCACGGTAGCGCCAAAACCCGGCATGCCAACCATCTGGACAATGGGGGACAGCCATTCCGGGCATTTGCAGGGCATGTTGTATGAATTGCACGAAAGACTCGGGGTCGGAGTGCATCTTGTAGAAACCCCCGGTTGGAGCTTTCCGTTTGAACCCGGCATGGCGTTCGTACCGCGTAAGGAAGTATTCGATGAGATAAGCCGATTGTTCAAAGCCGGCGATATCGTTCTCGTGTCGCGACTCTTTATTACGCGGGCTCTGCCCAACACCGTTCAGGAGATCAGACCGTGGATTTACAACGCAGGTCGGCTTGCTGACGATTTGGCGACACAGGGAGTCAATCTCATCATCACCGGACCGCCGCCCATTTTTCCCTACACCGACATTCGCGAGTGCAGTCTGGAAGAAAGAGAGAGTTGCCGGCTGGAAAGGGATAGCTTCGCTGTTTTGGTAAACGACGTAGCAGAGTTGTTAGCTGGCCTTGAGGCTGGCAAGGCAAACGTCGCGATTTTCAACATCTTCGATTCAGTCTGCCCGGAAGGTGACAAATATTGTTATCCGGATAACGGCAACAGCTTTCTGTATCGCGACAAGGATCATTTCAATTCACTTGGCTCAAAACTCCTGGCCGAACCTTTTGTCGAGCTACTGCGTTCTGGAGGAATGCTCACGCGCGGCAAGTAGCCGTGCGCAGGAAACGCAGGAAAAGATGCAGGGCCTTTTTGGCGAGAACTTTTCAGATGTGCGTGTACACAATAACTCCGCAGTGCCCCCGGGTGGTGCCAAAGCGTACACAAAGGGAACTGACATCTTCTTTGCTGCTGGCCAGTACAACCCTCACACCGAGAGCGGCAAGCCTCTAAGCCTGAGTCTCTACTGAAAATCCCTTGGTAGAGTTTCTTCCCAGGTTTTCTCCGCGTACAGCTCACCATTCACGAGAGCCCAACGATGAAACTTCAAATAGAAGTTTTTTTCGTCACTTGTGAACTCTACGGTTTGCTCGAAGTCGAGTGTCCGGTCGGGCAACTCCTCAGTTTGCTTGTACCGCCCCACCACCGACGTTTGAGCGGGAGTAGCATCAGACGTACGATGCTCAATTTCCTCCTCAAATCGTTCGATACCCCACGGATATCGGGTAGCCCCGGTGTTCGTCGCAACTCCGAACGCTTCTCCCGTTTCAGGGTCGTGCTCAATCTCCGTGATCGCGGCATAGCCAGTACTGTTTCCAGCGTCCAGGGTCTCGTAGCCCGCAAGTACAGGGCTCGGAACCGGCTCTTTGAATTCGGGAAGCCTTTCCTCACCGGGCGGCACGACGGGCATCAGTACTCGCGAACCATTCTCCCCACCAAATGTGAGCGTCGACGCCATAGGCATCGATGTCGGCCAAAGCATGGGCCACATCGCATTGCTGACCGCGACGCGAATACGATGCCCTTTTGGGAATACCCACGACGTGAAGTGAAGTTTGATGTCCAGAGGAAAAACGTCGCCGGGGACAATGTCCTCCGGTTCTCGAGCGGAGTTTCGATGAGTGCCATTAAAAGCCGCACCCGCGACCTGGGTTACCTGACCATCCGGTGCCACATCCGAGATTCGAACTACCCAGTTGGCCCGTGGTGCATCGGCGGATACGTTGAGCTTCGCGACAGGTCTACCCAGAATTTCCAGTGGTGAATCCAATGGATCACTGTCATATACCAGGCTGTGATCATCCATTGGCTGCTGGTCGGGGGGAATACTCCCCCACCACATCGTCGGTCCACCGCCCTCGAGTCCAATGGACGGCTTGTAGGTCATCGTGTGTGTTGCATCCTCCGCGGGTTCCACGGAGAGCCCATGATCCGGATGTACGTACCAACCTTGATGGTCAATGCGTTCTATGGGCCAGCTGTCTTCCCACCTCCAGCGGCCGGGTATTTTTCTTATTGCGGAATCAGGTGCATAGTATTCGCGAACATAAACCGCAAAATCCGGCTCCTCCAGGATGCCGCTGTCTTTGCCTTTCAGCCAATGATCGAACCAGCGCACCGCCTCATGGCGCCACTCCATTCGCGGTTCGTGCCAGGCGTTATGCGGATACTCGTGGTCCCACGGCCCGATCAATGCCTTCACAGGTGCGTCAACGTGTTCCAGCATTCTCGGGAGGCTATTACGATAGCCATCGTACCAGCCACCAATGTGATAACCCGGGACGCGAATTTTTTCATACTGACCGCGCGCAGACGCCCTGTCCCAGAACGGCCCATCGCGTTGCTGCCGCATGTAGGCATAGACACTGGGCTCCACGTCGAAGCGATTCTTAATCCACTCCTCGTCCAGGATGAAGTCAGGGGCGCCCGGCATAGCATTGTGGAGGTCGTTACTCATCATCCATGAATCGGTATGCATAATGCCGTCCATGTAATGGACATCTTCCTGGTAGAGGTACTCCGTCGACATCATTGAAACGAACGCTTTCATGGCTGGGGGATTCCGCATGGCCATCTGGATAGAATTGAACCCGCCCCAGGAGATACCGAACATGCCAACACTACCGGTGGACCACTCCTGGCTTGCCAGCCAGTCGATGACTTCTTCACCATCATCCAGTTCGATGTCCGAATACTCGTACGGGATCGTTCTGCCTTCACTTCTGCCCGTGCCACGCATGTCGACACGAGCGACGACATAGCCGTGATCCAGAAAGTAGGAATAAAGAGAGTAGTTACGACCCCGCGACTCATCTTTTCTATACGGAAGGTATTCGAGCAGTACCGGGAAGCGAGCATTCCTGTCAGCGCCAGCTGGCCAGTAGATATCGGCAGCCAGTCGAACGCCATCTTCCAGCGTGATCCATTCCTCAATGATCTCTATTTCTTTGTTTGACGCAGAGGAACAAGCGGTCAATATGAAAAATAGTCCGATTAGTGGAGTCAATAGTTTTCTTTTCATGAGTTTAATCAGCCTTGCCGTAGTCGGTGCATCTCACGGGAAAGATACTCCCTGGTTTTCGTCAATGCCACTGAGCGCTTTCTCGAACACGTCGCAACTGATGTTCCAGGTCGGCACCAGTCCATAGTCCGGATCCGGATTATCCAGAGCACGCAATATCGCATCGCAGAGGCCTCTCGCATCTCCAGGTTTCACCAGGCTCCCGCGTGAATCATCAAGTATCCACTCAGTGGCGCGCGTTTGCGTTGCGATGACGGGTATCTGACAGCTCATTGCCTCATAGAGCTTCACCGGATAGCTGTAGTGTCCGAATGACGATTCGCGGTTGGTAACCACGAGGGCGTCCATGCTATTGAGCAAGACTGGCACCTTGTCGTCATCAATGAAGCCCAGCGACCGTATCGTCTCCGGTAGCGGAACATCGCTCCAGGTTCGACCGGAGTGAATGAAACGGACGTCCGGCCGTTCGGCGAGTACGAGAGGAATCGCATCGAAGAGAACTTCCACACCCCGACTACGATGCATTGACCCGCAATAACCGACCAGTGGTCCGTCGAGCGGCAACTGCATAGTTTCACGGCAGGTTTTTTTGTCACGCGGCTCAAAGCCTGTCGGGTCCGCCGCCATTGCGACGACAGCGCCCCTGTCTCCTTGCTGTCCATTCAGCATCAAGGCAAGCAGATTCGGTCCGGCAGCTGTCACCTGATCAGCGCGTCGCAGCGCTCTTCGCCAAAGCCAGTGCAGCGGTTTGGCCCAGGGCATGTAGCTTTCGTAATTGTCGTACGCGTCAATACACGCTCGGGCCCCGTGCTGACGCGCGAGGCGCACGGCGAGAATGCCGAAGTAGGTATCCGAGAATCCGATCACGCAGTCGACCGGTGACTGGGTGATCTGTTTTCGCATAGCAGCGAGATAGCCACGAAACGGAGTTGAAATCCATCGAATGCCATGAGCGTCCAACTCGAGTTCAGCACCATTTTCATAGTCAAGCAGCGCTATTGTGACCTCGTGCCCACGCTCAGCCAATATTCTTGGCAAGTGAAAGAAACGGCCATAGGGACTGGCAATGAGGTCCTTGCCCATCGGCCTGCGCTTGCATAAGAAGAGAAGCTTCATTTTCTGTCTTGCCTCCGGCCGGTAGCTACGTCAGATGCTATCTGTGATTTCGACAATTGCGTCGCATATGCTTACAACTTACTATCACCCGCAATCAGCCGTTCACTCTTCCAGTAAACATCGACAGATACATAGCTTTGGGGCCGCCATTTTGAGCAGAGGGTACCAATACGACTTCTCCAAGAACAGTCCGTATGTTTATGATATGGAAAACCGCGAGCGAAAGGCACGCACAATGCTCGCTGTTCTTGACGACTTTCTGCATAACTCCCTGGCCGAGTGCGACGTACTCAATATTGGGGGATCTGCTGGCGCTATTGATAACTTTCTCGCTGACCATGCGAATAAGGTCGTCGGCATCGATATCGATGACAAGGCAATAGCACACGCAGAGGAGTCCTTTGTAAAAGACAATCTCGAGTTTCAGGTCGCGGACGCACTCAATTTGCCGTTTGATGATGCGAGCTTTGATGTTGCAATCTGCTCACACGTCTACGAGCACGTACCGGATCCTGTACAGATGTTTGCTGAGATTTACCGGGTACTGCGTCCAGGCGGCATCTGCTATTTTTCCGCTGGCAACCGGTTGATGTGGAATGAGCCGCACTATGACTTGCCGTTGCTTGCAATATTGCCGCGCCCACTGGCGCACGTGTATATCAGACTTGCCGGAAAGGCAGACTACTATCACGAGAAACACCTGACATACTGGGGCTTGAAAAATCTGGTTCATGATTTCGATCGCAATGATTACACCGTACGATTAATTAACGAACCCGACAGGTTTCTCACCGAGTACATGCTGCCGGCGGGAAGCTTGAAAGCGCGTCTGGCTGCAACAGTAGCCAGGTGGTTTTACTGGGCGTTACCGGGATACATATGGGTCCTTCAGAAATAGTCTTTGCATACGGACCGGACCATTCAGCGTGACGCGCCCGTCGATACTGGTTGTGACACGAAATTACCCGCCGCTCACCGGTGGAATGGAACGCTTAATGCAACATTCGGTCGAGACACTGGCTTCTCGATTTGACGTTACGCTCGTTGGCCCGCGCGGTTGTGGTGAGTTCGCG
>Ga0164320_10000263_pt1 | contig 16315 bp, 15 predicted proteins | sample GuaBasSediGuay11_FD_113736 | JGI IMG/M metagenome (GOLD analysis project Ga0164320, IMG submission 113736) | Subseafloor sediment microbial communities from Guaymas Basin, Gulf of California, Mexico - Guay11, Core 4567-28, 0-3 cm | ecosystem: Environmental > Aquatic > Marine > Hydrothermal...
ACCCTCTCTGCAGCTGAGATTTAGCGCCTGCGCAAAGTCACAAAAATGTCCGTGATAGGCATCACCGCTTTTTATAAATCAATGACTTATAGTTCAGTTCATCGTGCCACGCAGCCGACAAAACGCACTTGGATGGGCGTTTTGGACCAAATATATGATGGATCGCCGCATCGACAGGGCCAAAGGATTTGGCCTCATAGAGTTGATGATCACTCTCGTGATCGCGTCTCTGTTGTTGTCGATCGCCGTACCGGCCTACGACCGCTACGTCGATCGCGCCAAGGAAGCCAGGGCCATCGGTGACATCGGCGCGATTAGTATCCAAATCGGCAAATTCCAACTGCGCAACAACAATGCACTTCCCGACACGCTCGGCGAGTTGGGCATCGACATCCCACTTGACCCTTGGGATGTGCCTTACGAGTACCTGAACATCGTCACGGCAGAACCAGGCAATGGTGCATTTCGCAAAGACAAGAACTTGAACCCGTTGAATTCAGATTTCGATCTTTACAGCAGCGGTGAAGACAAGAACTCGAAGGGACCGTTGTCAGCCAAAGAAAGTCGCGATGACATCATTCGCGCCAACAACGGTGCGTTCATCGGCCTTGCGGAGGATTACTGATGCAACTCCCGAGCTTGCCAGTATCTCTGAAGCGCGGCGTGGGTCGGCGCATCCTCGGCTACTTTATCCTGGCCGGTATTCTGCCCGTAGTGTTCACGGCCGCACTTGCTTACTACGAGATCGGCCGCGGACTCGAACAGGAAGTCAGCAGTACGCTGCGTGAACATGCAAAGGACTACGGGCTCGATGTGTTGTCACGGCTGCAGCGCATGTCTAAAGCCGCCGACCAGTTGGCGAGTATTGTCGAGAGCCTGGGCATTGACGGTATCGAGGGCAATGAATACCTGCTCGGCGAATTCGAGACAATCTGGTATGTAAGCGACTCTCAGGAAGCGGACGTCTTAAGCGGTGCTCGTAAGGGCGTCGTCGAACTTGCCGATCTCTCCAGGATACCGGCCGGTGTACCTTTTCCTTCTCTCGTTACCAGCATTGACCCTGCAGGTAGCGATCTCGTGTTCCTAAGGCGAATTGACGCCGATTCGTCACAACCGCGGGTGATAGCACTCAAGCCGGTTGCAGGAGACTTGTGGGGGGCGGCCGAGGACCTGCCTTTCTATACAGATATCTGCGTCTTTAGCGTCGGAGGCGACGTATTACATTGCTCAACCGATATGGCGGCTGGCATTCATGCTCAACTAACGTCTGCGTTAAATCGAGTCAATACGAGACCTCTTGAGTGGCACAACAATAGTCAGGAACACCTCGCATCTGCATGGCAGTTGTTTCTTGCGGGCGAGTTCAATTCACCGGCGCTTGATATTGCAGCGAGCCAGCCGGCCTCATTCGCACTGCGGTCCAGAGCGGATTTCAGTCACGTGTTCATACCCGCACTTGCGCTTGTCGTGGTCCTGGTCGGGCTACTCAGTTTTAACATGATTGGCCGGAGCCTTGGCCCGTTGCAACGACTGACACTGGCGGCGCGCCAGGTCGCGTCTGGCAACCTGCTTTCCCGGGTGCGAATTCGTTCCGATGACGAGTTCGAGTGGCTGGGCGAGGCGTTTAATAACATGGCGTCGCAGCTCGGCCGCCAAATTTCGACACTTGAGGCGATGTCCGGTATCGATCGGCTGATCCTGTCCGGCGCGAAATTCGAGGAAGTATCTGAAAGTGTCGTCAAACACCTGATCAACCTGAAAGGCTGTAAGGCCGCGGGTGTCATTGCGCGCGATCCCGACACGCCCCATTGGGCGAAAATGATATCCCTGTACGGCGAGGACTTCGTTCATGAACGCATCTCGTTGCCCATGGAGCTTGGCCACAACTGGTGCCAGCCGCGTCAGGTATCTGTCGAGGATGTTAGTGCGGCGGTCGCTCCTTACAAAGCCCGATTCCTGAGCTATAACGTAACAAGCGTTGTTCTGATTCCCGTGGTGCTCGAGGACGATCTCAAGGGAATTCTACTGCTGGGCTCGTCGACCCAACTCAACATGGAAAAAGACAGCATGAGTCGCTGCGTCGATCTGGCAGGTCGTTTCGCCGTAGCGCTCGCCAGCGCTGAACGTGAAGAAGCACTGTACCGTCAGGCGCATTTCGACGAACTCACAGGGCTTCCGAATCGCCAGTTGCTCAAAGACCGGCTCGAACAACAGATCGTGCAGACACGTCGCGACGATCATAACGGTGCCTTGTTGTACCTCGATCTCGATCGATTCAAGGAGATCAACGATATCTACGGCCATTCGGTGGGCGATATCGTACTGGCACAGGCGGCCGAACGCATTGTCGCGGAAACTCGCGACAGTGACACTGTGTCACGCCTGGGCGGTGACGAATTCGTCATCGTCATGCCCAACGTGGAAAGCGAAAGCCAGGTGCGGTCCAAGGCAACACGCCTTCTCGAGCGCCTGTCCGAGTCGTTCTCCGTCCGGGGTGACGATCACTTCGTCAGCGCGAGTATCGGAATTGTATTGTTCCCTGATGATGGCGACAGTGTTGAAACACTGCTCAAGAACGCTGACGCGGCCATGTACCGCGCCAAGGAAGCAGGTCGTGCCCGGTTCGAGTTCTTCAGCAAGAAACTTAACGCCGAGAGTCGCCGCAAGATCGGTTTGGAGCGAGACCTGCGGGCTGCGTATTGCAACAATGAACTCGAGGTCTACTATCAACCGCAGTTCGATTTTTCGACCGGCATCATTAGCGGCGCCGAGGCGCTGTTGCGTTGGCAGCATGTCGATGAGGGATTCATCTCACCTGCGGAATTTGTACCGCTCGCCGAGGACTCCGACCTCATCGTCGATATCGGTCGTTGGGTGATCGAAAAAACATGTCGCGATTTGCAAGGAATCCTCAAAAAGGGCCTGCATCCGGGATCAGTATCGATCAATGTTTCCACCCGGCAGCTCCGAGATGGTCGTTTCATTAGTGATGTGCTGGAACCGCTGCAACGATTCGGCATTCATCCAGGTTATCTGCAACTCGAGGTTACGGAAACAACCGTGGCACAGAATCGCGACAAGGCGATCGACCTTCTGACATCGCTGCGTCAAGAGGGCGTGCGTGTCGCGATTGATGACTTCGGTACGGGCTATTCGTCGCTGAGCTACCTGCAGCAGATGCCGTTCGATGTCATCAAGATCGACAAGTCATTCGTGGATCGGATCGGTGCCGGTGACCCGTCCGACAACATCTGCCGAACGATCATCAAAATGGCACATGAGCTTGGCAAGAAAGCGATCGCCGAGGGTGTCGAGGAGCGCTACCAGGTCGACTTCCTCAAGAACAACAAGTGCGATTTTGTACAAGGGTATTTCTACAGCAAGCCGCTGGAAAAAGAAGACTTCGTCGCCTTTATCGAGAAACAGGACTTCCATACGCAGCGCAGAAAGGCATTGGAGATCGTATAATGTAGGAGCGCTGCTTGCAGCGCGACCAACCAACATGTCGCGCTGCAAGCAGCGCTCCTACAGCTAATCTTCCAGCAAGAAACTTCGCAGCTGATCCGAGCGTGTCGGATGGCGCAGTTTTCGAAGTGCTTTCGCCTCGATCTGGCGAATGCGCTCACGCGTGACATCAAACTGCTTGCCGACCTCTTCGAGCGTGTGGTCGGTATTCATGTCGATGCCGAAACGCATACGCAGTACTTTAGCTTCACGCGGCGTCAGGCCGGCAAGTACGTTGTGCGTCGTTTCACGGAGACCTGACGACGTGGCTGAATCGACCGGGGAATGCACGGTCTGATCTTCAATGAAGTCACCGAGGTGTGAATCTTCGTCATCACCGATCGGTGTTTCCATCGAGATCGGCTCTTTGGCGATCTTCAGAACTTTACGAACTTTGTCTTCGGGCATTTCCATGCGTTCGGCGAGTTCGTCCGGCAATGGCTCACGGCCCATCTCCTGAAGCATTTGCCGCGAGATACGGTTGAGCTTGTTGATCGTCTCGATCATATGCACCGGAATTCGGATCGTGCGTGCCTGGTCAGCGATCGAACGCGTGATGGCCTGGCGAATCCACCAGGTCGCATACGTCGAGAACTTGTAGCCACGGCGATATTCGAATTTGTCGACAGCCTTCATCAGGCCGATGTTGCCCTCCTGGATAAGGTCCAGGAACTGCAGCCCGCGATTCGTGTACTTTTTCGCAATCGATATAACGAGTCGCAGGTTGGCCTCGACCATTTCCTTCTTCGCGCGGCGTGCTTTGGCCTCGCCAATCGACATCTGGCGATTGATTTCCTTGATCTCGGCGATCTTGAGACGGGTCGCTTCTTCAACACCGATCAGCTTGCGCTGGGCGCGCAACACATCGTCTTTAAGCTTGGCCAGAGTTGATGAGTGCTTGCGCTTGGCGCGGATGTGCTTGTCGATCCACGCAAAATCCGTCTCACTTTTCGGAAAGCTCGACAGGAAGTCTTTACGCGGCATGCCGGCATCGCGAACGCAGATCTGCATGATCAGGCGTTCCTGGCTGCGAATGATTGAAACAATGCCGCGCAGATTGCGAACCAGCAGGTCGAAAAGCTTGGGTGCCAGCTTGATTTCCATCAACTGATCGGCCAGTTGCGCCTGAATCTTGACGGTCCTCTTGTCCTTGAGGCCATGCTTCTCGATGTGTGTCAGCACCCGATTGTGAAGGCGCTTGATTACCTTGACGCGAGCTTTTACCTCGAGAGGGTCCGGCCCGGTATCAATGACTTCATCATCATCGTCCGACTTCGGCGCCGGCGGCTTGATCTCGTCCGGTTCGTTGGGGTCAATGAAGCCAACAACGAAGTCCTGCATGCGCGTTTCTTCGGCCGCAACCGCAGCCGCTACGGACAGCAGCTTTTCGATCGTCGGCGGGAAATGCGCCATGTGGTACTTGACCTGGTTGAGGCCGTCCTCGATGCGCTTGGCGATCTCGATCTCGCCCTGGCGCGTCAACAATTCGACGGTACCCATCTCACGCATGTACATGCGTACCGGATCAGTTGTGCGACCAAACTCGGCATCGACACTGGCAAGAGCAGCCTCGGCCTCTTCTGCGGCATCGTCGTCATTGGAGACGGCTGCGTCCGATAACAGGATTTCCTCAGCTTCCGGTGCTTTTTCATACACCGTGATGCCCATGTCATTAATCATGTTGACGATATCTTCGATCTGTTCCGGATCGACGATATCGTTCGGCAGGTGGTCGTTGACCTCTGCATAGGTCAAGAATCCCTGTTCCTTGCCGCGGGCAATCAAATCTTTAAGCTGTTGCGCTTGCTTGCTGCCGCCAACTGCTGCACGTTTTTCGCTCAAGGCCAGAGGACCTCCATGTAATTGGTACAAACGAATAAGTATACTATTTCGACAAAGTCCAAGCCAGAAATTCCCGAAGTTTTGACAGGCTAATGTAACGCCCTGAGTTCGCTTTTTTCGTCATCGGATAACGAGCTAAGTTTCTGTTTTTCAATTAAAAAATCGATTCGCTCCCGGCGGCCCGCGAGCGCCAGCTGGTCGAGACAGGCCTCAAGCTCGGCGGCAGGGTCGAAATCCTCTTCTTCGGGAACCTCGATCGCGGCCAATTTGCCCAGGTGACGGCCTTCCTCATCATGCCGCCAACGCTCGAGCAAACCGGCTGTCGTTATATGGGGTTCTTCCTGCACGGTTTCAATGAGGTCGTGCAGTAATTCGACGCCTCGCCGGTTAACTCCGGCCAGCTTCTCGATGTCGAGTTTGTCGACGGCACCCGGGTGATTGAGCAGTAATGTGATAGCGCGGCGCACGACTGACGGGCGTCCACCGCCTGTGGCTGCCTGCCGCCGACGCGCCGAAGCGCGAGGCTGGCCGGCGGCGTTGCCAACCCGATCTTCAGCCTTGCCCAGCATTTTCTCGAGCTTGCCGGGTGGCAGTCCCACGGATTCAGCAAGGCTATCGATCAGCAATTCCCGGTATACGCCTTGCGGGATACGGTGAACCAACGGTTTCGCGAGTTCGGCGAGCCGTGCTTTGCCATCGATTGTTGTCATATCTACCTGGCTCGCCAGTTCGCCGATCAGGAAATCGGACAGCGCAACGCCGCCGTCGAGTGCCTTAACGAACGCGTCGGAGCCGAGTTCGTTGACGTACGAGTCCGGATCGTGACCTTCGGGCAGGAAGACGAAGCGAATCTGCCGTCCTTCCTTGACCTGCGGTAGTGCATTTTCGAGGGCGCGCCAGGCGGCTGCTTTGCCCGCACGGTCGCCGTCGAAACAGAAATAGACATTGTCGGTGAGTCGAAACAGGACGTTCAGGTGGTCAGTCGTGGTTGCCGTGCCGAGCGTGGCGATCGAGAAATCGATCCCGTGACGCGCAAGCGCGACGACGTCCATGTAACCCTCGACGACAACCAGTTTTTCGATATGGCGAAGAGCCTGGCGGGCTTCGTACAGACCATAGAGTTCGCGGCCTTTGTGAAACAGTACGGTTTCCGGTGAGTTCAGGTACTTTGGTTCACCGGCGCCCAGGGTTCGACCGCCGAAGCCGATCGTGCGGCCGCGTGGGTCTCTGATCGGAAACATGATGCGTTCGCGAAAACGGTCGTAATGCTTGCCGTTGTCCTTGCGGATGATGAGACCTGTAGCCAACAATCGCTCCGTGGCCTCCGGCGACTTGCCGAACTTATCGAGCACATTGCTCCAGCCATCAGGGGCGTAGCCGATTCCGAATCGCTTGGCCGTCGCGCCGTCTATGCCGCGCTGCTTGAGATACTCCACCGCGACCGGGTTGTCACGCAGGCGCCCTTGCCAGTGTTGCTCGACGTTGGCCATCAGGGAAAAAAGTTCATCGTAGCGGCGTGCAGGGCGATCGCTTTCGCTGCGCGGTACCTCGACGCCCATAATGCTGGCGAGGCCCTCAATAGCCTCAACGAAACTCATGTGCTCGTATTCCATCAGGAAGCCGATCGCTGTACCGTGCGCCCCGCAACCGAAACAGTGGTAGAAACCCTTTCCGGGGCTCACCGTGAAGGACGGTGTTTTTTCGTCATGAAACGGGCAGCAGGCCTTGAACTCACGGCCCGCTTTCTTGAGTTGGATGCGCTTGCCGATGACCTCCACAACGTCTGCACGAGCGATCAGATCGTCAATAAAATCCTGAGGTATTAGTCCGGCCATATTGAATTAAACGGCGACTCCGGTGGGTCCGGGTTCATCCAAATCTTATTCTTCCGACTAGCATAGTCGTTTCGGCGCGATGCGCCAGTTAGCCGCCAAAACGGCCACTCTTAGCCGAGGCGAGCTTTCACCTTGGCGCCCACGGCACCCATATCGGCACGCCCAGCTGCCTTGGCCTTGATCTGGCCCATGACCCTACCCATGTCGCGGATATTCTCTGCACCCGTGGCGCTAATGGCTTCATTGATCATGGCGTCGAGTTCTTCGTCGCTGAGTTGTTCGGGCAGGTAATCTTCGAGAACAACGATTTCGGCGAGCTCAATATCCGCCAGGTCGTTGCGGTTGCCTTTTTGGAACTGCTCAACGGAATCTCGACGTTGTTTGACCATCTTGTCGAGCACAGTCAGTACCGCCGCATCGTCAAGTTCGATGCGTTGGTCGACCTCGATCTGCTTGATGGCAGCACGAATGAGTCTCACCACTTTGAGCCGGTCTTTGTCACCGGCCTTCATGGCAGACTTCATGTCTTCGGTTATTTGGTCTTTGAGGGACATGGCAAACTCCGTGATTACGGAGCAGGGCGTTTATCAGTACAGGCGCTTACGCTTCGCATCTTCGCGGGAAAGGCGCTTCAGGTGCCGCTTGACGGCAGCCGCTTTCTTACGCTTGCGCTCCTGCGTGGGCTTTTCGTAATACTCCCGACGGCGCAATTCCGTCAGGATGCCGGCCTTTTCACAGGCACGCTTGAAGCGACGCAAGGCGGCGTCGAAGTACTCATTTTCTTTTACGCGAACACTGGGCATACGATCTTGTTTCCAAACATAAATAAACCCGGCACATGGCCGGGACTCAGCCGCCTATTATAACTACACATTTTGGGCAATTCCAACCTCTGATGTAGGGGTCAGAGCCCCTGGGCTCTGACCCCAAAACGGCGCCAGTGGGTTATTATCCGCCGCCTATGAACGTTCTGGGCATCGAAACGAGCTGCGACGAGACCGGTGTGGCCGTCTACAGCACCGAAAAAGGTCTTATTGCGGACGCATTGCACAGCCAGGTCGACCTGCACGCCGTCTACGGTGGGGTTGTACCCGAAATAGCGTCACGTGACCATATTCGTTGCCTGCTGCCCCTTGTAGAGCAGGTTCTGGGGGATGCCGGCATCGAAAAACCCGATGCTGTCGCCTATACGGCCGGTCCGGGGCTGGTTGGCGCGCTCATGGTCGGCAGCGGCATGGCGAATGGCCTGGGGCTTTCGTGGGGCTGCCCGGTCATTCCCGTGCACCATATGGAAGGCCACCTGCTGGCGCCCATGCTCGAGGACGAAGCGCCGGAATACCCATTTCTTGCGCTTCTTGTGTCCGGAGGCCACTCGATGCTGATATCGGTATCGGGCCTCGGTGACTACAGCGTGCTCGGGACGACGCTCGATGATGCTGTCGGAGAGGCTTTCGACAAGACGGCCAAGTTGCTCGGCCTCGGTTATCCGGGCGGTCCGGCACTCGCCGCACTTGCCGAGGAGGGCAACGACGAAGCGTTTGCGCTGCCACGACCCATGCTCAATCGTCCTGGATACGACTTCAGCTTCAGTGGGCTCAAAACCGCGGTGATGCTCGAAGTGCGCAAGACCCGGGATGACGGCAGTTACGATGGCCGTCGAGCAGACCTTGCGGCGTCGTTTCAGCGCGCTGCGGTTGACACGCTTGTCGGACGCACACTGCAGGCGGCGAGGAAAGAGCAACTTGAACGGGTAGTGATAGCCGGAGGCGTCGGCGCGAACCAGCTATTGCGCAGCGAAATGGCGGCACGATTCGATGGCCGGGTTTACTATCCTCGCATGGCGTTTTGCACCGACAATGGCGCGATGATTGCCGTCGCCGGGGCGCTGCGCCTTGCTGATGCGCAGTCCGCCGCGGAAATCCGGGCGCAGGCGCGCTGGTCGCTGAATACCCTGGGACCGCCGAGAAGCAAAGTTGCCGGGAACTGAAAGAGGGCACATGGACAAAATTTTTCTGCACGACCTCCGGGTTGAGACGGTCATCGGGATCTGGGAATGGGAGCGCAAGATTCACCAGATCGTTGCTATCGATCTTGAGATGTCGGCCGACATTCGCAAGGCCGCCAAGACGGACAGCGTCGACGACACACTCAACTACAAGCAAGTTGCCAAGCGCTTGCAGCAGTTCATTGGCGATTCCAGTTTTCAGCTTGTTGAAACACTGGCAGAACAAGTCGCAGGTATCATACTGGATGAGTTTGACGTGGCTTGGGTCAAGGTTAAGGTCAACAAGCCTGGCGCGATTCGCGGCGCGCGCGATGTAGGCGTAATTATTGAGCGGGGCACCCGGCCCGATTCGGGGTAAACAATATGCCCGTTGTTTATCTTGGGCTTGGCAGCAATGTCGACCCTGAAGAAAATCTCAGGCTCGGCGTCAATGAACTCCGCCGCCGGTACGGCGATCTCGTTATCTCAAGCACTTATCAGAACGCCGCCGTCGGATTCGAGGGCGATGATTTCTGGAATCTCGTTGTTGGCTTCGAGTCGGACGATGGGCCAGCGAGTATTCACGATGAGATCGAAGTGATCCACGGGCTGGCAGGAAGGCAGCGCGGCACGGACCAGTACTCGTCGCGACCACTCGATATCGATTTGCTGTTGTACGGCGACCTGGTCATCGATGAGCCACCTATGCTCCTGCCGCGATCCGACGTACTTGCCTACAGTTTCGTGCTTCGGCCGCTATCTGAGATTGCGCCGGGATTCGTGCACCCGGCGACGGGTCGAAAACTGCAAGATCACTGGCAGGAATGTGACGCAGCCGGTCATCCTTTGACGCTCGTGGACGTTACCCTGTAAAGGCGTACAACAGGAGGTCCTATGCGCACATTCGCCAGCTTGTTGATTCTCTCGCTCCTTACGGCCTGCTCGTATTCCACGGGTGGCGATAACAACGACAATCGCTACAGCTGCTCCAACGGCGATCAGAAGCGTTTTGTGCGTGACGCCACGTTGGACTGGTATCTGTGGAACGATTTGTTGCCGAACAAGGTCAAGGTCGGCGATTACGACGATCCCGTCGAGCTGCTTGCAAGCCTGATCCAGGTTCAGCCGCTCGACAATTACAGTTACATCGGGTCGGCGTTCGCGGACGCAGCGTTCTTCGGCGCTGGTCAATACCAGGGATTTGGATTCAGCTGGCGTCGTGTCGCGGCGGATGATGTGCGACTGACTCGCGTATTCGCCAGCAGTCCTGCAGCCGTTGCGGGATTTGCACGCGGTCAGCGCATCGTCGCGCTTGATGGCCGTTCGATCGCCGATATAGAAGCCGCTGAAGGAATCGCTGCAGTGCTGGACGCGGCCACGATCAGCTTCACCCTGCGCGAAATTGACGGCGTGACGGAATTCACTGTGTCCGTGTCAGAGAATGTTGTGACGATCAATCCAGTGCCGCAGTGGCGCCTGATTCCGACGCCGGGTGGCCCGCCAATCGGCTACCTGGAGCTATCGGCATTTATTGGTACGGCAGATTCGATGCTCGATACGGTATTCGCTGATTTTCGCGCCAACGACGTAACCGATGTCATTGTTGATCTACGCTACAACGGTGGTGGGCTGGTTAACACCGCAGAGCTCTTCGGCGATCTTCTCGGCGGCGTCGTTGCCGAAAACCTGACGTTCTCTCAAACACTCTTCAACGCAGACCGCTCGGCGGAATTCGATACCGAGGCATTATTTGCACGGCTGGCAAACTCAATCAGCCTGTCGCGGCTGGTTGTGATCGCGACGCAAAGCACTGCTTCAGCGAGCGAACTGGTGACGAATTCAATGATGCCGCATGTCGATGTCGCCATTGTTGGTGACCGAACCTTCGGCAAGCCGGTAGGGCAGGTCGGGTTCGAGTTCTGCGGGAATATCCTGCGACTGACCGCGTTTCAGACCGTCAATGCAGATGGTCTCGGCGATTATTTTGGCGGTTTGCCAGCAGACTGCCTCGCAGCTGATGACCTCAATCTTCCGGTAGGCGATGCGGCCGATCCCAACATGGCAGCGGCCGTGAGTTACATGGAAACAGGGGCATGCCCTGCAACGCCGGCATCTGCTGTTCAGGCTAAACCAACGTCCTTGGATGGTCGGGCTGGTGAAGACCGGCGCGGGCCGCCGTGGCGCGAGTTCGCAGGGGCCTGGTAGCTACCAGCCAATACAGCGTCCACCGTCGATCGCGATGATCTGGCCGGTGACGTAGTCTGCGTCTTTGGCCAGGAACAAAACGGCGTTAGCGACGTCATCGGGAGTTCCTGGCCGTCCCAGCGGGATCTGCTCGAGAATCGCATCCTTGGTAGCGCCACTCATGCCATTTTCCGGCCACAGGATCGCGCCGGGCGATACACCGTTCACGCGCACCTCCGGGGCCAGGTCTTTGGCGAGTGAGCGCGTCAGCATCGCGAGTCCGGCCTTGGCAGGCCCATACACGGTGTGGTTCCTGAGCGGGCGCTGCGAGTGGACGTCGACGATATTGATAATGACCCCACGTGCTTCGCGCAACGCTGGCAATGCAGCCTGGGATAGAAACAAGGGAGCCTTGAGGTTCGTGCCGATGAGGTCATCCCACTGGTCTACGGTAATTTCCCCAATCGGCGTCGGATAAAAGCTCGATGCGTTATTGACGAGAATATCGAGCCGGCTGCGCCAGGCAGTGACTTGCTCGACGAGTGTATTCAGGCTTGCCATGTCGGTCAGGTCAGCGGCATAGGACGCTGCGGAATCAGTTCGTTGTGAATTGAGTTCATCGGTCAGGTCGGCGGCTTCTTCGGCTGACCCGCGATAGTGAATCGCGACATCGGCGCCCTGCGCATGGAGTGTGCGGGCGATGGTGGCGCCGATGCGTCGTGCCGCACCGGTTATGAGGGCGACGTGATTATCAAGACTGTTTGGCGATGACATCGAAGAACCTGGGATCAATTCGCGTTATAAAGGCCGCATTATGCAACACCCGCAGACATTATCCTTGCCGGAGCCGGACGCCGAGAGTGCGATGCACAGCGAGCGCGTCACCGAATTCATACGTGACAGGATTCGTGACGCAGGCGGACAGATCAGTTTTGCCGAGTACATGCACCATTGCCTGTATGCGCCCGGACTCGGCTACTACAGTGCGGGCAGCGCGAAGTTCGGGGGTGCCGGCGACTTCGTCACCGCCCCGGAAATATCTTCGCTGTTTGGGACAATCCTGGCGCGTCAGTGTGCCGAGGTTCTCGAACAACTCGAATCGCCCGCAATTCTCGAGATAGGTGCCGGCAGCGGTAAGCTGGCGGCCGACATCCTCAAGGTCCTTGTCGAATCCGGCGCGCTACCGGAAAAGGGATACAAGATCCTCGATGTATCGGCGGATCTTCGCGAACGGCAGGAGTCGTTTCTACGTCGTGAACTTCCCGAGCTGCTCGACAGCGTCGAGTGGCTGGACGCGTTGCCGGAGGACTTCTCGGGCATTGTCATCGCCAACGAGGTTCTGGATGCGCTGCCCGTCGAACGATTTGTGCGACGGGAACAGGGCATCGCACAGGTTTGCGTCGTCACAGACGGTGACGGCTTCGGCCTGGTCGAGAGGGCGGCGCCGGGAATGCTCGTCGCAGCGGTCGAGAAAATTGAGGTATTTCTCGGACAGAGTTTGCCCAACGGCTACGCATCGGAAGTGTGCGTCGCGGCACAGCAATGGACTGCAGATATTTGCGGAACACTGCGCGACGGAGCCGCGTTCCTGTTCGACTACGGCACAAGCCGCCGCGAATACTATGCGGCGGATAGATCGGGAGGCTGGTTACGCTGTCATTTTCGCCATCACGCGCATGACAACCCGCTGATCCTGCAGGGAATTCAAGACCTGACGTCGTGGGTCGATTTCACCGCTATTGCGGAGGCGGCCGTCGATAACGGGCTTGATATCGTCGGGTTCGTGCCACAGGCCCAGTTCCTGATAGGCGGTGGGATCGACAAATATCTTGCTGATTTCGCCGAATTGCCGACCGACGCACAGCTGAAATTGTCGGCGGAGATTAAATTACTTACTCTGCCGGCAGAAATGGGTGAGAACTTCAAATGTCTCGGAATTAGCCGGGGAAATCTGCAACCACCAACCGCCTTCGAGTTCGGAGACCGGACGACATCACTGGGTTAATCCATGACTGAATTTCAAGTTATCATTCTCGCCATTGTGCAGGGACTCACAGAGTTTCTGCCAATCTCGAGTTCCGGGCACCTCGTGCTCGTACCCGTATTTTTCGGTTGGACGGACCAGGGTCTCGCCTTCGATGTCGCCGTTCATTTTGGCTCGCTAATCGCAGTCGTGCTGTTTTTTCGCAAGGATATTCTGGCTTTACTGCGCGGTAGTGTTCAGGTGCTGGGTGCGAATGTTGCAACAACCGAAGCGCGCATGGCGCTGGGAATTGCCCTGGGCACCATTCCCGCGGCGCTCGCGGGGCTTATGTTTGTTGACTGGATTGAAGCCAACCTGCGCAGCCCTGCCGTCATAGTCTTCACCTTGTCTGGCTACGCGATCCTGATGATCCTGGCGGATCGCCTGGGACGTCGCAACAGGGATATTTCAGGTATTCGCATCAAGGATGCAGTGTTGATAGGTGTCGCCCAGGCGCTCGCCCTGGTACCGGGCACGTCGAGATCAGGCGTAACCATCACGGCCGCCATGGCGCTCGGATTCGAGCGTCAGGACGCTGCTCGATTCTCATTCCTGCTTGCCGTGCCGGTCATCCTGCTGGCCTCGGTGTACTCATTTATCGGTTTGCTCCGGACGGAGGCGACGGTCCCCTGGGGGCAACTCGCCATTGGCGTCGTCGTTTCAGCCATCGTCGCCTACCTGAGCATTGAGTTTTTCATGCGCTTTGTTAGTCGAATCGGACTACTGCCGTTCGCCATTTACCGCATGATTCTTGCCGCAGTGATTCTCTATGCGCTCATGTAGAGTTTTTCTTCTGTTGCTTTTCGCAAGTGCATCGGCGTCGGCGGCCGACGGCTTCATGATCGGCGGCGGCGCGGAAAGCGACAGTGATGGCGGGCTCAGCGCCGCGCTCATCGGTGGTGTTGGGCTGAGTGAGGATACCTGGTTGTCTGCGGGCGTTGCCAAAAGCTCGGTGGACCTGGTGAGCGGCCGTAAACTCGAAACGCTGTACGGGGACGTCGAACTCGACCATTTCTTTGACCCGGTCGGTATTCGCGTCGGTGCCGCATACTGGGGCGATTCCGACGTTCTCGAATCGAATGACTGGCGCGCATCCATGTACTATCGAAACGATAAGGCCATGCTGTCGCTCGTGTACGAGTTCCGGGACTTCGACTTCGTCATTCCGAGCACAGATTTTCTCGTGTCGCGGCGCGTCATGTTCGATGCCGACGGATTCGGAGCATCTGCCCGCTTCAATACCAGTGAAAACACGAGCCTGCGGCTGCGTGGCATCAAGTATGACTACAGCATCCCGTTTCGCCCGGTCGAGAACGTGGATGCCGCCCGTCTCATCTCAGTAACGCGGCTCAGCCTGATTAACACGCTGGTCGACCATCGTGCGAGCGTGTCGCTCAGCATCGACCAGGGCATGAAAAACTGGGACATCGAGCTTTCGACCTGGGAAAGCATTCTTGATGAGTCACGAACCCGATCGCTCACGGTCCGATATCTGATGCCGATGACTGACAGGACCGATATTGAATTGGGCGTCGGCTACGACGATTCGGAGCTCTACGGTGACGTGACGTTCTTCTCGTTGTACCTGTTCTTCTACGGCGACTAGGCGCGCTGGCGAATCTCACTAACAGCTCGAACGCGTGCCTTGCGGATCGCCTCCGGGATCTTGTCGCCATCATTGTCGCTCGCAATACTCCCGGCATCGACAGCTGCTGCCGCGCTAAACGCCTCGCGCAAGTGGGCTGCCTGTGAGTAGTCGCGGTGTTCGAGTCCTGTTCGTCCTCGAGCGTCAGCCTCGCACGCACAAAGAAATTGCTCGAATCGCTGCGGGCGCCGGAAAGCGTCAGTTTTTTCGAGTAGTTTGACGACCGTTTCATCGCGCAATTCAAATGCGCGGTGGCAGTGCGTATGAAACTCCGCAACGATCAGACCGAGGTCGCGACAGGCGCGCGGCACCGGCAGGCGATCTGCCATTCCCTTGATCAATTTTCGACCACGCTGCTCGTGACCCGGATGTGACGGCAGTTCAGAGAGTCTTGTTGTCGCCTTCCCCAGGTCATGTACGAGGGCTGCGAAACGTACTTCGACGTCGTCGCTGAGTTTTTCGGACTGCTCTACAACCATCATCGTGTGCACACCGGTATCGACCTCAGGGTGCCACTTGACGGGCTGCGGCACGCCAAACAATGCATCGACTTCCGGAAACACAACACGCAGCGCGCCACAGGCACGCAACGCCTCGAAGTAGAGTTGCGGACTTGGCCCGGCGAGCGCAGATTCGGTTTCTTTCCAGACCCGGTCCGGCACGAGCGCATCCGCTTCACCGTCTGCCACCATCTGGCGCATCAGGTCGCGCGTCTCCGGGGCAATGCGAAAGCCGAGGTGAGCAAATCGTGCGGCGAACTTTGCCGCTCGAAGTATGCGCACCGGGTCTTCGATAAACGCATCGGACACATGGCGGATCAGGCGTCTCTCGATATCCTGCAGCCCGCCGAACGGGTCGATCAGCTCACCCGAGTCGTCGACAGCAAGCGCGTTGATCGTCAGGTCGCGACGGCTGAGATCTTCCTCAATCGTAACGTCGGGTGAGGTGTCGAATGAAAAACCGTGATATCCGGCCGCCGTCTTTCGTTCTGTCCGGGCGAGTGCGTATTCTTCGTTACTGTCAGGATGCAAAAAGACGGGGAAATCCTTGCCGACCTGCTTGTAACCCTTGTTGATTAGCTCGTCGGGTGTCGCACCCACAACGCACCAGTCCCGTTCACTGACAGGAAGTCCGAGCCGTTCGTCACGAACGGCACCACCGACGAGGTACACTTGCATCGGGCGATTCTAGCATCGAGGGCAGACATGATCGTGACGTTCGGCAATCGGTGTTGCCGTAGCCTGATTCTGGGCTGCGCTATGCTGTCGATATCCGGTTGCTACTACATGCAGGCGGCG
>Ga0164320_10000264_pt1 | contig 16313 bp, 17 predicted proteins | sample GuaBasSediGuay11_FD_113736 | JGI IMG/M metagenome (GOLD analysis project Ga0164320, IMG submission 113736) | Subseafloor sediment microbial communities from Guaymas Basin, Gulf of California, Mexico - Guay11, Core 4567-28, 0-3 cm | ecosystem: Environmental > Aquatic > Marine > Hydrothermal...
CGGTCACCAAGAGCGTCGAGATATGGGGGCCGCGCGACGCGGTGATGCGTTCGGCGGGCGAGGGAACTACGAGCGAGCTCGAGACGAACGGTGCTGCGCTCACCGGCCTGACCGTCGATGGAAGCGGCGGCCGCTTCGATACCTTGGATGCCGCGGTGCACGTCGTAGCGGATGATATTCGAGTAGAGGGCGTGCGCGTGCAGAACGCGGCGTTCGGGGTATTGGTCGAGAAGGCCAATCGCGCGAGGATTCTCAACAACGTCGTACAGGGCCCTGACGAGGGGCCGCTCGGTCTCCGAGGTGACGGGATTCGTCTATGGGAGACCCGGGACTCGAAGGTTTGGGACAACCAGGTCATCGGATGCCGCGACATGGTCGTCTGGTACTCGAGCAACAACGAGCTCCTCAGGAACACGGTCGTTCGAAGCCGGTACGGCACTCACTTCATGTACAGCCATGGCAACCGCGTGGAGGGGAACCGATACATCGACAATGTGGTCGGCATTTTCATCATGTACAGCCGCAATTTGGTGCTCCACAATAACCTTTTGGCCCGCTCATCGGGTGCTGGGGGAATGGGCCTCGGCATCAAAGAGTCGGGCAACTTGACGGTCACCGACAACGCCTTCATCGCGAACACGAAAGGCGTCTACATGGACACCGCGCCGCTCGAGCCCGACGATTTCAACACCTTCGAGAACAACGCATTCTTCCACTCGGACGTCGCGGTCCTCATGCACTCGAGCGCACGGCGAAACGCATTTCTAGGCAACCAGTTCGTGAGCAATCATTCTCAGCTTCAGGTCGAAGGAGGCGGCAACGCCCTCGAGGTCGAGTGGATCGGCAACTCGTTCGACGACTACGCGGGCTACGACATGGATGGTGATGGGTTCGGCGATATCCCCTACGAGCTCCGCCGGCTGAGCAGCCAGCTCGAGAGCACGTATCCTCAGCTGCAGTTCTTCCGAGGGGCGATCACGCTCGAGCTTCTCGATGCGATCAGCTCTTTGTTTCCGATGGTCGAACCACAGACCACCCTGATAGACACTCGCCCCGCGATGCGTACGGCAAGCTGGAAGGCTGTCGATGCGCGTTGAGGGCAGAGCGGTTCGGAAGCGGTTTGGACGTGTCGATGCCCTTCGCGGCGTCGACTTCACGAGTTCGACCGGCGGGAGGGTGGGGCGCATCGGCCCAAATGCTTCCGGCCAGTCGACCCTGATCCGCATCATACTGCGTCTCCTTCGAAGCGAGGGAGAGCTCTTGCTCGACGGCGAGAAGGAGCGCCGAATGGAGCTGGCCGACCGCATTGCGTACGTCCCGCAGATCGCACCGAAGTTCAGCGCCTCAGTTGGCGAGGTGATCCGAGCGATCACCCGTGTTCGCGAAATGTCGCCGGATACGGTGGTGGCGTGCGGTAAGGACGTCGGGATCGACCTGCTCGCGGTCGAGCGCCAGGCCTTTTGCAACCTGTCGGGTGGTGCGAAGCAAAAGACGTTGCTCTCGATCGCCCTGGCGAGCCAGGCATCGCTTTACGTGCTCGATGAGCCTACCGCGAGCCTCGATACGCAGTCCCGCAGGGACCTGTTCCACTTGCTTTCCGAGCGAACGCAGGACGCGACGCTGATCCTTTGCTCGCACAGGCTCGAAGAGATCCGCACCCTCGTGGACCGGGTGATGGTGCTCGAGGAGGGGCGGCTCGCGTACTTCGGCCCGACCGAAGACTATCTGGACCGAATGACGCTGAGCACAATTGAGGTCCAGATGAAGAACGGCGTCGATGATGCTGTGCTTGCACGGCTGGGGTTCCAGTCAGGGGTTGCGGGATGGTGGAGCCGCACCGCGACGCGCTCCGAGAAGCTCGAGCTCGTTGCGCAGATCTCCCACGACCTCGAAGGTCAGATCGTAAACTTACTCGTGCGTGATGCCGATGCCGTGCAACTCGATGAGCAAGGAGGCGGGGACGATGCCCATCAAGATGATTAAGGGCGCCCTGCTGGTGGTCGCACTCGTCGTGGTCGTCGTCGCCTTCGTCCGACTCAACCAGGTGACGCTTCCTGAAGGTGCCGTGCCGGTCGTGTGGGACGGCGAGGTGTGCCAGCACTGCAAAATGCACGTTGGGGACCCACGGTTCGCTGCCCAAGTTCAGACCACCTCGGGTGATATCCTGAATTTCGACGATCCTGGCTGTCTTTTCGACTATCTCGAGTCGCACGACGTCTCCGCACATGCAGTCTACTTCCGCAACTACGACGACGACGGTTGGCTTGCCGAGTTCGAAGTGGGCTTTCTTCCCGTCGAAGATTCTCCCATGGGATATGGAATCCGTGCCGTCTCGAAGGAGACGCCCGAAGTCCAGGACATCGACTGGGCCAAAAGCCAAGTGCGCGCCCGGCCTCACAACCAGCACGGAGGGTCATGAGTCGCCAGCTGCGGTCCTATTGGGCGGTCGCCCGGCTCGATTTCGCGGAGGTCCTTCGTTCGCGGTGGCTGCTGTTTTGCGTCGTCGTGTACACCGTGCTCGCTGGGGTGTTCCTGATGGTTGGGATGCGCGAGTCGACCGTCTTCGGGTTTACCGGCACGGGCAGGGTGCTGGTGTCGTACGTGCACGCGCTGCTCGTGCTCCTGCCGTTGATGGCTTTGGTCGCGACCGGTCAGGTCGTCAACAAGTCCCGCGAGGACGGCACACTGGAGATCCTGTTCAGTCAGCCGATTTCCCGCGGCGCTTACTTCAGCGCGATTTCGAGCATCCGGTTTTTAGTGTTGTTGGCGCCGCTTGCCGTGTTGATGGTGGCTGTCGGCCTCTTCGGCCGTATTGCGTTCGGCCAGCAAGTCGCATGGAGTTTCATTGGGCACTGCATCGTGCTTTGCGCCATCCTGATTTGGTCGTTCTCGGGGCTCGGTCTGTGGGTGTCTACCACGGTGCAGAACTCGGCCCGCGCAACGATGTACTTGCTGCTGATTTGGGTGGCCGGCATTGCGTTCATGGACTTCGCGCTGGCCGGGATGATGTTGCAATGGCGCCTGGAGCCGAGGGTCGTGTTTGCGGTGGCGGCGCTCAACCCAGTCCAGAGCGTTCGCATGGCGCTATTGTCGTCCGCGGATCCCGAGCTCAGCGTGCTCGGTCCCGTCGGTTTTTACATGGCTAACCGAATCGGCAGTACCGGACTCTACGTGTGGGGTGTGGCTTGGCCGATGGTGCTCGGGACACTCGCGTGGATGAGCGGACTTTGGAAGCTGCGTCGGGGAGACGTCGTTTAGGAAGTGAAGGCCTAAGAGGAGGCGAAATGTCAAAGGCAATGGACGCATTCTATCGATTTTTGGACGAACCAATCTTTCCGTGGGCACGCGTCTCGCTCGCTCTCCTCACGATCTTCGTGGGGCTGAGTTTCACAGCCCCGATGTGGCACATCAACATGCAGGCGCCGCAGTATCCAGAAGGGCTCGACCTCTATATCTACTCGTACAAGGTGGATGGCGGTAACGACGGCAACGACGTGCAGGAGATCAACACGCTGAACCACTACATCGGGATGGCGCCGCTCGACCGCACTTCGCTCACGGACCTCGACTGGATTCCGTTCCTTTTCGCCGCCATGATCATCTTCGCGTTGCGAACAGCCGTCATAGGGAAGGTCAGTACCATGATCGACCTGCTAGTCATGACGACCTACGCGGGCATCTTTGGGTTCGGGCGACTGGCTTACAAGCTCTATACCTTCGGGCACGACCTCGATCCAAGGGCCCCAATCGACGTGGAGCCATTCATGCCAGTCATGTGGGGCCAGAAACAGATCGCCAATTTCCTGACCGCAGCCAATCCCGGTCTAGGGACGGTCTACGTCGCGATTTTCGCGACCGGACTCACGCTCTTGCTCCTGGCCCATCTTTTCATCGGGCGGCGGGAGCACGTGGCGGCGCAGGGAGCCGCCGCGTCAAGCTAGGTCACGCAGTGCGTGAAACCAGGAGAAGATGCCGATTGCTGGAGTCTCGCGCCACCGCCTGACACACTGAGAATCCGTCCTGATGGAAACCGATCTGCATACGTACGTGGTCTCCGACATGCACCTGTCGGAGGCGGAAGAGCCAGACCCGCGGCGACCGATGTGGATGGCGTACAAACGCCGCGAGTTCTTCATCGACGAGGAGTTCGCCGCGTTTCTCGAGCACATCGTGCAGAAGGCCACCGGGCCGGTCGAACTGCTGCTCAATGGTGATATTTTCGACTTCGACAACGTCACCACCGTGCCGACCAACGACCATCCAGTCGAATGGCTGGAACGTTCGCGCGGCTTGGGAAGCGAAGAGTGGAAGAGCCAGTTCAAGATGCAGCGCATCATCGAGGACCACCCTCGCTGGTTCGAGGCGTTGGGTCTCTTCATCGCGAGGGGTCACCGGGCGGTCTTCATAGTCGGCAACCACGACGTCGAGATCTACTGGCCTTCCGTGCAACGAATGATCTGCGATGCGATCGGCGCCCCGTTCCCATCAAACATCGGTGAGGAGGAGGAGGACGACCCCGTCGTGTTCTGCAATTGGTTCTATCTGAGCGGCGGGGACACGTACGTCAGTCACGGCCACCAGTACGACCCGAACTGCGTGGTACGCGACCCCGTCGATCCGCTGATCGAGATCCGCGGGCAGCCTCGGGTGCGCATTCCGTTCGGCGACCTGGCGGCGCGGTACATGCTCAACGGAATGGGGTACTTCAATCCGCACCAGTCCGAGAACTACATCATGAGCGCCACTGCGTACCTGCGGTTCTTCTACCGCTACATGTTGCGGACTCAGCCTCTCCTGATTTGGACGTGGTTGTGGGGGGCGTACGCTACGCTGTTGATTTCGCTCCGCACGCATTGGTGTCACCCAATGCGCGATCCGCTACTCGTTGATGACAAGGTCAGATCGATCGCACTACGTTCGCAGGCGACGCCGTCGATGGTCCGCAAGCTCAATGCTCTTCACGTCCCGTCGGCGACCAACAATCCGTTTCGGATCGCACGGGAGCTTTGGCTCGACCGCGCGGGCTTCTTGTTGGCTGCGCTCTTTCTCGCGTGGCAGGTCGTGCTGCACATCAATATCGCGTGGCCCATCAGCCCCCTGTGGGTGTTCGCGCCAGCTCTAATCTTCATGCTTCCCTATCTCGCGTACGCTTCCTCGGTCCGGCCCACCGTGTTCGTGGCGCCACTGCTCACCGATCGGCTCGCAGAGCTCATCTTCAAGATCACCGGCGCTCGCCGCGTCGTGTTCGGACACACTCATCTGCCCAAGTGCGAACAGGTCGGTCCCATCACCCTCTACAACGGGGGCTTTTGGTCCAAGGCATTCGCGGACCCGGAATGCACGGTCCGCCTGGGCGAGCAGACCTTCGTTTGGATCCGCCCAGCGACGGACGGTTCCGGCCGAATCGCCGATCTCTGTGAGTGGAAGGTGACCGAAGAGAGCCCCGCGCGTTCGCTATGCACCGAGGCGACGAGTGCGGCCAAGTCCCAGCCGGCGCGCAGCCGCCGCGATGGGGGGCGGGGGCGGCTTCAGCGGCAGTGACGGTGGCAGCGTCAGTGGCAGTGCCCAGTGGCAGTGCCAGTCCCCAGTGCCAGTGCCAGCGTTGGTGACACTCAAAATGCGATTCCATTCAGAGCGTGGCGGAGGATCGAGCGATCCGGAGTTGCAAACGCGTCGTAGAACGCGACCACAACGCCGACGGCGGCTTCCAACGGGCTCAGCGTGAAGGACGTGTCGGGCCACTGGATGGCGTTTACGATTTCGTCCACGTTGATTGCGAACTGCGGGTCTCTGGTTTCTGTAGTCATGGTCTTCTGCCTTTCTGATTTAAGCCGCGCTCTTCAGACGCTGGATTGCGTCGATGAAGCTCACGGCGACATTTGTGACGTGCTCGTCGCGGAGGATCCGCTGATGGCCGAGGCCCTCGGTGATGACCAGTTCGGCGTTCGGCCAGGCCTCGGCGATGCCTTGGCCAGAGTCCACGGGAACTTCCTTGTCGTTCCGATCGTGGATGACCAGAAGAGGAACCTGCATCGACGGAGCGATCCGGTTGGCTCGCATACGCTCCATCGTGATTCCGACTCGGCGCTCCACGCGTTCTTTCAGGTGTGTGCGTACCTCAGCGGGAATTCCCACCGCGTCGCTGAAAATCTGTAGAAAGACCCTAGGGTCGGAGGGGGGCGAGATGAACACGGCGCGCTCGAGCTGCAAGCCATCGGAGAGGGCGAGCGTCGTTGCTGCGCCTCCCATCGAGTGCGCGACCACTCCGTAGACGCCACCGAGCTCATCGGAGACCTGCCGAATGCAAGACGCCAACTCGGGAATCGACATGCTGTTGCCCGGCGACTCGCCGTGACCGAACGCATCGAACGCCACCACACGATAGCCGCGGGCCACCAAGGGCTCGACGAAGCTGCCGAGCTGGGTGCCCCGGCCGTTCCATCCATGCACGAGAAGGACGGTCGGCCCGTCGCCCCAACTCCAAGCCTTCATCCCGGCGATCGTCGAGGGCGTCGCCTCTTCGAGCACGTCCCGCTCGCCCGGTCGGGGTCCGTTGCGGCGCGTCTTGAAGAACAGCCGCTCGGCTACCCCCGCGGTGAGACTCGGAGCCACATAGCCTGCAGCAGAGAAGGTGGCTCTCAACCACGCCGGTCCGGAGATGTGAGAACGAACGTTCGTGCTTTTTTTAGGGATGCTCAAAGTGTCGATGGTTTGGGTACTCATGGCGTCTCTCCTTAATGCGACCGCGCGAGCAGTCCCTCGAACATGTCGCGAGCTCGTTGCTCCGCGTCTGGGTCGCCCAACAGACGCCCGGAGTGATGATAGCCAGCGGTGATCGCGCCAAGCTCGAACACAAACTGATCCAGGTCTAGACCCTTACGGAACTCGCCCTCTTCGATCGCGATCTCGGCGGCGCGTCTCAGCGTGTCGGCGAAGTCGCGCTGGGTGTCGACCAAGTAGTCCCGTGCGGGACCGGGGCGGTCGTCCAACTCCGCCGAAACAGCATGGAAAATGCACCCTCCCGGAAGGTCTTCCTCCCATTGCTTTACGGAGGTCTCGAATATCGCTCGAAGGCGCGCCTCGCCGCGCGGCTTCTTGAGCGCTGGAGCGATGACGATGTCGATGAAGCGCTGACGTGCCTGCACCAGAACCTGAAGCTGCAGTTGCTCCTTGGAACGGAAGTGGGCGAAGAGGCCGCTCTTGGACATGCCGGTCGCGCCGGCGAGCGTGCCGATGGTCAGCTTCTCGAGGCCGACCGTGCTGGCAAGTTCGAGTGCCTGGTCGACAATGGCTTGCTTGGTCTCTTCACCTTTGCCCATGCCCTGATAATAGAACGAACGTTCGTATCGTCAACAAGAAAACGCTGAATTCGTCATTCGTCAATGAAATCAGGTACTTCATTTGGCAAAAATCCGTGCCTCGTCTAAACATTTGGCCGAAGACCGCGTCAGACCGACATGACGATGATCCGGCTGCGTGGATGGGAATCCGGAGAGCACTAGATGGATTGGACTAAGCGACGGGTTACTGGGTTGGTCGCGATCGTGCTCGTCGGCGCTGCGGTCGTGTCCTCGTCTTCGGAGGCGCAGGTCACCGACGACCCCAACGACCCGGCCGCGCGCAACTCCCTGACGCTCGAGATTACGGGGATCAAAGAGGCGACGGGCAAGATGGCGTGTGCGCTGTTCTGGCAGAACAAGGGTTTTCCGCGCAAGCATCGCCGCGCGCTTCGACGAACTTGGGTCGACGTCGAAGGCGATACGGTCAAGTGCGTGTTCAGGCGAACGGGCCTAGGCGAGTATGCAGCTTCTGTGTTTCTCGATACGAACCGCGACGGGAAGCTCGATACGAACGCGATCGGTAGTGCCAAGGAGCCATGGGGCGTCTCGCAGAACGCCAAAGCCAAGAGGTTTGGTCCGCCCCTCTACAAGGACGCGAAGTTCAATTATCAGGGCGGACCCGTCACGCTCAAGATCCAGTTGGTGTACTGACGAGCGCTTGTTCGGGAGCTGGAGACGCCGATTGTTCAGCCAGGCGAGAGGCGTTTGAAGTCTTGGCCTGCTCGTGCATGGCCGTCAGGAAACGAAGCGTTCCGTCGAGCATCCGCGAGGTGCGCGGCGACGCGAAAATATCGAACGCGTGCTGAGCGCCTCGGAGCTCCGTGTACATTACTTCAGAGCGCGATGTCTCCCGCAGAGTTTCGACAAAGAGCTGTGCGTCCTCGACGGGCGCCAACGTGTCGCGATCGCCATGCACAATCAGGAAAGGCGGCGCGTCGGCGTGCACTCGATCGAGTGGAGAGGCGCGGTGGAATCTTTCTGGTTCCTTGTCGAAGAATGCCTTCATGACCATCGGCTCGAGCATCCTAGTTCGAAACGTCTCCAGCATCGTGCCCAGACGATTCGTGAAGTCGTACACCGCGTACACCGGCACCGCAGCTTGCACGCTGGTGTCCGCGAGCTCGAAACCCGGTTGATACTCGGGGTCATTTGCCGTGAGCGCCATCATTGCGGTGAGGTGTCCTCCTGCGGAGCCGCCCGTGACAGCCACGAAGTTGGGGTCGATGCCGTACTCGTCCGCGTGCTCACGAATCCACTTGAGGGCGTACTTCAAGTCGATGAGATGTTCGGGCCACGTGGCGGCAGGGCTGAGTCGATAGTTGACGTTGAAGCAAACCCAGCCGTTGGCCGCGAGGTGCCCGATGAGCGGCCAGCCCTGTTCGCGTTTGTCGCCGATGATCCACGCGCCACCGTGAATTTGCATGATCGCCGGGCGATTGGTGCCCGCCTCCTCCGGCATGGCGACATCCAGCCGCAGCTCCTTGCCCGCAACTTCCCGGTAGGGAACGTTGCGGATCACTTTGACGCCAGCTCGGGCGAACCGAAATGGCATGACCAGTCGCGAGAATGGCAGACGTGCGGCATCGGTCGGCTCGGCGAGATCCGCGAGCGCCTCATCAAACGTGTGGTGCGCCGTTCGCCCGTCGTTGAAAAGAAGCAGGAGGCCGAGCCACGAGGCGACCGTAATCCCCAAGCCCACGACCCCAGGCCAAGTAGAGAGGGCCCCAAACTGGACGAACAGGACTGTCACGATCGACTGCCACACGAGGTGATGAATCGCGAGCTCCGCCGTGAGCCATGAGCTGAAGAAGCTCTGCACGAAGAACACCTGGATTCGGCGCACCGGCATGAATGCATTCAGCGTGAACGTCGCGCCAACGAGGCTCGCTCCCAAGAACGCCCACGCCACTACAGTTTCGCTAATCCACATAGACCCTGGCCTTCTAGCACGTTCCGCGATAAGCCGGTCGCCGATGGGCCAGGACGACCTCTCGTACTCTAGAATCACGCACCTGCCGGATCGCCCGATTCAACGCCTTGGGCGGCCCCTCACGGCGTTCATGCACATCGAATCGGCGAGCGGTGTCGTGCTGCTGATCTGCACGGCGATCGCATTGGTCGCCGCGAACTCTCCCTATGCCGAGGCGTACGACGCGTTTTGGCATCACGAGCTTCGCATCGCCGTGGGTGAGTTCCAGCTTGCGTACTCGGTCGCACATTGGATCAACGACGGGCTGATGGTCGTCTTCTTCTTCGTCATCGGCCTCGAGATCAAACGCGAGCTCGTCATCGGTGAGCTCAGCGACCCCAAGAAGGTAACCTTGCCCGTCGCCGCTGCGTTGGGTGGCGTCATTGTCCCCGTCGCAATCTACCTATTCTTTCAATACGGGGAGACGGGGGAACAGGGATGGGCAGTTCCGATGGCGACGGACATTGCGTTCGTCGTTGGTTGCCTTTCGCTCCTTGGCAGTCGCATCCCGCGTGGCCTCGCCATTCTCATGCTCTCCCTAGCCATAGTCGACGACCTGATGGCGGTTCTCGTCATCGCGATCTTCTATACGGAGTCGATCAGCTCGACGTGGCTGGCTGGAGCGGGCGTCGGACTCGTGGCGATCGTGGCGATGAACCGTCTCGGCGTACGTTCAGTGGGCATGTACTTCATCGTGGGTGTTTGGGTCTGGCTCTGCACTCTCCAATCGGGAGTGCATCCGACGATTGCAGGAGTGATCGTGGGCCTACTGACCCCTGTGCACCCATGGTTGGGTGGGATGAAGTTCTTGCGTTTCCTCCGGCACACTGACGACACGCTCCGCAGGGAAGACACCAGCATCGAGAGGGCGCGAGAGCTCGTGGCAGATCTGTCTTTCGCATCTCGTGAGGCAGTGTCGCCTTTGTTCCGGATCGAGACCGCGCTCCACCGTTGGGTGGCGTTTGGCATCATGCCTCTCTTCGCTTTGGCCAACGCAGGCGTGCCGATCGAGCTAAGCGCAATTGGCGAGCCCGTCGCCGTCGCTGTGGCGGCCGGTCTGTTCTTCGGGAAGCCCATCGGCATCTTCGGCGCCTCCTGGCTCACCGTGCAGCTCGGTTGGGCCACCCGGCCCGAGGGCGTGACGTGGCCTATCCTCGGGGGTGCAGCGTTTCTTGGTGGCATCGGCTTCACAATGGCGCTCTTTATCGCGTCGCTGGGACTTTCTGGCGGGCTGTTGCTGTCCGCCAAGATCGGCATCATCCTCGGCTCGTTCGCGAGCGCGGTGCTCGGTATGTTGATTCTGTCCTCCGTCGCAAAGAAGAGCTGATGCGGATCCTCGCCGTCGCTGCGGTTCTGTGGCTTGGAGGCATCGCTCATGCGCAGTCGTCGCCGGTCTTCTATTCATACACCGCTGACTCGGGCCGCACCGTGTATGTAAATCGCTTCTCGATGGTGCCTCCGGGGAAGCGCTCCGGTGCCCGCGCGGTGGATCTGTCCCACGTCAGTCTAAACGAGGAGCTGGCAGAAGACCTGGCCGATGCGCTTGAAGACGAGCTTCGACATTTGAAGGAGTCGGACCCGTGCATCGAGGCTCGCAAGGAGGAGAGCGCGGGCGCATGGCGTCACGTCTGGCGACGCCATGGGCCATGGCTGCTCGCCAGCTCGGCAGCGTTCGTCCTCCTGATGATGTCGCCTTGGATGATCCGACGTACGCCGGCAGGGGTCTGGTCGCGTTTCTTGATGGTGGCTCTACCTGCGCTGGCGATGACGGGGTTGCTGGCGGTTTCGGCGACGCGTGCGAACCGTTCACTCGATGCGGTCCAGGAACTCACCAAGCTTTGTGACGCCAACGAGAAAGAAGCATCGCCCGCGAAACAGGTGGTGAGGCTCAACGAAATGCACACCTACATCGGCGAACTGTACAGCGAGCGGTTCGAGCAGATCGACAAGATCACGGAAATCGAATGACAGAGCGATCCGATTCGAGCGACACGACGAAATGCCCCTTGTGCGGCGACGTCAACGAGTGCGCCGTTGCCTCAGGCCGAGATCCAGAGTCGTGTTGGTGCATGACCGCGACGATGAGCGCTAGTGCGCTCGCGGCGATCCCTATCGAGGCACAGGGCAAGGTGTGCATCTGCGCGCGATGTGCCGCCGGAACGCCCGCCGGCGACTGACGTGCTCCTAGCTCACGGCGGCACCCGGGCCGCACGGATTGCACTGACTCGCGAGCTCGTCGTGCTCGACCTGAATGGTCGCGTGCTGGATCGCGAAACGGTCCGCCAAGGTTCGATTGGCGCCATCGATGATGCCTTGGTGATCAGCGCCTTCGTCGATGACCAGGTGGATGGTTGCGATGTTCCTGCCGCTCGTCAGCGACCAGACGTGCAGATCGTGGGCGTCCCGCACGCCCGGCAGTCCCTTGAGCGCTTCCGTGACCTCTTGGATCGAAATGCCCCTGGGCACCCCTTCCATGAGCACGTCCAAGGTTTCTCGCACGAGCCCCCAGGCGGAATACAAGACGAGGGCTGCGATGATGAACGAGGCAACCGGGTCGGCCCATCGCCAGCCGAACAAGTAGATGACGGCGCCCGCCGAGATCGCGCCGGCGCTGCCCAGTGTGTCAGCCGCCACGTGGAGCCAGGCTCCTCGAATGTTGATGCTGCTCTCGCGGCCTCTGCTCAGAATCCGCAGGTTGACCAAGTTGATTACCAGACCGCCAAACGCCACCGCGAGCATCAACTCACCTTGTACTTCGGGGGGGGCCGAGAGACGTTCCCATGCTTCGCGCGCGATGAGAACGGAGAGGACCAGGAGCGCGGCGCCGTTGGTGAGCGCCGCTAGAATCTCGGCGCGATGAAAACCGTAGGTTCGCTGGGAGGTGGCGGGGCGCTGCGCAAGCACCACGGCCACCAGTGAAAGCCCGAGGGCCGCGGCGTCTGAAAACATGTGGCCAGCATCCGCCAGCAACGCCAACGAGTTCGCCGCGATTCCCCCCACGACTTCGGCAACCATGTACGTAGCGGTCAGCGCAAGCGCCACAGCCAGCCGTCGCCGGTTGCCGGCCACTTCGGCGGAGGTCGCGTGATGGTGATGATGTTGATGTCCCATCTCGACAGCGTGCTTACCACGCCGTGGAGCCTCGAGCGATTCCGCGTCAGTTCGCTGTAGTGGTTTGCCGCCCGCTGTAGTAGAAAATCGGGTTCAGGGCGTGCCAGTCGACGCCGCGGCGCTAGGAGGACCCCATGACTGAAAAAAAGGTTTTCAAGTATGACGGCGCCCAGGCAGACGTCCATTGGGATGGCCGCCTGTGCATTCATATCGGGGAGTGTGGTCACGCCAAGAACGCGCTCTTCGTGGGCGGCCGGCAGCCCTGGTGCCAGCCCGACCAGGTGAGCCCCGACGAGGTCGCGGACGTGGTCGGCCGATGTCCTACCGGCGCGCTGACTTATGAGCGCAAGGACGGCGGCCCAGAAGAGGTCGCAGACACCGGGAGCGTGGTTTCTGTGATGTACAACGGCCCGCTTTACGTTCGCGGCGACCTCCAGGTGGACGGCGCTGCTGAAGACATGTCGGGCGTGCGTTTCCGAGCCGCGCTGTGCCGCTGCGGAGAATCGAAGAACAAGCCGTTCTGCGACAACAGCCACGAGGAGGCTGGCTTCAAGGACTACGGCGCGGTCGGCGACAGCGGGGAAGGATTCGACGCTCCCGGCGGGACGCTCAAGGTGGGTCGTGCGCCGAACGGTCCGCTCCTGCTCAATGGCAATTTCACCATCGTAGCGGCGAGCGGCCGGAAGGCTTGGACGGGCAAGAAGGCTGCGCTGTGCCGCTGTGGGCATTCGCAGAACAAGCCGTTTTGCGACGGCGCCCACAAGGATGCGGGCTTCGAGGCGGAATGACCGGCTTTCAAGGGCCACGGGAGGTGTAGGTGAGCTTTTCGACGATGATGGATCGCCCGCTCTTGATCTCGGATCTGTTCGAGCATGGACGACGTCTTTACGGGGACAGTCGCGTCATCACCGCACGCGAAGGCGGCGACCGGATCAGCACCTATGCTCAGGTCGCGGATCGGACCGACCAACTCGCCAAGGCGCTGATGAAGCTCGGTGTGCAGCGGGAAGATAGGGTGGGCACGTTTTGCTGGAACAACCAGGAGCACCTGGAGGCGTACTTCGCGATCTCCTCGATGGGCGCGGTCATGCACACGCTCAATATCCGATTGTTCCCGGAACAGCTCGCGTTCGTGATCAACCACGCAAAGGACAAGGTCATCATCGTCGACGACAGCCTGGTGCCCCTGCTCGCAAAGGTCGCCAAAGACTTGACGACCGTGGAGCACATCATCGTCGTCGGAAGTGGTGACGACGCGCCGCTACGCGAAGCGCCGCGGGCAACCCTCCATCGGTACGACGAGCTCCTCTCGTCGGAATCGCCCGGTATCGACTGGCCGGTTCTCGATGAGCGCGCACCGTCCTCGATGGCCTACACGAGCGGCACGACCGGAGATCCAAAAGGCGTCGTCTATAGCCATCGGTCGACGGTGCTGCACTCCTACGGCATCACCTCCGGCGCGGTCGCAGGCCTCAACGAGCACGACATGATCCTCACCATCGTGCCGATGTTCCACGCCAATTGCTGGGGGCTGCCCTATGCGGGCTGGTGGGTCGGAACCGACTTCCTACAACCGGCGCAGTTCTTACAGCCTGAGCCCTTGGTAGCCATGATCGAACGCCACCGGCCAACGTTCGCGGGCGCGGTGCCGAGCATTTGGACGGCGGTTCTCAACTACGGAGATGGGAAAGACATCGACCTATCCTCGTTTCGTCTAGTCATTTGCGGCGGCTCAGCGGTCCCCAAGTCGCTCATGCAAGGCTTTGAGGAGCGCTACGGCGTGACGATTCTTCAGCTTTGGGGGATGACCGAAACGAGCCCGCTCGGAACCATCGCTTGGGCGCCCCCAGGCGTCGACGGCGACGAAGCGTGGGGGTATCGAGTCCGAACCGGCCGACCGGTCGCGGGTGTGGACCTGCGCATCATGGACGACCAGGGTGTTGTGCTTCCGTGGGACGGCGAGTCCATCGGCGAGATCGAAGTGCGCGGCCCCTGGGTGACGGCCAGCTACTACGGCGTCGATGCTTCAGAGAAATTTCACGATGGTTGGTTGCGCACTGGTGATGTCGGCTTCGTGGACGAGCGTGGCTACGTACAGATCACCGACCGTTCTAAAGACGTCATCAAGTCAGGAGGCGAGTGGATCTCGTCGGTCGAGCTCGAGAACGAAATCATCGCCCACCCCGAAGTCGTCGAAGCGACGGTAGTCGGTGTCCCCGACGATAAATGGGATGAGCGCCCACTTGCTTGCGTCGTTCTCAAAGACGGCAGCAGCATCACCGCTGAAGACCTACGCACCTACCTCGAAGACAAAGTAGCCAAATGGTGGATCCCAGAGCGTTGGACCTTCATCGACGAGATCCCCAAAACCAGCGTCGGCAAGTTCGACAAAAAAGTCCTCCGCGCCCAACACGCCGCCAACCACCTAACCATCATCACCACCTAGCAGCAGTCTAGGTGGGTGCGGGTTTGTTCGGTGGCGGTGCGGAGGAGGTTGAGGCTTTTGATGACTTGGGGGCGGTCGGCTTTGGGGATCCGGTTTAGGATTGTGGTGATGCTCTTTTCCGTGAGGTTGTGAAGGCGGTGTGCCTCCTTCTCGCCGGCGGCGGTCAGGGAGATCAGAACTCGACGGGCGTCGTCTTCCGCTCTTTCGCGGGCGACCCAGCCTCGGTCTTCTAGGCCGTCGATCAATCGCGTCATGGCGCCTTTGGTGACCCTCGTGTGAGAGGCGAGGGCGCTGACGTCCCACTCTCCGTGGAGGAGGGTTTGCAAGAGTACACACTGGGCGGCGCTCACCGTCCCGCAGCAGATCTCCTCGCGTTCAAACGAGGAGAACATGCGGCAGAAAGCGATGACGTCGTCGACGACCGAGCTCATCGCTTCTCGGCAGTGATCGAGTAGCTGAACACGGTGGCGGAGAGCCGGCCGATTCGGTCGACACCGATCAGGTCGACGGCTGCCTTCCACATCGGATCTTGGAGACTTGGTGTCAACATGGGGCCGGCTGGCGTGCGGGTGTACTCGATGTTCTCGAACCCGGCATCTCGCATGTAACCAAGATATTCCGCCTCCGTCGATGCACCGCCAACGCAGGCGATCCAGCTTGCCGCAAGCGCTGCGACTTCTGGTGGCAGGGGCTCGCTCAGAACGATGTCGGTTACCGCGACGCGGCCGCCGGGCTTGAGTATGCGGTGTGCCTCCCGGAAAACCTGCGCTTTGTCCGGACTGAGGTTGATGACACAGTTGGAGATCACCACGTCGACACTTTCCGAGGCGACCGGGAGGTTTTCGATCAGTCCTTCGCGAAATTCGACGGTTCGCGCATGTCCGGCTTTCACGGCGTTGGTACGGGCTTGTTCGAGCATCTCGGGTGTCATGTCGATTCCGATGAAACGGCCTTCGGGTCCCAGCTGTTTGGCGGAGACCAGCGCGTCGAAGCCAGCGCCAGACCCGAGGTCCACGACGGTCTCGCCAGGCTTGAGGCTGGCGAGCGCGGTCGGGTTGCCGCAGCCAAGCCCAAGGTTGGCGTCGGCTGCCGCGCCGGTGATGTCTTGGTCCGAGTAGCCAAGCAGAGCCGCCGCTTCGGCATGGGTGGCCGTGGCGGCGCCTCCACAGCAACCGCCCCCTTGGCGCGCCACCTCCGCGTAACCCGATTTCACGACGTCATGTACCTGATTTTTATCCATCGAAGCCTCCAATAGTTGAATGATGCAACTAAATAGTTGAGGCTGTCAACCAAATTCGTCAAGACCCAAGAAACCCTTTTTCATGGGAGCTGACGCAGGAATCGAACGAGCGCGTCCGTGAACTGGGACTCTTCCTCGCGATGCGGCCAATGACCGGCCTCCGGCATGACCACGAGCTCGGCACCGCCCTCGAAAAGACCCTGCGAC
>Ga0164320_10000265_pt1 | contig 16297 bp, 15 predicted proteins | sample GuaBasSediGuay11_FD_113736 | JGI IMG/M metagenome (GOLD analysis project Ga0164320, IMG submission 113736) | Subseafloor sediment microbial communities from Guaymas Basin, Gulf of California, Mexico - Guay11, Core 4567-28, 0-3 cm | ecosystem: Environmental > Aquatic > Marine > Hydrothermal...
AATGCAACCACGGTCGTGTCCCGATTCGCGCCACTGCCGACGAGCGCGTCGAGTACGAGATTGGCTGTTTCAACCGTCTTGTATTCCTCGCCATCGGGTAATTCGACAGTCCTGGTATCGCTGCTGGCCAGGTTGGCCTTCAGCTTGTCCAGGTACAGTGGTGCGACAGTTTCGTTACTGACGATCAAGCAGTCGCCGCCGGCCAGATGGTCATTGAGGTCGAAATTGCCACCCAATAAATCACTGCCGATGACGATCGGATAACTCCGCTCGCCGAGTTCGACGTTGACGGTGCGCATGGTCATTGGGACAGGGTAACCGTAGGAGCGCTGCTTGTCAGCGCGAAGCGTAGCGGTGGCGCCGTAAGCGGCGCTCCTACAGGCGATCCAGGATTTCGTCGGCGACCGCTCTCACTTTGCGACCATCTGTCTCGATGATCAGGTCCGCGACTTCCCGGTAAAGCGCGTCACGCTGCTCCATCAGTTCCTCGAGAATCTCCCGGCGATCACCGCTCTCGAGCAGCGGGCGTTCCCGGCCCTTCTGCGTGCGTGCGAGCTGCTGATCGACGGTCGTATACAGGTAGATAACAAATCCGCGCGCGCCAAGGTGGCTTCGGTTCTGGGGATTGATGACGGCGCCGCCACCGGTAGCGAGAACAACACCTTCAATCTTGCTCAGGTCATCGATGACCTTTGCCTCGCGCTTGCGAAACCCGTCTTCACCCTCTTTTTCGAAAATGAAGGAAATGTCGACACCTGTACGTAACTCGATCTCGTCGTCACTATCCATGAAATTCAGGTGCAACAGGCGGGCAAGTTGTCGTCCGACTGCTGACTTGCCGGCCCCCATGGGGCCGATAAGGAACACGTTTTGTGGTTTTTTCATAGTGTCGAGGGTTTGCCTATATGAGAAAGCCAACCCGAAGGTTGGCTTTCGTCATTGATTGCCTCGCGAGAGCCTAGTAGATGCTCGAGCCTTCCTCAAGGATCCTCGGAGTTACAAAGATAAGCAACTCAGCCTTATTATCGACACGCTGTTTACTCCTAAAAAGCGCGCCAAGAATCGGGATATCGCCAAGGAACGGAACCTTCTTGATCGTCTCGCGACGCTCTGTTTCGTAAATACCACCGAGGACAACTGTCTGCCCGTTAGCAACAAGAACCTGGGTCTCTACAGCGCGGGTATCAATACTCGGCACCGTGCCACCAAGACCGCCCGTCGAGATGACTGTGCCGACGTTGTCCTTGTGAACTGCAAGATCCATGATGATGTTGTTGTCCGGCGTAATCTGCGGCGTAACCGTCAGACTCAGCACAGCTTTCTTGAACTGAACCGTCGTTGCACCTGAAGAAGCTGATTGCTGGTATGGAATTTCCACACCCTGCTCGATACGGGCTTCTTTCTGGTTCGCGGTAATGACGCGCGGCGTCGAAACGATCTCGCCGCGACCTTCAGCTTGGAGAGCTGTCAGCTCGAGATCGACAAGAAAGTCATTTTCGAGAATCGCAAGTGCAAAGCGGCCAGCCGCATCGGCGATGGGCACGTTCACGTTATAGCGATTACCCAGCTGCGGAACCTGGACCGGGAAGATTGTGCCGTTCGCCGGATCACCGAGATTGCTTATAGCAGAGTTCACCATTGTGTCCGTACCGGTGCCAGTGCCTGAGATGAACTGACCGCCGTCACCGGCGCTATTCTCATTCAGTGCGGTAACACCAAGGCGAATACCGAGGTCGCGGCTAAAGTCATCATTGACGACAACGATGCGCGACTCAATCAGCACCTGCTTGATAGGTACGTCAAGCGTCGAAACCATGCGGCGCATGTTCTGCAAACTCTCAGCTGTATCCTGCACCAGCAGCGTGTTGGTGCGATCATCGACGGCAATGCTGCCGCGGTCCGATAACATCGTGTTACCACCACCGCTATCACCACTTATCAGTGCTGCAAGATCGCTGGCCTTCGCGTAGTTAACCTGCAAGAACTCAGAATAAATCGGTTCGAGCTCGGCGATAGCCTGCTGCGCTTCGAGATCAGCCGTTTCACGAGCCGCGATTTCCTCGGCCGGTGCAACGATGATGACGTTGCCGTTCTGGCGCATATCCAGGCCCTTCGTCGTCATGACAATGTCCAGCGCCTGGTCCCACGGTACGTTGCGAAGACGCAGCGTAACGTTGCCCTGCACCGTGTCAGAAACAACGATGTTGCGACCGGACGTCTCAGCAAGCAGCTGCAGTACAGCGCGTGTCTCGATGTCCTGGAAGTTCAATGTCAGGCGTTGACCTTCGTATTCTTTGGTCTCCGAGAACAGGTTCGAGCCTTCTTCGGCCGCCGCTGCAGACGGGTTGATTTCAATGGTGAATTCGTTGTCCGTCTGGTACGCAAGCTGCTCATACTTGCCCTCAGCCGAAATAACTATGCGTGTGTCGAGATTCGTCCGCAGAGTGTCTACGGTCGTAACCGGTGTCGCAAAGTCCATGACGTCAAGACGGCGCATCAGCTCTGCCGGCAGGTCAGTGTCCTTAAAGACTGCGACAACACGACCACCTTCCTGGCGAATATCGACCGGTGTTGATGGATCAGTCAGGGACACGACAACGCGACCACCGCCGTCGCGCGTGCGACGGAAATCAACACCCGTGATCTCACGGCCAGAACCAGAGCTCGAGTAGGACTGCTGCGAAACAACATTGCTGGCGAACTGGGTGGTTCCAGCGCTGTAGTCTTCACTGTCGCCGAGCGTAATCGTTATCGTATTACCGCTGGCGCGAGTCTCGTAAGGGACCATCGAATCGAGGTTCAGTACAACACGTGTGCGGCCATTTGCTTCTGCCGTCAATACCGTTTCCAGCGGACCGAGATTGACGTCACGACGGCGCGACGTGAGACCGAGTGTGGTATCGGGCAGGTCGAGCGCGATGCGTGCCGGGTCCTCGATCGTGAACGCGAGTGGCTCTGGGGCAGTCCCGCTCATGATCAACTTCAGCTCCACACGCTGACCGGGCAGACTCTGAACCTGAATGTCCTGCAACCGGTTGCCTTCCTGTGCGTTTGCGGTGGATCCCACAAACAACAGAAGCGCGACCTGTGCAATTGCGGTCATTTTCAGCACCATGCTGCGTGCGACCGACTGTTTGATTTTGAGCATCATTCCAATTACTCCCAGTTCCATTCAGGCATTAGTCCGAAAGACTAATGGCGGCATCTCTCTCTATATATCCGCCGATCCCGTCAGAGATGATTTCAACAAGTTCAATTTCAGATTCGTTAATAATGTTGATCCGTCCGTCGTTTTGTCCGAGGTAGTTACCTGGCACGACGCGGTGAATCAAGCCGTCAGATGTTTGTACGAGTCCGTACATCGTCTCGCCGATATACAGCGTTCCGACCATTCTAAGCGTGTCCAGTGGAAAGCCCTCGAGAAACTCATGGCTGCGCCCTGGCTCAGGTCCGACTCCACCACCAGGACCGGTTGTTGCAACCTGCGGCGTATCCGGCACAAATGGCGAGCGCACGCCTTGCGCATCGGCAACATAAGGGAAAACCTCATACGGTTTGACTTCGGGCAGCGGCTCAATGCGACCACCTGGCCGTGACTTGACCTCGTTGACGTACTGATCGAGATCGTCCATGTCGCCACCGCAGGCGGCAACGCCAACCAGTGCTGCAGCCAAAATCAGGCTATTGCGGAATTTGCGAGCAGCATCCATCAGTCCGCCTCCTCGTCCAGGTAACGATATGTTTGAGCGGTAACTTCAAGGCTCAACTGATCGAAGCTGTCCTGCCCTTCGGGCGTTATGTTGATGTTATGCAGCGTTACGATTCGTGGCAGAGCCGCGACACCACTTACGAAATTTGCGATCTCGTGATAACCACCTGAAAGACGTATCTTGATCGGCTTCTCGGCGTAGAAGTCACGAGGAATCTCAGGTTGCGGCTGGAACAGTTTTTCCTGCAATCCCGATGCCAGGCCCGTCTGCGATACGTCAACGATCAGGCTGGGGATTTCCGTCTCACCCGGAAGCTGGCGCAACATCGTGCCAAATGACTGTTCGATCTGCGCGAGCTGCGCTTTGTAAGCGTCGTAATTGGCCGCCTTGCGCTGCTTGTTCTCAAAAGTTACCCGTAGTGTCGACTCATCATCCTGGGCGCGCTGTAGTGCCGGCAACCTATCTTTGATGATAGTGAACCAGACGCCCGCACCAACTACCGCAAGAAATACGATAAAGATAACCGAGGCGCGAAATATCAGGGGCCAGCGGCCGACGTCATTTACATCTAAGTTTCTGAGTTCGTCAACGACGTTCATGGCAGCATCTCCTCATCGTCGTCGCCCTGCGATTCCTGTCTCAGGTACACGACGAATTCTGCTTGCCGGGAGTTGCCCGACTGTGTCGTCTCAACGCGATCAACCTCGGGGTTGCCCATCCATTCTGACGAGTCAATCTGGCGCATCAGTGCCGATACACGTGTGCTTGACTGTGCAACACCGCGAACCTCTACGCGTGCGCCGGTCTGTTTAAGACCTGTCAGATAAACACCTTCCGGCATCTGACGGGCGATCTCATCGAAGAGGTGAACGATTTCCGGGCGGCTTTCCTGCAGCTTCTCGATGATCTCCATGCGTGCCAGCAGGCGTTCTTTCTGCCGCTCCAGGCCGTCGATCTCCGTAATACTCTTCTGCAATTCGGCGATCTCATTCGTCAGGCGCTGATTGCGTGCTTCCTGGTTCGAGATCATTTGCGAAAACGCAAACATGGTCAGGAGAATCACGGCTATAGCGGATACGACACCACCAGCAAGGGCGACGCCGAAATCGCGTTGGCGTTTCTTGCGCTCAGCCTCGCGCCATGGGAGTAGATTAATACGTGGCATTAGTCAAAGCTCCTCAGTGCAAGACCGCACGCGGTGAGAAGTGCTGTTGCATCTTTGTGCACTCCCTGCGATTTGGCTTTTGATGAAATCTTCATCTGGCCCAGCGGATCACCAATCTCGGTCGGAATACCGACGCGACTGGAAATCACGTCAGCGATGCCCGGGATATTGGCGCAACCACCGCAAACCAGAATCATATCGGGTTGCTCGCGACCACCACCTGATGCCAGGTAGAACTGCAGCGAGCGGCTAACCTGCTGGGTCATGTCGTCGATGAACGGCTCGAGCACTTCCGGCTGGTAGTTACTCGGCAGGCCACCCTGTTTCTTGGCACGACCAGCATCTTCCATCGACAGTCCGTAGGTACGCATGATTTCCTCGGTGAGCTGTTGCCCGCCGAAGTTGAAATCACGCGTATAGATAACTTTGAGATCTGAGAGAACACTGAACGTCGTGCTGCTGGCGCCGATATCAACGACTGCAACAGACTGTCCCAAGCCGCTATCAGGAATCTGGTGGCTCAGGAGCTGACAGGCATTCTCGAGCGCAAACGCCTCGACGTCGACGACATGCGTTACCAGTCCTGCCGCGTTGACGGCCGCCTCACGCTGCTCGACATTATCGGTACGTGTCGCAACAAGGAGCACATCCATGAGTTCCGGGTCCTTTTCATTAGGACCGACGATTTCGTAGTCAAAACTGACCTCTTCCATCGGGAACGGAATGTACTGATCAGCCTGTATTTCGACCTGACCTTCGAGATCTCTCTCGGACAGGCTCGAAGGCATCTGGATGACCTTGGTGATGGCCGCGTCACCGCTGATGGCCACAGCGACATCGGTCGCTTTGGCGCCAGCGCGTTTGACGGCACGACGAATAGCCTCACCGACGGCCTTGGCATCGACTATCGCCTTTTCACTGACCGAACTTGGTGGTGTGGGCTCCGCAGAGTAGGACTCGACGCGAAAGCGCTTTCCGCTTTGGGAAAGCTCAATCAGCTTGACCGATGACGTCGTTATGTCGAGGCCCAACAGTGGTTGAGTTTTTTTGCCGAATAACACGTATTTTTCCTTTCAAGTCGGTAAGTTGCGAGGCAAATGTAGTCTCGGCCTCAGCAATTCGATTTAACTATATATCAACAAAATGTTAAATAAAACGTGACTTTGTTCACGATCCCGGGATCCGTATAGTAAGTTGCACGCCGGGCATATTCCGTGAACTGGTCGGTACACCGGAGGTAGGACCGGAAGACGCTACTTATTCAGCCATATTGCGGCCCCCGTCCCGCTTGCTATCATCTGCCGCCGTAGACTTGGATTCACGGGGCATTTGCCCGCGAAATGCCACATTTTTTGCACCTGACAGACATCAGCGCACCTTTTAATCAGGATTTCAGGCAATGCCGCAGTTGCGGTAGAGCCCCGAGAGGCCTTCAATAACGCCAGCCACTATGCAAATCGAAGCAAAACCTCACAAGAACGGCCGTCACAAATCGCGAAAGCGGCATTTCCGCTGGCTCATTATTGCTGCCGGTCTGGCCGTCAGCGGGGCCATTGGCGTTTTTGCGGCCGTCGTTGGTGCCTACTACTACGTCGCACCATCACTGCCTGCCGCTGAGACCATTCGCGACATTCCGCTGCAAATTCCGCTGCGTATCTTCAGCCGTGATGGCTTCCTGATTGAAGAGATCGGTGAGCGTCGCCGCATACTTGTTACGTATGACGAGGTGCCGGAGCACGTCGTCAATGCCTTTATCGCCGCCGAAGACAAGCGCTTTTGGGTGCATCCCGGCGTCGATTACCGCGGACTGCTGCGCGCCGTCTACCAATTTGTTTCGACGGGTAGTGTCGAGAGCGGTGGCAGTACACTGACGCAGCAGCTCGCACGAGATTACTTCCTGTCGCTCGACAGGACCCTGGAACGCAAGTTCAAGGAAGCATCGCTTGCGGTACGTATAGAAAAGGAGTTCACGAAGGAGCAGATCATGGCACTGTTCCTTAACAAGATGTTCTTCGGGCAGCGTGCCTACGGTGTTGCTGCAGCAGCTCAGGTGTATTTCAACAAGCCGCTCAAGGACATCAGCATCGCCGAGGCCGCAACCCTCGCCGGCGTGCTGCCGGCACCGTCTCGTTACAACCCGGTGCGCAGTGTCGCGAACGCGGGCATGCGGCGTGGCTACGTGCTGGATCGCATGCTCGACATCGGCTTTGTTGACCAGGCACAGTATGACGAGGCCATAGCCGTGCCGGTCGAGGCGCGAATGCACGGCGCCGCCGTCGAACTAAATGCTCCCTATGTTGCCGAGATGGTGCGGCGCGAGATGTTGTCTCGGTATGGTAATGCCACCTATACCGACGGCTACCAGGTCGTGACGACACTCGATGCGCGCCTGCAGGAAGCCGCGAACTATGCGCTTCGAAACGGCCTGCTCGAATTTACGCGGCGTCGTGGTTACCGCGGACCGCTGGCTCGCTTCGAATTAAGTCCGGCAATCCTGGTGACGCCGTTCGACCAGTGGCCTGTCGAAATCCGGCAGTCACTCGAGCAATATGCGCCGGGTGGGTTGACTGTGGCGCTGGTCACAGAGATTGACGAAGTCAGTAATGGCGCTACTACAATTACAAGCAACGGCTCCAAACTGAAACTACCGTGGACCGGTTTGTCGTGGGCTAATCCGTTCATCGATCTCGAGACGTTCGGCCCGGCACCCGAGGCGGTGACCGATGTCCTGGCTCCCGGCGACCTTATTCTGATCATGCCAACCGCGGCCGGTACCTGGGCGCTGGCGCAGGTCCCTGACGTACAGAGCGCGGTTGTCTCGCTCGACCCGCAAGATGGCTCGATCAGCAGCCTGATCGGCGGATTCGATTTTGCTACAAGCAAGTACAATCGCGCGACCCAGGCATATCGCCAGCCCGGATCCGCATTCAAACCCTTCATATACTCGGCAGCGCTTGAACACGGCAATACAGTAGCAACCGTCATTCTTGATGCGCCGATCGTTATCAGTTCGTCCGAGCTCGAGGCTGTTTGGCGACCCATTAACTATAGCGGTCGCTTTTATGGGCCCACCCGTCTTCGCGAGGCGCTGGTCCGGTCGATGAACCTCGTATCGGTTCGCTTGTTGTTGTTCGAGACAGGCTTTGGCAATGCGATCAACCACATTGCGAAATTCGGTTTCGGCGACGCCGCATTGATTCGCAACGGCTCACTGGCGCTTGGCGGTGGTAACGCGTCGCCGCTCGACATGGCGCAGGGTTACGCCGTGTTTGCGAACGGCGGCCATGCCGTCACGCCCTATGTTATTGACGCGATTTTCGGACCGGACGGTGAGACTTTGTACCGCGCTGATCCGCAGATCGTCTGTGAGCCATGTGCCGCGGAACCAGCAGCGGATCACTACGTCGAGCTTGACGAGGATGGCAACCCGATTGACGAGTTCCCGCTGGAACAGATGGCTGATGTCGCGCTTGCTTATCAGCCCGATGCCGCAACAGCTCCCGAATTGTTCAAGCAGGTCAACGCCGCGCCGCGCGTCATCACCGCGCAGAATGCGTTTCTGATTCAGGACCTGATGCGCGATGTCATTCGTCGTGGCACGGGTCGCCGCGCGCTGGTGCTTGGTCGCCGCGACCTGTCGGGCAAGACCGGGACCTCCAATGATCAGCGCGACGCCTGGTTTGGCGGATTCAACGGTGACATCGCCGGCATCGTTTGGGTCGGCTACGACAACAGCCTGCCGCTCGGTCCGGGCGAGGAAGGCTCACGCACGGCGCTGCCTATCTGGATCGAGTTTATGCGGCTTGCCTTGAAAGGTGTGCCCGAGAACAAGCTGGCGGAGCCCGAAGGCATCGTATCTGCGCTGATCGACAAGAAGACCGGTTGCCCGGCGAGAGCTGGCCAGCGTAATACGATGTTTGAGTACTTCCGCGAAGGCCACATTCCCGAGTGCGACGATGTTGATGCCCTGCCGGACATATTCAACAACGCAGGCAGCGTCGACCCGGATCCCGAAGAGGACGATGACGAAGAATCCGAGCCGTTGTTCTAAAGACATGGCAGGAAGACATAATGGTAACGGCGACCGCGCACGGCAAACGCTGGCGCAGGAGGCCGCTCGTATCATCGTCGAACAGGGAATTCGCGACTATCGCGTCGCCAAGATGAAAGCTGCCGAGCGCCTGCGCATGAATACGCGTGGCGCACTACCCGGCAATGCAGAAATCGAACTGGCTATCAACAATCACCTGGCTTTGTTTGGCGGCGACTCGCACTCCGGTTTTTTGCAGCTGATGCGCGAAACCGCTCTTTCTGCCATGGACTTGCTGTCCAGCCACACGCCTCGACTGACCGGGCCGGTGCTGCACGGTACAGCTGACGAAAACTCTGCCATTAATTTGCACGTGTTTGCCGACAGTCCAGAATCCGTTGCGACGCAACTCGATGCAATGGGTTACAGCTATCGCTCCTACGAGAGACGTCTCAAGACGAGCCGTGGTCGTGGCACCAAGCCCGAGACTTTCGCCGGATTTCAATTTGACCTTGAGGACGCCTGCGTCGAGGCAACCGTCTTTCCGGTTGATGGCATCCGCCAGGCACCGATCTCGCCAATCGACGGCAAGCCTATGAAGCGCGCCGACAGAAAAGCCGTCAAGTTATTGCTTAGCTAGGCGGCCGCAACCGGCAGATTCTTCGCCTGCATGGCTCGCTGCGCTGCGCTTTACTTCCGGCGAAGAACATCCCGTTCACGACCGCCAGTTGAGTTCAGCGCTTACCTCTTTTCTATAGCGACGTAGTCTCGCTGCGGCGCACCCGTGTACAGCTGCCTTGGACGTGCGATTCGCGTACTCGAATCGGCGATCATCTCTCGCCAATGCGCCGTCCAGCCAACGGAGCGGCCAATCGCGAACATGACCGTAAACATGGACGTTGGAATGCCGAGCGCGCGATAGATGATGCCGGAGTAGAAGTCGACGTTCGGATAGAGCTTCTTCTCGACAAAGTAGTCGTCCTTGAGCGCCATCTCCTCGAGCTCGAGTGCCAGGTCGAACATCGGCGTGTCGTCACGGCCGAGCTGCGCCAAAACCTTGTGGCACATGTCACGAATGATCGTCGCGCGTGGATCAAAGTTCTTGTACACGCGGTGACCAAAGCCCATCAGGCGGAACGGATCGTCTTTGTCCTTGGCCTTGGCGACGAATTTCTTGATCTGGCTCTTGTCACCGATTTCCTTGAGCATGTTGAGTACAGCTTCATTCGCGCCACCGTGTGCCGGACCCCATAAAGCCGAGATGCCCGCTGCGATTGCCGAGTACGGATTCGCACCTGAGCTGCCGGCCATGCGTACGGTCGACGTTGAACAGTTCTGCTCATGATCTGCGTGGAGAATGAATAACAGGTCCAGCGCTTCGGCAGCGATTGGGTCTATCTCGTAGGGCTCCGCCGGTACTGAGAACAACATCTGCAGAAGATTTTCGCAGTAGTTCAGGTCGTTCTTCGGATACATGAACGGCTGACCACTGTTCAGCTTGTAAGCGGCGGCGGCAATGGTCGGCAATTTTGCGAGGATGCGGTGCGCGAAAATATCGCGGTGCTCTGGATTACTCGCATCCATTTCGTTGTGGTAGTACGCCGACATCGAACCGACGACCGCCGACAGCATCGCCATCGGATGGGCGTCATAGCGAAAACCCTTGAAAAAGTTAAGCATGCCCTCGTTGAGCATGGTGTGCGTACTAATCGTGTTGTCGAACTTCTCAAGCTCAGCCACGTTAGGTAATTCACCGTTCAACAGGAGGTAGGAGACTTCGATAAAGCTGGAATGCGCGGCGAGCTGCTCGACCGGGTAACCCCGGTACATGAGGATGCCTTCCTCGCCGTCGATAAAGGTGATGTCGGATTCGCAGCTACCTGTCGATACGAACCCAGGATCGTAGGTAAATACGCGCTGTTCTTTGTAGAGTTTTCCGACATCGATGACATCGGGTCCTACGGTGCCGGATCGAACCGGCAAGTCCGATTCAATGCCGCTGGGGCTTGTCAGGCGGAATGCTTCCTTAGTCATTGTCATCCTCTGGCTACTGGTTTTGCGCACGGGCCGCCGGGCCCAATACAACCGTACGAGCATAGTGAAACGCCACCGGTACTGGTGGTGCTGGGGCTATTGAGACAGATTAGAGCACCGCAAAAACGCGGACAATCAGGGACTACCCGTAGCAGGCCGGTCCCTAGCTCATTCCGTACTTGCGGCGGAACTTGTCTACGCGGCCGCCAGTATCGACGATCTTCTGCTTGCCGGTATAAAACGGGTGACAGGAGGAGCAAACCTCGATGAGAAGGTCTTCGCCGAGCGTCGAACGCGTCGTGAACTCGTTACCGCAACTACAGGTTACCTTGATATCGGCGTAGTTGGGATGGATGTCGGCTTTCATTGTCTTTCTCCTGCGCACGCAAGCGTGCGAAAAGGGCGCGTAATATATAGCGAAGCGACCATCGCCGCAAGCCCCCGCCGTTAAGCGATTGTTATCCACAGATCCTGTGGATAACTCTGTGGAAGAAAATTGAACGAGTGACCTAAGGTGCGGATTTTCAAGCACGGTTGTCAAAATGACGATTTTATGACCATTTTGATAAGGATAACAAAAACAATAGGTTGCCGACCTTTTGCGACACTTAAAATGAATTGAGGCGTCTCTTGTACTGAAAATATAGGCATACCCGCGGTCTTGTGAATAACGGCAAAAGCTATTCCGGCAGGAAATCGGCCTGCAAATCGTTCAAAAACCGCCGCCCGAGCGGCGTCACCTGCCAGCAATCGCCCGCCGAAAGCTCGATCAGCCCCTTCCCGGATGGCGTCTCAAGTCGCTTATGCAACGCCGCGACCGGCAGGCCGGTCCTGGCGGTGACATATTGCTCGGTGAAGCCCTCATTCAGGCGCAAAACGTTCAGCATGAACTCGAACAACCGGTCCGGCGGTGTCAGCGACTGCGGATCAGACACCTGTGTGCCAGTCTCTGTCGTCTCCAGGTACTGTTTTGGATTCGCCGGCTTGGCGTAACGCCATATACCGGCATCGTCCGATATCTTGCCATGCGCACCGGCCCCGACGGCCAGGTAGTCGCCAAACGACCAGTAATTGAGATTATGTTTGCAACGCTTGCGGTCCCTGGCGTAGGCCGACACCTCGTATTGCTCATACGCCAGTTCAGCAAGCAGGGCTTGTCCCTGGTCCTGAATTTCCGCGCTTTTCTCCTGGTCAGGCATGCCGGCTGGCGGGCGCGCATGAAACACCGTATTCGGCTCCAGCGTGAGGTGATACCAAGACAAATGTTGTGGCTCCAATGCAGCCGCACGCTCCAGATCAAACATTGCGGCCGTGACTGACTGCCCAGGCAAGCCATACATCACGTCGAGGTTAATGTTGTCGAAGCCCGCATCACGCGCCCCCCCGACCGCGCGTTCTATGTCATCAACACTGTGTATGCGGCCCAGTGCGTCGAGTGCCTCGGGCAAGAAACTCTGTGCGCCGATCGACAGGCGATTGACTCCCGCCTGCCGATAACCGACCGGATCACCACATTCAACGGTGCCCGGATTTGCCTCCATGGTTACCTCGATGTCGCTGTTCAGTGCGAATCGCTTACCCACCCCGTCCAGTAGCCTGCCAATTTGCTGCGGTGAGAATACGCTTGGTGTCCCGCCACCCAGGAAGACGCTGATCAGTTCGCGACCGTTGGCACGCTGCGACTCAACATCGAGATCCATGAGCAATGCATCGAGGTACCGTTCGCGTGGCGCTTCGTCGCCCATCGTGTACGAATTGAAATCGCAGTATGGGCATTTGCGAACGCACCACGGCAGATGCACGTAGAGTGACAGCGGCGGCAGCTCGTCAAGCGTCAGGTTTGCTTCCATTCCAGCGTCTTGAGCTTTTCGGCAAGCTTTTGCAGCGCCTTGCCACGATGGCTACGCGCATTCTTTTCGTCAGAACCGAGTTCTGCCGAACTGCAGCCGAGCTCTGGATCGAAAAACACCGGGTCGTAACCGAATCCGCCATCGCCACGCCGCCCGCGGAGAATCGAGCCGCGCCATTCACCTTCAGCAGTGATGGGGTCCGGGTCGTCGGGTGTGAGGAAACAGGCAACACAGTGAAATACGGCGGTGCGTTGTTCATCAGGCACGCCACCGAGCTCCTCGAGGAGTCGATCGATGTTGCTTTCATCGGTAGCACCGGGGCCCGAATAGCGTGCCGAGTAGACACCAGGCCGGCCGTCGAGCGCGTCGACCGCGAGCCCTGAATCGTCCGCTATGGCGGCAAGACCGGTTGCAGCCACTGCATGGCGCGCTTTAATGAGGGCATTCTCAACAAACGTGCTGCCGGTTTCCTCGGCATCGCTGACATTGAAATCTGATTGCGGAACAACGATGAAGTCGAGGTCGCCGAGAATCCTGGAAAGTTCTTTGAGCTTGCCGGCATTGCCGCTGGCGAGGACAATTTTGTCTGGCCGCGTACGCAATTGCCTTAACCGGCAAGTACTTCGTTCTGCGCGATGATAATTTCGTCGATGCCCTTTCTGGCGAGGTCGAGCATTGCATTGAACTCATCATTAGTGAAAGCGTGACCTTCGGCCGTGCCCTGCACTTCTATGAAATTGCCGGCCTCATTCATAACGATGTTCATGTCCGTTTCGGCCTCGGAGTCTTCCGGGTAATCCAGATCAAGTACCGGCGCTCCGCGATAGATTCCGACTGAAACCGCGGCGACTTGCCCGTACAGCGGATTCTTTGGAATGGCTTTTCCCATGCGTTGCATCGCGAGCGACAACGCAACATAGGCACCGCTAATTGAGGCGGTGCGCGTGCCACCATCTGCCTGCAACACGTCGCAATCGAGTGTGACGGTACGTTCGCCAAGCGCTTCAAGGTCGATGATCGCACGCAGCGAACGGCCAATCAGTCGCTGGATTTCGAGTGTTCGGCCACCTTGTTTACCGCGCGTTGCTTCACGTGATGAGCGCGTGTTGGTGGCGCGGGGCAACATGCCGTACTCCCCCGTCACCCAGCCGCCGCCACTGCCACGCAGCCACGGTGGCACACGATTTTCGACGCTCGCCGTACAAAGTACGCGCGTATCGCCAAACTCGGCCAGTACACTGCCTTCGGCGTAGCGTGTGAAATCAGGGGTAAAACGCACGACCCTCATCTGGTCGGCATCGCGGCCGCTTGGGCGCATTGTCGCTCTCCGTTATTGTTCGCCGGCCCAGCGCAACGCTGTTCCGGTCGTGTTGTCACTGTAAGGCGCATTAGCGTTCAACGCCTGCATGCTGAGGTCTTTGAGGTTTGCGGCAAGGGTATTCTCGCCTGGCTCACCGATCTGTGCCATGGCCTGATCGCTGAGCCCCGACCATAGCCCGTCTGAACAGGCCAGCAACACGTCTCCGGGCGACAGCGGACGCTTGCTGGTAATGCTCATGTCCGGCACCGGTTTGTCGCCGCCGATGCAGCACTCCACGAAATTGCGCATTGGATGATCGAGTGCTTCTTCTTCAGTGATGGCGCCTTCCTGAATAAGCACCTCGACATGGCTGTGGTCGCGTGAGCGCTCCAACACGATGCCATTGCGCACCTGGTAGATGCGACTGTCACCAATGTGGGCCCAGTACGAACCGCCTTCCTGTATAAGACAGATTGCGCAGGTCGCACGCGGCCGGAAGTCGACGGCCACGTTTTTGCCCAGGTTGACGACCTCATCATGTGCGCGCGACAAAGCCATATAAAGAAAACCCTCGGGATCGAAGATCGGCAACGCGGCGTCCATGAACAGGTCCTGCACGACCTTGAGGCCCGTCTCGGCGGCCTGCGCGCCGTCCGAATGTCCGCCCATGCCATCGAACACGAGCATCAGGGCTGCTTCGTCTGCGACAACCACGGCAGCCCGGTCCTGGTTGTCGGACCGGTCTCCTAGTGCGGACACCTTGGCGTATTCGATCTGCATTGGGTTGCGGGCTTTGGTTACTTCATTAACAATGAATCGATGTTATACAGTATGACAGGCTTTGCACGGCAGTCAGCCGAATCAGGCGCCGGCACAATGACGTGGGAATTGCGCGCGGTCAACCATCGTTATCTCGATGTACAGTTCCGACTGCCCGACGAATTTCGGCCTATCGAGCAGGCATTTAAGCAGCAGGTTTCCACGGTGCTCAATCGCGGCAAAGTTGAATGTGCACTGCATTTTCGACGCGCCTTCGACCAGCAAGCGGAGATGAAGCTTAACGCCGATTTGGTCAGTTTGATCGGTACGCGGGTCACAGAAATTCGCAATACCATTGCCGATGCCTCTCCACCGAATGCCATTGATATCCTGCGCTGGCCCGGCGTCATAACTGAAACCGAGATTGACGCCGAACCACTTCAGCATGAAGCGGCGACACTCCTCGACAGGGCGCTGCAGTCGATGGCCGAGATGCGACGAAGTGAAGGCGCACGAATCAGTGAAATGCTCGGGTCGCGCTGCAGCGACATCGCGGCACTCGCAGCATCGGTTCGTGAACGGCTTCCCGTCGTCCTCGAAGGCGCCCACGCGAAACAACGAGAGCGCATTGAGCGACTCGATGTTGAAGCCGATCCGGCACGACTCGAAGTCGAACTCGCCTTGATTTCACAGAAGCTCGATGTCGACGAAGAACTCGACCGCCTTGAAAGCCACATCACCGAGATACGTCAGGTTCTTACGAGTGACGAGGCCGTCGGCCGTCGGCTCGACTTCCTGATGCAGGAACTCAATCGCGAGGCGAACACTCTTGGCTCGAAGTCAGTGGATGCACAAACGACGAAGGCGGCCGTCGAGCTCAAGGTTCTTATCGAACAAATGCGCGAGCAAATCCAAAACGTCGAGTAAGCGTTACTGAAAAATCGCCCGCGACGTCAATTTTTCTCGAGGGGTTGCCATGAATACCGAAAAACTGAATCGATGGCTGGCCCTCGGTGCAAACGTCGGCGTGTTGATCGGTTTGATCCTGCTGGTGTACGAGGTCCGCCAGAATTCAGAATTAATGCAGGCGCAGATTTCAATGGAGCGCACCAACACCAATATGCAGATTCTGGCCGATTTCGCCAACGGTGGCGATCTCATACCGATCGACGTCAAGCTTCGGGAACAGGTTGATGGCTTCCCGGGTTCGCTCGGTTGGTCAGGGCTGCTGACCGCTGAAGAAAAGCGACGCTACGAGTTCTGGATGTATGTGCGACTCACTGAGCTGAACAATGACTGGTTCCAGTGCGAGGAAGGGCTGGTGCCATTCGAGATTTGCAGAAATGACGTTCGTGCCAACATGCGCCGCAGCCTGCATCGATTCTACGAATTGGGTATTTCATTTACGCGTTCTGAATCCAGTTTTATCGTTACCATGCAGGAGCTCGC